>Ga0207054_1008_pt1 | contig 109520 bp, 106 predicted proteins | sample Alteio_BWMinCont_60_FD_153288 | JGI IMG/M metagenome (GOLD analysis project Ga0207054, IMG submission 153288) | Enriched cells from forest soil in Barre Woods Harvard Forest LTER site, Petersham, Massachusetts, United States -... | ecosystem: Environmental > Terrestrial > Soil > Temperate forest... | reverse complement strand
TATTTCATCGCCGTAATACATTTGAGGTATGCCCCGCAGGGTAAGCATCATAGCCATTGCCGATTTGTATTTGGTAACGTCCTCTTTTACCATTGATAACGCACGGCTCATGTCGTGGTTATCTAAAAACACCACGTTACGGTTAACATCCTGGTATAAAAAGTCTTGCGCTAACAAATCGTACAGATGGCCCACACCACCATTCCAATCCATTAATGCATCGTAAATACCTTCCTTTATAACAGCATCTGTTATCCCCGGTAAATGCGTATCAAAACCACGGTTCTCGGTATTTCCCTGGGTGAAATATGCAGATATAACAGGGGTGTTTGTCAGCACCTCGCCAAATATGGATAGTTGCGGAAATTCGGTGTTAACATCAACAGCCCATTTGGCCATGTATTCCGGGTCGTTATAAGGGTAAGTATCCAGCCTGAAGCCATCAACGCCAGAATATTCCACCCACCAGATATGGTTTTGGGTCAGGAAATTCTCAACGTATGGATTATTCTCGTTCATGTCTGCCATGCGATGGTCAAACCAACCATCGAGCATCAGTTTGCGGTCCATTGCGTCCCCGTGCGGATCCATTACAGCCTCATACTTAAAGTTCGATTTGGTATATTTTGGCCACTGGTGTACCCAGCTTTTCATCGGCATATCGCTGATAGTATAGCCTTCGGTACCTGCGTGGTTATGCACCAGGTCCATAACCACCTTTAAACCCATGCTATGGCATTTTTCAACAAATTGCTTATACAAAGCATTGGTACCATAGCGGGCATCAATTTTATAATGATCGGTAACAGCATAGCCGTGGTACGATGCATGCGGCTCATCATTTTCAATTGCCGGGGTAAGCCAAATGGCGGTTACACCCAAATCTTTCAAATAATCAAGGTGGTTCATTACCCCTTGTATGTCCCCTCCGTGACGGCTGAACATTGAATCGCGATTGATGCCCCTCTCGCGCATATTCGCAAATGAGTCGTTTGTGGTATCGCCATTTGAAAAGCGATCTGGCATGATAAGATAGATCAAATCTTTATCTGTTACGCCTTGTGCGCGGCCGGGAGAACGATCCCGTTTCTTGAGTTCGTAAATGTAAGTTAAGGCCTTTTCACCAGCTTTGATAAACTTTATCGGGAACGTTCCCGGAGAGGTGCCCGAAAAAATGCGTAAATCAAGGAATAAGTAATCAGGATTTTCAACTTTATGCACCGCAACAAGCTTTACCCCGGGGTAATTTAGCTCCACTTTTCTTGCGGCAATATGGTCGCCGTGGACGATCAGTTGCAGGTCGGGGTTATGCATGCCAACCCACCAAAACATGGGTTCTACGCGTTCCAGGGCAGGAATTTGCGCCGATAAGCTCATTGCCATCATCAGGCAGCAAGCGGTAAAAAATAAGATTTTCTTCATGCCGGTATTCTTCGGTTTATAATTGGGCGGCCCGGTTTTCTTCCCGATCAGCCGCGTTTCAAATTTAAAATAAAAATGATAGGTTGGCGGAAAAAATGAAAAAGTTTGTGGGGAAGGAGTTGGGAAGTCCGAAAGTCAGGAAGTCCGGAAGAAAATAAGCGATATACCCCGCTATATTATTGTAGAGGTTTTACGGAGGCGATTTATTATAAGATGGTTTAAATACTACTATTCGCACCGATGGCTTCTTTGAGTAATTTTTTCATAACTTTACGAAAAATGCAGATCATGATAACCCACCAATATATCGAAATTATATCCTAAAATAATGATGGGGAAGCCAATTATTAAAGGTACCCGCATTACTGTGGAGCAATTATTAGAAAGTTTATCCGAAAGTAATTCAATCGACGAGGTATTGCAGTCACATCCCCATTTAACCAAAGGTCAGGTTCATGCAGCGCTATCTTTTGCTGCGCAGTCAATAAGAGGGGATGAAATATATGCTTTGGCTATATGAAGCTAACCAAACATCCCTTACCCAAAACTCTTCAAATAAGCCTCCAGTGTTTCCATCCCCATTTGTTTCCTCAGTTTATTAACCGATTTAGGATATTTTAATGGAAAGGGCGCCGATTTACGGGTTACCGTGTCATAGCGCACCTGCGTACCATAAACTTGCTTTTGATGTTTGTTAACTAAAACCCTATCCACCAGGTAAGCATATTTTTCTTTGCTGGCGTTGTTTTTTGCCACTTCCTTTTTCATTAATGCTAAAACATGCTCCTGGAAAGGGATGTCATCATCACAATGCTGTACAATTGCCCAAAAGTTGTCGCTGATGTCCCCTACCCTGTTGTAGCCAGGATAACCATATTTACTGATGATTGCTTTTGCCTTGATCTCATTGACGCTATCGCTTGAGGCCCATTTCTTTTCAATAGTTTTCTCATCATAATCCGACTTTTGTTTCTGGCTCACCTTCATATATTCCACACGCCAAAACTGGTCGTCCTTAAACATAGAATCGATCCTTTTAATTAATGCCGAATCTTTTTTTTCCGACTGGGCAGCTAATTGAAAGCATGCCAAAACTAAAATAACCAATGCCGAAATTGTCGTTTTCATGATGTCGAATTTAAAACTAAAAATATAGTTATATATCCTTTATTCAAAATTTACTTTCATTATTAACTAAGACAAATTTTTTCGAAGCTTTTTCAAAGGTCCACTGCCGGGGAATTTAAATATGTTTAGGTGCAGTTGAAAACTGCCGCCATCCGCAACCACGAGTTACGCTACGCTAAATTCGCGGCAGCGATTAACAAATCATTTCGATCAGGGGTCGAAATGATTTGTTATTTAATGATGTAACCTGAGCTTTCGGTTAAACCAGCACCCCGCCACCATCAACAACGATAACTTGTCCGGTGCTAAAATTTCCTTTCATCAGGTACAAAAAGGCTTCGGCAATGTCACTTGCTTCGCCAACGCGACCGGTTAGTAGTTTACTTCCGTGCTCGTTAAACATCGCTTCCCTGTCAACTTCAGGAATGTTACTCCATAATTCAGTCCGGGCCATGCCTGCGCAAACTGCATTCACGCGTAATGGCGCAAGCTCAACGGCGAGCGCGCGTGTCAACCCTTCGATGGCGCATGTAAGGCTGGCTGCAACCGCCCAGCCCTTCCTGGGCCGTAAGCCTATGGTACCGTTTGTTAATGTAATTGAACCGCCTTTGCGCATAAAAGGGCTGCCATATTTGGCTGCCATCAATGCTCCCCAATAACGGACTTCAAAAAACTGCCTGGCTTCGTCCATTTTCACCGATGGCAATTCATTTAATTGCAGTGTTTCGCCTGCCGTAAAAATCAAATGGTCGAATTCGCCTATTTGGTTAAACAAGCCGGCTATTTGCTGCTCATCAGTAAGGTTTACCGCATAACCTTTACTGCCCGGGGGCAAAGCAGATAATGCTTCATCGACCCTTTGCTGCCGACTTGACACTACAACCACCTCGGCGCCCTCCTCTGCTGCAGCCAATGCTGTAGCCAGCCCAAAGCCGGATGTACCCCCAAGTAGTACGATCTTTTTACCCCGCAAACCCAGGTTTGCTTTTGTTCCATTGTCATTCATAATAATTAAGTTTTGATAAGACAAAGTTCGCGCTTGCAGGGCAGATGGCATTTAACAAATGGTAAAAAAGGATCAGTGCATGTTTTTACGGATACGGCTTAAAGATTGCTGCGTGATACCAAGATAGGAAGCGATATCGCTCAAGGAAACCCTTAACGCAATATCGGGCTGGCGGATTAAAAAGTTACGGTAACGCATACTTGCATCTTCGCCCAGGTATGAATTGCGCAACTGTATCTTATCCAGCAGCGACTGGGTTGTAATTCCTGTTATTAATTCCTTAAGGTAAGGAAGCCTTTCATACAGGCTTAATAATTTTTGCTTTTTTATTACAATAAGTTCTCCATCACAGGCCGCCTCAATACCTTCAGCGGCCGGGGTATTGTTGTTAAAACTATTAAGGATACTGCAAAATTGATTTTCCTTTAAGAAAAAATAAGTCATCTTGTTACCCTTTTCATTTTGCGAAACTATGCGGAGTACTCCTTTACATATAAAAAACATCTCTTTACAAACCTGTCCCTCTTCAAAAAGCACCTCATTCTCAATTACATTCCTGTAACTTAATTCTTTTATAATAATATCAATATCGGCCTGCGGGATATTTTTAAACAGCCGCAGGAAATTTATAAAACTGTCAAACATGGATTAAAACTATGTATTTGTTTTTTTTCGGACAAGATAGCATTAAAAAAACACAATGAAATTTGAGCAACCGACTATGATAAACGGCATTTAAGGACAATAGGATTATACCTAACGATGTTTTTATCCTATCATTCTAAAATCATACCAGTCTTAGTCTATCCCGCCATGTGTATTTAATAATATTAAAATAAACCAAACTTATTTTTTCGTGTGCCCGTATAAACAGCTCATTACGAGATAAGTTTATTTGACACACAGGGGTTTCGATATAATTAACAAAATGAAAAAAAGAACTTTTACACTTCTATTATTAGCTGTTACAGGCTTTGTTGCATGTAAGAAAGATTCGGTAAAGCCAACCACTACACCGGATGTTGTTAGCCAAAAAGTAACCACAACAACTACGGGTTTAAACGCGGATACCGTTAGTGAAAACGTAACAGGGTACCTGCGCGTTCAACTGGCCATGGATACGGTCAATACAGATAATATACTGGTAGAATTTAAGCCAAGTTCGAGCGCAGCTTTTGTTGCAAACGAAGATGCCCCTACATTACAGGGTTTTGGCCTGGTAAGTTTATCGAGTTTATCAAGCAATAACATCGCTTTATCCATTAATACACTGCCCTTAACAGGCAAAGGCGCTACAATACCGCTTGCTGTAAGCGCAAAGTCAACCGGTACGTATCAGTTAAAGCTCGTCACTACAAACAATATCCCTGCCGTGTTTAACATCTGGCTTAAAGATAATTTAAAAAAGGATTCGGTTAATTTCCGCACTGCTCCAAGCTATTCTTTTGCTTTGAATACTGCTGATGCCACTACGTACGGCAGTCAACGGTTTAGCATCGAACTGAGCGAAAATTAATTCGTCGCTTCACTATAAAAATACTTTCCCTAAAACCAATATTGATTAAGAGACGCCCCCACTAAGGCGTCTTTTTTGTTTATGAAAATTTCATATCCTAAAAATCTTTAAAATCCTGAAAATCGTGTTCGATTTCCTTATCTTGGCTCAATAAAACTAACCCACAATGAAGTTTTTTTGGGCTTTACTTTCCACGGCTTTAACCATAGCATTGGTATGGGCTTTGAACACTAAATTTGGCACTATCCCTCCTATCGGTGCATTTTTAAACCCGTCAAGCGGTTTCTGGGAAAATGCCGAAAGTAAAAACAGCCTTAAAGATGGAAACCTGCAACTTACGGGCTTGCAGGGCAAAGTTGTGGTTAAATATGATGAGCACCATATCCCCCACATTTTTGCCGAAAATGATCACGACCTTTATTTGACACAAGGCTACATAACTGCCCGCGACCGCCTATGGGAAATGGATATACAGACACGGGAAGCAGCAGGCAGGCTGGCTGAGGTAATAGGGCCGGGAGCTTTGCAAATAGACCGTTACCATCGACGCATGGGCATGGTTTACGGCGCTGAAAATACGCTGAAAGGTATGTTGAAAAACCCCATCTCGAAAATGATGATAACGGCCTATACCGAAGGGGTTAATAATTATATCCATAGCCTTTCGCCGAAAAATTACCCCATCGAATTTAAATTGCTGGATTATGCGCCCGAAGACTGGAAACCTATTAACTGCGCTTTCCTGCTCAAGCTAATGTCAGAAACTTTGGCCGGCGGATCAGACCAATTTGGTCTCACTAATGATTTAAAACGCTTTGGGGCAAAAGATGTTAACAATCTTTTCCCGGATTATCCTTTTAAAGAAGACCCGATCATCCCGGTTGGCACTAAATGGGATTTTAAGCCATTGCCTATACCAAAACCATCAGTTGGCTTTTTAGCACAGATGACGGAGGGCATAAAAACCAAAGAAATAACACCCGGCGTTGGCAGCAACAACTGGGCTATTAGCGGCAGCAAGTCGGCCACCGGCTATCCCATTTTGGCTAACGACCCGCATTTAAATTTAACCTTTCCATCTATTTGGTACCAGGTACAGCTATCGTCGCCAACGGTAAATGTAAATGGGGTGTCGTTGCCTGGAGCGCCGGGTATGGTGATTGGTTATAACCAAAATATAAGCTGGGGTGTTACCAACGTGGATGCCGATGTGCTGGATTGGTACCAAATTAAATTCAAAGACACTACAAAAAACGAATACTGGTACAATAACCAATGGAACAAGGTAAATAAACGCGTTGAAGTAATAAATATACGCGGCGGTAAACCACTTATCGATACGGTTAGGTACACAGTACAGGGGCCTGTAGTTTATGAGGACACCCTGCAAAAACCTAAAGGGTACCAAACCGTACCTGTTGGCAATGCATTACGGTGGATAGCACATGATGAATCGGACGAGTTTATGTGCTTTTACTTGTTAAATCGCGGAAAAAACTATGCTGATTACCGCAAAGCGCTTACTTATTATACTGCCCCCGCGCAAAACTTTATTTTTGCAAGTAATGATAAAGACATTGCCATTACCCCAAATGGCAAATTCCCGTTAAAGTTTAAAGACCAGGGCAAATTTATATTGGATGGCAGCGACCCTGCCAACGACTGGCATGGCTGGATACCGGCAGACCAAAACCCAACAGTTAAAAACCCACCGATGGGTTTTGTGCGGTCGGCTAACGAGTCGCCAACAGACCCAACCTATCCATACTATATCAACTGGCGGTACGAGCAATATTACCGTGGCAAACGTATCAGCGACAAGCTAACCGCGATGAAAAATGCCACCGTCGACAGTATGCGGATAATGCAAATGGACAATTACAGCATACTGGCGCAAGATGTTTTATCCACCATGGTTAAATATCTTGATACCTCAAAAATGGATAAGGAGCAATTGAAAGCGTTTGATATTGTTAAAATATGGGACAGGCATTATGCGGCAAACTCCATAGGCGCCAGTATTTTTGATAATTGGTGGTACAATTTTTACAATTTGGTATGGGGTGATAAGTTTGAGATAAAAGGAACATATCTAAAATACCCATCATACGACCGTACTGAAAAACTACTTTTAACTGAGCCAAATTCAAAATGGTTTGATAACACAAAAACCCCGGCAAAGGAAACCTGCGCCGATATAGTAACACAATCGTTTTATAGTGCTATAAGCCAGCTGGTTAAAACGCATGGCCAACCCGGAGACAAATGGCAATGGGGGCAGGTGAAAGAAACTTTTATCAACCACCTGGCCAATTTGCAAGGGTTTGGTACCGGTGACTTCTCTGCTGGCGGCAGGGGCGGCGTAATAAATGCGCTTCGTAATGGGAACGGCCCCTCGTGGCGCATGGTAGTACAAATGGGACCGGAAGTAAAAGGTTATGGTGTTTTTCCAGGCGGCGAGTCTGGCAATCCCGGCAGTTTTTACTACCGCGATATGTTTGAAACGTGGAGAGATGGAAAGCTGAATGAGTTGTTATTTTTAAAGTCGGCTGATGAAAATTCGGGAAGGGTTAAGGCAACTTTAACATTGAGTAGTAAGTAAGGTATCTTGGGTTATAAAAAAAATACTGATATGAATATTAAAAATTCTTTTTCATTCGATAACAAAATTCAAAAAGTCTCTCCGCCAATAGGCGGAGGAGATTTAGAGGGGGCGGCTTTATGTTGTTTTTGATCATCCTTATCCTATCATTTATCTCCAGCTACATTTTGCCATGGTGGATGGCTGCTGCGATAGCTTTATTGACTGCTTATTTCATTGGAAAAGCACCCGGAAGATCATTCCTCTCCGGTTTTGGGGCAATATTCGTAGTTTGGACGATATTAGCGTTGATTAAAAGCATCCCCAATGATAATATACTTGCAGACCGGGTTGTTCAGCTATTTCCATTGCCGCATAACTGGATATGGGTTTTGGTAGTAACTGCTTTTATTGGCGGTTTGGTTGGCGGTATGGGGGCATTATCGGGGGCGTTGATAAAAAGGGCGTTCAGCAAATAGTAATAAATTCCAAATAATTCTGTTTTTAGTATTTCTATAGATTTAAACCTAATCAAATGGATGGTACAATACATATAAACCAGGCTATCAACGCCGAGACAAAACAAAAAGCAGCGACAATCGACCACGCTATTCAGCCTTATGTTTATGCAAGTGTTTTTTCATCCCTGTGCATTATTGTTGGGTTGATATGGGATATCTCCTGGCATACCAGCATTGGCCGTGATGGTTTGCTTGCGCCGCCGCATGATGTTATTTACCTCGGGGCAATATTTTCAGGATTATTTTCTTCCTACCAGATACTCCGTACCACCTTTTTTGGTTCAGTTGCAGAGAAGCAGGCAAGCGTGAAATTTTGGGGCATATTTTATGGTCCGCTGGGCGCGATGTTTTGCGTATGGGGCGCCATAGCCATGCTTACCTCCGCCCCTTTTGATGACTGGTGGCATAATACTTATGGCCTTGATGTGGTTATCCTTTCACCGCCGCATACCTTACTGGCTTTAGGTATGATGATGATACAGTTTGGGGCCATGATAGCCGTATTATCATCATCGCATGCAGCAAAAAGCTGCAGTGGTACGATGCATAAGGCGCTATTTATTATCGCATCGGGTTTATTGATGACTACCTTGTATTGCTTATTCTCCGAATATTTGAATAAAGCACGTTCACATAGCGCAGTGTGTTATATTGTGGGTGCGATACTTTTCCCTCTGTTTTTAATTGCAGTTTCGCGGGCATCAAAAATAAAATGGGCCGCAACCGGTACAGCCGCTGTGTACATGTTTGTTTTGTTGATGATGCTTTGGGTTTTACCCATCTTCCATGCTACGCCCCGCCTGGGCCCGGTTTTAAATCATTTCGACCATTACCAGCCTTTTCATTTCCCGCTGCTGTTGGTTATACCTGCTTTGGCTATAGATATTGTGTTTTTCAGTTTAGAAAATAAAAAACCATTCGTAAAAGTAACCCTGGCAGCGTTGCTGTTTTTATGGTTGTTTTTTATAGTACAATGGTCTTTCGGCGGTTTCCTGCAAACCTCGCCGTATGCCCGAAACTGGTTTTTTGGCTCGTCTGCCTGGTATTTTGGCGCAAACCCCGACTGGCCATATCGCTATGCTTTTCATCCCCAAAGAATTGACACAGGTTTTGACCTGGTAAAAGGCATGATGATAGCGGCTGTATTTGCTATAATTGCGGGATCACTTGGTAATAAATGGGGCGGATGGATGAAGAGGGTACAGAGATGAGGGTGATAAAATTCTGTCTTTTTGCCTGCCTTCTTTTTATAAGCGCTTCGCTTTATGCACATGTTGGTAGCCCTGGTGTAATTTACCAGGGCAAAGCAGGGCCTTACACCATCATGGTAAACGTAACCCCACCTGATGTTATTCCGGGCACTGCCAATACCTCTATTTATATCGACAACCAGCAGGTTTACCATGTTTACCTTCAGCCTGTTTACTGGTATGCCGGCGATAAAGGTTCGCCGAAAGCAGATGAAGCCTTGCCAGTTAAAGGTACGCCCGGCCAATACCAGGGGCTGGTGTGGCTGATGCAAAGCGGCGTAGCAAGTATGCGCGTAACCGTTGACGGCCCGCTTGGCAAAGGTTCGGCCATTATACCTGTTATGGCGGTATCCACCGCGCAACGGACAATGCCGGCTTCGCTTGACTGGAGCCTGGCGGCATTGGGATTACTGTTGGTTGTATTGATGATCACCATCATAGGCGCAAGCGTATCCGATGGCGTGGCTACTCCCGGTAATACCACAAAAGCATCTGCAATAAAAAAATATATAGCAATGGCTGTAGCAGCCTTAATCCTGTTTGCCATTTTATATGGTGGCTCAGCCTGGTGGAATTCATGGAGCAGCAACTACCGCAGGTTTATGTATAAACCGCCGTTAGCACATACCAGTATTTTAAACGATGGCAAGCAATTGGTTTTACAGCTACACATCGATACGGCATGGCTGCGAAAAAACAACTGGCCGGTTAGCTATATCGTGCCCGATCATGGTAAATTGATGCATCTGTTTTTGGTACGGGAAAAAACAGATGATGTTTTCGCCCACCTGCACCCCGAACGTACCGATAGTGCCGGTTACCAGGTGGCATTGCCCGAGCTGCCTGCCGGCCGTTATTTAGTTTTTGCGGATATAGTAAGATGGAACGGTTTTATGGAAACCATAAGCGATACAGTAACTATTCCCAACAAGGCTGGCGCACAGGTTCCGCCAATTGTTGGCGGGGCGTTAAACTCCGATCCCGATGATACTTATGTTATATCAAACTCTATAAACGATCTTAAAAATCCTTTAACCGGGCGGGTATCCTTAATATGCGGCAAACCGGGTACCGAAATGAAACTGGAAGACGGTTCAACCGCATTTTGGCAGCATACCGCCAATACCTCTTTTGAAGCGGGAAAAATATACCCGCTTACTTTCGCTATCAGGGCCCCATCGGGCAAACCGGCGAAATTACAGCCATACATGGGGATGATGGGCCACGCGGTAATATTAAAATATGATGGCTCGGTATACGTTCATTTACACCCGGTAGGCACCTATTCTATGGCCTCACAGGAAATTATTCAAAACCGCATCAAAGGGAGCGGTAAAATACCTCCGCTGCCGGAACCATCAGCTTTCAGGGACAGTATTGACCACCTGATCACGAGGATAAAGGCTATGAGTGAGAATGAGCGTAATGCTTATTTAAATGCAGGTATGAAAGGAATGGCTATGCCCGGAATGGATGGTATGGTTACTTTTCCTTACGCTTTTCCAAGCCCCGGCAATTACCGCATCTGGATACAAACAAAACGCGATGGTAAAATATTGAATAGCGCTTTTGATGCAGTGGTGGAGTAGCGATTTATCCTCTTAAAAACAAAAAATGGTGTTATAAAGCTAAATTTGATCCTGCTTTATAACACCATTACGGTATTGTATCTTACAATGCGCCCAGGCTTTCTTTCAACATCTTAACCGCCTCGGCATTACTTTTTGCACTGTCAAATATTTCGCGTGAGTTCATGCTATCGCCGTAATATGCGGCATTGGCTTTTTCATCGATGGCCAAATCTGCACCATTGATGCTGATGCCGGCAAATAAACCACGGCTGCGTGAGTACGAGTAAACTTCGGCCTCCATTTTATAGTCGGTACTGGCCGATGTGCTGCGGCCAACGGGGCCGGCTGCGGCTGAGGCATCGCCACCGATGGTAAAATCACCTTTTTTAACTTTAGCAAGCACACCTTTATGGCGGAATACCAATACAAGGTCGACCGATTGTACACCAATCTGCAAACCGAAACTACCGCCGGTAAGGGTAACAAAAACCGGATCGCTCCAGCTGCCATCGTCAAGCTTTACCATAGCAATGCCCCTTCCGCGTTTACCGCCTACTACAAAACCTGCATTAAGCATATCAGGGATAATAACAATGCCTTTACAATCGGCTATCAGGTCGTGAGGGATAGTCTCTTCCATCTTGCCAAAGTCTTTTAAAACATTAGTGGCCTTATGTATCCTTTCCGTCTCCTTACTTTCATCAATTTTTGCAGATGCCATTATAAGAACCATACTTAGCAACAAGGGAACGAATAAAAATTTCAGTGTTTTCATGGGGTTGTTCTATAAACTAAAAAGTTTCAAAATTAAATTATAGTATCAATGTAACAACCCTAAAAACGCATGCTTGTTTCTTTTTATTGGATGATGCTGTTATTTAACCCTTTCAATTTTGCAAATAAAACAACAGGCCTGCGCATTGCGGGCGTGCAGGTATTCCACATCGGGCTGCTGTTCAAATATTTCAACGATCAACTCATCCACATCGGCGTGGCCAACCAGTTTTGTAAATATCATTTGCTGATCGGTACTATATCCAATGAGTGATAACGGAAAACTCGTTTTATTAGCTTTGATTTCAGGTGGGAAGCGATATATATCAGCATATTCCTCTGTCCCATCATCGCTATTTATAAAAACAGGGCCAGGCTGGTTAAAGGCGTTGTCAATTTCAAAAGGACTATGTGTTAATAATAAACGCTTGTCCACCCCTTTTTCAAATGGCTTCAATGATACCCGGCATGGGCCCGACCCTGCTGCAATTTTCTCAATTACATCATGGCCGAAATCATCTTTCATGGTTGCTTTTATCTTTTGAGCGTAAGCCTTTGAGATAGGCACTATTTTAAATTTGTTCATCGTTTTAATAATTTTATAAAGCAAATCTCAGCTTAAATAGGGCCGTATAAAACCCGATACTTGCTCACCTGACTCGGATTTAAGGATTTCCCGGATCGATGCGATGGAAAATGGATATGAACGGAAATAATCCAAAAAATCATTAAAATCCATAAATCCCGGTCTATCTTTGGCCCGATGAACAAACAGCAGGTATTTTCTATAAAAACGGAGCAGCAATTTAATGAGGTTGCTCTGTACGTATTTCGTCACCAGGCTGAAAATTGCATTATTTATAAAGAGTTTATTAATGGTTTGTGCGTTGACGCGATGAAGATCAATGCAATCGATCAAATACCTTTTTTACCGATTGAATTTTTTAAATCGCATGCCATTCTAAGTGCACCTACGCCTGTGGAGGTTACTTTTACCAGTTCAGGCACAACAGGAATGCTTACCAGCAGCCATTTTGTTACTGATGTTAGCTGGTATGTACAAAGTTTCCGGTCGGCTTTCAAGTTGTTTTACGGTGATATTGAAGCTTATACGATACTGGCCCTACTGCCCTCCTACCTGGAACGTGAAGGTTCATCACTGATTTATATGGCCGATGACCTGATAAAACAATCAAATAATCCTGATGCCGGGTTTTTCCTTTATAACCATGAGGAACTTTACCATCAGCTTAAAAAACAACAAAAAGCGCAAAAACCTACCTTATTGATAGGGGTTACTTTTGCCTTGCTTGATTTTATTGAAAACTACACACTTAATTTCCCCGAGTTGATAGTAATGGAAACCGGGGGGATGAAAGGCCGCAGAAAAGAAATGATACGCGAAGAACTGCACGAGCAATTATGCAATGGCTTTGGCGTTGATGCAATACACTCGGAATATGGCATGACGGAACTTTTATCGCAGGCCTACTCCAAAGGGAACGGTATTTTTAACTGCCCGCCATGGATGAAAATAATTACCCGCGATACCAATGACCCGATAACCTTACTGAATAACGATAAAGCAGGAGGCATTAATGTGATCGACCTTGCAAACATAAATTCATGCTCATTTATTGCCACGCAAGACCTTGGCAGGGTTTATGCTGATAATTCGTTTGAAGTATTAGGCAGGTTTGATAATTCGGACATCAGGGGATGTAATTTGCTGATCGCGTAAAACTTAACTTGCAACTAACATAATATTATTATTTTTGCAGCCACTATTAAATCAATACCATGATCGAAAAATTTTTGACCGAAGAACAAGACCCTAAAGCTGTAGAAAAAATTTACATGCGTTTGGCAGATCTGCTTACAACGGGCGAAGAAATATTATATATAGCGGTACAAAAAAAGCCAATCGTAAATTTATTTCCTGATTGCGTTGCGCTTACCAACAAACGTATTTTATTTTTCACCCCTGCCAACCTGGGCCTTACTATAAAATTTGTTGATTTTGTTTGGAAGGATATTATAGATGTTTACACTAAGGAAGAAATAATAGGCGCCATTTTTAGTGTAAAAACCACCAACGGCGCCGAAATGGGTGTGGATTACCTGCCAAAAGTACAAGCCCGCAAGTTATACCAATACGCCCAGGAACGCAAAGAATCAGAGCGTGAGGCGCGCCGCCTGCGCGATCTCGAAGAAAAACGTGCAGAATCAGGATCGATACAGTTTGATAACGGTGCTCGCGTCAGTGCCCAGCAGCCTGTAGTACCTGTTGCTCCTGCGCCAGAGCCGGAACCAGTTTACGAACCAACGGCCGCACCACAGCAACCATCGTTCCACGAAAGCCCGAAACCAGATGAGCTTACCGAAAAACTAAAAAAACTAAGGATGCTGTTTGATAACGGCCTTATCTCACAGGAAGAATATAACCACAAGAAGCTTGATTTGTTAAGCGACTTATAAACGTCATTGGTCATTGGGTCATTTACTCATTATTGAATATCCAAATGACCAATAACTAAATGACCCAATGACTACCCCAGCCGCTTATCAAAATCAAAAGGTGCTTTCTTTAAAATTTTAACTTTTTGCATACCCGGGTGCAGCGGGTTCAGCAAGTAATTATATTCGTCAGGCACGATGGATGAGGGCATTTTCATTAATAAATACGTGCGTTTAACAAGAAACTCATCACCTATCTTGCTTAAAGCCATCGGTGGCGATATGTCCTGCCAGTTGTGCGGTAAATCGTCAATTTCAACATTTGTAATGCTATTATCCGGCACTTCTATTTCAACAAGGCAATAATTGTCGGGGATCATTAATGGGGGCAAGTGTACCAAAACCTCTAAAACAGCAAGTGAACGTAATGATGCAAGATAAACGGCTGATTTACCCTCGCTGTTCCAGCGGCCGCCATATAACCGGGCGCCTGTGCCACTAAGGTCATCGGCATAGCTACAGTTTACAATACGGTAAAGTACCATCAGGCAAAAATACCGTGCTCGATGCGGCCAAGCTCTTTAAATACCAAATTAAAACCGGCAGAGGTATCAAGCATTGAAACCGGCGCTTCGCCATTAAAAATTAGGTTTGGGGCTTTAACCCATAGCTTAAATTTATCCATAGTGCCAAATACCTCTTCGCCGCGGGTGTACAACCGGGCAAGCTCAACGGCCTTTTCGGCATACTCAGTTTTTATTATGGCATCATCATCATAACGCTGTAAGGTGCGCTCAGAAATATGTAGTATAATTGATAACTCCTGGATGGTTAAAGATATTTTTTTTGCAAGCGCCAGTAACAATCGTTTAGGGAAACCCTCGCGGGCAAACTTTATGATTTCAAAATCATTAGAAAGCCTTATTGATTTGGGGCTACCCAATAAATTATAAAATGCATTAATTGGCCCCGACGTAACGTATGCCGCCATAGGCTCATTTACTACATTATTTGAATCATCATTTTTTGTTTTGTACGACATATGTACAAATATATAAACCATTTGTCGTATTCGCAAATTATTCAGTAATAATTAAAAAATAATTCTTCTCCCCTTTTTGCGCTATGAGGTACTTGTCATTCATAAGGTTATCCCGCGGATAAATATCATAGCAGTATGGATCTTTGATCCTCAGATCAACGGGTAGCGCTGGCCCGTTGTTTGTTCAACTCTTTAACAAACTTCTCCTGAGAGCTGGCGACAAATTGCTTATACCCATCCGGATCAATGAAAACATGAGGGCCCTCCTTCTGATAAAGCTGCAGTTTTTTGAGTAAACCAAAGTATGCGCCATGGGCACCCAGAAAGACGTCGCAGGGCAGCCCGCGCAACTCGACAAACGTGCGCTGAAAATCCTGAACAATGCCCGGATAACTTATGGGATGACCAGGGGTGGCAACGAAACGATATTCAGACCAAAAGGCCGTCCCGCCAACAATGACAATATTTCGCGTTGTTCCCATGGGCTCACCCGGAAGATGGGATTGCATCGTCCAGGTTGTGCACCCGCGCGTGTGACCCGCGGTTTTGTGGGCTGTCAGCGTTACACCACCAAGACTCACGGTGTTCCCGTCTTTTAGAATTCGATCCACATGCGAAGGGGCATAAGTATGAAGATCCGGTGAGGGAAACATAAAATCGGCCCGCCCGCCAGATTCAACTACGCTCGCATCGCCATCCATTACCATGTTCTTTGCATGTGTTTCACGAATTATTTCTGCTGCACCTCCCATGTGATCGTCATGCGCCTGGCTGTTAAGCAATATCTTGATATCCCCCCAGCGAAAACCCAGTTTCTGCACACTTGCCCTTATCTGTGGTGGGGAAGTTGCAAGATTTGCATTGATGAGGATATTTCCTTTCGGTGTAACGACGAGGTAACTTGCAAGTTCCTTGCTCCCCACGTAATAAAGATTGTCAGCAATTCGAAACGGAGCAACCGGTGTAGTCCATGACGGATCTACCTGGGCGAGGACGGGGTGAGCGGTGAAGAATAAGAGCAATAACAGGCAGGAAAAAGCGGTGCGCATAAACTTAGTAGATAATTATGTTTTGACTAATATCGGCTCTATTCTGCAATAATTAAAAAATAATTCCTCTTCCCTTTTTGGGCTATTATGTACTTGCCATTTATTAAAACATCATTGCTATAATTATCATCAACAGAGTTGATTTTTAATTTGTTAATTGCCACGCCGCCACCTTGTATCATCTTTCTTGCCTCGCCTTTTGATGGAAAAACTGAAGTATGTGCAGCTAATAAGTCAAGCACATTTATACCTTGTTGCAAATCGTTCAGTTTAATAGTAAAGCTTGGCACTCCATCAAACAAAGTCAATACTTCAGCATCATTTAATTCATTCAAAAATTCAATAGCAACATTTCCAAACAAAAATTCAGATGATTTTATTGCTTTTTCATATTCTGCTTCGCCATGTACGCGTATGGTAATATCTTTTGCCAAAGCTTTTTGCAAGGCACGCAAATGCGGCGCTGCATCTTGTTCGGTTTCTAAGCTTTCAATAGTTTGCTGATCAAACAATGTAAATATCCTTATATAAGTTTTAGCGTCTTCATCGCTGGCATTTAACCAAAACTGGTAAAACTTATATGGAGACGTTTTTGCCGCATCCAGCCATATGTTACCGCTTTCGGTTTTACCAAATTTACTACCGTCGGCTTTTTTTATCAATTGAGTAGTTATGGCATAGGCTTCACCACCATCTTTACGGCGGATCAGTTCGGTACCGGTTACTATATTTCCCCATTGGTCTGATCCACCCATTTGCAGGGCGCAGTTATAATTTTTCCATAAATAGTAAAAATCATAACCTTGCACCAATTGATAAGTGAATTCAGTGAACGACATACCTGTATCCCCGCTAATCCGGTTTTTCACCGAATCTTTCGCCATCATATAATTAACAGTAATATGCTTGCCAACGTCACGGATAAAATCCAGGAAAGTAAAATCCTTAAACCAATCGTAATTATTTACCATTTGGGCGCTGTTGGCGCCACAGTCAAAATCTAAAAATTTTTCCAGTTGTGCTTTTATGCCTTTCAGGTTATGCTGTAGGATCTCCTCCGACAATAAGTTACGCTCTGCTGATTTACCCGACGGGTCGCCAACCATCCCCGTAGCACCGCCAACCAAAGCAAATGGTTTATGCCCGGCCATTTGAAACCGTATCATGGTCATAATTTGTGCCAGGCTGCCTACATGCAATGAATCGCCGGTAGGGTCAAAACCGATATAGCCGGAAACCATACCTTTATTCAGTAACTCTTCTGTTCCGGGCATTATATCATGCAGTACGCCGCGCCAGCGTAATTCTTCAACAAAATTCATATAATTAATGTGCAAATATGCGAATGTGCAAATATGCAAATTAAGAACGTGCCCGATGTATTAAAAATCAAAACATCCTTCCTGATTGTTTATCAATATATTGGGGATTGGTTCACTATTTACACACCTTCATATTTGCACATCCGCACATCAAATCCTATCTTGCAACAAAGGCATTATGAATTTTCTATCGCATTTTTATTTCGACCGGGACACCGATAACTGTTACCTTATATTAGGTACCGTACTGCCCGACCTTTTAAAAAATGCCGATAAAAACGTCATTATTCATCCCGAAAAATTACAGCATCCGGATGCAAAGGTTAACGCTATTATAAAAGGCTGGAACAAACACCTGGAGGTTGACCGCTATTTTCATTCGTCCGAATTTTTTCTCACCCATTCGCATCAACTAAAAAAGCTATTGCTGCCCGCTATTGAAGGCTCGCCGGTAAAACCATTCTTTTTAGGGCATATCGCTTTGGAACTTATACTCGATAACCTTTTGCTTACTACCCACAAAATTACTGCGGAAAGCTTTTATGACCATCTTGATGGCTGCGAGGCAACTGTTATTAACGAATTTTTAACTTTTGCAGGATTAAAAGAAACTACACCTTTCTTCAAATTTTATGAAGGCTTTAAAAAAAACCGCTACCTTTTTACTTATGCGGAAACAGCGCAAATCGCCTATGCTTTAAAAAGAATTTGCATGCGGGTTTGGAAAGATCCGTTTACACCTGAGCAGGAGGTGCAGATTACGGAGGTTTTGATGGCTTACAGGGAACTTCTTGGCAATGGTTTTATGATGATTTTTAATGAGATAGAGTACAAACTTGTTTAACGTGTTGAATTATTTAATAAGATTTAGATATGTTTGGCATATTTACATATTAAAATGAATAATAGGGGCAGATTTCAGGCACAAGGAAAAAAATTATAAGAATCTGAACATTGGGCGCAAGACAAGCCATTAAATATTGAGGATGGTTTAATTTTACACAAAGCATTAAAAAACAAGTTAAAACCAAAAGATTTACGTTTAAGATTTGAAGCTTTTAACGATTGTGAAAGTTTTATAAAAAGGGCTTCCGAAAATGGAGGAATTGATGTGACAAATTTTCCTCATAAATTTTCAAAAACGCGGGTCGCTGAAAGTAAGGAACGTGTTGATTTAGAAGTACATCCCGGAATCGCTTTTATAGAAACAAAAAATGATTGACTTTAATAGTTTTTGCAATTTCTTGAAAGATGAAAAAATATATCAGGACAATATTGAGTTGTATGATAAATTATTTCACAAAATCACGAATGATCACATCACCGAATGGGTAATAACAAAATTTGCCAATGGGAAACCTATAGCTGATGGCAATCCAATATATTCAGCCTTCATAGAAAGCAGAAAAATTGCAATCCGAATTATCCAGGTTGAAATTGATACTGATAAACCTATTTTTAGTGTATGGATCAACCATGACCCATTTGAAATCAAGGGTATAAAAGAACTGGTTATATCGTTACAGCTTAGGCAGGATACCTTTGAAGATCTATCTTATTTATTAGAAAAGTTTATTAATCAAGCCCTTTCCAATCACTTAATTAAACTTTTAAATGATAAATATAAAATTAAGACAGGAGTAAACGGCACGAAAAGAGCTGACACGCACATTGGTGAAGAAGTTGTAACACCTATAAAAGATATAACTTTAGCACCGAACCGCAAGGCAGAAACAAAAGAAACCACAAGAAAGCACTACCATTAAAATTTTTCTTACGGTTCTTTCTGAGCCTAACACGTACTTCACACAGTAAAACAGGTTTCTTAAACGCATTCATGCCTCGTTCCCATTCTTCACGAAAAGGCTCTCCCTTTTTGCCATACTTCGCATCTAAATGATCATCCCATGAAGTTAAATTGGTTTGCCTTTTTGCCTGCATAATATTTAAAATTAACTAATCAGGCCATTACCTCCAAATAAATCACTGTGTTCTTTGTGCATTCCTTTGAGTTCTCCGTGTTAAAGACAGCCAACTAACAAACAAATTGACCAGTCTGCGCAAAGCCAAATTCCTTTTATTAACCAAAAATCATACAAATCCTCATTAAATCTCCTAAAAATCAGCATTTAACAGTAAATTAATTTTTTTCAAATAAAATTATATACCTACCTTTGCAGTCCCAATTAACAAATTGGGAAAAGGAGAAAATTTATTTAATGGCAAAAAAACAGGAAGCAGAAAAAGAACTGAAAGCGAAGGAAGCTGAACTCGACGTAGTTACAGCCCCGCAGGAAAAAGAAACTATTGAATCAGAAGCTGATTCAATCTCGATCGAAGAGATCAAATCAAAGATCACAGCAGCCAACGAAGATTTCGATTGGGACGCTGATGAAAAGAAATTTGGCAATTACAGCGACAGCGACCGTGAGAAGCTTGAAAAAATGTATGATGGAACATTCAGTTCAATCACAAAAGGCGAGATCATCACCGGTACAGTTGTAAATGTTAACAGTAAAGATGTGGTATTGAACATTGGCTTTAAATCTGATGGTTTGGTATCGGTATCTGAATTCCGTGATACGCCTGATCTGAAGATCGGCGATACTGTTGAAGTTTTTGTTGAATCGCAGGAAGATGCTAACGGTCAGTTGGTACTTTCGCGCAAACGTGCAAAAACCCAAAAATCATGGGAACGTATTAATTCTGCATTGGACAATGATGAAATCATCACTGGTTTTGTTAAGAGCAGGACTAAGGGTGGTTTGATTGTAGATATAATGGGCGTTGAAGCCTTTTTACCAGGCTCACAAATCGACATTAAACCTATCAGGGATTATGACGTTTATGTGGGCAAAACAATGGAGTTCAAAGTTGTTAAGATCAACCACGAGTTTAAAAACGTAGTGGTATCGCACAAAGTGCTGATCGAGGATGATTTGGAAAACCAAAAAACTGAAATTGTTGCCAAACTTGAAAAAGGCCAGATATTGGAAGGTACTGTTAAAAACATTACCGACTTTGGCGTATTCATCGACCTTGGCGGCGTTGACGGTTTATTACACATCACCGATATTTCATGGGGCCGTATTGAGCATCCGCGCGAAATTTTATCATTGGATCAAAAGATCAACGTTGTTGTGCTTGATTTTGATGATGAGAAAAAACGTATCGCCCTTGGCTTAAAACAATTAACACCTCACCCTTGGCAGTCGCTGGATGAAGCCATCCAGATCGGCTCGAAAGTTAAAGGTAAAATTGTTACCGTTGCTGATTATGGTGCATTCCTTGAGATCATCCCTGGTGTTGAAGGCCTGATCCACGTATCAGAAATGTCATGGTCTCAAAATCTTCGCAACCCGCAGGAATTCCTGAAAGTTGGCGACGAAGTTGAAGCACAGGTATTGACCCTTGACCGTGATGAGCGCAAAATGAGCTTAGGCATTAAACAATTAACGCCTGATCCATGGCAACATGCTGCTGAAAAATATGCCATTGGCACTCAGCACATTGCTACAGTTAAAAACATGACCAACTTTGGTGTGTTTGTTGAACTGGAAGACGGTATTGATGGTTTGATCCACATCAGCGACCTTTCATGGTCTAAGAAAGTAAACCACCCTAATGAATTCACTAAAGTTGGTGAAAAATTAGACGTGATTGTACTTGAGCTTGATGTTGACAACCGCAAATTAAGCCTTGGCCACAAACAACTGGAAGAAAACCCATGGGATACTTTTGAAACCATCTTTACTATCGATTCGATACATGAAGGTACCGTTATAAAAGTAACCGATAAAGGTGCTATTGTTGCATTACCTTATGGTGTTGAAGGCTTTGCGCCTACCAAGCACCTGGTTAAAGAAGATGGCAAGAGCCTGAAAGCTGAAGAAGCTGCAGAGTTTAAGATCATTGAATTTAACAAGGAAAACAAACGCATCGTTATCTCACACTCACGCATCTGGGAAGAAGCCCGTGCCGAAGCAAGGGTACAGGAATTTGAAACCCGTAAAAAGGAAGCAAAATCTGCCGTTAATGCAGTGAAGAAAGTTAAAGATTCGGTTGAAAAATCAACCTTAGGCGATCTGAGCGTATTAGCCCAGTTAAAAGAGCAAATGGAAGGCGCTGAAAATAAAGCCCGCAAGGCTGTAAAAAAACCAGCATCTGAAGAAGAAGCAAGCTAAGCTTCAAATAAATTTTTCCTCTGAGCCCTGCTGATTATTTCAGCGGGGCTTTTTTATAACATGGCCGGAGATACTGATATTACCAAACTATTAAAAACAATGAGTCCCATGCTAAATGAGGGCGATTATGTTTTTTGCACAATACCTGCCTCACAGGCAATTGATACGTCAAAAATTATAGGTTCGTTTAAAGAAGCTGAAGGACTAACGGTTATACTTAATAAAGATGTTGCTGATAGTTTAAATTTAAATTATACCTATGTGGCGGCATGGTTAACGCTTACTGTTCATTCATCACTTGAAGCAGTGGGGCTCACCGCGGCTTTTTCTGCTGCTTTAGCAAAAGAAGGAATAAGCTGTAACGTAATTGCGGCTTTCTATCACGATCATATTTTTGTGGCGAAGGCCGATACCGTTAAGACTATGGAAACGTTGAAAAAATTGTCAAACTGGTAAAGTGCACTATATTTATTTTTCTTTCTGTCTGTTCCTGCTTTCAGACTAAAATAAATAAATCTCTAATCACCAATTAACTAATCACTACCCTATTGGTTCATATAGTCACCCAATTTAGCCAGGTAAGCATCATCAATATCGCCGTCGTTATCGTTTAAGAACTTATTTGCTTTATCGCCATCAGCAGCAAATGCAGTTTTAATGGCTTTTTTCCTGAGTGATATTTTCTGTGGTTGCCCGCCGGGTAATTTTGCTACATAATAATCACTTTCATCTTTATACTCGTCGAAATTGTTGCCGTATTGCGTAACACCATTATTAACATAGTTGGCTTTCACATATTTGGTACCAATATTTTTATAAATTTTGTACTTACTGCCGCCGCCTAATACCAGCATATAATGTTTAGGGTCTATTGCAGGCACTGCCTCAAAAACATAAACTTGCCCATTGCCATCATATAAGGTTATAGTTTTTACTTCCGCGTCTACAACCTTATGGATTGATTTACCATCACCAGTAAACAGGAAATTACCATCTATTTTATCATAATTGAAAAAGTAATTATCATTTTGTTTTATCGAATCCTTCGGGGTAATTACAAAACCATGTACCCAATGATCGAATAGGTACCGGCTGCCATGTACATCTTGCGGGTGAGAACCCACCCTGTCGAGCGACCCTGCGGTCATATTATCAAAGCTTTCGTTCTGTGTAAAAACAGCTTTCATACCCGATGTAAGCACTGCCGTGGCGCCTGAAGGATCGTTAGCAAGTACAATTTTCATCCCCCCCGGGTTATCAACTTTAAATATTTTTTTTAAAAAACCGTTACCCGTAGCAACTACTGCGCCCGATGGCGCCCCCTTTAATGTAAACGACCCCGAACTGTCTGCATAGGTAGCAAACGCTTGCTGGGAATCGTAAATAAAAGCAAATGGTACCGGGCTGCCTTTTTGATCGCTTACATTACCACTTATTGCAGTAGCTTGTCCAAAAGTTATTGCACTTGTTAAAATCAGTAGTCCGAAGAGAATGGCTTTTTTCATATTTTTTTAATTGTCAGGTTTAATGCTATAACGCAAACATGCAGCATTATATTTAAATATTGCAATAATTAATGTAAAATATTTATAGCAACAGAGGTTGAAAATTTTACCTTTTTGATTTTTTCTTCCGGACTTTCGGTCTTTTCAGACTTTCGGACTAAAAAAATCACAAAAAATATTACCTTTGCCCAAATCCACCCAAACGATGCAAAACCCAATACTGCTCGACGGACAGAAATTTCAAATTACATTACAGCGTTTATGCCGGCAGTTGATTGAAAATCATAACGATTTTTCAGGTTCGGTACTTATTGGCATACAGCCACGGGGCATTTACCTGGCAAAACGCATAGCCGAGGAACTCCGAAAAATATTACCTGGCAAAAACATTTTGCAAGGCGACCTTGATATCACCTTTTACCGGGATGATTTCCGCCGCCGCGAATCGCAGCTGGTGCCCAATCAAACAAAAATTGATTTTATTATAGAGGGCAAAAAGGTGATAATGATGGATGATGTATTGTGGACAGGCCGTACTATACGTGCCGCTATGGATGCCCTACAGGCATTTGGCAGGCCCGAAAAGATTGAATTATTGGCCCTGGTTGACCGCCGTTATTCAAGGCACATACCTGTTTCGGCAGATTATGTGGGGATAGAGGTTGACTCTATAGCATCACAAAAAGTTGTGGTGAGCTGGAAGGAAACAGATGGGGAGGATAAGATAACGTTATTATCAGATGCGAAGTGATGCTGAAGATAATATCGAATAATGAATGTCGAATGTAGAATAATGAAGTGTAATTAATTAAGAATAAACATAAAAAATTATTACATGACAAAAGAAACTAAGTACGATTTAGAAGAAAGATTAATTGATTTTGCGGTTATAATTGCCGACATAACAGAGGCTTTACCGAATACAAGAATGGGAAATTACATAGCCGGGCAGTTAGTGCGTTCTGGCTGTTCTCCAGCATTAAATTATGGAGAAGCCCAAAAGTGCTGAATCAAGGAATGACTTTATTCACAAAATGAAAATCATATTAAAGGAATTACGTGAATCGATGATTTCTTTAAAGATCATTGAGAAAAGAGCGATGCATAATTTAGATAAAACAATGTCAGCAAAGGGCGAATGCAACCAATTGATATCCATTTTTGTAAAAAGCATTGAAACAGCGAAAAAGAACAACACAAAATGATATTGAATAATGAATTTTGAATGTCGAATAATGAAGTATCCTACTTCTCAATTCAAACTTTAAATACTTTTACATTCAAAATTCGTTATTCGATATTCGATATTAACACACCACATGGCAGGACTATCAACACGACATCTTTTAGGCATCAAAGATCTCAACCCGGACGACATTCAACTGATATTTGAAACTGCTGATGGTTTTAAAACGGTGTTGAACAGGCCGATTAAAAAGGTACCATCGTTACGCGATGTAACTATTGCCAATATATTTTTTGAAAACTCCACCCGTACCCGCCTGTCGTTTGAGTTGGCTGAAAGACGCCTGTCTGCTGATACCATTAATTTTGCTGCATCATCTTCATCTGTAAGCAAAGGCGAAACGCTGATAGATACGGTGAATAATATCCTGGCCATGAAGGTTGATATGGTGGTGATGCGCCATCCATATGCGGGCGCAGGAATCTTTCTTTCAAAACACGTTAAAGCACAGATAGTAAATGCCGGCGATGGGGCACATGAGCATCCTACCCAGGCGTTGCTCGATGCTTTTTCAATCCGCGAAAAACTTGGTGATGTTGCAGGTAAAAAAGTAGTTATCGTGGGTGATATTTTGCACTCGCGTGTGGCACTTTCCAATATATTATGTCTTAAACAGCTTGGCGCCGAAGTAATGGTTTGCGGCCCTACTACGCTGATCCCGAAATATATTGGCTCGTTAGGCGTAAAGGTGGAGCATAACCTGGTAAAAGCCCTTAACTGGTGCGACGTGGCCAATATGCTGCGCATACAACTGGAGCGCCAGGATATAAAATATTTCCCTTCCCTGCGTGAATATACCATGCTTTATGGTTTAAATAAACAGATACTCGACTCTTTAGATAAAGACATCATTGTAATGCACCCCGGCCCGATTAACCGCGGCGTGGAAATTACCAGCGATGTTGCCGACAGCAAGCAATCTATCATACTTGACCAGGTGGAAAACGGCGTGGCTATACGTATGGCGGTGTTGTTTTTGCTGGCCGGGCAAACGCCATAGGAAATTTATTATGGATAAACTACTTAAATTCTTTAAGGAAAACTTACTTGGTATAGCCGTAGCCATAGGGGTCTGCTCATTTGTATATGAAGGGCTAATCAAGCCATCTTTTGATTTTACTTTAACCAAATACTCGGGAGCGCTTGTAATCTTAATTGCTATTTACTACAGGCGCAGAGACAATCTGATAAGACAAGAACAACTTCAAAAAAAGAAAAATGGGTTATAATTATTTTGCAAAATAATAAACATTCATTTTTATCGCTTATGCAATGGGTTCCGTTTACTATGAGATTAGCACTTTCCGTTTTTTTATTCTTCATTATGGTATCAGCTGCATCTGCCCAAAGCCGCCAGCAGCAAAAAGTTGATTCGGTATTTCAGCAGGTAAAAACTTATTTTAACCAAAAAAATGCCGATGCCATTTATAACATGGCGGGGGCGGGCTTTCAAAAGGAGTTAAGTATAGATGCCTTTTTAGATGTAGCCAATAAACAGCTTTTTCCGCTCGGCTCCATAAAGCAATCGTCGCTTGTGAGCTTTGTAAACAACAATGTTGCCACCTACAAACTGAAGTTTGATGCCATAACGCTACAATTGCTGGTAAGCCTGGACAAACGCGACAAACTGGACCTTTTTCTCTTCCAGGAATATAATGAGCCTGTAAGCAACAAAACTGCTTTGGTGATATCATCCAACAAATTGATAACTGCAATGGATAAAAATATTGACACCGTGGCCCGGAAATATATCCAAAAATCGAACACAGTTGGTGTAATAATAGGAATAATCGATAGTGGCAAAACTTATACTTACAGCTATGGCGAAACCATAAAGCACAATGGCAAATTGCCTAATGCCGATAATTTTTTCGAGATCAGCTCTATCACCAAGACTTTTACTGCTACGCTGCTTGCTTATTATGTTAATGAAGGAAAAATTAAACTGACCGACCCAATAACCAAATACTTGCCTGATTCTGTTGCGGCTAATCACGAACTGCGCGCTATAACTTTAATGGAGTTGAGCAACCATACTTCAGGGCTGGCCAGGCTGCCCGATAACCTGGTACCGCATGCTACCGATCCGCTTAACCCATATAAGGACTATACTAAAGAACTATTATACGCTTACCTTAAAACCTGCAAGCTTGAAAGTAAGCCAGGCGAAAAATATGCCTATTCCAATCTCGCAGTTGGCCTGCTGGGCAATATTTTAGAAACTATTAATGGTGAACCTTATTCGCAGATGGTGAGGGAAATAATAAGTAAGCCGTTAGCCATGTTTAGCACCGACCAGTATTTAAACCCGTTGCTTGCGCCGCGTTTTGTACAGGTTTATAACGCCGGCGGCCAGCCCACCGAACCATGGGATTTTGATGTACTGGCAGCATGCGGCGCATTGCGATCAACACTTAATGATATGCTGTTGTATGCTAAAGCCAACCTGCACCCGGGTACTGATAAGCTTTCAAAAGCTATTACGTTAACACATAAAGTAACTTTTAGCAAAGATGTAAAGATCGCCTTAGCCTGGCATATCATTACCGTAAACGGTGTTGAATATTATTATCATAACGGGATAACAAATGGCAGCAACTGTTTTATGGCCTTTAATGCCGAAAAAAATATTGCGGTGGTGGTGTTGTCAAATGCTGTAGAAAGTACCGATGAACTGGGAACTGGAATATTAAGGAAGTTGCAGTAGATTTTGGTTGATTAAGTGAATGGTTATAGTATTCCAACTCAATCAACCACTCACCCAATCAACTTAATCAACCAGAACTCCTCAACGCATAGTTTATAAAATTACTGGTCAGCCCGTAATCTTCGGTGCCTTTGCGGCGGATAAAAAAGAAATCGCGGGTAATTTTCAGCCCTTCGATGGGCACCTCAACAAGGTCGCCTTCGGCTAACTGGCGAAGGATGGACGGGCGGGGCATAAAGCCCAGGCATTGATCGGCCAATAAAAAATTCTTTAACGCTTCGGTGCCACCCAGCCTTATTTTTACCGATAGTTCGGCTGGCTTTATGTGCAATGCCGATAGGGATTTTAACAAAGCGTTTAACGTGCCCGAGCCTCTTTCGCGTAAAGCGAGCGGCGTTTTTACAAACTGCTTTAGGGTCAGGGATTTTCCGGCCAGCGGGCTTTTTGACGAACACACCGGTATTACCTCGTCGCTCATAAATGGTTTGTATGATACAGTTGTCAGCTTATTCTCCACCTCAATAATACCAATATCGACTTCGTGGTTTAGCAGGGCGTTTAAAATATATTCGGAGTTGCGGTTAACCAATTGTACATCAACATTGGCATACTCCCGCTGAAAACCTGATAATATTGATGGCAAAATATACAGGGCAATAGTTGTGCTGGCTCCCAAACGCAAATGCCCCACGGCCTGTGAAAGGCTGCTTAAAACAGAAAGGTCGTACTCGGCTTTTCGCTCTATTTCTGTGGCCTGCAATAAGTATTCGTTTAATTTTTTGCCGGCCTCGGTAAGCAGGATACTGTTTCCTTTGCGTTCAAATAACGGCACCTTATACTGATCTTCCAGCGCTTTTATATGTTTGCTTATAGCAGGCTGTGTAACAAAAAGTATCTGTGCAGCCTTACTAAAACTAAGGTTGGCAGCAACTTCCATAAAAACACGATGCGAAAAGGAGATCATTATAATTTATTAATTATATCTTCCTTTGGAATATTTAGGTGCTCCGAAACTTCAGTTACTATAGACATCAACGTGCCTAATCTTATTGAACCGTGATTAGGAATAGTAATATTTCTAACCCCGTCTTTTGTGGTAATTGACATTCTTATATGGCTACCGCTTTGTCTTATAACATCGTATCCGTATCGCGTCAACATCTTAACTATATCTTTTCCTGATACATCGCGGGGTGTTCTTGGGGACATAAATTACTTTAAGATCAAACTGTAATTATTTCTTCTTTGACCAAATGGAGACGAATAATTTTAGGGATATTATTATCATCGAAATGACATTGAACAGCGTCCCTAATATTAGTTTTAAGATCATCCAGACTATCACCCTGGGTAAATATAGCTTCTCCTATTGCCCTGGCATTATATCCCCCCTCTATTGCTTCCTCGACTAAAAAAAACACTTCGTTCATATTCAAATTTATTGAATTAATATCAGTTTATAGAATTTAATTTTTCACCATCTCAAAATACTGCCCCGTAAATTTATAAGTGATAAATTTACCGGTACCTCGTCCGTTGCCATCAACAAGGGGGAGAAAAATAGTGTTTGATGCTTCATCAAAATGGATGGAAGGTTTTGACTTTAGGTCTGATGATGAAGTAAACTCATAATCGTAGTATAATTTACTGTGTAAACCCGAGTGGGTTTTTATCAGCTTTATGTTGTTATTCAGCTTGCCATTTTCAATACCAAATATGCGTATCCCCTGCCCTGCGTCCCGATTTGAAGAAACGCTGTTATACACGCCCAGGTAATAGGTTTTGCCATTTGTTTTAAATGTATACAGTTTTGAATACCACCATGTGAGATGTCCTTCCTCTGCCGAATCTGCGGGTGTAAAATCAGAAAAGGTTTTATCACCCACTTTAACCTGGTACACATTATCAAAAGCGTGCATGCTTCCGCCAAGCCATGTATCCCACGAATATATCCTGAACATACCATCCGGTGCAGAGGCGATATATAAATTATCGCCTTCCAGCCAGGTAAATTTCTGGTCGATAGTAAAAGGAAATTGAGCAGTAAAGTTTTTCAGCTTTTCTTTAAAAAAATCGTTGGCATGTTCAAGCGAATCTATATTGGCTATGGTATCCTGCCTGTCGCGCCAGTTATCAATTATTTGAAATGATTTGTAAAGGTTGGCCTCAACACCTGCGGGGGTTTGGGCGAATATGGTTGTGGAAATGAAACAGAGACAATAGAAAACTAAAAATTTAAGATTTCTCATAAATAAATTGTTCATCATTTTAATTTTTCACCTTTTCAAAATAACGGCCGGTAAATTTATAAATTATTGAATCGCCGGTTATATGCTTGTTTTTATTCACTACCGGGAAAGTAATTTCTTTCAATTTGGGATTATATTGCATGCCGCCCTGATCGTCCATGTTAAAATAATATTCATATCTTAACTTATGGGTGAAACCGCGGTGGGTTTTAATAAGCTTAACCTTGTTGTTTAATTTTCCATCTGCAACAGAAAAAATTTGTATCCCTTCCATCCGCTCATTAAGGTCTAAAATTCCCTTATAAGTAATTAAGTAATATGTTTTATCGCCAACTGCCAGGTTGTAAATCCGATCATAATAACGGGGATATTCGTCGTCCTGGGCCAGCGTATCAAAATTAATATAGTTAAGCCGCCCTTTGCTTTTATATAAAAATAGGTTGGTGAAACTGTGTTGTGTACCGCCCGATTGGTTATCCCATGAAAAGATATTGATTACGCTATCGGGAGAACTCGCTGCGCCAAGCTTTGGAAATGCTTTGGCTAATGCGACCGGCGCTGTTTTTATATAAAAGGATATTTTACTGTCAATCAGGCTGTCGACCGTGTCGACCAGATCGTGTTGCGGGTTGTAAAAATCATATTCCGGCAGTTTCTTAAATAATTTGGTGAGGTCGGCGGCAATCGTATCACTATTTTGCGCAAATAAATTTTGGCAAGAAATGCAAATACAAATTATGACAAATAAACGGTTTCGTTTCATAGCACTTATCCCATAAAAATAGGGATAATCTCCCGATCATCCCTATTGAATTTGTTTTTGGTTGATTAAGTGAGTTGTTGATTAGGTTGTCGAAAGGACTTCAAACCTAATTAGCTCAATCCAACCCAATCAACTTAATCAACCAATTATACCTCTACAACCTGCCCTATCAAATGATGGGCAGCCAAATATTCCGCTATCTGCACCGCATTAGTAGCTGCGCCTTTACGCAGATTATCTGATACTATCCAGCAGTTCAGCGTATTTGCCTGGCTTTCGTCCCTGCGGATGCGGCCTACAAATACATCGTCTTTATCATGCGCGTCAAGCGGCATTGGGTATTTTAAGTTAGCGGTATCATCAACCACAACAATGCCCGGCGATTTTGCCAACAGCTCGCGTACTTCGGTCAAATCAAAATCGTTTAAAAACTCAATGTTCACCGACTCGGAATGACCACCCACAACGGGGATACGTACGGTTGTAGCGGTTACTTTTATGCTGTCGTCACCCATAATTTTGGTGGTTTCGTTCACCATTTTCATTTCTTCCTTGGTGTAGCCGTTTTCCGTAAATACATCTATCTGCGGTATCACGTTAAGGTCGATAGTATATGGATAAACCTTAGGGCCGTCAATGCCTTTACGCTCGTTAAATAACTGGTCAACAGCTTTTACGCCTGTGCCGGTAACTGATTGGTAGGTGGAAACTACCACCCTTTTTATTTTATATTTATCGTGCAATGGTTTTAAGGCCACTACCATTTGTATGGTCGAGCAATTGGGGTTAGCTATAATTTTATCATCGGCGGTAAGCACATGAGCGTTAACTTCGGGCACTACCAGTTTTTTGGTAGGGTCCATACGCCATGCGGACGAATTATCAATAACGGTTGTGCCGGCCGCTGCAAAAAGAGGCGCCTGGGCCAATGAAGTGCTGCCCCCTGCCGAAAATATGGCAACATCGGGCTTCTGTTTTATCGCATCCTCAACAGAAACCACCTTGTACTGCTTACCCTTAAAAGTGATTTGTTTACCAACACTTTTCTCTGAAGCTACCGGGATCAATTCTGTAACGGGGAAGTTGCGCTCCGCAAGGACCTGCAACATTTTAGTGCCTACCAAACCTGTGGCACCTACTACTGCGACTTTCATTTTGTTTTTTAAATTGCTATGAATAAATAATTTTAACCGCAAAGATGCGATTTTTTTTGCTTTTTGAAACCACTTTATCTACCTCTTTAGTAGAATTGGTTGATTGGGTTGGCAATCGCTTTTAAAATAACCATTAGATAAAAAGCAATCAATGCTTCCATGGGCGACCACAAGGGATCGCCCCTACGCATCCTCCATATTTATACAGATTGCTGTAGAAATGGCCCGGCCACCGGAAATAACCCGTAGGGGCGATCCCTTGTGGTCGCCCTTTGACGACAGGCGACCACAAATTAAAATTTTTTATCCGGTAAATAAAGAAGGCCAAAAACAAAAAAAAGTTAAATACGATTCCCCTGGTTGATTTGGTTGGATTAGGTTGATTGAGTTAACTGGGTCTTAATCGAAATTCATAACCTAATCAACTACACTTAGTCAACTTAATCAACTATTCACTTAATCAACTTATTACAAATAATTCAACTAAAATGTTACCTTCACTAACCACTCACTTAATCAACTCATTCAACCTAATCAACTAAAAATTTTACCTTTGTCGATCAAAACAGCATTGCATGAGCGAAAAAATTTTGGTGATTGGCGCAAACGGACAAATTGGTACCGAACTGGTATCTGCTTTAAGGGAAACATACGGCGCTGAGGCGGTTATCGCATCGGATATCAGGAGTCCTAATTATGCCGTAAAAAAGTATAGCGGCCCTTACGAGATCGTGAACGTGCTGGATAAGGACAACCTGCACCATATATTTGATAAGCACCGCCCTACCCAGGTTTATTTACTGGCAGCCATATTATCCGCCGTAGGCGAACAAAAACCAAGAATGGCCTGGGACCTTAACATGACCGGCCTGCTGCATGTGCTTGATTTTGCGGTTGAGTTTAAGGTGGAAAAAGTTTTTTGGCCAAGTTCTATAGCAGTTTTCGGACCGCATTCGCCGCAATGGGATACCCCGCAATATTGCGTAATGGACCCCAATACGGTTTACGGTTTCAGCAAACTGGCAGGCGAACGCTGGTGCGAGTATTATTTTGCAAAATACGGATTGGATGTACGCAGTTTACGTTATCCCGGCTTAATTGGCTGGCGGGCAAACCCCGGCGGCGGCACAACCGATTATGCGGTGCATATATTTCACCAGGCGTTAAAAACCGGTAGCTACGAGAGTTTTTTATCGGCTAATACTGCGCTGCCGATGATGTATATGGATGACGCCATCCGCGCGACCATAATGTTAATGGATGCCCCGGCCGATAAAGTAGCCATACGCTCATCCTATAACCTGGCGGGGATCAGCTTTACCCCTACGCAATTAGCCGAAGAAATAAAGAAACATATCCCCGATTTTGAAATTAGCTATGCTGATAACGACCCACGGCAGGCTATAGCCGATAGCTGGCCAAAATCAATTGACGACGGCTATGCCCAAAAAGATTGGGGCTGGCAACTGGAATATGACCTGCCTAAAATGGTGGGGGATATGCTGTTGAACCTTAAAAATATTGTTTAGGTAAAAGGCGAAAGGTTAAAGGTTTAAAAACAAATATTATATTCGCTGTTTATAGTCGATAGACCATCGTCCATGGACGATGGCAAAAATTAAAAACTATAAAGCATATTACTAACACAAGTTCCACGGACTATCGGCCATGGACTATGGACTAAAAGAAATGGGAAGAGCATTTGAATTCCGTAAAGAAAGAAAGTTAAAGCGCTGGAGCAAAATGGCAGTGCAGTTTACCCGCCTGGGCAAAGAAATTGTAATGGCAGTTAAAGCCGGCGGCGGCGATCCTAATACCAACTCGCGCCTACGCACGGCCATCCAAAACTCCAAGGCAGTTAACATGCCTAAGGACCGTGTTGATGCTGCTATAAAACGCGCCATCAGTCGTGATGAAAAGGATTATGAAGAAATAGTTTACGAAGGCTATGCCCCCTACGGCGTTGCGGTATTGGTAGAAACAGCTACCGATAATATTAATCGGACAGTAGCTAACGTACGCAGCTATTTTACAAAATATGGCGGCTCGCTGGGTAAAACCGGGTCGCTTGATTTTATTTTTACGCGTAAATCTGTTTTTACTTTTGAGCCCGGCGATCGTGACCTTGAAGAATTGGAGTTTGAACTGATAGATGCCGGCCTTGAAGACCTTTTCGTTGAAGCTGACGAAAATGGCAACGATATTGCAGTGGTGCATGCAGCATTTGAAGATTTTGGTAAAATGCAAAAAGCGATGGAAGAAGCTGGCCTTGAGGTAAAATCGGCAAAGCTGGAGCGCGTTGCACAATCGTTTCATGAAGTTACTGAAGAACAAATTACCGATATAATGAAACTGATTGACCGCCTGGAAGAAGATGACGATGTGCAAGCGGTTTACCATAATATGGCGGAATGATTTCGGATTTACGATTTACGATTTCGGATTTGGTTAATTGTGGATTTTTAAATTTATAAAAAGGATAGTTTGTCCATATCCTCTTAATCTTAAATTCTGATTCAAACAATAACAGTCCGAAATCGAACATCCGAAATCCGAAATCAAAATAAATCCGAAATCGAACATCCGAAATCCGAAATTAAAAAATGCCATTATTCACCTCACGTAAGCAGGAAAAAAAAGTTAAAGTAACCTTTAGCAATGGCTTGCTGTTTGTTGAAAAGCCGGATGGCAAACAACAGGCATTTCCTTTGGAGTGGTTCCCGAAGTTGCAGAATGCTACTAATGAGGAGCGCGAAGACTGGAAACAAACAGATAAAGGGTTGCATTTTAATAGGCTTGATCTGGACATTTCAATTTAGACGTGAGATATGAGATTTGAGACATGAGATAAAATAAAATGCTTCTCATCTCATATCTCATATCTCATATCTCATATCTCATATCTCACTTCTCACATCTATAAAAATGACTTTCGAAGAGTTTTTTAAGAAGAAGAAAATTGACCTGGCTGCTTTGGAAAAAGCTGATGGCGGATTATTTTCTGAATTTAAAACCCATTTTGAGCAAATGGGCGAAAAGAGCTTCGATCATACCAAAAAATACTGGTTCAATAAATTGAGACGGCAATATGTATTAGCGCCAGAAGTAAAAACTGAAAGGGTACATATTGCAAATCCTTTGGCAGAACAAACGATTACTGAAAGCCTATCGGAAACTGTAGCCCCTGCGCCCCTATCGCCTAAGTTGGGTTTTGTGCCTAAGTTTAAGATGGGGAATATGGCCAAGCCTGAGGAGAAGAAGGAAGAGGCGCCAGTTACTCCGCCTGTTGAAAATCCGCCAGCGCCACCCGCTGAAACAAATGAGACAAAGCCTGCCTATAAGCCTCGTTTTAATATGAAAAGTATCCCGCCAAAACCGCCGGAGGAATAGTTCCAATATATTTTGATTGCATCTACCACCGTTCGCTGCGAGGTACGAAGTAATCTCTGAACTGTACAAGGCGAATAGAAAAGTGTAAAACCTGCATAGCCGCTCTGCCTGTGCAGCGATTGCTTCGTCCCTCGCAACGGACGGCGAAAAAAACAACTTAATCAACCACTCACCCAATCAACTTAATCAACCAACTTACCTCAACAACGTTAAACTGCCTGAAAGCAGGCTACAGTTAGCATTAAGATTTATAATGTAATAGTAAACCCCCGAGGGTAATGGCGCGCCGCCCAATTTACCGTCAAAAGGAGTGGTGTATCCCCTGGATTCAAAAACTTTTTGACCATACCTGTTAAAAAGTTGCACTAAAGCGTTTGGATAATTGTCGAATCCCTTAATTACCCAGGTATCGTTTACGCCGTCTCCATTTGGGGTAAATGTATTCGGGATGCCTAAATTAGACAAGCCAACGGTGACTTTAACTTCAACGCGGGAACTTTCACAATTGCCAATATACTGGCTTACATATAAACTGACCGAACTTGTTATGGCCACTTTAAAAACGCCACTAACTTCATCATCTTTTATAGTTGTGCCTGTACTACTGTCGTACAAACGGTAACCATAGCCCGGCTGCGGGTTTTTCACCATTATCAGCACCGTTCCAGGGGTGCATACCTGCATATTGTCAACACCTGGCGGCGTTACAGCTGTTGTTTCGCTGTTGATAGTGTAATTCTGCGAAACCGGGCCGCAGGCGGTGGCATCATTTACCTGCAATGTATAAACGCCCGCACTTAAGCCTGCTATATCCAATGCATTACCTACAACTTGTTGCGACGCATTAAGCCATGTATAAGTATAAGGCGGCAAACCACCCGTTACGGTTATGCCCTGGACGGCCCCCAAACCATTGCCGCATTGTTCATCAGTTACCTGCGCCGAACCCTGTACTATTTGCACCGGCGGAATATTGTTGATGGTGTAACTTTTATAAAAGCTTTCGCAGCCATTGCCATCGGTAACAAAAAGCTGGTAAGTGCCCTGTTGCCGATTGGTAAGTGGTACGTTGGTGATTATAGTCGTACCTGTTGCTGTGGCCCAGCGATAAGAAGCCGGGGCCTGGCCTGCGGCGAAACTCACGGTAACGCTTCCATTATTAAGATTACAGGATGCATCGGTTATTACATAGGTAGATTGAAAATTGGCAACGGCTGGTATATTCTGAATGGTGTAAGTCGCGCTCTGCATCGTGCAGCCGATGTTTGACGCCACTAAATAATAATTGCCGGACGGCACACCAACAAGATCAACCGCGTTGCCTACAACATTATTATTGGCATCAAACCATTGGTATTTAGTAGCAGCGGCAACTACAATACCCGTTATGGCCCCGTTGCTATTGGAACAGGTTGATGATGTATTTATTATGTTAGCATCATTTATAACAATGCGGTTTACTGCATTAATTGTAAATAAACTGCTCTTAACCTGCGGGCAGTTAAAATCATATTCTATATAAAAATAATACTGCCCGGCCGGGGCATTGGTAAGGTCAAATTGCCCTATATTAAAAATTGTTCCATCGGCTTTGGCCCATCCGTAATTAGCACCGGCAGTGTTTGTAGCTGTGATGCCTGTTACTGACCCATCAGATGCTGTGCAGTCGGCATCAGTGGCAGTTACTTTACTCTCATCAATTACAGGTATCGCAGCCGCTGGGAACACCTGGCATGTTACGGTATTTGAATTACATCCATTGCTGTCTGTTATATATAACGTGTAATTTCCTGCAGCGAGGTTACTTGCGGTAGCTGTACTTGATACAAGGTTGCCGTTTGAATCAAGCCAGTAATATTTGGCAACAGTATAACCGGGGGCCAAGGTCGGGAATGTAGTAAATGTACCGGTTGGGTTGTTGCAACTCAACGTGGTTTGTTGGGCGAAAACTTTCGGCAGCGCATCGATTATAGTAAATTGCCCGGTTTCTGATGTGCAACTTCCTGTTTCGCTAATCTGGAGGGTATAAGTGCCGGGCGCCAGGTTACCGATATTTTGCGTTGAACCCACCGGCGTACCGCTTGCGTCCGTCCAGGCAAACTGAAAATTACCTACCCGGTTTTCATTGAGGGCTATTGAGCCGGCGTGATGACAATCAACGTTGGTAATAGTTACTTCGCTTTGGGCCATGGTAAAAGGCTGGAAACCGTAAGTGTTATTATTAACCGTTGATGAAGCCATTACATTCAGCGCTATGGCGCCATTATATTGCCATTTCCCCGCAGCATTGGCAGTAACAGTGGCAAAACAGAAGTTTGGGTTACAGGTTGTGCATTGCGTTTTATAATAATACAATTGAACGGTAGCCCCGGGTGGCGCATCACCGGCGACAGAATTAGCTGAAAATGTTGTTATCCTAATGAAATTGGCGCCCGATGGATCATTAAGCTGCACATTTGCGTTGCAGTAAAATTCGTTTTGGACTACATTCGTTACCGAGTTACTGGCCACTATGGGATTGAAATATCCTGTAAAAATGTTTTGATCAGTGGCATTTGTGCCGCCAATAGTTGCCTTGGTGCCGTTATTTTCCTCAATGGCATCCTGGCCGCTCCCCAGGGTATGGGTTTGTGTTTTATCTATCCCGAAATAATTGCCCTTTACCACAATTGCAGCGCCCGCAAATGTTGCTATTGAGGTGTTAATAGCGCTAAATACATTATTTGATATGTCTGCAGTTGTAAAGAGGTCGTCAATCTGGATATAAGGAATATTGTATGTGTTTATTGCGATTGTACCGGTATAATCGGTACCAAAAAAATTATTTTCAATAATTATCGATTTGTTTACCGTAGCACCTGCGCCCACTCCAAAGGTGATCCCACTATTGGGCCCGCTAAGTACTACATTTCCATCGGCAGGCAGGTTTCCGCCAAACAGTAAATTATCATAAGCCTGGCTTGATGATATCACATACAAATTAGTATAAGGGGTTGCGCCATCCGGCTGGATACCAAAAAAATTGCTTTGCACTATGGCGTTTTTCAAATCGGTAAATATGCCGCAATAATTACCGCATATCACGTTCCCTTTGCCCGGGGCGCCTACTACCAGTTTGCAATCTGCGATAGTATAAATTGCGGAACCATCGCTGTTGTTAGGGCCGAAGCCTTCTATATACATCCCATAAAACTCCACGGCATCGTTAGGCCCAACAGCAGGGTCAACATCAAAAGCGTTTAAATTGAGGGTAGGTGTTGCCGGGGTGATAGTTATTTTGGCATTGCTAACGCCAAGGAAAGCGCCCGGTTGTGTGGTGCCATCGATTATAACATTGCCGGTAACCACCGGGAGCTGGCTTTGTATGGTGATAGTAAAATCGGCAGGTGTAGCCCCGGGTAAATTAAAATTGATGTTGTCTATAGTGGCAGTACCGTTGGCCGCGGCATCAAGCAAAGCCTGGCGCAAAGTGCCGGGGCCGGAGTCGGCGTTGCTGGTAACGGTAAAAGTAGCCGCAAATAAACTATTACAAATAAAAACTAACAGTAAGAACAGAAGTAATTTGCGAATAATCATAGCCGCTTAATCGCCTGTTAAAATAATTAAATACCGGCAAAACGTTCTAAATTACGAGAAAATTACTTAACAGGATAAATTGAACCACCGGATTTTATTAACACTGCCTTATTCAACCTTAATAACTTTTGTCCGTTGTGAAACACCATTCTCATTGATAGCTTCAATCTGAAAATAATAAGGTTTTTCCTTATCCATTGTTTTCAAATAATATTCGTTGGCTGTGTATACCATTATACAATTGTAGAGCTTATCCGGAGTCGTGCCGGTGTAAATATTGTAAGCAAAGGCGTTATCAACAGTTTGCCACTTTATCCAGGCGCTGCGTTTATCTTTTTCAGTACGTAAAACTATAAAACTTTTCACAGTATCAGGCTTAGCGCCGCCGCCATTACCAAATACACGCAGGCCGCTTATGGCAAATTTACCTGTGGGCATATGTACATTCTCAAGCTTTATATATCGTGCTTTTATGGGTGTTGATAACTCGATATAATCATGCGGCACGTCTGTTTTATTTTGGCTTTTATCCATTAAAATATGCCATTTTTTACCATCGGATGAGTAATACAATCTGTATTGTGTATAAGTAGTTGTTGATTTACCTAAAATAGTAGCGTCCTGGTCGGCGTAGTTTATTTGTACTGCGTTTACGGTGCTCTCATTGCCCAGGTCGGTTTGTATCCATTCACCTGCATTACCGGTCGCGGCACTCCAGTAGGTTTTTATATTTTCGTCAACTGCATTGTTTGGCAAATAGCCGCCTAAGGTGGATGAAACCTGTACCGGCTTGTTATAGTTCAACAGCATCCAGCCTGTAAAACGACTTTGTAAATGATCGGTTTTGCCATCCGGCAGATAGGTTGGGTAATCGCCGAAGACGGTATTGCAATACATTACATCATCGTTATCAAACCCGGCAGGCCATATACCAAGGCGGCGTTCGAAGCTGTTTTTTACAGCGATGGTTATGGTTGATATATGCCAGTAGTTGCCCCAGGTATCCTGGTAAGTGCTGCCGTGGCCTGCACCGCGTGCAAAACCGCCGGGCTTATAACTAAAAGGCATCGACTGCGGTGTAAACGGCCCGAGCGGGTTGTCGCCCACCACTACCCCATCCGAGTAGCCACTGAATTCCGTGCCGGGCGCACCGTATTGCAGGTAATATTTGCCGTTATGCTTTGTCATCCATGATCCTTCGATAAAAGGATCAAGAAAGGTATCGTCCATATTTTCGCCAAAACGTTGCCAGCCATAGCGGTATGGCTGCAAAAAATACATTTCTTTACGGTATGCTTTTAAATGAAAGGTTTTGGGGTCGATCTCGGCACCGTAGATCGGGTAGGTATTGCTGCTGCCGTTGTACATATACAGTTTCCCGTTATCGTCCCTGAAAAAATCGGGGTCCCAGCCACCGGGCTCAAATTCATGTATGGCTTCCTTCCATTCGTTTGCTTTTGGATTGGTACTCATCCATATCGGGAAATTTGACGAATAGGTTGAGCCAAATACCAACAGCGTATCACCTTGTACCCAAACAGCGGGCGCACAAAGGTCATCATAAACATGATGTTCCGGCCTTAAAAATGAGCGGGACACAAAATTCCAATGGTACATGTCGCTGCTCCACCAGTATCCCCATTGATTGGTGGAGAACAAGTAGTAATCGCCTTTATACATAGTAATTACAGGGTCGGCAGTAGCGCGGTGTTTCCCTTCTGTAGCAAAATCAGGTATGGGCGTATATCCGTAATCTATATTGATGGGATTACAATAGGTCAGCTGTTTTTGTTGGGCGCTTGAGTAGTTGGCAGTTAGCAGTATGCAGTTGGCAATACAAATGATAAAGAGGAACTTCATTTCAGGTAGCTAATTAACACTTAGGTTGTAATTTTCTGCTATGTCATTGCGAACTGACAACTTTGATGAAGGCAATCCCATCGCTATGCATACTGGTTATGTAAAGCTACGAGATTGCTTCGTCGTTCCTCCCCGCAATGACAAATTTTATTTACTTTATCATCGCACTTTCAAAGTCAAGCTTTTTTAGGCCATGTTGTACTTCGGGGCAGCTCATAAATAAGTTCCATAGTAAAGCGCTACGGTAATTTTCTATCATTACCACTATTGGTCCTTCATCAATGGCGAGGTATGATTTTGCATACCAATTATGCGATTCGCTGAAAGCATCAATAAAGCCATAATCCCCCCATAATTTATCGCCTAAATCATAATAAAAATGGCGCACTGCCTGCATGGAATATTGCGGCGTGTATGGGAATGCAGAGAGTGCTGCCGTTGGCGAGATAACACCCAGGTCGTTAGTCGGCTGATGGGCACTGTAACCCACATAACTGTCACTCGCGGTAAGTCCCCAGCAATCGGCACCATAGCCTTTGTATTTTTTGGGGTTATCAACACAATAATCATGGTTGATGAGGGTATGGTTGGTGTTTTGTTCCCAGTAATCTGCATACTGATCTTTTAAACCCTTGGGATCAAGGCCGAGAAATGAGTATTGCGAAAAGAAAAGCGGGCCGCCATAATCAAAACCTAATGGCAACACGTGGCCATAAAAAGTCTTTCCGTTTTTGAAAAAATCGCTTTGCGCCCAGCCGCGATGATAGATATCCGAACTTACCGGGTACCTGTCGCCCGACGCTGCGAGCACATAGGTTATTAAACATTCATTAAAGCCACGGATCGGAAAATTCATAGCCCAGCCATTATTTGGCGACCAATGCCAGTATAAATTATCCCTGCCATCGCGGGTGTACCAGTTCCACTCAATGTCATTCCACATGGTGTTTATCCGCGAACGGATATTATCTTCCTTACGATTATCGCCATTAAAGTATTGCCGGGCGCATAGCAGTCCCTGAAACAGATAGGAAGTTTCTACCAGGTCGCCGCCATCATCCTTACGGCTAAAGGGAATAATTTTACCCGTTGCGCCATTAAGCCAGTGCGGGAAAACACCATGATAGGAGTCAGCTTTATATAAAAAATCTACAATTTTCAGCATCCTGTCAACCGCCTGCTCATGACTGATCCATTTGCGGTGATCGGCTACTATCAGGGCCATGATGCCAAATCCGGAACCGCCGATGGTTACAGTTTCGTTGCCATAGTCATAGGCTACGTTGCTACGCTCACGGGCAAGGCCACTAATCGGGTGCGCAAAATCCCAGAAATACCGGAAGGTTTGGCGTTGCACTACATCAAGCAGCGCACTGTCTGATAAGCCCTTAATGATGCCAACAGGCTTTATCGGTGCGAATACATCCGCTTTATCCGGTGATTGGGCAAAACAGCTTGATGATAATATTAATAAAAATGGTAATAGTAGTTTTTTCATTGTTTAGTTAATTCGTTTTTTATTCTATGGCGCTTCTTCAGCCCCCTCTAAATCTCCCCCGGTTGGGGAGACTTTAGCTTCGCGCTTCACAACCTTTAAAAGGCTTCATTGCAGCACTTGGCGTCTATAAATTCGGGCTTTGAAAGCTTAAGTTTTTCATGCCGGTTTTTACTTCGGGGCAGCTCATAAACAAGCTCCACAGTAAGCCGCTCCGGTAATTTTCTATATTGTCGATGATCGGCCCTTCATCAATAGCCAGGTCTGATGTTGCAAACCAGGTAGCATCAAGGCTAAAAGCATCATAAAAGCCGTAAGGGCCCCACATCTTATCGCCCAGTTTGTAATAAAAAAACCGCAACGCAGCCAACGATTGCGTTGGCGTATATGGCAGCGAGGCTATAGCCGCCGTTGGGGCAATGACACCCACATCGCTGGTTGGCGAGCTTGCGTTATACCCGCCGTTTTCTATATCGCTGGCTGTAAGCCCCCAGCAATTGGCGCCATAGCCGTAATAACCATTTGGATTGGCAACGCAATAATTATAATTGATAGTGGCATGCGCTTTGTTTTGCACATCGTAACTGGCATAAGCATCAGATAAGCCGTTCGGGTTTATCCCTAAAAATGAATAATGGGCAAAAAACAGCGGGCCACCTTCTGGCGGGCCTAAAGGTAAGGTTACGCCATAGTATGCATTCCCGTTTTTCATACTGCCATTACCTGCCCAACCATTATCATAAACAGCTTTGGTAATTGGATAAGTGGTTGATGATGCGGCCATAACATAGGTCATTAATGCTTCGTCCCAGCCATTTACCTGCTGGTTGGTTGACCATGCATAATCGGGACTCCAATGCCAGAATAAAGTATTCTGATTATTTTGGAACCACGTCCATTGCACATTATTATACAGTGTATTTATATCAGTCCGTAATTGAGTTTCGGCAGCGCTTGTTGCATTAAAATACTGGCGCGCAGTAAGTAATCCCTCCATTAAAAAGGAAGTTTCAACAAGGTCGGCGCCATCATCCTGCGTACTGAAAGGGACAACCGCCCCTGTAGCGCCATTAAGCCAATGCGGGAACGCGCCATGAAACGTTTGGGCGTTGTTCTTTAAAAAACCTACTATCAATTGCATCCTCGCCAAACCTTGCGCCCTTGTAATAAACTGGCGGCTAACCCCCGTAACAAGGGCCATAATGCCAAAGCCTGATCCACCCGTGGTTACTATGTCGCCAGAGGTATTACGCTCCCGGGCCAGACCACTTACCGGGTGCCCGAAATCGTAAAAATATTTAAAAGTCTGTTGTTGTACCAGGTTGAGCAACTGGTCATCAGTTACCACCGGAAATTTATTGGTTGTATCAATGGCGGTTGTTAAATTAACGGCTATAGCCGATTGCAAATTACCGCCGCCGGTTGATTTTAAACCGGTTGAAATGCTGAGCGTGTATTGTGTAATTGGCTGCAGGGTGTTGGGTGTTATCACCACCGCGCTGTCGTTATTTTGATATGTTGCACTATAGGCCACTACTGCACCTGCTGTAGTTTTAAAAGTAATGCTGCCACTAACCGAACCAGTGTTGACCGGGGCCGAAAAAGAAATTTTAACTACCGGCGCAGTATTAACCCCTTTGTAGGTAAACCCATTATAAACACCGTTCACTTTCAAAGTATTAAAACTGAACGACGATGGCGTAGTAACGGGTACCGGAGTTGGGGGCTTACTATCCTTTGAACAGGAGTAAATCATACCTACTGTGACTAAAATCAAACACACTTTTAAACTTCTCATTCCCCGCAATACCTTAATTAAAACTAAATTATAGACGATTCAGAAAAAGAGGCTGACTGACCCGCCCGTCCACCGGTTGGTGAACGGACGGGCAGACAACCTCATAACCAAATCAAATCAACTTTTATTTTCCCCGTCGCTGCAACCCTGCAAGCGAGTTAACCTCAATTGTTGTTAATACCCTGTTATATACCCTTACCTCATCCATTGTACCCACCAAATAGCTTGCCCATGATTGTGAGCCGGTGGCTGAGGTGAGCGATGGATTAACTTGAAATTGTACTGTCCCGAAAACCATTTGCTTGGCGCCTGTCCAATTAAGCGGGGCAAAGCCCGATTGAGATTGTGTACCTATAAGCGAACCGTTATAATAAACTTTCGCGGTAGAGGTAGTATCATTGTAAGATACAGTTATTTGGTTCCATGCATTAAATGCATTATTAATTGTGTAATCGCCGGCCCATAAGTCTGTGCCAGTTGAGCTGCCCCCGTTGTTAAACATATGCACTTTAAGCTGACCGGTTGTCGGATTTGGTGGATTTTCAATAAATATATCCAGGTTTCCCCAAAAATATTGGTTGTTAGCAATATCCACGAGATTTACAATACCGGTCGTATTTTCGGGCATATTATACCACAGTGATAACGTAAAACTATGGAGGTTTTTAATGGCCGACGGGATATCTGACAATACATAGCCATTATTAGCCCCTTGCAACCCTTGCCCAAAACCCGGAAGCCCATTTGTAAAGCTTGTTAATGTTGCTACGCCTGTGGTACCCTCTGCTGCGGAATCGGCAAGGGTGTTGTTAAATGTCCAGTGTGCAACTAAATTTGAAGTTGCTACCTGGTTCGAATTCGTATAGCCATTAATATTTAAAGCAGGGGCATAGCTTTTTGGGTCAAATGTTTTCACACATGATGCTAACCCAAAACTCGCCAATATTAAAGCTATTGAACAGTTATTAATTAATTTTTTCATAATATCATTATTAATTTGATGGATAACCTGGGTTTTGTTTTAGTAAGCCGCCGCTTGCTACAATTTCTGTTATAGGTATAGGCTGAAGCTCGTTTTTTCCCGCTTTAAAGTTCCTGTCGGCAAACACAGTTGCTGCGCGCCCCTGGCGTATCACGTCAAAAAAGCGGTCGCTTTCCATAGCCAGCTCAACCTGGCGTTCATGCCATATAGCCGTTTGTAATTGTCCCTTGTCTGTTGTTGTTACCGGCGGCAAAACAGCATTATTACCGGCCCTTGCCCTTGCCCTTACCATTTCTAACGATGCCAGCGCAGCCGCAGTGTTACCTAAGTTGTTATTAGCTTCGGCGTTCATTAATAAAACTTCGGAGTAGCGTATAACACGTACATCCTGGCCTGCTCCCGGATTACCATTTAATATCTGATCACTAAATGGCACATAAGACTTATAATTCCACATTGGATCAGCCTGCCCGGTGGGTATCGGGTCTCCTTCGGCAGAAGTACCGCCGGCAAAAAGGATGGTTGCGTTCATTCTCGGATCGCCCGGTTCAAATGCAGCAACTAATGCAGCGGTAGGTATATTAAAGCCCCATCCGTAAGTTGGCGCTATACCCTGTACCTGTGAATACTGGCTGGTAGAAGCTGTAGGGTTACTGGTAACATTCGGGCACTGAATTTCAAATATTTCTTCAGGATTGTTTTCATTTTCTTCCCTAAAAGATTTTTCAAAATCAGGGAATAACGAATATACTCCCAAACCAATTACCTCATTGGTATAAGTTAACACATTGGCCCAATTATTACCCTCGTACATAGCTACTTTAGCATGTAATGATAGCGCGGCGCCTTTTGTAGCACGGCCAACATCGACGCCTGTATAAGTTGTTGGTAATACTGAAGCAGCATCGGTAAGATCTTGCTCTACCTGTGCATAAACCTGCGCCCTGGCAGTACGTGGTATATTAAAATCAGCAGCCGTTTTAGGATAATGCAGCCTTAATGGCACATCGCCATAGGCCCGTGCAAGCCTGAAATAGCTATATGCCCTTAAAAATTTCGCTTCAGCAATATAACGTGCTTTTAATGATGCATCCATATTTATTTTAGGTATGCTGTCAATAGCCTGGTTACATAAGCTAATAGATGCATATTGCCCGTCCCAAAAAGGGTCATCAAAACCAGTCTCTGCACCTGTTTGTGTAAAAGTGTGATAGAAGCCCATTTGCGGTGAGTCTCCAGGCGTACTTCCCTTCGCTGCTTCGTCCCCTCCCATACTTTCAATAGCAAGGGCCGGGAAGGCTGTGTGATTGAAGTCGCGGTCAAGTGCGTATATAGCACCTATCCCCTCTGCAGCTCCCGTTGCACTAACATATAATTGGTTTGCTGGCACAGCCCCCTGAACTGGCGGATTTAAAAAGCTTTTTTTGCAGCTTACCGCCGATATCACTAATACAGCTATAAAAGCTATACCTGATACTTTTATAAAATTATTTTTATTTAACATAACTCAAATATTTTATTGTTAAAATGTAACGTTTACACCTAAATTAAAAATAGCATATATTGGCACTGTACCACTGTCAATGCCTTGGTTAATCCCGTTTGTACCGGTTGAAAGCACTTCGGGGTTAAACCCTTTGTATTTGGTAAACGTAGCCAGGTTTTGGCCCGATATATAAATACGCAGGTTACTGATCTTTAATTTCGACAATGCACCCGCCGGTAAGTTGTACCCTAATTGCAAATTACGTATTCTTAAATAGCTGCCATCCTGAACATAAAATGAGTTAGGCTGACCGTTGTACTGATCGCTTAAAAAAGATGAGGGTGTGGTATTAGATGTACCGGCCCCATGCCAGCGGCTGTTATAAAAATCCTGCGTCCAGTTTTCCTCGCCGTAACGTATACTTTCATTAGCATTATAGAGGCTTACTTTTCCAACACCTGATATATCAGCCTCCAGGTCAAAAGCTTTGTATTTGAAATTGGTATTAAACCCGTAAAGGTATTTAGGGTTAGGGTTACCTAAATAAACTTTTTGCCCATTATTGCCGTAAATTACATCGCCCGGCGCTGCATTGGGCTGAATTGTTTGTTGGTTTATTTGCGCCTGGGTCTGGAAAATACCCGCAACCTGGTAACCGTAAAACTCTCCTATCGGCTGGCCTATTATCGTGCGCGTGGTATAAGCACCACCTGCGGCACCGTTTCCACCACCTGGAAGTGGAATCGGGCCTGACAATACCGAAAGCACTTCATTGTTGTTTATACTAAAGTTACCATTTAGTGAATAGCTGAAATCCTTACCTATATGGTCTCTCCAGCCGGCTGTAAACTCCCAACCTTTGTTTTCATAGGTTGCCTGGTTAGCGTCAAGTTGTGAACCATTGGCGCCTAACGAACCTAAAATTGGCACCGGAAACACCGCATTCTCAGTTTTCTTAATATAATAATCCGCTTCGAAAGTTAAACGGTTATTTAAAAAACCTGTTTCTAAACCCACATCAGTACCTACGCTTTTTTCCCAATAAATAACAGGGGGCACTAACGATAGCAGGCCCGAGCCTATACCCAGAGTTTCGTTAGTGGGGCCGCCAAAGCTCGTTACAAACTGCGCGTTTTGAGCTGTAGATAAATTTGGCACGATACTACCGTTACCTGCTTCGCCCCAACTGCCCCTTAATTTAAGGTTGTCGAAAATGTGCTGATCTTTCATGAAGTTCTCATTGCTGATAACCCAACCAGCCCCAACTGAAGGGAAAGTACCCCATTTATATTGCGAAGAATACACTGAAGATGCATCACGCCTTACCGTTGCATTTAACAGGTAAGTATCTTTATATGCATAATTCACCCTGCCAAAATAGGATTCGCGGGTTTCTAAAGATGGGCCTGGCGTAGTGATTGTTGGATTATTACCTAAACCCAAATACAAATCGCCGCTGGTGGCATCCGGTACATTTTGAGCGGTGGCGTCTTCAGAATATTCCTTATAACGTTGTGACGACTGGCCTGCTAATATGGTTAAATGGTGGTCCTTGTTAAAGGTTTGATCAAACGTTAATGTATTTTCCCAAATCCAGTCCCTGTCATCTACTGTGTTTACGTTTAATTGACTAATATTATTAAACTGTCCGCCTGTCGCGGCGTAAACCGGTGTAAAAGCCTGCAGCTCCTGGTGAGCAAAGGTACCGCCAAAACTGGTACGGAATGAAAGGTGATCGGTAAATTTTAACTCGGCAAAGGCATTACCGTTAAATTTATAGTTTTGTGTGGTTTGATTGAAATAATCAAGTTCTGCCTGCGGGTTATTAACGGCGTTACCAACTTGCGGCGTTAACGACGGATCTCCATAAGTTCCATCGGAATAGCGGACAGGCACAGTTGGCGCTGCGGTATAAGCTTTGTACATAATACCTCCCGGCAGATCTTTTGAATGATCACCTTCCAATATAGCGGTATAACCAACCTTTAGGAATTTGGATACTTGCACATCCTGGTATAAATGGATAGATATCCTGTCATATGTGTTATAAGATATATTACCATTTTGCTGAAAATAGCCCGCGGAAAAATTATATGAACTTTTATCGGTACTACCGCTTATACCAATATTGTGGTTTTGTGTAAAAGCGTTATGCAGGATCAAATCTATCCAATTGGTGCCATTGCCAAAACTTGCAGGGTTTGAAAACAGCGATTGATTGCTTGCTGCATTTACCTCGTTCACCATAGTTGCATATTCAGTGGCGTTTGCCATTACCGGCACATTTGTAGGGGTTGAAAAACCTGCATAAGCATCGTACCTGATCTTAGGTGCACCTTTGCCTTTTTTAGTGGTGATAATAATTACACCATTTGCAGCTTCCAAACCATAAATAGCCTCGCTGCTTGCGTCTTTTAAAACGCTCATGCTCTCAATATCATTCGAGTTTACGAAGCTGATATCATGGTACCAAACACCATCAACCACAAATAATGGAGAGGCGTTGCCAAAAATGGTACCGATACCCCTTAAAGTAATTTGGGGCGATGAGCCTGGGGTACCTGAATTGACAATTTGCACACCTGCAACCTTACCCTGCAATGCACTTACGGCATTTGCATCTGGCTGGCTTGCAAGATCCGAGCCTTTAACAGTAGCAATCGCGCCCGTTACATCAACTTTCTTTTGTGTGCCATAGCCCACAACCACTACCTGCTGTAACTGGTTGGTTTCGGCCTGGAGCTTAACGTCTATATTATTTCTGCCGCTGACGGCAACCTCCTGGGTAGTGTACCCTATATACGTAAATACTAATGTGCCTGCTGAAGGCGCTGCGAGCGAATACGCTCCGTTAACGTCGGTTTGTGTGCCGTTTGGTGTCCCTTTTACCGCAACGCTAACACCAATAAGGCTTTCGCCAGTGGTTGCATCAGTAACCTTACCTTTAACGATAATGCCCTGTGCAAAAGCTGAATTGATAAAAAAGAAACATAATAGCACTAACCCCGAGATTGTAAAAATTCTCTTCATAAAAGTGGTTAATTAAAAAGTAAGAAAGTAAGTTTTAAAAAAATTGGTTTTTCGTAGTTCGAAATTGGACAGATAATACAATTTTAACAAATTATATTACTCTACATTAATACATCATTGAACAAACACTTTCTCAAGTTGTTTTCAATTTTTTTATAAAATATTGTAAATAAGATATTTGCGGCTTAGTTGTGCACAATGTACATACTACACAATGGCGGTAGCTGCTACTACAGTAAATACAAGATATGAGAGGTAATGATGTAGTTTTGAAGGTGCATGAGAAACCAAAATAATGTTTCGCGGAAGTGCCCAATTTAGCTTTTTAGGCAAATATTGATAATCTTGGTCCAGGTTTATGTAACTTGTAGATGTCCGTTGCGAATTATTTATCGCTGTAATGTCCTAAAGCTGAAACGACATTGACTGTTATTATATTTTCTTCTATTCGATAGATTAACCTATCTTTTTTATTAATTTGTCTTGACCAAACGCCGGAGAGTTCGAATTTTTATCTTTCGGGATTCCCAATGCCTGTTTCAGGATGCTCGACAGTTCTTCAATTGTAACTACGTTTCCTTGTTTAGCTTGTTCGATGCTTTCTTTTATTTTAGCCACAAACTCGGGTTATAGGGACTTTTTTCAGTTTCGAAATCAATTTTTAACGCCTTTGCGAAAGCCTTTAAAGCAGATAGCTGCTCTTTCCTTTAGGGTGCATTATTAATGTTTCTATAAACAAATTTAAAGATAAATTTTGTATTACGGTTCATGTGAAACTCTACAAGGTCCTATCGTGATCCAAACTCTGCTTTTTTCTTCGAAAGCCTAACTTTCAATAATGCCCTTTTAAAGAATGGACAATTATCAAATCAGGTAATACCTGATAAACGATACGGTTCTCCCTGTCTATTCTTCTTGACCATTTTCCGGAAAGATTGTATTTTAACAGTTCTGGTTTTCCAATGCCTGTAAATGGTGTTTTGATCATTACATCCAATAGCTCGCGGATGCGTTTTAAAACTTTCGCGTTTTTTTTATTTTGCCAGTACATCAAATCTGCATCGGCTTTCGCGGTAAGTTCTACTTCCATATTTCATCAAGGGTGATTTTCCGGGTCCTCCCTGCCTTTACATCCTCTTCCGACTCCCGGATTTTAGTTACAAATTCAGGGTTATAGGGACTCTTTTCTTCCTTGTTAAACGAGACATCCAAAGCTTTCAATATGGCTTCGATAGTTGCCAGTTGCTTTTGGTTTTTGGGATGTACTATTAATGTTTCCATAAACAAATTTAAAGATAAATTTTGTATTATAACTCTATCAAAAACTCCACAAGGTTTTTATCATGCTCTAAGTTTAGCTTTTTACGCAGCCGGTAGCGGCGGATCTCGACGCCACGCAGCGAGATATTTAATAGCGATGCCATTTCTTTGCTGCTCATATTCATACGCAGATAGGCACAAAGTTTAAGGTCATTCGGTACCAGGTCGGGATGGCCTGATTTGAGTTTTTTGAAGAAGTTTTCGTGTGCTTCGTTAAAGCTGCTTTCAAATATGTTCCAGTCGCGCTCATCGTTCATGCCCTCATCAATTACCTTCTGTATACGGCGCAGCTGGTCTTCTGATAGCTGTTTTCCTGAGCTGTCTTTAAGGTGTGTTATCTCTTCGCTTATTTTTTGCAGCAATTCATTTTTGTAAACAATGTTCATGGCCGAATTAGCCAGTTCCCTGCTTTTGCTCGCCAGGTCGGCCTGTAATTGCTCATTTTTAATTTTTACAATTTGCTGCTCGTTTGCAATTGTCTCTTGATTTAAAAACTCCTGTTTCTCACGGTCAAGCTTATCGTGGATAAACTGTTGATGGCGCTTTAGTTTTAGCTGGTAGTAATACCTTACAATGTAAAACACCAAAATTACAAGTAACAAATAAAAAAAAACCGCGATTTTTGAGGCATACCAGGGCGATAAGACGGTAAATGAAAAAGTGGTTACCGATGATACATTTTCATCATTGATTTTGGCCCTTACGCTAAATTTATAGGTACCCTGGTTTAGGTTGGTAAATTCTTTTTGGCTTTGAGTCGTCCAATCGCTCCATTGTTTGGAGTAGCCCTCAAGGTAATATTGGTATTTAATTTTAGCCTGCCTGTAATAGGGCAGCGAGTAAGTTATACGTATGTTATCCTTCGAAAATGGTATTTCGATATCGTTAACGCTGTTGCTGTCCTCGCTGATCACCGAAACCTTATCGGTTATATTCTCAATCTTCCTGATCAGTACTTCGGGCAGTTGTATTTTACTGGGCAGCAGCGCGTCATCGTCATTCAGGATCACAAAACCATCATCGACGCTTATCAGATAAATAGAATTATTGATAAGGTTAATATTCTCATAATGCTGCACCATCTGCCCGTTCAGTGTGTTAAAGCGGTTCGAATCGATGTTTAGTTTACCCGGCTTGGAAAGATCAGCAAGGGCCACGCGTCCATTATTGATAAACCAGTATTTTTTACCGATAGCTGCAATTATTTTGTTTGACGAGGCAAAGGTGCCCAGCATTTTATTTAGCTGCTGGTATTTGTAAAACCTGTCGGTAATATCATCGTAAACACAAAAACCCGAATCGGAGGAGAAAAGGATCTGGTTATCCAATTTAAATACGTTTACATTATAGCTATCCGGCAAACCCGAGCTTTTGTCATAATATTTTATCGAAGTTGCGTGACTGAGATCATTGCTAAGGGTAATTTTATAAATGCCCTTATAAGCATGGCTCACCCAAATTTGCCCTTTACTATCCTGTTCTACATACCTCGAAGGTTCGCCAAAGAGTTCAATTTTATGATCAAAAACCCAGTTGCCTGCTCCGTCTTTGCGGTAAATCACCAAACCGGTATAAGTTCCCTGTATCAGCAGGTTTTGGTTTAGTTTTTTTATTGTCCACCCACCGTTTACGTTTGATATTTTAGTAATGGCATCACCGTTTACCTGGTACGTACCATCGTTATGCCCGCAAAGCAGGCGGCCATCCTGTAACGAGAGATCCCAAACCTGGCCCTGCGAGCCGGGTATCAATTTAAAATCAAATGTTTGCAGCAATTGGTTATTACCGCCCGGCAGCCATTCGCTGTAAAAAAGGCCCTGGTTAGTGCCGAGGTATATTTTTTTATTAAAAATTATGCTGGAGTAAACAGTACCGAACTTTCCTGTTTTGTCAAAATAAAAATATAAAGGGGAGTTTACTTCTATGCGGTCGATGCCATTATCAAGGCCTGCCCAAAGGTTTTGCTCGTGATCAGTAAATAAGCTTAGAACTGTATTATTTTGTAACCCGCTTGATTTATTGATGTGATGAACAACCTTGCCGGTGGTATCTATGATAACTATACCGTTTAGAATAGTGCCGTAGGCAAAATATTTATTGGGGATAATTGCACCGTTGTTAAGCTGATAAGTCTTTAGGAAATCATTTGCCTGGCTGTTCCAGGCGCTGATCTGCCTTCCATCGTAAATAAACAAACCATTTTTTGCTGTACCAATCAGGTATTTATTGTGCTGAAACGGCAATACGGAGAGCACGCCGCTGTTACCTAAAACTTTGCTACCCTCAATAAAATCAAGATGGTTGTTTTTTAGCTCAAAAAGCCCGGCGTTAACTTGTTCTATAAAATACCGGTTGCCGGTTTTAAACAGGAAGAGGAATGGGTTTGGTGCACGGATAATGTTAATTTTACCTTTTGAATAAATAAATATAGCGCCGAATGACTGGAAAATAACCCGGTCGCCATCAACGTAAATTTTCCAAATTTCCTCATTAGGGACATAAGTTTTTGGTACGAGGCTGATAAGGGAATTATATTTCAAAAAGCCCTGTTTGTTATTTTCCCAATAGCCAAATTCACCGAAGCCCCCCGCATAAATTTTGCCTTTGCCATCGGCGGCCACCGAACGAACGATGAGCCCGTTTGGCATACGGTAAAGCTGCCAGTATTTACCGTCGAATGACATCAGGCCTTCGGCATTGCCAAAATACATAACACCGTGCTCATCACGCGTAACCGACCAGTTTTGGTTGCCCGATTGGTATTGTGCCTTTGTATAATTTTGAACGTACGGAACGCCAATATTTTTAATATCAGCAGCAAATAAGCCCCAAATGTTTACAACAAGAAAAAATAAAAAAACAGGAATTGCTTTACGCATCATGGTTTATTGGCAACATTATTCAGTGACGCAAAATATTGCGTGCCTACGAAAATACGGTTTGAAATTGAATAAACGTAGTGGCGCCGCAGGTAGCATAGCCGCGGCAAGTTATTCGGAAAATATCCTTGCCTTTTTATTGGTATTTACCGGCTGCGGTATCTTCACATAATAGCCCGTACCATCGTACTCCCTCCTACGTGGATGTGCTTTGCATGCCTCACTGCAACAGCCATCCAATTTTTCGCCGCATTCATCGCACTGGGTAAAATGCTCATTGCACTCGGGGTTGGCGCAATTGATCATTTTCGGGGTGGTTTTACCGCAATTATAGCAGGTGGATATCACCACCGGGTTTACGCTGTTTACATCAACCGAAAGGCGGTTATCAAACACATAACATTTGCCTTCAAAATCCTCGCCGCCAGCCTCTTTGCCATATTTTATAATGCCGCCATGCAATTGATATACATTGGTAAAGCCTTCGTGCAAAAGCAGGGCAGATGCTTTTTCGCATTTTATGCCGCCTGTGCAGTAGGTAACTACCTTTTTATCCTTGTATTGGGCCAGGTTGTTTATCATGGCAGGGAAGTCCCTGAAATTATCGATATTGAGTGTAATGGCGTTTTTAAATTTCCCCAGGTTATGCTCGTAATTGGAACGTACATCCAGTATCACTACGTCTTCAGCATCTTTCATTGCCAAAAACTCTTTTGGCTCCAGGTGCCTACCGGTTTTTTGTTGAGGGTTGATGATATTTGGATCGCGCAGGCCCGAATGCACAATCTCGGATTTATATCGCACATGCATTTTTACGAATGAAGGGGTATCAACCTCATCAACCTTAAAATCAATAGCGGCAAAACGGGGATCGGCATGGAGCGTGTCCATATAGGTTTTGCAGGCATCCTCAGTGCCCGAAACGGTGCCGTTCAATCCTTCTTCAGCCACAATAATGCGACCGGTTAAATCAAGGCTTTTACAGAATTTTAAATGATCGGCAGCAAATTGCTCCGCATGGGCTATTGTTGAATAACAATAGTACAGTAGTGTATTATATCTCATCATATCATTGATACTGCTGCAAACAGTGTTAAATGAGGTGCAAAGATAGTAAATTGGTTGAATAGTTTTTTGGGTTGATTTAGTTGATTAGGTTGAATTGGGTTGATTAAGTTGGATTGCGTTCACTAATTGATTGAAGGTCTTTAGGACCTTACCGACTTTCGGACAAAAAACATAATCAACCACTCACCTAATCAACTCAATCAACCGCCAATTACTTCAGCCCGTAAAATATGCGGAAACCCTTCAGATATTTCTTGTTGCCAAGGTATGATACACCGTAATCGGCGCCATAGACAAGGCGTTTGAGGCCAAAATAAAATTCGGAGTAATTTTTATAACTTTTTTGGGTAAGATAATTGGCGCCAATAATTTCTTCCAGCTTTAAGCTTCTTAAATATGGGATATTATCAAGTATAGCGCCTGCAAAATTGTGCTGGTAATGAATTTCGACAAAGGGATCATCGGTGCTAAAGGTATAAAAAGGCAGGAAGTGAAAACTGCCAACATACGTAGGATCGGATGAAGTACCTTCGTTACCCAAAAAATGGTTATAATCGGGAAAATAAACCGTTTGCCGGTTGATAAAGCCGCCGGCTTTCATTAAAAATGCCGAGTGGCCAAAAATACCCATCGGGATACGGTCCTGGTTAACCTCAAGGGATACGAAATCATAATTAACATCCGAGCCAAATACATCATTTATCCCTTTACGATAGTTAACCGTAATAACCGGGTATTGTGAAGGCAAATAAGTTTTACCGGTTGGGCGCGTAATATATTGCTGATCGAAGGTAAACCTAAACGATGTATTAAAGGTAAGCGCCTGGTTTTCGGGAAACAGCAGCGAATGATCATCAGCCGGGGCCGTTGGCGCCAATGGGTTATTTGAAGTATAGTTTAAATGGGGAACAGTAAATATATGGTTATATGATGTATTGTACAGTTGCGTGCGGTCGGCATAGGAGATATTCGCGGTCCATAAAATACCGTTAACCAGTTCGCGCTGGTAACCAAAATTGCCAAATATCGACCGGTAGTATTTAACAAAGTTTTGCTCGCTTAGCAGCGTACTTAGGGTATTAAAATATAATGAGCGCGTGCCTAAATTATTAAGGTCGAGGACATCGCTGCCAAAGTCTAAAAAAAACTTGCCAGCATTGTCAGGATCGTTCATGTAAACCGAATGCACATTTGCGCTGAAGAGCTTATCAGATGTTCCGTAGCGCACCAGCGGCGTTATGGTAAATGAGCGGTTATCTTCATACGTTTTGGTATAGCTGCCTTTTAGATAAATACCCCAGCCTTCAACTGTGTTGTAATAAATTGTTTGTGCCAGGGGATATATATAAAGCGAGTCGCGATAATTGTTATGCGTAGCAAGGTAACCATCAATCAGATAAGGGAATAGCGCAAATTTGTTGTCATCATGCTGAGTGGAATCGGTGTAAGCTTTGGATTCGTGCAAGACAGCTACGCTATCTTTCGTTTTATAGTTTACTATTTCGGCGCCGGTTAAAGGTAAAGGCCGAACCCGGGCCCAAAATGCCGGGCTTCTTTTATTAGCTTCGGTATCTACATGCAAAATTTCGCCATTAAAATAGCCGTTACTAAACGTTGTGTCTATTTTATAATTATTGTTTATGCCTAAGTAATAGCCACTAAATTTTAAGGCGTCCACGCTGCCTGTATAGCTGTATTGGAATGACAATGGCTGCCACGTTTTACCAACCGGCACGTATTGCTGTGTTATCCGCAGGCTATCAACAAAATTAAGGTTATTTGCCGTTTTGGTAAGCAACAGGTCAACAGCATAAATGCGCCAATCGCTTTCCATAATATAAATGCTCCCGGAGAATGCCAGGGCCTTTCCTATTTTTGATTGTACCTGTATCTTATCTATTTTTTTGCCGTCCTGGGTTATTGTTCCCAGCAATTTAAATTTATAATACTTAAAGGCGTACCTGCCGGCCGGCGAAACAAAACCATGGGTATTAAGATCATTTATAAAAAAAAGGTCTTTATAAAAATTTACCTGCAAATCTGATGCTTTATTATAGCCAAAAGGCGGCGTTGTACCTGCAACCTTTGCGGCTATAAATTCCTCTTTTATCTTATCCGGTTGTTTAAAACTAAATGATGATAATGTTTCTGATTGGTATGATATACCCTTGCCGCTTGTGTCAAGTTTAAGGAGTTTCGCTATACCTTTATTCAACAAGGTTTTAGGGACACTTATAATTTTTTTTATCCCTTTAATGTAAGTAACACACGAATAGGAATTTACTTCGGTTAAATAAAATCCACGTTTATTTAGCACCTGGTGCATAATATCATATGCCGGGTCGTATTTATTGTTCCCTTTTAGCTTTTCTGTTAGCTGGAATGGCAGTGCGTCCAGTTGAATATTCCGTTGCTCATCGTTATTGGCTATAGTAACCTGTTCGGTCTTTTCTTTATAACCAACCACCCTGTAAATAACATCGTAATTCCCCGGAGCTAATTTGAAAATATAGTCGCCATTTTCATTAGCGGTGGTGCCGTAGGTTGAGTTTTTAATATAAATGGATGCAAAAGAAACGGGGACATTCCTGGTATCGGTTACATGGCCTGATAAGATAAGCTGCTGCGCGGATAGATTTACAGTATGTAATAAAATAACAAGAACTAAAAGTAATATTTTTCTCATAAACGTTACTTGTTAAATACAATTAGCTGGTAAATTGTTTCATATCAGCGGCTTATATTTTTAGGGTATTTAACCGTTCAATTGCCCTTTAATTCTTAATTTTGCTGCCTCATAAAAATCTATAGCATGTATAATACACTAAAGCCTGTTTTGCAGAAGGAGCTTGCCGATATTGAAAACGCCGGACTTTATAAAAGGGAAAGAATTATAACATCGCCGCAAGGCGCTGATATTGTTGTGCAGGGCGGACAAGAGGTTATTAATTTTTGTGCGAATAACTATTTGGGGCTTTCATCGCACCCAAAAGTAATTGCGGCAGCAAAAGCAGTTATGGATACCCATGGATATGGGTTATCATCTGTACGGTTTATTTGCGGTACGCAGGATATACATAAAGAACTTGAAAAAAAGATAGCTGAATTTTTGGGTACGGAAGATACGATATTATATGCAGCGGCCTTTGACGCTAACGGCGGTGTGTTTGAGCCTTTATTTAATGAGCAGGATGCTATAATTTCGGATGAATTGAACCATGCTTCTATTATCGATGGGGTGCGGCTTTGCAAAGCCCAGCGCCAGCGTTATAGACATGATGACATGGCCGACCTGGAAGAAAAACTAAAAGCTACTGCTGATTGCCGTCACCGTATTATTGTTACTGATGGTGCTTTTAGTATGGATGGCACGATTGCCCAGCTTGATAAAATTTGCGCCCTCGCCGAACAATATAATGCTTTGGTAATGATAGACGAAAGCCATTGCTCGGGCTTTATGGGTAAAACAGGCCGTGGCACGCATGAGCACCATGGTGTTATGGGTAAGATAGATATCATTACCGGCACGCTTGGCAAAGCTTTGGGCGGCGCCTCGGGCGGGTTTACATCGGGCAGGAAAGAGATCATTGATATGCTGCGCCAGCGTTCGAGGCCGTATTTGTTTTCAAATACGCTGGCGCCATCAATAACCGGGGCATCAATAGCCGTGCTAAACATGCTGAGTGAAACTACCGACCTTCGCGACAAGCTGGAAAGCAATACCCAATACTTCCGCAAAAAAATAACCGAAGCTGGTTTTGACATCAAGCCCGGCGTACACCCTATTGTGCCTGTAATGCTGTATGATGCGAAGCTTGCCCAGCAATTTGCCGCAAAAATGCTTGATGAAGGTATATATGTAATAGGGTTTTATTACCCGGTAGTGCCGCAGGGAAAAGCGCGCATAAGGGTTCAGATATCAGCGGCCCATAACCAGGAGCATTTGGATAAGGCAATTGCAGCGTTTACTAAGGTTGGGAAAGAATTGGGGGTGATAAAATAATACGTATAAATTTTTTATATTTGCACGTGTAAATTTAAGACATATGGCAAATTCAAAGTTAACCTTAAGTATGGAGCCGGAATTTATTGAGCTGGCTAAAAACTACGCTTCAGAGAACAATACAAGCGTTTCGAAATTGTTTAAGAATTTTATAAAAGAGGTTTCCAGAAAAACATCGCCAGAAAGTTCAGTACTCGACAAATTTAAGGGTAACCCAATTCATCCCGATATTTTAGCATTAACCGGCATTTTGAAAGGAAAATATCCCGATAATATGAGCTATGATGATATGAAATATGAATATTTCAAGGATAGGTATGGCTTATAAACATTTGTTTTTAGACTCGGATGTCCTTTTAGATTGGCTGTTAAAAAGTGAACCATATTCTTCGTTTACACAAACATTAGTAAATGAAAGCATAACACAACATTTTAAAGTAAGCACTTCGGCACTGGTTATAGCCAATATTAATTATATACTTTCAAATAGAACGAGTGTTGCTAATGCCAGGCAAAATATTAAAATGCTGCTCAATTTAATTAACGTTTTGCCGTTTGAAGGTGACATAATAAAACTTGCGTTGGACAGCTCATTTACTGATTTTGAAGATTCACTACAATTTCATATTGCACTCAAGTATAATTGCGATGCTATTATTACCAGAAACATCAAAGACTACAAAAAATCGACCATCCCGGTTTTAACAGCAGAACAATTTTTAAGAACATTATAATGCAAGCCCAGATAGACCAATATACCGCCGAGATCAATGCTTTTTCACCTGCTAATGCCGATGAACTGGAAACTTTCCGTATCAAATTTTTAGGCACCAAAGGGGTTATAAAAGATTTGTTTGAGCAGTTTAAAACTGTTGGCCCCGAAGAAAAACGCACTTTCGGCAAAGTGCTTAACCAGTTTAAACAACTGGCCGAGGCAAAATATAATGAACTGAAAGACACTTTTGACTCAGGACTTAAGACTCGAGACTTAGGACTTGACCTAACCCTTCCCGGTGATGGCTTTGAGCTTGGTTCGCGGCATCCGCTTTCATTGGTGCGATTGGAGATCATCGATATTTTTAAACGTTTGGGCTTCGTTGTGGCCGAAGGCCCGGAGATAGAAGACGACTGGCATAATTTTTCGGCGCTTAATTTTCCCGAAGAACACCCGGCCAGGGATATGCAGGATACCTTCTTCATCAAAAAAAATAGCGGCAAGGATGATATTGCTTTGCGTACCCATACCTCATCGGTACAGGTGCGTATGATGGAGAACGGCAAACCACCTTTTCGCGCGATCATGCCGGGCAGGGTTTACCGTAACGAGGCCATTTCGGCACGTGCCCATTGCTTTTTTCACCAGGTGGAAGGTTTGTATATTGATGAGAATGTATCGTTTGCCGATTTGAAGCAAACTCTTTACCATTTTGTGCAGGAACTTTATGGCGCGGATTTCCAGGTGCGTTTCAGGCCATCATATTTCCCTTTTACCGAACCATCTGCCGAAATGGATATATCATGCACCATCTGTAAAGGCGCAGGCTGCAACATGTGTAAATACACTGGCTGGGTTGAAATTTTAGGCTGTGGCATGGTTGACCCCAACGTTTTGGAGAATTGCAATATCGACAGTAAAAAATATACAGGCTTCGCTTTCGGCATGGGTATAGAAAGAATTGCCAACTTAAAATATGTTATACGTGATTTACGTTTATTCTCTGAAAACGATGTGCGTTTCCTGAAACAATTTCAAACAGAGATCATATGAGAAAATTAATACTATTAGGTACTATAATAACATTAGCCTTCTTTTCCTGCGGTAAAAGCGAAAATGTGATCCCCAATGTGCCGATAAACTTACAGATATCGATAACAGATCCACGCGTTAGCGCGTTGAATGTACCGGGCGGTGCTGTTATAATTAATGGTTATGGCGTTGCCGGCCTGATACTTTACCGCGAAGCGGATGACAGTTATGCCTGTTACGACCGTTGCAGCACCTACATGCCCCAAAACAAATGTGCTGTAACCCTTGATCCCGGTAACTTTACCTGCACCGACCCATGTAGTGGCGCCAAGTTTTCGCTTATTGACGGCAGTCCGGTAAAAGCGCCTGCTACCATATCGCTTAAATCGTATAGTATCGATGTCAGCAACTCGGAAATATATATTTCGAATTGAGTTGGTGAGGCCTCACCCTGCCCGCTCCAAAGGAGAGGGTTCTAAAAAAGCGTGAAGCTAAAGTCCTCTCCTTTGGAGAGGATTTAGGTGAGGCCAACTTGGTCAACCTATTCCAACCCAATCAACTTAATCAACCATTCAACAAAAAATATGCGTAATTTTCAGATATTTGTACCTCTATTGATACATGGAAGCTGACAAGATAAAAGAAAGTATTAAAAAGGCAGCGCAGGAGCTGTTCCGTAAATTTGGTTACCACAAAACTAGCGTTAACGAAATTGCCAAACGGGCCAAAATAGCCAAAGCTACTATTTACAAGTATTTTGACAGTAAGGAAGATGTTTTGCACTCCCTGCTGATGGATTATATCCGGCTGAGTGTTGACGACCTTATCCACAGCAATACCCTTGAAGTTGATGAAGAAGCCCATTTAAATAGCCTCATCATGAAAACCTGCCGCCTAAGTTATACCGTTTGTAATGAATTTATTGGCTGGGATTTTATCCGTGAATCGGCCAACTCGCAGGCATTCCTTAAAAATTTATCGAACGAGCTGGAAGAAATGCTGGTAAACGCATTTTCACAATTAAGCGGCATACGCAAGCACGAAACCTATTTACAGCGCCTGCGCTTTTTAATAAAATGCAGTAAAAGTATAGTGTTTAGCTTTGCATTTACTTCGGTGAGTGACTCGGATGTGCGCAAGAATTTTGTATCGTTTCAGAAAGAGATTTTGCCATACCTCGTAAAAGCGGCTATTACTGTCTGAACCGTTGATTAACCTGATTTTTTAGATTTCATTGATTTTAAAAGAAATGATCATCCATTTGGATATAGTATGGTGATGATTATTGTCCAGTTTCACAAATACTTCATACATTTAGTGCTTCCCTTAACGATAATCACAACCATAAATGGAGAACGAATTTGATGAAGTAATGCGCAAGCGGACAGACGCAGATCTGATAAAAATTATAAACGGTCCACCTGATGATTACCAGCCGGTAGCGCTTGAAGCAGCAAAAAGAGAATTTGACCGGCGTAGCTTATCAGAAACCCAAATAGCCGCTGTAAAAGAAGATATTGTACACGAGCAGGCAGTTGATGAGGCTAAAGCCAATGCACCGCTTAGCGTTGCCCCTAAGATATTTGCATTTATACTCCCAGGAATTCTATTATTTATGATTGCCGGAACATTTAAAGCCGATGGTTACGACAGGAAAGCCAAAGAACTGGGAAGATGGACGCTTTATGGATTTGTATTTTATTTCGGGATTATTGTTTTGTTAAATGTGTTGGAACGGATCTTCTGAAGCTGATCGATGACGCACTTTGCAAAAATCAGTGCAATCAAAAAAATCAACTAAATCAGCGGTTCAGACAAATTACGGCGTAAATTTTCCTTTAATCCAATTGCCAAAAAATGCCCCGATAGCGCATGCAAGTGAGCCCACCAGGCTGAACAGCATGTTGAAAATTATAAAATGGACCATGTAAAGTGCATAGGTTTTGCCTTTATACCCGGCGAAAATGTAAGCGAGAAATAAAAAATAACCAAATATGGCGCCGTTGACTATACTGCTACGGCGGTTTTTGCTTGTATAGCCAACAGCGAGTGCACCTAACGCCCAGGGAAATACATCACACCAGCCGTACATAAAATAAAAAGTGATTAAGCTTAGCGCCACGGCCGCCAGGGCAACGAGCGATTTTCTTACCAATGTTTTCATCTTTTTTGCCGTAAGTGGATATTTATTTGCCCAAAAATTTTGAAATCAAATTTAAAATAATTTACTTTGATAAACAAAGTACTTTTACGTGAAAGAAAAAGAAATAGAAGATGAGCTGGTTTCCATCCGCAGCATGATGGAGCGCTCTTCAAAATTTATATCCCTGAGCGGGTTATCGGGGATACTGGCCGGGGTGTATGCGCTGGTTGGGGCGGGGTTTGCGTATGATATTATTTACAACGGTATCGGCGACCATCAGCATAGCAGAAACGGGCATTTATTTTACATTGAAGAAACAACTTTATTAAGCATTGCTTTACTTGTATTATTAGCTTCGTTAGTAACCGGTTATATTTTAACACGCAATAAAGCAAAACGCCGGAACCAGCCAATTTGGGGTAATTCAAGTAGGGCGCTGATATTTAATATGTCGGTACCGTTAGTTGCTGGCGGGCTACTAATCCTTACGCATATTTACCGCGGACATTATGGAATTGTCTCGCCTTCTTGTCTCATTTTTTACGGTCTCGCTTTAGTAAGCGCAAGCAATTTTACTTTTAAAGACGTACGTTACCTGGGAATGTGCGAAATAGTATTAGGCTTAATTGCCGCTTGCTTACCCGGTTACGGTTTATTATTTTGGGCGATTGGTTTTGGTGTGCTGCACATTATATACGGCAGCATGATGTACTTTAAATACGACAGGTGAAAGTCCCTTTTGAAAAACTTGATAAGGCTTTTGAGAACCGCTTGAGGTTACAGATCATGAGTGTGCTGATGGTTAACGACCGGTACGACTTTAATTCGCTTAAAGAATTACTGGATACTACCGATGGCAACCTGGCTTCGCATTTAAAAGGCCTCGAAAAAGAGGAATATATAGTGGTGCATAAAGCTTTCCTGGGCCGCAAGCCAAATACCACTTACGAGGCTACCGAAAGAGGTAAAGCAGCCTTTAAACAGCACCTGGATGCTTTGGAGAAATTAATTAAACAACAAAAATTGACATAATGTAGAACCATTAAAAACTAAAGACAATGCAAAACAAAAACTTAAGCGCCTTTATGCGCAGCGCCGCCATAGCCGGCAACATTTTATTTATTTTATGGATGACATTTAACGCCCTTAAAGAAGGTTTCAGCGGCACCATCTATGAGAAAATTTCATTCGTTGGCTTAGTGTGCCTGCTTGTTTTAAATTCGTACCTGGTGCTGGCGGCTTCAAAGCAAAGGCAAATTGTAAAATAGCAAATTATTAAAACCAAATTTTTTTATCTTTTTACTTTGAATAACAAAGTACTTTTAACAAACAATTATGATAGAACAACCTGAACAAAAACACGGATTCATAGACTGGCTCAAGGAGTCGGTAACCGCCAAATTAGTTTTTATAGGCATACTTATATTAGTACTGCTTATCCCCTCATCGTTAGTACAAAACCTTATTAATGAGCGTGCCGACAGGCAGGAGGATATGATGAATGACGTATCCGACAAATGGTCGGGTAGCCAGTTAATAGCGGGGCCGGTGCTGGTTATCCCCTACCAAAAGCATGTAAAATACCAGGACGATAACCAAAAAGAAAAAGAGAAAGACGTTATTGAAAATTTGTATATACTACCAGACGACCTCCACATTAAAGCCGAACTGCACACAGAAGTTTTACACCGGGGAATATTTGACGTTGTGGTTTACAATACTGCGGTAAAAGTATCAGGCAATTTTGCCTGGGCCGACTTAGCCGCACTTAATATATCACCCGGCCAGCTTTTTTTGAATAAAGCTAAAATCACATTCAGTATCTCTGACCTGAAAGGCTTAAAAACCAATCCTGTAATAACCTCGGCAGGCAAAAATTCAACAGCAGAGCCTGTTTTTACTGGCGACACCGTTTTCAATAACGGATTACAGGCCGCTGTTGACCTTTCTGACCTGAAAGATACACAGGCGTCGTTTAATTATGCACTGGATTTAAAAGGAAGCCTGGAATTGAGCTTTTTACCTTTAGGCAAAACAACCGACGTTGAGGCAAGCGGCAACTGGGGCAGCCCGAGTTTCGACGGTCGTTATTTACCTGATACCCGTAAGGTTGATAATAATGGATTTTCGGCAAGGTGGCGGATGCTGTATTATAACAGGCCTTACCCGCAGCAATGGACGGGCGATGTTTCGGTGCTAAGGGATCAGAAAAAGCAACAGAACGCTATGTTTGGCATAAAACTACGGCTCCCGGTCGATCAGTATCAAAAAACAATGCGCACCAGCAAATACTCATTGCTCATCATCTTTTTAACCTTTATATCGCTTTTCCTGACAGAGGTTATCCGCAAGCAAAAGATACATGTGTTCAACTACCTGTTGATAGGCGCCGCGATGATCATATATTATTCACTTTTATTGTCGTTCTCAGAGCAAATTGGATTCACCATGGCCTATTTGGTGGCTTCTGTAGCAACCGTGGGGCTCATAACAACATTTATCGGGTCGTTATTAAAAAACAGGAACGCCGCTTTTCTTTTCGGTTTTATCTTATCAGTGTTTTACATTTTCATCTATGTAATAATCCAATTGGAAGACCTCGCCCTTATCATTGGCAGCAGCGCATTGTTTATCATAGTAGCTATGCTGATGTATTTTTCAAGGAAGATTAACTGGGACAGGCATTAAAAATAACTGTAGGGCAGGACTTTGCCTGCCCCTTTTTTTTTCAACTCACTTATAGATATGAAAAATGAAATACGATACCCTTACCTATAGTTTAAAAGTGTGGCTTACCAGCGTAGCCACTGCGCCGTTTTTATCAATAGCGATATTGACAATTTATGATAAAACAAACTTCTCGATCCTGCCGGAATCATTTCTTTCCGGCCTTTGGATGTATATTTTATTTACCGGTGCCGGGCTTGTATTTTCTGTTGCTACATGGATAGTATTTTGGCTCGTAGTTAAAGTTGCGACCACTTACGTCCCTGAATTCTCGCTAAGGCAATGGACGATCTTTATTGCAGGCATTTTGTTAACTGCAGTAACATTCTTTATAGCATTTTCTCCATTCCGCGACTCTCTTTTCCTTATTTTAATGCTTTGCCACTGTGTTTGCATAGGCTGGGGAACATGGTTTTATAAATTAAAGCCATTAACATATAATTAAATTGTAATTGTTCGACAAAACATTTCTCAATAAAGATAATAATCAACTTATGCACAATGTAACCAAAAGCCGATCCTTCAAATGGTCTGTTACTACAACCTTAATAGCGATAATTGCATGGATGCTAACATGGCGGTTTTATGCGATGTGGTGGTTTATATTGGCATTCATCGACCTTGCAATTTTCGTGCTTTTCATATCTGTGTTTTTCGGCAGTATTATTTTTTTGATGAAGAACATAAAAAAGTTCACTAAACCCTTTATTCCCTTGTGTATCAATACAACGGCGATAATAGTAATTATTTGTGCGCCATCAATTAATCTTAATAAAAACTATTACAAATCAACAACAGATTTATACGATCAAAAAGAATGCGCTTGTCATTTATATATCGAAACCTATTGTGTTTATGGTGGCGGGGCTTGGGGCAGCGATGTCGACTCCCACTATTTAACCGACTCAACTAACTTCAGAATCTATTTAGGAGCAGCTGATGAAGAAGGTGAAAGAATTTCTGTCAAATGCAAAGGAGATTGTATAGATTATAAAAAAATAATTACCGCAAATTTAGGGCGGGAATGGAATCAACCTAAAACAATAGAACAAAAAAGGTATAGTATAAAAGATTTGAAAAAGTAACAAAATTTAACAAATATTTCACAATACCAATTTGGTTTTTGGTATAAATATTAGTTTATTTGTACAAATAACAATAATTCATCCATGAGCCAGGAGCTAATAGATTTTTCGGATCAAATAGATGAGCATTTTAACATGGGCGATATCGTCATCGAACCGGATGACTTTTGGCAATCGGTGTTAAATATGTTTATCTGATGTTTTCGCTTCTCTTCCCCCATCCGGGGCCGGTTAAAAAGCAACCATTTTTTAAGTGGGCGTGGAGCGTTATCTGCGTTTGGTAGCTTGTTCATTCGGGCAGTCGCATCCGGGTGTGGCAACACTAGTGTAAACTTAAATCAGGACTAATCGCTAAAAAAGATAAAGCACGTGGAAGGAATTCCCCAATATAAATGAAATACATTGAAAATCAGTTTATTACAAGCACTCATTTAAAAGCTTAAATTCTGAAACATTTGATTATCAATAACTTATTCAAATGTGACAATTTACCAAAACATGGAACACACTGATAACGAGCATGTTCCACAATGTTCCAGGCGTTCCGTTGTGAAAAATGGAACGCCAAGGCCAGGCAGGATTTTCCGCTGATGGATGAAATGTGTGAGGACACAGGCTTCAGGAGAATGGTCACCACCGCGGCAACTTACAACATTTCAACTTTACAACCTTCCAACCTTACAACAATTAAAAAACCATTAACTTTGCAGGCTGATGAATCAAGTCGCGAAAAAAAGATTTTTTGAAAACGTTAGTATAATTGATATCGCCGAGGAAGGCAAAGGCGTTGGCAAAGCCGATGATTTTGTATTGTTTGTAGATAAAGGTGTCCCCGGCGATATTGCCGATATTGAAGTTTACCGCAGCAAAAAAAACTTTGGCGAAGGCAAAATAGCCGAGCTGAAACAAGCCTCAGAATACCGTACCGCTCCATTTTGCGAACATTTTGGCACCTGCGGCGGCTGCAAATGGCAGCACATGACCTATGCGGCACAGTTAAAGTTCAAGCAAAAATCAGTCGCCGATGCCTTAACAAGGATAGCGAAGATAGAGGTTGATAGCATGCTGCCCATAGTGCCCTCCCCTGCCGATAAATATTACCGCAACAAACTGGAATATACTTTCAGCAACAAACGCTGGCTCAACGACGGCGAAAACCGCACCGATGAAGTATTGAATATGAACGCCCTCGGCTTCCATATTCCCGGCCGCTTTGATAAAATACTGGATATTAACCATTGCTGGCTGCAAGCCGAACCATCCAACAGCCTGCGGAACAGCATCCGCGAGTTTGTGCTGCAACACGGCTATACTTTTTACGATCTTAAGGCCCATACCGGCGCATTGCGCAACCTTATTGTGCGTACCTCATCAACCGGCGAAACAATGGTTATCGTAGTTTTTGCTTACGCAGATGAAGATGAGATAAGTAAACTGATGGCTCATATTGACAATGGCTCCCCTGAAATAACTTCCCTGCTTTACATCATCAACCAAAAAAAGAACGATACTATTTTCGACCAGGAGGTGATAGCCTATAAAGGGCCGGAATTTATTTACGAGGAAATGGAAGGGATAAAATTCCGTATAGGGCCAAAATCCTTTTATCAAACAAATTCTATACAGGCTTTAAAGCTTTATGAAATAGCCCGTGATTTTGCCGGGTTTAAAGGTGATGAACTGGTTTACGACCTTTATACCGGCGCGGGCACTATAGCCAATTTTATTGCTGGCAGCGTAAAAGAAGTAGTGGGTATTGAATATGTGCCAACCGCTATTGAGGATGCAAAGGTAAACTCAGCCATAAATAATATCACCAATACAAAATTTTATGCCGGTGATATGAAAGATGTTTTAAATCCAGGTTTTGTAGCGGAACACGGCAAGCCGGATGTGATCATTACCGATCCGCCGCGTGCGGGCATGCACCCGGATGTAGTTAACAGGCTGATGGAAATTGAAGCTAAGAAAATTGTTTATGTAAGCTGCAACGCCGCAACCCAGGCCCGCGATTTGCTGGTATTGAAAGAAAAATATGATACGGTAAAAATTCAGCCGGTGGATATGTTCCCGCATACCCAGCATGTGGAGAATGTGGTGTTGCTGGTGCTGAGGAGTTGATGGTTCATAGCTCATGGTTCATAGCAAAAAATAAAAAATATAATCCTATAAATCAATAAAGGTTGATGGTTCATAGCTCACGGTTCATAGCAAAAAAAGTATTTAATCCTGTAAATCAATAGAAATCCTGTAAATCGTGTCCAATGGAACCGGAAGAATTATTAAACGAAGATAGTAGCAGCGAAGAAAGCAAAAAGGAAAGTCCGCTGGTAAGTTTAGAGGCTGATTTAAAATTTTTCAATGAGTCCATCCGCGAGGTGGCCATTGAAATTATGGTTGAGGGGCTTTCCAACTATCCCATTTTTATTGCCCATCAGCATGAATTGAAACTGGGTGAGCTTATCCTCGACCGGCACGACCTCAATACAAACTGGAGCATCCATGCCTCAACAATGGAAGAATTTATAGAAAAAGGCATCATAAAAGACATATTGAAAGAGCGTTTCATTAAAGCCTACAAAAACCCCAACGATTTTATGTGTGTTTTTGTGGTCGTGCCCGAGGGGGCTAATTTTATTTACTACCCGTACGTGAAATGATTTGTTGAAAGGTTGGAAAGTTGTAAGGTTGAAATGTTAATTTTACCTTTGCCATAAGCAATTACCGAACTGTTCAACATTACAACTTTTCAACGTTACAACATTCCAACATCTAACAACATGCCTGATAAACACTTCCTTATATTAAACAGCCAGCAAATTCAACAAAAGATTGATCGTATTGCCTACCAGGTACTGGAAGATAATTTTGAAGAAGAGGAAATTGTAATTGCCGGCATCCTGCCAAGCGGCAATAAGATTGCCCAACGGATAAAGAGCATCCTGGATGATATTGCGCCCTTTAAAAGCCGGCTGGTAGGCATTCAGCTTGATAAGCAAAGCACCAGCCTGAAGGCACACATTGATTTCGATGTGCAGGATTGCAGCAACAAAGCCGTTATTTTGGTGGATGATGTAATGAACAGCGGCAAAACGCTGGCTTATGGCTTCGGCGTTTTCCGCGACGTCCCCCTTAAGAAATTGCGCACTGTAGTGTTAATTGACCGTAACCACAAAAGCTTCCCAATGACTACCGATTATGCCGGCATGGCCCTCTCAACTGTTTTAAAAGAACATGTAGATGTTATTTTAGATGAAGAAGGCGAAGAAGATGCCGTTTATTTGAGGTAAGATGACATAAACAACCTATTGCCGGACTAATAATCAATAGCCGCTTTAAAAGCTTTTGTATTAGTACAATCTTCTAATTTTAGAATAATTTCCCTGTCAAATCTTTCTTCAATTCGTTTTTTGAAATAGAAAGTCCGGCTTTTGAAAGTGCGGGTTTGAATGAATTTTATAAATTGTAAGGCAACCACTATTACATTTTGCTGGTATATGACTGCAATAAGTAAAATGATTGAGGTAAATAATGACCAAACATAGAATTGAATTGTTAGATGGCTTCCGTGCCATTGCAATTTTGTGCGTAGTACTTTATCACTTTACAGACAGGGGGCCAACCATATTCCCTTATGGCAATTTTTACCGGCATATTTTTGGTTTTGGTTATTTCGGCGTAGAGTTTTTCTTTATGATTTCGGGTTTTGTGATTAGCTACACCTTAGCACATACTGAAGGGCTGCTTTCCTTCTACAAGAACCGTTTCAGCCGGCTATTCCCGCCTATGCTTTTATGTTCAGTTATTACTTTTATAGTATTTTTCTTTCTTGACAATAATAACCTTAGCGGCGATGCACATAATGTAAAAAACTTCCTTCCCAGTTTAACGTTTACCAATCCTTCCATCTGGGCTTCACTAACCGGGAGGGATTTTCACTGGTTGAATGGGAGCTACTGGTCGTTATGGCCTGAAATTCAGTTTTATATTATCTCATCCGCCCTGTATTTTTTGAGTAAAAAACATTTCCTCCGCAATATGCTGGTGGCGGGAATAGTGATAATTTTTATAAAATATATTCCCATTTATTTTTTGAATAGTCATGCTCAATACCTGCAATTGCATGGTGGTATTGCTTTTTTTAGAGCATGGAGGACCGGCGATGAAATTTTTAATATTACTTTTTTTATGGGATGGTTTCTGCCGGGCGTTCTTTTTTACCATTTATATAAGGGGTTCAGGTTTAATAAACAGGTTTTTATTGGCGTATGTTCGCTGATCGTGATATTTTGCCTGTGGCGTTGTATCTCGCTGTTTTTTGCTAATTCACTTTATACGATGTTAATTAGTAGTATTTTCACGCTCGCCCTCTTTCTTTTAATGATCTACCGGAAAAGATATTTGATATTCCTTGAATCCCCTTTTTTAACAAGGATCGGGGTGATATCGTACACTATCTATCTTATCCATGAAGACATTGGCGTTTTGCTGATCAATAAATACGGGAAATATCTTGGCGACTGGAGCTTCCTATCGCCTTTTATTATCACTATTATGGCAATTGGCTTTGCTGAATTGAGTTATCGCTTTTATGAAAAAAAAGCAGCGGTGTTTTTAAAGCAGTTGTTCAGCAAACGGAACAGCATAGCCTCAAGTGCGCAATGAAAACATTGTTGGTAGCAGCGTGTTTCTAATAGTTGATCATCCTGCTGACAAAGTTTTCATGGGGTCCCTATTCTTCCCAACCATTTAATTATTGGTAAATATCTCACCCAATTTATAACCCACGGCAAGCACTAAAACTACAATACCAATATAAAATATCCATTTGCCATGCATCCTGTCGCTTTCCAGGTAGTCATAAACCCGTTCCCCATCTGGCAGTGTTTTTTTATAGGTCATTAAATGGTACCCGATAAATATCCCCAATACCCCACCTGCAAATGCACAGATATAACCAATTACTATCCAGCTGGTTTGTGGAGCTTCGGGCACCTTCAGCTCGTCAATTCTTTTTTCGTTAATTTTTTTTATTGCGGCATCACTTATTTCCTTACCTCTATCTGCCAATATTTTCCGGGCGAGTACAAAATCAAAAGGGCTCCATTCATCGGCTTTATTTATAACCTCCATCAATTCGTCATCAGTGAAACTATACAGGTAATAATCTTTCCCTATTTCAGTGACATCTTCGCTTTCATCTTCCTTTAATAATTGGGTTACAATTTCAAAATCGTCATTTTTTATTTTTACGGCATATACTTTCAGAGCATTGTTTAAGGCAAATGAAGGATCGAACGTTGGCGATTCCTCTTCGACGTAATATTCAATGTTATGCTGCTGCAACTGCTCTGTAAATTCATTTGCCAAAGCAGGGTCGTCAAACTTTTGATAGGTAATAAATTCGGGTTCCATGTGATAAATGTATGGTTTAAAAAATGAATTTTTATTTCAGAATTTTTTAATCAGTAATTTTAAAGTCAGCGAAATCCCATAATCAAATAAAATCAGCGGTTCAGACAATTTTTCAAACAAAAATATCCTAACATTGGTTTTCGAAACATCTATTGCACATTATTTGAAAATCACATCAAAAAAATATAATATCATGAAAAAGTTCTTACTCTTATCAATGCTCGTGCTCGGTGGCACGTTCGCTTTCAGTCAAAGCAAAATGGCTTGCTGCGCCAAGCCATCGGCTACACAACAATTTGCTATGCTGGCTTCTAATAAAGATTTCAGGATGTCGCACAAATTACCTTTGAAAATTCACTTTCAAAGCAGTATAGGCAAAGCCATAACCTACAAAACCGCCGATGGCAAGGATGCGGACGCCTATGTATTAATGGCCAAAAACCCCACAAACAATTACCTGCTGGTTGTGCACGAATGGTGGGGACTGAACGATTTTGTTAAAATGGAGTCGGAGAAAATTTACAATGCCCTGGGCGATGTAAACGTAATTGACCTTGACCTTTACGACGGCAAGGTTGCCACTACCCGCGAAGATGCGGGCAAATACATGCAGGGCGTAAAGGATGACCGTGCAAAAGCCATCATTAACGGCGCAATAGCTTATGTTGGTCCTAATGCGCACATTGCCACTATTGGCTGGTGTTTCGGCGGCGGTTGGAGCTTGCAAACTGCTTTACTTGCAGGTAAGCAAGCTGTGGCGTGCGTAATGTATTATGGCATGCCCGAGCAGGATATAAACAGGCTTAAAACCCTCCACTGCGCAGTATTAGGCAATTTTGCCAATAAAGACCAATGGATAAACCCAAAGGTTGTGGCAAAATTTGATTCGAGCATGAAAGTGGCCGGAAAAAAATTATACCTGCACCAATACGATGCCGACCACGGTTTCGCCAACCCAAGTAACCCTATTTATAACAGTGACGCAACAAAAGATGCTTATGCTAACACCATTGCATTTTTAAAACCAAGAATGAAATGAGTTCATAGCTTATGGTCCATAGTTCATAGTTCATAGTAAAAAAAGGCAAATCTACTTTAACCATGAACTATGGACTATGAGCCATGAACCTTTTTCGTAACATTGCACAAAAATTCCGCTTTTGATCGCCCGCACAAAAAAACTACTTTCATATCTGCTTAAACTTGGCATCTTAGTGCTTGCTGCGTGGTTTATTTACCACCGGCTGCTAAAAAACGGCAAAAACCTTCATGATTTTTATGCCCTTGCAGCCCATATAAGCTATACAAAGGTAGTTGTTATCATGTCGCTGGTGGTGCTTTTAATGATTGTAAACTGGGTGCTCGAAGCTTTTAAATGGCAGCATTTAACAAGGATATTGGCCCCCATCTCTATTTGGCAAGCCATCGAATCGGTTTTTTGTGGTTTAAACTGGGCCGTATTTACCCCAAACCGCATCGGCGAATACGGCGGCCGTGTTATGTTTTTGCCCATCAGGAAGCGTATACATGGCGTATTTGCCATGGCGGTAGGTTCATTTGGGCAAAATGTTATTACCAATGTACTTGGGGCGGCCGCATTTATATGGTTCATGTATTCATTTATTCATCTCAACGACTGGCTTAAACTTGGTATCTCGGTGTTGTTAGTAGGATTTATGGGGTTGATGCTCGTTTTTTATTTCCATATCAAATGGATGGTATCATTGCTGAACAAAATCAAGCTCCTCAAAAAATTCCATCGTTTTTTTGATATCATGGGCAAATATAAGCCCAATGAACTTTTAGACATTATGTGGTTTTGTTTGGCCCGGTTTTTTGTTTTTACGTTTCAATATTACCTTATCATCCACCTGCTTATACCACAATTACCTATTTGGCAAATAACACTGCTGATGTTTGTTTTCTTCTTTATACAATCGGCTATACCTTCGTTGGATGTGCTTGACATTGGCGTGCGGGGCCTTACTGCCGGCATCCTTTTTAAGTTTGTTACCGATCAGTCAGTTGCCGTTGGGGTAGCTGTTTCGCTTATTTATATTATTAATCTTATAATTCCTGCTATTTTAGGGTCGGTATTTGTATTTAAATTAAAATTCTTTGATCGCACTGCTTAGTACACTGTCCGTTGCCCTCACAGGTTTATACTTGTTGGTTTTAACTTACCTTATCAGGGGCTGGAATATTATAAAACGTCCCCAAATTAAACGCGCTGGCTTCACTACAAAAATAACCGTGATGATAGCCGCCCGCAACGAGGCGGAAAGGATACATTTAACCATCAATGACATTTTAGCGCAGGATTACCCTAAACATCTCACCGAAATAATAATAGTAGATGATCACTCAACTGACAACACCGCCGCAATTATAAGCAGCTATACCAATCAGGGTGTAAAGCTTTTGCAGTTGAATGAGGATAAACCCTTAAACTCATACAAGAAAAAAGCCATCTCCGAAGCGATAAACTTGTCCATAGGCGAACTGATGGTAGCCACCGATGCCGATTGCCGTATGGGGACAAAATGGCTATCGACAATTGTTGGTTATTACGAAAAAGAACAACCTTTAATGATATCATCCCCCGTGGCATTTTTTGAGGAGCGGTCGTTATTTGAGCGGATGCAAACGCTGGAGTTTAGCTACCTCATTGGCCTTGGCGCTGCATTTATAGGCAATGGACACGCCTCCACCTGCAATGGCGCCAACCTGGCTTACCGCAAAGATACATTTTACGAAGTTGGCGGGTTTAAAGGCATTGACGACCTGGCATCAGGCGACGATGAGCTGCTGCTGCAAAAGGTAGCTGAACGCTTTCCCGGGAAAATCAGTTTTTTAAAACGGTACGATGCCGTGGTATTTACCCATGCCAAGCATAACATTAAAGAGTTTTTACAACAAAGGCGGCGTTGGGCTTCAAAATCTGTTAAGTATAAGGACAAAGGAGTTGTGGCGCTGCTGGTAGGCATATGGCTGTTCAATGTTTCGCTGCTGGTAAATGCATTGTTAGGCTTTTATGATGTTTACTTTTTGAAGCTCTTTGCAGCACAGTTTCTTTTAAAATACATGTTCGAGCTGGGCTTCCTGCTGCCGGTAAGCGCATTTTTTAAACGCCGCAAGCTTATTTTCCTGCTTATTATCATCATCCCCGTCCATATTTTCTATTTAATTTATATAGGTTTTATCGGCAATACAAGTACTTATACCTGGAAGGGCCGGGAAGTGAGATGAATTGGTTGATTAAGTTGACTGGGTGAGTTGTTGACTAGGTTAGGGTTGTCTTAACCGATATCACAATCCTATAATTTAAGTAAAAATCGACCGCTCACCTAATAAACCCAATCAACCACTCACCAATTTTCCATATCTTTAGCCAAAAAGAATACTTGACTGATCTTAGCCCTGCGCAACGTACCTGGAGACTATTTAAACGCAATAAAATTGCCGTTACAGCATTAGCATTTATCATCATTACTATACTAATAGCCATACTTGGGTATTTAATTATGCCCGATTCTACCCCTATGGCCAATAACATGACGATTCAACTCAGCATAAAAAAACCGGGCTCCGAGTTTATGTTTTTGCGGCTGCGCAAAACCGAGCCGGTGGATACGGTAAATATTTTCAGTAAAATGCTTTTTGGCCAGCCATCCTTTTACCGGGACGTGCCAATAACCGCCTATAGCTTTAACAGGGATTCTATTTATGTTGACGAGTACATAGGGGGCGAGGATAAACCCGAAAAGAAAGTATATAATATTTTCGAAGTAATTACCGGGCAAAAACCAAATTATAAGGATGGTAACGTGACATTTTGCTATTCGCAAAATAACTGCCGGACTTCTTTGGCGAGGGAAGAAACATTTAAGCGTTTTCGGGACAAAATCATTAGCGATTATGTTATTAAAAAGGCATTTTGGTTAGGTACCGATATTTATGGCCGCGATATGTTAAGCCGCCTGATATTAGGCAGCCGTATTTCTTTGGCTGTAGGGCTGATGTCGGTAATCATAAGTATGCTGCTTGGGGTTACCATCGGGGCCGTAGCTGGTTATTTCGGCGGATGGATAGACGCTGCGCTAAGCTGGTTGATGAATATATTATGGTCGTTGCCCGCGTTGCTGTTAGTTATTGCCATATCTTTTGCCTTGGGCAAAGGTCTGTGGCAAATATTTATTGCCGTAGGGCTATCTATGTGGGTCGAAGTTGCAAGGCTGGTGCGGGGCCAGGTGCTAAGCCTGAAACAAGTGGAATATGTTGAGGCGGCACGGTCATTGGGTTTTAACAATACACGCATTATTACCAAACATATTTTGCCAAATATTATCGGGCCGATATTGGTGCTCGCTTCCTCAAATTTTGCATCGGCTATATTGCTGGAGGCCGGGCTAAGCTTCCTGGGCTTTGGGGCGCAACCGCCAATGCCAACATGGGGCAGTATGATAAAAGAACATTATGGGTACATTGTGATGGATTCTGCGTATCTTGCTATTATGCCGGGCTTGGCCATTATGCTTTTGGTATATGCTTTTAACCTGGTTACTATAGGGTTACGGGATGCATTTGATATAAAATCACAAAGTACCCGCTTTTAAAAAAAAATATATTTATTTTAGGCTGCCCTTTGTGATTAATGATGCAAAATATTGACGAAATCTCGCCCGAAGACGAATTAATACGACTGTTGCTTAAACGGCAAACGGAGCTAAATGCATTACTTGAAGTAACACAGGCAATAAATAAGGATACCGGTACCCCCGTACTAATACAGATGCTTCAGGTAATTTTGAAAAGTTACCTACAAGTTGGTAAGCTCAGGTTTTTAATTGAGAAGGGCGGCGCCTATGTTTTACTCTCAAAGTATGGCGGCGATATTGAACCTGTTGGTATGCTGCACAAGGCATGCCTTAAATTAAACAAAATGAAATGGCCCACGCCATTGGCAGACCATGAAGACTCCCTGCTAAAAAAGTACGATTACTTTATTCCCATTTACCATAAAAAGAAAGCTTTGGCCTTTGCCCTTATCGGCGATTTTAATACTTCGGGCGAATTGCTGAATAACGACCTTAACTTTATCCAAACGGTAATAAACGTTATTGTGGTTGCACTTGAGAACAAAAAGCTTTTCCGCGAAAGGCTGCAATCCGAGCGTTTTCAACGCGAAATGGAACTGGCCGTTGAGGTGCAAAACATGCTCATACCGTTGAAGGTGTATAAAGATAATAGCGTTGAAGTAAGCGCCAGGTATATCCCCCATCAAAACATAGGCGGCGACTACTTTGATTTTATCAGGCTTAATGACCACGAATTTTTATGGTGTATTGCCGATGTATCGGGTAAAGGAATCTCAGCGGCGCTGTTGATGGCAAATTTCCAGGCCAGTTTGCACGCATGGTCAGCGGTAGAGGATGACCTCACCAATATTATCGACCGCCTGAATAAAATTGTGATCAATAATACCAAAGGTGAGCGGTTTATTACACTATTCCTGGCAAAATATAACCAGCATACACGTAAGCTTAATTATATCAACGCAGGCCATAACGCCACTGTGCTATATTCGCAGGGAGAGGCTATAACCCTTAAGCTTGGCACCACCATGATTGGTGTTTTTGATGAATTGCCGTTTATTAACCAGGGCGAGATTGATATGGAACCAGGCAGCTTAATTGTAAACTACACTGATGGCCTGATGGACCACGAGCATAATAATAAAAACTGGGGCGAAGAAAGCCTGATAGATTTTATTAAAGAAAATGGAAACCTCTCTGCCGATAATTTTAACCAGCTGCTAATGGATCATATAAACCTGGTGATAAAAGGCAAGCCAATTGATGATGTTACGCTATTAACCTTAAAAATATTTTAGGAGTTGTTGGAAAGTTGTAATGTTGAAAGGTTGTAAAGTTGCATAGCTTAATAGAAAAATCGGGAGATTATTTTCTAAGTTTAAAGAAAATAACATTTCAACTTTAAAACAAACGCATGAGCAAAATTGAGAAATTTGAAGATTTAGAGATCTGGAAAATAGCAGTTTCCGTTGCGGTTGATATTTATTTATTGTGTGACAAAGAGCCTTTGAAATCTGATTGGGGAATGGAAGATCAGATAAGACGTGCAGCTTGTTCTATGTCAGATAATATAGCCGAGGGCTTTGAATACAACAATAATCCAAACTTTATTAGGTTTCTAAATTATTCTAAAGGCTCATCAGGAGAGTTCAGAAATAAACTAACTATTTTAAACAAAGCCGACAAAATTGAAGATACTATTTGCAGCGATCTTTATTCGAGAAGCATTGAATTTTCGAGTAAAACCAAAAACTTTATAGGTTATCTCAAGAAATTTGAAGCTGAAAAAAAGAAGAAAAAGGTGTAATATTAAAAAGGTTATAATGTTGGAGTTGATATAGAAATTAATAAATATTACAATAGAAATTGATATTTGTAATAGATTAAAAGACAGGAATAATCGGAATAGGTAACATTACAACTTTACAACATTCCAACTTTACAACAAAAATAATGTTATTAGGCAGATACCAGCATGAATTTATAGAAGCCGGATGCGATGAAGCCGGACGTGGCTGCCTTGCCGGACCGGTATTTGCCGCTGCGGTAATTTTGCCTGATGACTTTGAACATGCGCTTCTAAATGATTCCAAACAATTAAACGAAGAAATACGGTATCAATTACGCATCGAAATCGAGCAAAAAGCCGTTGCGTGGGCTGTTGCATCTGTTGATAATTTAGAGATCGACCAGGTGAATATCCTTAATGCATCCTTCCTGGCTATGCACCGGGCAATTGAGCAACTTACGCTTGTTCCTCAATTCCTGATCATTGATGGCAATAGGTTCAATAAATATAAAGCCACTGCTCATAAATGTATTGTTGAAGGCGATGCAAAATACCTCAGCATCGCCGCCGCATCCATACTTGCAAAAACCTATCGGGACGACTATATGAAACAAATAGCCGCCGAACATCCTGAATACGACTGGCATAAAAACAAAGGGTATCCTACCATAAAACACAGGGAAACCATTTTAAAAATTGGCTATACGCCTTACCATCGGCTCACATTCAGAGTTACCGACCCGCAGTTGGAACTTTTTTAAGATTTAGAATTTTGCTTTGCTTATTTTATGTAATTATTTAAAAGAATTAGCATAATCATTTGTCCTAACCTTTGTCGGTTGCCTCAAATTACTATTTTTGTTAAAAACCAGCCGGCCATTGAAGATACTCATTTTAACCCATCGCGTCCCATTTCCGCAAAATGGCGGATATCCCATAGTGGTATGCAATACTATAAGGGGGTTGGTAAACCTGGGTCATGAGGTTTCGCTGGTGGCGCTAAATGCAAAAAAAAATCACCACCACGAAAACACTGAGGATGACGATGCACTACTCGCCAAAATAAATTACCGGGCTTATGATATTGATATTAATGTTTCGGTATTTGAGGTTGCTGTAAATTTATTAAGCAAAACCTCCTTCAATATTGACAGGTATTACGATCCAGCCTTTGAAAGGCAGTTAATAGCCGAACTAAAAAAAACGCCCTATGATATCATCCAGTTTGAGGGGCTTTTAGTATCACTGTATCTGTCGGCAGTACGCAAAAACACGAAGGCAAAGCTTATTTACCGGGCACATAACATTGAAAACCAGATATGGGAAATGTTGTCGCAGCAAAAAAGCGACCCGTTTAAAAAGTCGTACCTGAAAATGCACGCCAAGCGGATAAAAAATTATGAGTTACAGCAACTAAATAACTTTGATGGCATTGCCGTTTTTACCGAACAGGACAAAAGTACCCTGCTTGAGTACGGCACCAAAATACCCATTGAAATATTACCGGTTGGTATAAACCTCGATCATTACAAACCCGATTTCAGCAAAACCGAATTTACGAGCCTGTTTTTTTTAGGCTCGCTCGATTGGCTGCCTAACCGCGAAGGCATTGAATGGTTCCTTGAAAATTTTCACAAAGAACTTACCGATGGTGACCTGCGCGTCCGGTTTTATGTGGCTGGTAACGACATCCCCGAACGCTTTGATGATTATGAGGTAATGGGCAAAATATTTATCCAGGGCGAAGTTGACGACGCGCTTGAGTTTTTAAACAGCAAATCCATCATGATTGTACCGCTATTATCGAGCGGTGGCATGCGGGTGAAAATTGTGGAGGGCATGGCCATGCAGAAATGCATTATATCAACCTCGTTGGGCGCCGAAGGCATTAACTACGATAACGGAACGAACATACTTATCGCCAATAGCCAGGATGAGTTTTATGAAGCGATAAAACTTTGCATAACCGACGAAGAGTTTTGCAAAACCATTGGCCTTAACGCCCGGAGGCTTATTGAAGAACAACACGATGTAAACAAAGTAACTGTAAAACTGGTAAGTTTTTATGAAAAATTTATTTGATTTATGAATTACGATTTCAGATTTACGATTTATTGCTGATCGGTTAAAACACACTTTCCCAATTTAAACCTCCCAAATTCCTCAATTCGTAAATCGTAATTCGTAAATCTAAAATCATTACTATTTTTGCACCGATGAAAAATACCGCTTTAACCGATATCCATATAAAAGCAGGCGCCAAAATGGTGCCGTTTGCAGGTTATAACATGCCCGTGCAATATGCAGGCATCAACGCCGAACATGAAACTGTGCGCAATGGCGTTGGAGTATTCGATGTAAGCCACATGGGCGAGTTCATTTTAAAAGGCGAACATGCACTCGACCTGATACAACGCGTTACCAGCAACGATGCTGCTAAACTATATGATGGGAAAGTACAATACTCATGCCTGCCTAATAAAGACGGCGGCATTGTAGATGACCTTTTAGTTTACCGCCTTGACGAAAAAACCTATATGCTGGTGGTTAACGCATCCAACATTGAAAAGGACTGGAACTGGATCTCCGGCTTTAATACTTTCAGCGTTGATATGAAAGACATATCCGACCGCACATCGTTGCTTGCTATACAAGGCCCAAAAGCCGCTGAGGCATTGCAAAGCTTAACAGATATCGACCTGGCTTCGATGGAATATTACACCTTCAAAAAGGGGAAATTTGCTGGTATTGACAATGTGGTGGTATCTGCCACTGGCTATACCGGCGCAGGCGGTTTTGAAATATATTTTGAAAATGCCAATGCCGAACACATCTGGGAGGCTATTTTTAAAGCAGGTGGACCTTTCGGAATAAAACCTATCGGCTTAGGCGCACGTGATACTTTACGCCTGGAAATGGGTTTTTGCCTTTACGGGAATGATATTGACGACACAACCTCGCCCCTGGAAGCAGGTTTAGGCTGGGTAACAAAGTTCAGCAAAGAATTTACCAACTCGGCAGCCTTGCAACAGCAAAAACAAGAAGGCATAAAACGCAAACTTGTTGGTTTTGAAATGATAGATCGCGGTATACCCCGCCACGATTATGAAATTGTTGATGCCGATGGTAATAATATTGGTAAGGTAACCTCAGGAACACAGTCGCCATCCCTACAAAAAGCAATCGGCATGGGCTATGTTAAAACAGAATTCGCCAAAGAAGGGACTGAGATATTCATCAACATAAGGGACAGCAAAATTAAAGCAAAGGTTGTAAAACCACCGTTCACAAAATGAGTCATTAGTCATTTTGTCATTAGTCATTGAAATGTTCAACAATGACTAATGGCCAGTGACGTGACCTAATGACCCAATGACATAATGACCAATAATTTAGCAGTTTGCCTTTCGCCTGCGCTTATTCCGCTTTTTGCGGTTGAGGATTATATTGTAGTAATTATCGATATTTTCAGGGCTACGTCTTCTATTTGCTATGGCATAGAAAATGGCGCCGTTGCGATCATCCCTGTTTCAGAAGTTGAAGAATGTGCCGCTTACCGCGAAAAAGGCCTTGATTATTTATTAGCTGCCGAACGTGACGGTAAAGTAGTTGATGGTTTTGATTTCGGCAATTCGCCATTCTCATACACTAAAAATAAAGTGGCAGGCAAAACTGTGGTGCTAACTACCACCAATGGCACCCACGCGCTTCACTTATCCCGCGAGGCAAAAAAAATAGTTATCGGTTCATTTTTAAACCTTACAACTTTGTGCAACTGGCTTAAAACGCAGAATGAAAACATCTTGCTGGTTTGTGCCGGCTGGAAAAATAACTTCAACCTCGAAGATACCCTGTTTGCCGGTGCCGTAGTTGAACAGCTAAAGGCCTCTGACTTTAAATTAGACGATGCCGCCATCGCTGCAAACGACCTGTATCAAATTGGCAAAAACGATATCAACCAATACCTCAAAAAAACATCCCATGGCGAACGCCTTAAAAAGCTGGGTATTGAAAAGGATATTGAATTTTGTTTACAAGTGGATCTAACGACAGCTATTCCTATTTTGGATGGGGATAGATTAGTAAAGTTGTAATGATCACTGCTTTATTTTTAACCTTCTTTTCTTTCTCCATCTTTTTACTAAGATATACAGGAGTACTATCAGCAATATAACCGGCCATAAGGAAATGATCCCAAAGAATAAATCCTGTAATAGGCCCCATCCGGCAACAATTGCAGATTTAAACTTATAACCAATACCATTGCCGTTATCCTGCTGAATTTGTTTAGTATAAAAAGTTATAACGAGCGAACTATAAGCCACCTGCTTGCTTAAATAATTTAATTCTCCCTGCGTTGAATCAATAGCCGTGCGTATATCTGTTAGCTTGCTTTCTATTTGCAACACATCGCTCATTTTATCGGTTTTTTTCAATAAGCCCAAATAGGTACTTTCAAGTATCTTTTTGTTGCTTAGCGCAGTTTCTACATCTATGTATTCTGTAGTGACATCTTTTACACTTATATTCTTTGAATCAATTTTATCAGCATCTGATGAAACTGAATCAAGCAACAGGTCAAAATTTTTGGCCGGTATGCGCAGTTTCAATTCAAATTCCCTCCTGTTATCGTCACTATTGTTCGTTTCGCTTTCTTCAGCCACATAACCATTCAGTTTTTTTAGGGAGATCAATATTTTCTTTCGGGTTTCATTTAAATTCCCAACTTCAAAACTGATGTCACCTGTCTTGATGATCTTTTTTGTGGTATCAGTAAGCGCTTTTTCAGGGGAGTTATCACCGGGCGCCGATGATATATCCGCATTGCCTGGCGGCGGTGGCAGCGACTTGAGCGTAATATTTTCAACTTTTTCGTACCCTTTGGCATTTTTTCGGCCGCATGACGATAAGATAAACAATACAAAGATTGCTGCTAAAATAGGTTTCATGGCAAGGATTTATTGGTCGTTGTTAAACGAAAAAAACACTAACAAATTGTATATTAAATATTTACTTTAATTTCTCATTGTTCCGGTGCCTGTCTGCATCACGGATACTCTTTTTTTCCATGTTTTTTTCCAGTGCATCGGTCAAATCAACCCCTGTTTGGTTTGCAAGGCATATTAGTACAAAAAGCACATCAGCCATCTCATCAGCGAGGTTAACTTCAGTGTCCGATTTTTTGAATGATTGTTCACCGTATTGCCGCGCCATTATGCGGGCAACTTCGCCAACTTCTTCCATTAAAATGGCAGTGTTGGTCAATTCATTAAAATACCGGATGCCTGTAGTATTGATCCATTTATCTACAAGATGCTGCGCTTCCCTGATTTCCATAAAGTTTTATAAAATAATTAATGATTGTCCTTGTCTTTAGTGTCCATAATGATAGTTACCGGGCCATCGTTTACCAAACTGATCTTCATATCTGCACCAAAAATGCCGGTTGCTATTTTTTTACCTATTAAACTTTCCAGCACATTTATCATTTTTTCGTAAAGCGGAATAGCTTTCTCAGGTCGGGCCGCCCTGATGAAAGATGGCCGGTTGCCCTTTTTTGTTTGTGCAAATAAGGTAAACTGCGAGATCAATAAAATACTTCCGTCAATGTCTGCCAATGCCTTGTTCATTAAACCATTATCATCGCCAAAAACCCTCAAATTTGATATTTTTTGCGCGAGCCATTGAAGGTCATCTTCTGTATCGGCTTCTTCAATGCCAAGTAAAACCAAAAAGCCTAAGCCAATCTCCCCGGTAATTTCACCATCAACTGTACAACTTGCCTGCGAAACCCTTTGTATAACTGCCCTCATAGCTGGAAAAAGATTTTAAAATTTACTGGACAAGATAGAGAGAAATTGGAAGTTCAGCTTAAAAAGTGCGGAATTTTAAGACTTACGAAGTTTTAAAAACTTCGTAAGTCTCTTTTTTCTTGAAAAACAATTAGTTTCGCGAACTATTTGTTTTTTAAAGATATGACAACGAGGCGAGGATTTACTACCACTTTATTACACTCTGACCGCTTAACAAAGCCAGAACATGGAGCATTGCACAAACCCATACATACTTCGGTAACTTATGGTTATGATGATGTGCAGGACCTGGTTGATATATTTCAGAACAAGAAAAAAGGATATGCTTATTCACGCCAGGGAAACCCAACAGTTTCTGCTTTGGAGAATAAGGTAACGCAAATGGAGCACGGTATTGCTACCATCGCTTTTTCTACCGGTATGGCTGCAATATCTGCCACAATAATGGCGCTGATAAAAAGCGGCGACCATGTAATTGCCAGCTCTTATCTTTTTGGCAATACCCGCAGTATTTTTCAAACATTTATTGATATGGGGCTGGATATCACTTTCGTGGATGCCACTGTATTTGACAATGTACGCGATGAAGTAAGGGATAGCACCAAAATGATTTTCGTAGAAACCATTGCTAATCCCGCTACTCAAATAGTCGAGCTTGAAAGGATCGGTGAGCTTTGCGAACAAAAAGGCATTATTTACATGGTAGACAATACCATGACCTCGCCTTACCTGTTTAAACCGGCGAGCGTAAAGGCAAGCCTGGTAATAAACTCGTTAACCAAATATGTTGGCGGCCATGGCAACGCTTTAGGCGGCAGCGTGACCGATACAGGTTTATTTAACTGGACAAACTTCCCCAATATTTTCGAAGGATTTAAAAAACAGGTAAAGCCTGAAGTTTTGGGTATAACCCAAATACGTAAAAAAGGCCTGCGGGATGCCGGCGGCACACTTTCACCGGAAGCTGCCCATTCCATTTCGGTAGGATCTGAAACACTTGCCCTGCGCATGGAACGCGCCTGTACCAATGCTTTTTCATTGGCTACTTTTTTTGAAGGCCACCCGATGATAAAAAAGGTGTATTATCCCGGCCTCGAATCGCACCCGCAGCATAAACTAGCAAGCAAACTATTTCTTAAATATGGTGCGCTGATGAGTATTGAGGTGGATAATAGCATAGATTGCTTTGCTTTTTTAAATAAATTGAAGCTGGTAATAAAATCAAGCAACCTTGGCGATACACGTACCCTTGCCATCCCTGTAGCCCATACCATATTCAATGAGTTAGGGCCCGAGAAAAGAAAGGAAATGGGTATTTCCGATTCTATGATCAGGCTGTCAATAGGGATAGAGGATATTGACGATTTGCTGCATGATTTTAAGGAAGCATTGAGTTAACCATAAATATTCTTTTCCAAAAATGCATTCCTGAATTTTCCATTCGGATCATATTCAGCAATTAGTTTTTTAAAATCGTTTAGCTTTTCGTAACGGCCTTCCAATACTTTTGGCTCCAGGGTAAAAACTTTGCCCCAGTGCGGCCGGGCGTTAAATGGCGCAAGCGCTTTTTCAATCTGCGGCAATAGTTCAAGTACTGCTTCAGTTTCCTGTTTCCAGGTAAAATGTATAGTAACCGATGTTTGGTTATGACAAGGGCTCATCCAGAGCTTATCGGCAGCTATGGTTCGTATTTCGGTAATAAAAAGGTGCGGGCCGATCTGTTTGCCCAAATGCGAAACGGCTTCAATAGCTTCAACGGCGCTATGCAAGGGTACAAAGTATTCGCTTTGCAGCTCTTTGCCGCTGCTGGGTGTAAAACCCATTTTAAAATGCGGCAGGCGCTCGTACCAGGGGCCTGGAACGCCCATTTGTTCGGTACAGTTTTCAGCGCTGAGTTCTATTATTGGGTGCAGGTTTTTGGTTGCAGCCTTTGCGCCATAAAATTCCGGCTGACTTTGCGGCACATCCGTACCGATGTGGCTTTTTATCCAAACCTCATTAATAAGGTCGGTCTGCCAGTCGTAGAACAAACTCACGCTGTATCCCGCCGACATTATTTTTTCAAAATTATCCTTCAGTTGCGCCACGGGTAGCCCGGTAAATACATTTTGCAGCATCATATAGGTTGGCTGCACCTCAAGCGTAACTTTTGTGATAACGCCAATTGCGCCCAGGCCAACTACGGCGGCATGCAGTTTTTCGGGATCGGCAGCCCTGCTTAAATGTACAACACTGCCGTCAGCAATTACAATTTCCAAACCTGTAACTGCACTGGCTAAATTTCCGTTTTTAATCCCCGAACCATGCGTGGCCGTGGTAATAGAGCCGCCAACCGAAATATGCGGCAGCGAAGCCAGGTTATGCAGTGCATAGCCATTTTTATGGAGCCAGGGCGCAAGTTCGCCATATTTTATACCCGCCTCAACAGTAACAGTATGGCCATTAGGATCAAGGGACACCACCTTATTCATTTTACTGGTTGAAAGCAGGTTGTCGCGGCTATCGGCAATATTGTTAAAGCAATGCCTGGTGCCAAGGGTTTTTAGCTTGCTGTGCTTCTTTACCAGCTCCTGTACTTCCTTAACCGAGGTTGGATAAAATACATTGCCGGTGCTATAGGTAAGGTTGCCGGCCCAGTTTTTTAATCTTTCCTGTTGTGCAAGTAAAGTCAGCGGGGATAAAAATGATGCAGTCATCAGGGTAGAGCTTAATTGAATAAAGGTTTTTCTTTTCATGGCGCGAATTGGTAAAACAAGGTAGTGTAAAAATTTTGTAGTTAGGTGGTTTTCCTTACATTATCAAAACTATCCAAAGCTTTTCGGTCTGTACAAACAGTAAATGCTGAGAAAAAGAGTTATTTCCAATTACAGGCATTAAACGATTACAAAAGCGGGTAAAGGCCTGACAGAAAAGCGGGCCGGGAGTATGGCCTGCGGCGTGGAAGCTTTTTTCTGTCTTGATCTTTTGGTTACTTTTGGATCAAGCCAAAAGTAACTAAGCCCCCGCGGCTATGAGCGGTCCGTCTCAGGGTGGAGCACAATGTACTTTCGGAGCCTTCGTCAACCCAGAATATCTACACCTATGTTTTTTTATGCTCAGTCAGAAACCCCGTCACATCCCCCTCCGTCCCCACAAACGCCCCCGAAGTAGCCGTCTTTAACCCCGCCATAGCAGCTGCAAACTCACCCGCCTGTTGTATGCCTGCGCCTTTTGTACGCTGGTATAAATACCCAGCCATATAAGTATCACCGCAGCCGGTAGCATCAACAATTACCGCTGGCGCATAAGCCGGAATATCATAAAAAATACCCTCACTAAAAATTACCGAACCCTTGCTGCCATTGGTCACCACTACCTCCTTTACGCCCCACTTGGCAACAAGCTTTACGCCTTTTTCTACTTCCTGTTGCCCTGTTAATGCCAGCAGTTCCGCTACATCAGCCTTTAGAACATCAATATATTGCAGGGCTTCAACTTTTTCGGGCCAGTAGGTGGGGTACACTTTGTGGTTTACCACTTTGCGCAAATAGCCTTGAACATCGAGGCTTACCCTGCCTTTTGCAGCCAGTGTTTTTATCAACCCGGTAGAAATATCATCGGCCAGCAAGGGCCCCAGGTGGAATAACTGCGCTTCAACCGGTTGTATTTGTGCAATGGTAAAAGCATCGGCCTTAGCCAAAACATTCTGACTGCGTTCATCGTGGTTATCACCATAAATATTTTCGAAGTAAACCGTATTGGCGCTCGGCTGTACATTTACCTCAATGCCTTTTGTACGCAGATCGTTTACATAATGCATTTCGGCAGGGGCCAGCGCAGTAACCAGCAGGTAGCTCACATCAAGCCGGCTTACCGCATGCGAAAAATACCAGGCTGTGCCGCCAGCCATGTACGTTACCATACTGGGGGTAACTACTTTGTCGGATGTGATGTGGCCTATGCAGCAGATATTGTACATGGATATTTAATGAATAGCAGGCAAGATAATAATTTGGCCATTAGCAGGAAACAAAATAATGCCCCGCTTAGTTATGTTTTTAAACACCAAAGCCATGAAAAAAGAACATGTTGCCTACCTTTTAGCGCGCCTGCCTATGGGCCTCAGTTTTTTTGGCCACGGCCTCATCCGCATTACTAAACTGGAAACCTTTAGCAGCGGTATGGTAAAACAGTTCGACAAATCCATATTGCCTGGGCCCTTTGTTTCAGCTTTTGGACATGTTTTGCCATTTCTTGAATTTATCACCGGTTTGTTAATCCTGCTTGGGCTGTTTACCCGTTATGCCCTTGTGCTGGGTACTGTTATTATATTGATATTAATAGCAGGCAGCAGTATTATTGAGCAATGGAACGCCATATTTACCCAGTTGTTTTATGGTGCGTACCTGGCAGTGCTTCATTATTTTACACATTATAATACCATTTCAATTGATGGCAGGTTTAACAGGCTTGCTTAACGATAATTTTGATTTTCTTACGCTCTAAATTGGTTTAGGACGTGATAAAAAAATCGTTTCTGAAGGCTAAACGTGTTTAGGGCGTGATAAAAAAATCATTTCTGAAGGCTAAACGCATTTAGGGCGTGATAAAAAAACCATTTCCGCAGGCTAAACGCGTTTAGGGCGTGAGGCTTATTTTTACGTAAGCGCTTGCAAATCAAGTAAATATGCAAAAAATAAAAGAAAAAGCCATCGAAACTGTCAAAAAAAGCTGGTTTTTAAAGAGAAATGCTTTTCGTTTGCCGGTTTAAAGGCTTGAAGATGGGGTTTATTTAACCAGGCTGGCTTACTCAAAGATACGAAATTTAGAAGGGGTTGGCAAGGGGATAGAGGTGTTAGATGCAGCGGGTACAACTTTTGAAATACGCTCAAAATCTTCATTATCCAAAGACTGTTTTTTATTTTTGTTATGATGACCAAGCTAACTGTAAACATCGAGGATAAGAAAACCGAAAAGGCGATAAAGGCTATTTTGGATGCTTTTGACCTGAATTACAATACAGAGCGGGATACCGCACCTGCCAACCGGCCATTAAATAAATCTGAACAGGTAATATATAAGCGTTTAAAAAAGTCTATTGATGAGATCAACTTGTATAAAGATGGCAAGATCGAGCTTCAAAGTGCAAAAGAATTTTTAAATGAGTTATAATGCGGTATAAACGTTCCTTAAAAGGCTGATTATGCCTCGAACAGAAAAGTTTGTGAAGCAACAGATTCATGATAACATGTATTTATATGTAATAACAGCATAGCACTTTTATCCCTGAGTAGATAGTCACGTCAGGTATAACTGACTTTTCAGTTCAAAGAGTACTAAAGACATATTAAAAAGGTCCGAGAAACTTGTGCCCGTTATAATGAATTAAGTGGTCAGGGTTGTCTGCAATCCAAACTTCTGTTTCCCAGGCTATTTGAGATGACCATTTCCTGAACGTATCGCGATTAAGAAATGCCGTAACAAAGATTAGTTCCGCAGGACAGTCTTTTAGCAGTATCTTTAATTCATGTAACCTTAGTTCACCAATTGGCCCTGAGCTATGTACAGCCTCAATCAGATAAAGCCAGTTTTTATTTTTATCGTATGCAATTATATCGAGTAACTCATCATGGGAAAGCTCAAAAAATTTAAGGTCATTAAGCACTTTTGTTTCCATGTGGAGGGATTTATTTGACGTATCACCTATGTAAAGCACCTCACATCCTTGTCCAAAACGAGACAGAAAATCTTCTACAATCGCCTTTTGAAGATCATTGTGGTCACCCAATGAAAGTACAATTGGCTTATTTCCGGGAAGCATGACTGGAATGAGGTCGAGGTTTCGTTTACGTGCAAGTATTTCTGTGAGTGTTTTTCTTCCATTCAAAAATTCCTTTAAATTTTTATCCCACTGTTCGGTTTTATAGCTTACTATGAGTTTTTCAAATCCGGCATCCAGAGCATACCCTCTTGTAGGATCATTTGTTGCACGGCCCTTATCTCCGCTGTTAATAATAAGTAAGGCAACTACCGGCAATTTTAGGTCTTTTCTGCGAATATCATCATACGAACCGGACGAGATGTTTTCTTCGAAATTTTCGTTTATGAAACCAATAATTTCTCTCGTTTTTAAACGCCTGCTTTTGGATGCACCTTCGGCTGTTTTCCAATAACCTGTAACTCCAGAAACCGCTAAAAAAGCCATGGCAATTTTTTCCAGCGCCCTGTCGCTTTTCCCGGCAAACGGAATACCTGCCTGGTGTAAAATATCCAAAGCTTCATTTATAAGGTTCTTTACGTTTTGGGTCTTTTTGCTTGAAGGCAGATGATCTTCCATTTAAAATAAGGTAAGAACTTCGTTTTGAGTAGTCTTATGGTGAATTTCTTCAGTACTATACTCCTGTTGTGAATTATAGCAGGCTTTTAATGCACAAGCCAAATGCCAGGCTAAAAGCGGGGGTACAGCATTTCCGATTTGATTAAATCTTGATGTTTCGTTTCCTGAAAAGTCAAACCAATCAGGAAAGCTTTGTAGCCTGGCTGCCTCGTGAATAGTAATTCTTCTTCGTCTGCCGTCCTTTAATCTCACACGCTGCATATCTCCGGTTGCCCCTGCCAGGTTGCGGCAGGTAAGCGTACGGGCAGGCCTATCGGGATATAGGTCTCTCGGATTAATACACGCGGAAGCTTTTTCATACTTAGCAACATACTGGTCCATAGAAGCATTTAAAAATCTACTTTCCGGAGAAAATTCATACATCAGGTCCCCGATGGCTTCTCCTACCGTTGATTTCTTAACGCCTGGTTTCGGGAATTCAAACTTTGTTCGGTGGCCTATCACAAACAATCTTTCTCTATTCTGCGGTACCCCAAAACTCACAGCATTCAGCAACCTGTAACTTATAATATAGCCGAGTTTCCTCAATTCCTTTAAAACTAATTCAAAATACCATTTATTGGAATATAACAATCCACGTACATTCTCAAACATGAATACTTTTGGCTGTAATTTTCTTATCGCATCAATAAAAATAGGAAATCCGTCCCGCGCATCTTCAATCCCTTTCTGATTTCCGCCAACGCTAAACGGTTGGCAAGGCGGGCCACCAATGATTATTTCGGCTTTTGGATATTCGAACTCAATATCAAGTTTAATTGCGTGACATTTGCCTTTTAAGTTTTTATTGTATGTATCAGATGCAGATACATCCATCTCAAATCCAATAGTTTCGTATCCGGCTGCTTCAAAACCCAAAGATAACCCCCCGCAACCAGCGAATAAATCAAGAACAATTTCTTTTTCTGTGATTTTAGGCTTAAGTAGAGTGTTTATATACTCTGAGTAATTCATCATTCAGCAATCTTTGTTTTCAAAAATAACAAAAGAAAAGTAAACCTGTGTAAATATACTTACTCATCTTTATAAGTATTTTTTGTTAGGTGAAAATTTACCTTTACCCTTTACCTTTCGCGTTTAACTGAACCAATCAACCCTAGCACATAGAAAGTCATCTATATTAAATATCTGTCCTATACTTATCTTTCACCAAAAAATCATCAATAAATTACAAAATCCCCACCAAACCCCAATTTATTTTAATAATTCTTCAAAATAATTGATAAATAATTCGTTTTTATACAAAAACACTTCATAAATTACGGTTTTTAAAAGTAGTTGATTGTCGTATTTATATTTATTGTGTTTTTACTATGCAGGAATCAGCTTATTTTGATAAATATAACCCCATAAATGGCGTTTGGGACGAAATGTATGGCGCTGATGCCAATGTTCGCGATCATTACCGTAAGGTAATTGAATATATTTCGGGCGAATCGGCCGACGACCTCAACAAAAAAGAGGAGTTGGCCAAACGGCTTTTTATGAGCCAGGGCATTACTTTTACGGTGTACAACAGCGGTGAAGGGATAGAGAAAATATTTCCGTTTGACATCATCCCCCGCATCATCACTGCCGATGAATGGGCTTTTGTGGAGAAAGGCATTAAGCAGCGCCTTACTGCGCTCAACCTGTTCCTAAAAGACGTTTACCATAACCAGTTCATCATTAACGATGGCATTGTGCCGATAGATATTATTTACAGCTGCCCGCATTTTTTGCGTGAGATGTACCATTTGCAGGTGCCCTATGATATTTATGTACACATCAGCGGTATCGATATCATACGCGACCACGATGGCACTTTCTATGTGCTGGAAGATAACCTGCGTACCCCATCGGGCGTAAGCTATATGCTGGAGAACCGCGAAATTACCAAACGCCTATTCCCTGACCTGCTGCCGCAATGCGGGGTACGCAGCGTTACAGAATATCCTACCATACTGTATAAAAACCTGCTCGCCCTGTCGCCGCGGCAAATAAATAACCCCACCATTGTGCTGTTAACGCCGGGCATATATAACTCGGCCTATTTTGAGCATACAACGCTTGCCCGGCTAATGGGCGTTGAACTGGTAGAGGGCCGCGACCTGGTGGTAAACAACCATAAAGTGTATATGAAAACCACCACCGGCCTTCAGCAGGTGGACGTAATTTATCGCCGCGTTGACGATGAGTTTTTAGATCCCCTGGTGTTTAACCCCGGCAGTATGCTGGGTGTGGCCGGCATTATGGGCGCATACCGCAAAGGCAATGTGGCCATAGTTAACGCCGTGGGCACCGGCGTTGCTGATGATAAAGCGGTGTATGTTTATGTGCCCGAGATGATAAAATATTATTTGAACGAGGAACCGATACTTAAAAACGTACCCACCCACCAGCTGGGCAACGCCGATGAGCGTAAACTTGTTTTCGAGAACATCAACAAAATGGTGATCAAAAAAACGAATGGAAGCGGCGGCTACGGTATGCTGATGGGGCATGCGGCAACAGAGCAGGAAATTGAGGAATATAAGCTGGAGGTTTTAAAAGAACCGCGTAATTTTATCGCCCAGCCAACCATAAATCTGTCCGCCGCGCCATGCTATATGCAGGGCGAACTGATGCCCCGCCGCGTTGATTTACGGCCATATGCATTATACGGCCCCGATGGCATAGAAATAGTGCCGGGCGGGTTAACACGTGTAGCGTTGAAAGAAGGCTCGCTGGTGGTAAACAGCTCGCAAGGCGGTGGAAGCAAGGATACGTGGGTATTGGCTTGATTTCGGATTTATCGAATGCGGAAGTCGGAATGTCGAATGCGGAATGATTTTTTCAGGTTTGAATATTTATGAATAGGTTGAACCAGAACATCCGAAATAAAAACGATTTTTAATATAAGTAAATCAAAAATGGAACATCCGAATGTCGAAATATGAATAAATCCGAAATCGAACATCCGAAACCCGAAATAAAAAATCGTAAATCGTAATTCTAAAATCGTAAATCTAAAAGATGTTAAGCAGGGTAGCAGCAAGTTTTTATTGGTTAAGCAGGTACATTGAGCGCAGTGATGGGATGCTGCGGATGCTGAAGATAAATTATGCGTCGTCGCAGGATACGGTGCAGGAGTTTACCTGGGAGCCGGTGATCAGGATATTTGCAGGGAAGGATGAAGACGAAGAAACGGAAAAGCTCGAAAATAACAGCCGGGCCGTATTAAAATACATGGTTACGGGTAAAAGCAATTCAAATTCCATTTTGAATATCATTACCCTGTCGCGCGAAAATGCAAGGGGTGTGCAGGAACATATCCCGAAGGATCTTTGGCAATGCCTTAACGAATATTACCACACCGTAAAAGACCCGAAGCTTGAAAAGGCCTTGCTGCGTGATGACCCTATCGGTGTACTGGACGTGCTGATAAAACAGGTAATGCTTTATTACGGTACAGCCGAGATCACCATGGAACGCGGCGAAGGCCGCAGTTTTATGAACATTGGTAAGTACCTGGAGCGCGCCATACAATCAGTTGATATTTTGGATACTAAATTTGGTTCCGTAGATGACAACCCAGATCTGCTCACTGATACCAGTTACTGGAAACATTTGTTATTGTCGCTGGGCGGGTACGAACTATATTTAAAAACCTACCGCGAAGGCTTCGAAGCATCGAACATTCTGGAGCAGGTAGTATTGAATGATGATTTCCCGCGCTCGGTAATTTATTCGGTAAACAATATACAACGCTATTTTGAACGCTTGAAAAATGATAGTAATGCCGATGATTTCAGGGATATGTCGTTCATGATAGGCAGGCTGCAAAGCAGGATAAAATACAGCTCGGTAAAAAGCATAAAAGAAGAAGGCCTGCACCTGTTTTTAACCCAGATAAGGAAAGAACTTTATGGAATAGGAAATGCCCTTAACGAACATTATTTTGCAAACTCGTAATAATTTGAAGATGTGAAAATTTGATAATTTGAAAATGACCTATCCCGATGGCAAAACATTTTCAAATTTTCAAATCATCAAATTAACTAATTTAAAAAACATGCCCGAATTTGAGATACAACACATTACACGCTACATTTACGAGGCCCCGGTGCGCGACAGCGCCAACCAGATCATCCTGTTCCCGATAAAAGACCAGTACCAGGATGTTTTAAAACAGGAGCTTACGATAACAGGCAATCCGCAGGTGGATACCCATACCGATTATTATGGCAACGAGGTGGGCAGCTTTACCTATAGCGAGCCGCACTGGCAACTGACCATCAACTCGAAAATATGGGTAACTACAAAACACCGCGAGTTGCCGGTAAATGATATTTTCCCTGCCCACCAATGGGAGGATCTTCGGCGGCTTCAATTTGTGGTGCCTTATATCGATTTTTTAAAACAGGAATATTTCGAAGGGCTCAATGAGCTTCAGGCTATTGTTAATAACGAAAAGCTAAAGCATGACACCCCGTACCAGGTAGCACTCCGTTTTTGCCAGTATGTGTTCGATAATTTTGAATATATAAAAGGTGTAACCACTGTTGAAACCAGGCTCGACGAGATATGGAAGCTGAAAGCCGGTGTTTGCCAGGATTTTGCCCACATATTAATGGAAATGCTGCGCATGGTGCAAATACCTGCCCGTTACGTTAGCGGCTACATTTGTACCAGCCGCAATGGTATCCGCGGCCTCGGCGCCACCCACGCCTGGGCCGAAGCCTACATCCCCGATTACGGCTGGCTCGGTATCGACCCTACAAATAACTGCATCGCCAACGAAACCCATGTACGCCTTGCCGTTGGCCGCAACTTTACCGATTGTTCGCCGGTTAAAGGCGTTTATAAAGGTTCATCAAACCATAAACTGGAAGTAGCGGTATCCGTAGATGATGAAAACGTACTAAACAATACCGATGCGCAAATAAATGAGGCACACATAACAAGTATCGTTTCTGACAGTCAAAAAAACAGTTACCAGCGGTACATGGAGATCATGCAGCAGCAGCAGTAGTAGTCCCGATAGCTATCGGGAGCAGTGGGCAGTAGCAGTTATAATGGCTTTCGGAATTGACAACTATGAACAACCGTACCTCAATAATTTAAAAAGTAAAACTTTACCGGGCATAAAAAAGCGGCCCCTTACGGAGCCGCCTCATAGATATATAAATATATGTAATTTGGGCAAATAAAAAGCCTTTTAAACTTAGCCTTTACCACCGCCCTTACCCTGCTGCTGGGTGCCGGTGCCGGTTCCGCCTGGTTGCGCCCCCGGATTTGGTTGCGGATTAGCATCATCAGGCATATCCTGGTCTTGTGGCTGTTGCTGGTCTTTATCCTTGTTTTTGCGTTTTTGCGGGATACCGTTATTGCCGAAGCGGTAAGCCAGGGTAACCGACATTACACGCGTAGCAAACCGCCTGTCGGATATCTGTGCCGAAGTGAAGGTTGGTTCGCTATAATTGATATCGGATATGTATTTGCGCGTGTTAAATATATCCCGCACATTCCCGCTTAGCGTAAATTGCTTGCTGATATCGTATCGCAGGCCACCGTCAACACCATAAATCGCTTTCATTTCGCCCTGCGGGATTACCTGCGCGCCCTGGTAATCGGCCCTTATTTGTATCCCCAGTTTTTTTATTGGCTTAATATTGGCCGTAACATTCCCGTTCCACGAGTAGCCCGATGTTGTAGGTAAATCCAAGGCGGCATCACCCTGTAAATAGCGGTAATATATATTCAGGTTACCGGTAACATCCAACACAGATGATGGGCTTACCCTTACTATCAACTCGTATCCTGCATTCGAAGCACTGTTTAAATTTTCATACCTGGTAATGGTAGTATCCACGTTGCCAGGTGTAAGCGGGGTAGTGATCTGCTGGATATTCTGTTTGGTAAGCCTGTAGTATAATGATGAAGTAACCGTCACCGATTTCCAGTAGTTAATATAACTCAACTCGAACGAGTGCGTATCCTGCGGCAATAGGTTAGGGTTACCCTGCGAGTAATTCAGTCTGTTACTTTCATCAATAAAAGGCGACAGCATCCTGTCCTGCGGGCGTGTTACGCGGCGGCTGTAGCTTAATTGCAGGGTTTGGTTGTCTGATAGTTTTTCGGTCAAAAACAAGCTTGGGTACAGGCGCCAGTAATCCTGCTTATTATTGGTAGTAACACTGTCGGTAAGCTGCGTGCTGATATTTGCATCCTCTAACCTCAATCCGCCTTGTACGCTGAAATTACCGAAAGTATGCTGGTAGTTTGAGTAAATGGCATTGATGTTTTCTTTATAAATAAAATCGTTTGATAAATAAGGGTTGTAGTTAAAACCGTTGGTTACGGTATTCAGCGTGTCTGATATATAGTTATTATTGCTATTATTTATCGTACTCCTGAAACCGGCTTCAAACCGCCCGTTTTTTAATGGCAGGGTAAAGTCCGATTGAAAATTCCAGTTATGCTGCATACCTATGGTGGTATTGTTTTGTACAGATGGAAAGTAAGAAGAAACGGGCGTATAATAAGTATAGTCGCTGTTAAGGTCGTCAAAGTTGTTATTTTTATCTACCGAATAGGTAACATTTGCCGTAAGTTCTTCCTCTTTCTTTTTATACTTATGGTCAAAATCAAGGCTGAAATCCATATTGGTGCCATGACCGTTCGATATATTATTTTGATTGATGCTTTGTAACAAAGTATCGTTCTGGTTTATAAAAGTACCACCTGTCTGTAACCGGTTGCGGTCGCGGATATTGATATTGTTTGAAAAGCCTAAAGTTGTTTTAGGATCAAGATAAACATCGATACCGCTGCGGATATTCTGCCCGGTAAATACAAACTGCTGATTGGTTGTTTGGTTTTGGGTTTGCGTCGTACCATTAGTTTCATCAGTTGTTTTATCGATGGTACCATCCCCTATCCTTGTGCCTTTACGGTAGCTGTAATTGCCGTAAATATTTACTTTACTGTTCTGATAGGCCAGGTTAAATGTGCCGTTATAGGTGTTTTGCGTACCGGCGCTACCTGATGCCGAACCGGTGAACCCCTTTTGTGTATTTTTCTTTAATATGATATTGATAATACCTGAATCCCCCTCGGCCTGGTATTTTGACGATGGGTTGGTAATTACCTCGATAGTTTCAATTGCGCTGGCCGGGATAGATTGCAGGATATCGGCAAGATCGCCGCCTGTTAATGCGGACGCTTTACCGTTGATCAGTATCTTTACGTTGGTCGATCCGCGCAGGCTGACATTACCATCAACATCCACCTGTACCGATGGCACATTGGTCAGCAGGTCAGTTACCGAACCGCCCTGGCTAACTAAACTTTGGTCAACATTAAACGATTTTTTATCGATACCTAATGACATCTGGCTTTTTTGGGCCGTGATGGTCACTTCTTTTAACAGGCCCTTTGCAGTGCCTAATTTTATATCACCAAGGTTTATTGTTTGTTTTGAAGGCGTAACGCGGATGCTATCTTTTACAAAAGGCGCATAGCCTACATAGGTAGCATGGAAAACATATAAGCCATTTGGGATGCCGGTAAGCGAAAAATTACCGTTGATATCGCTTTGAATACTTTTTACAGGATGGTTATCAGATTTTCTGACAAGAGAAGCTGTAGCAAACGAAAGCGGCTGGCTGTTTGTGCCATCGATTAGCTTGCCTGAAACTGTACCGCCCTTATCGGCCTGCTGGGCATTAGCTGTAAAAACCGTAAATAATACGGGCAAAAGAAATAATATTTTTATCAGGACGGATTTCATGGCGCAAAAGTCATAAATTATGACTTTAAATAACCTTACTGCTTGTAACTTTGTTGATAAGGAAATCGGTTGCAATAGTAAATATTTTATTACGAAAAGAGTCCCAAACTCAGTAAAGTCCGGAAGTCCGAACGCGACAAAAACCTCTTACTTTCGGACTTTACGGACTTTCGGACTTCCCGACTCCTTTATAATTTCTTCACTTCTGCAACAAGGTCGTCTACAGTCGGCGCCTTGTCATAAGCTTTAGCAAGTTTTCCGTTTTTATTATATAGCGCAATATATGGGGTGGTACGTACCTGGTAATATCTTTGAACAACGTAGGTAGTCCCTTCTGTCCCAACGGTAAAATTGGGATATTTTTTGAGGTTAAAATCACGATAAAATACCTGTGATGCTTTTAGCGGCTCGGCAAATGTTATCATCACTACCTGCGTGTTTTTAAAAGCCTTCATTTGGGGTTTCAGCTCGTACATTAAATGCTGGCAATGACTGCAATCCGGCGCGAAATAAACGATCATTGTTGCTTTGTGTTTTTTTAAATTGGCAGGCGTAACATAAACACTGTCGGTATTTAATATACGATAAGGAGGGATATCTGGCGGTGGCGTGAAAGTTTGCGTTTGTGCATTGCTGCAACCAGCAGCAATTACCAGGCTAAATAAAAAAAGCAGTTTCTTCATAAGTTTAATTTGTATATCAAGCAGCAGCATAGTTACGATTTTTTTAAGCCTCAAGCAATTCCAGTTGCCAGGCCACATGTTCTTCAGTTACGGGATATAACGCATTATTGCGTATGGTATGATAAACAGCCTCAAATAAACCGTTATAGTTCCCTTTTGGCGCCGGTAGCCACTCTTCGCAACGCTTATTATCAAGGCCCATTATTACCAATTTGCCATCGCTGCCTGCCGGCTCTATTCCATAATCTTTATCCGTTGGCAGCATTCCAATATCAAGCTGGGCTTCCTGTACATCGCACCTTTCTTTAACAAAACTCCCTTCAGTACCATGAATTGCAAAACCGGGTAATATCTCTGCAATAAGCAACCCCGAAGTTAAATAAACATTCAATTGGTTTGGGTACGATAGGTGGTAGTTAAAATAATCTGCCACTTCTGATCCTTCCCTGTATATCCCCGTTGTTTTGGTAAAACTTAGCGGCTTGCCAAACAGGCATATCACATTATCTATCAAATGCGCCCCTAAATCGTATACCAGCCCGTTGGCTGGGGTGGCAGCCGTTTCTTTAAACCTTTTGGGGCTAAGCGCCCGTTTAAACCTGTCCATACGGAAATAAACCTCTATCAGCTGGCCCAATTTCCCACTTTCAATAACTTCTTTAACCTGTAAAAAACCACTATCCCAGCGGCGGTTCTGGTAAAGCATTAAATGCCTGTTTAACCTCTTTGCCGTGTCGAACATTATTTTTACCTCGGCGCTGGTAGCTGCTGCAGGTTTTTCGAGCAGTACATGTTTACCGGCGTTAAGGGCTTTCAATGTAAAATCAAAATGGGTATCATTCGGCGTATTTACAACTATCAGTTCAATTTCATCATCGTTTAGCAATTCATCAATTGAATTATAGCTGATCACATCCGGGTAACGGAGCCCCGCCTTTTTTTCGTGACGCTCAACCACGGCCTTAAATTTAAACCCGTGGTTAGTAGTTAAAAACGGCGCATGAAATATTCGTCCTGACATTCCGTAGGCCATCAGGCCGGTTATGATGGCAGCCCCCTCTAAATCTGCGCTGGACGGAGAAACCTTTTTGTTTTCTAAATCGTTCTGCATAATAGCTTTGTACTTAATTAAACTCTATTTCTACAACCTCTTTTTGCAGCTTTTTTATTTCGTTTTGATATTCAGTGATCTCTTTTAGTATCTCCTTTTTTCTTGCTGGTGTTGTCGCAGTATTTTTCAACTCATTTTCAAGTGTTGTAATCTATGATTTATGCACCTTTATTAGCCTATTACACTTATAACGCTTATAAAAAGTTTTAGAAATAATACTGAGGACGAGTACGAGTACGACGAAAGGAGCTAAAGGAACGGCTATTTTTTTATAGTCCTCATCTTTAATTTGTTGAACTATTGCTACTAATATAGCTGTAAACGTAGTGAGTAAGGTGGCTTTAGGATGACTTGAAACTATATCGCCAGGCGGCGTATTGCTCATTTCATAAATTCTATTAGTTTCCTGCTTTGTTCCCTGTTGTAATCCTTAGATATAGTTATCCTTTCGCCACTGCTTTTGGTAATTGTAATATTTGTCGAATTCCTTACTTTTATAAAAATCTTCGTAATAGTCCAGATAGCTATTATTGCTGATATAACGGCAATGGTAGTTGCAATTGTTGATGCTGTAATTATCATATTTTTTAAAATACCTATTCCTTTACACAAATATACATAAAAAGCAGATAGTTGTTTCGCAAATATTCTATAAGGCTGAAATTGCAAATCCCCGCCGGTCTATTTTTAAATTCCGAAATCGAAATTCCGAAAGCCGAAATCACTCACTCCCTATCGGGCTCCCATCAGGCATAGCCAACACTGGCGCTGGCTTAAACTTATCCGGATTTTTATTAAACTCATCAATCTGTGCCATGCCAAACAATAAATTTGCCTTTTGGTTATTATCCGAGGTCTTCAAAGCACCTTGCATCCATTTTTTAAGTCCGTCTATCTCCAGTAATGCTATGCCGCGTACGCTTTCAGGGGCATCGCCGGTAGCAGCTAAAGTCAGCAATTGTTTTAATACCAAAACATTCACCAAACGCTGCAATTCTCCTTTATAGCCGGGTTGCTGCGGGGCTTTCCAGGTTTGGGCTATAAGCTTATCTAAAACAGGTATAAGGCCGGGTTGTGTATTATCCCTCGACTGGTACTGTACCAACCGAGCTGCCCGTTCAGGATTAAGCATAAATTCAAGCGTTGTCCCTGCGGCAGATTCAGCGGCAGCCATCGGGTCAAATGTAAGCCCCGTGCGCGATTTAAATAATTCCCTTGTTCGCGGGTATCCATCGGGCCGGGGCGGTATTTTTTCTATCAGTTTTTCGGGCAAAGCCAGTGCATCAGGGCTTATGGTTGTCATTAACGCGTTAAAAGCTTTCCATTGTTCGGCTGGTGGGATAAACCTTGTAACGGGTTGCCCATCGTTTTTAACGGCGTAGGTATAATAAAGCCCGCCAAGCATTTTTGAGGCTGCTTCCACCTGGTAGCGCTGCATCAGGTAAACAGGCACCAAAACTTCTTCAAGTGTGGCCATCGGAGCATCCTGCCTGATAGCTTTTCCCGAAAAGTTATCCAGCAAATGCTTACGGATACCCATCAGCCTGTTCAATTCGTCGGCTGCGTTTTTGCCGTTGTCCCACAAATGTGCCAGGGGATGTGCGCCATTTGCGGGCCGGGCATCTTCATCGGTGATATAAAAATAACCTTGTTTCAACGTCTCGGTCATTATTCCTTTTAAAGCCTCATCTTCATTTGTTCCTGCCGGAAAATCCTGGTAACCGTAAAGAATGGCGCGTTTATCCCAGCCGCCAATCTCCCTGGTATAAGCATTTGAAAGATCGATAGTTCCATCAGCATTTAAACTAATTGCCGGCGAAGGGTAATCCATTACCGAAGCCCTGTCATTTACGCTGGAAGCAAAATTATGTTGCAATCCAAGTGTATGGCCAACCTCGTGCGCGGCAAGCTGGTGCAGGCGGGCAATGGCCATTTTCATCATTTTATCGCTAACAGGTTTTCCATCTTCATATGGCTGTACAAGGCCTTCGGCAATTAAAAAATCCTGCCTGTCGCGCAATGAGCCTAAGGATACCTGTCCTTTAATGATCTCCCCTGTACGCGGGTCATCTATCGATTCGCCGTAGGACCATCCACGAGTTGACCGGTGTACCCATTGTATAATATTATACCTGATGTCCATTGGGTCGGCGTCTTCGGGCAGTAGTTTTACCTGGAAAGCATTTTTATAGCCTGCCGCCTCAAAAGCCTGGTTCCACCAGGATGCGCCTTCCATCAGCGCAGTGCGTACCGGTTCAGGTGCGCCACGGTCAACATAATAAATGATGGGATTAACGGCTTCGCTCATCGCGGCTGTAGGGTCTTTCTTTTGCAGCCGATGACGTGTGAGATAATGTTTTACGATAGGCTGGTCTATCGGCGTAGCATAGTCCATAAAGCTGTTATCATAAAACCCCGATCTCGGGTCAAACTTGCGAGGCCGATAATTATCATCGGGTAATTTTATAAACGAATGATGCATCCTAACAGTTACCGCATCAGCATCGGGTGTAACAGAACTTATCTCGCTGCCTTTTGCTTTGCCGGTTAGCGTTATAGTCGCCTCAAATTCCGAATTATCCGGAAAACTTTTAGTGTTATCAAGATAAATTGCCGACCGGCTTTCATTCAGGTTAAAATCACCCTGGCCGCTGCCGTTTAACCTGTCGGCAATGTGGTGGCTATCACGCAGCAAAAAAGGGGTTATGTCTATTAAAACTTTGCCGTTATCTTCAGCCTCGGCCTTAAAACCCCAAATAACTGACTGTGCAAATGCTTCTTCCACCGATTTTCGCTCATCGGGGTTATTACTTACCGCCCTGTAGGCATAATTTGGCTGCATCAGCAATATTTTAGGCCCGCTCCTGATAAATTTCACAATGCGGCTATTACCTATCTGGCCCCGGTCTAAACCAAGATCGTTTGAGCCAATACCAGCGGGTAAGGAGTTTACGTATAAAAACTCCGTATTAAATTTATCAACTTCTAATAATATCCTCCCCGTTTTTCCGTCCCAATAAAAATTAAAATAGCCGGCGTATTTGGTAAAGCCCTGGGTTTTTGAATCGATGTCATTTATTGTTTGCCCTTTGGTAACCAGCGATATACTCAAAAGGATAATCAGTAGTATGTAAATTTTTTTCATCACATGTTGTAATATTCAGACTAAAATATTACTTTTAATTAATACTAACCAACTAATTGAGTTTTGCTTAATTTGATTCATTCAGTTATACCCTATAATAATCTACTGTTGCATCTTATTTAATTTAAAAAAGATTATAACCTTTTAAATTTCCGTTGCGTATAAAGCATATCAATTTAAGTGATATATGATGAACTATAGTAGCAGACCCGTAAGTGTTTTACTTGTTGATGACGATGAAATAAACAACTTCATCTCCATCAAATTAATAAAGAAAGCTTTATTAAACACAGAGATTATGGCCTGCCTTAACGGTAAGTTTGCCATAGATCAGTTGTACGAGATACAAAAAAAGGATCCTTCAAAATTGCCTGATTATATTTTATTGGATATAAACATGCCAATTATGAACGGCTGGGAGTTTTTAGATGAGTACAAACGTTTAAATATCGACCCTTTAGGCAAAACCAAAATTTTTATCATTTCTTCTTCAGTTTTCAGCAATGATATTAACAAAGCCCGTTCGTACCCGCTGGTAAAGGATTTTATATCGAAACCCCTTAACGTAGATAAAATAGTTGAACTTTTTATAGTTGAAGACCACGCTTAAGCTGGTTCCACTTTAAAATGATCATCCTGGTAAATAACATTGCCAATACACAAAGATTTTGCGTGGTAAAATAAACAAGTCCAGCCCTCTTCGGCTGCTTTTTTGCCGTATTCTTCCCTCAATTGCATCGATTTACGGCCGTCGAAATCATATTTAGCAACAAATTTCCGTATCAATTGCTCCGGTTCGGGCAGTTCATCGCCACCATAAAAACATTTTTTACCTTCGCTTTCTATCCAGAACACCTGGTGAAAAGGACAATGCCCGCCTGATAATTCGTACCTGATGCCGGGTTTAAATGTGCCATCCCCTTCAACAAAATTGATGTTGACATTCCCCTGTAAAGCCTCAAAAATTTCTTTATGATAGGATGAAGAGCCGCCAGCAATAGCTTTATTCCATTCATTTTTTTGGATAACATGCTCCGCCAGCGGAAAACTTGGCATTAATTTGCCATTACGCTCAACCACCAGGCCGCCGGAATGATCATAATGCAGGTGTGACATTAATACCAGGGTTACATCTTCCGGTTCAAAACCCGCATTGCGGATATGTTGGTGAAGAAATAACTCATCGCGGGTATCTTTATAACCAAGGCCGGTATCAAACAAGATCAGGTCGGTTGCCGTTTGAACCAGGAACGGGTTAACATGGATAAATATAGAACCCGGCCTCTCCCTGAAATTATCGGTTAAGGGGTTAAAAGGAATAAATTTTTTGGTAGCATCTACGGAGTACGAGCCTTCGTTTAGGGCGAATATTTTCATTTGTAATGTTATTCTTATTTTAAGGTAAAGATCAGGTCAATCGTCAATCAACGAAAAAGGTGCATTTAGAATAACCGTTCGGTTTTTTCCATAGCGATGGGTTTGAAACCCATCGCTATCCGGTAATATGTGTTATAACCACTCACAATTCACTACTCAACTATTCACTAATTCACCTATCTTTACTGTTTTAAACAAAGGTATGAATAAACACTGGGCTATAAAGGATGCTGCCGATGAACTGGAAGTAAAAGCATTGGCCGAGGCCCTTAATATTGATACCGTTTTATGTGGCCTGCTGATAAACAGGGGCATAAAAAACTACGAGGATGCCCGCTTATTTTTCAGGCCTGACGAGCTTCACCTCCACGACCCTTTCCTGATGGCTGATATGGAAAAAGCCGTTTTAAGGATAGAAGAAGCAATAGCGAACGGCGAAAAGATATTGGTTTATGGCGATTATGATGTGGATGGCACAACCTCTGTATCTGTTGTTTATAGTTTCTTTAAAAAGCTTTATGATAACCTTGAATATTATATCCCCGACCGCTATAGGGAGGGTTACGGCATTTCAACCATAGGAATTGACTACGCCGCCGAAAACGGTTTTACATTGGTAGTAGCTTTGGACTGCGGCATAAAATCGGTTGATAAAATAGCTTACGCTAACACAAAAGGTATTGACTTTATTATTTGCGATCACCACTTGCCCGGCGATGAATTGCCTGCTGCAATTGCCGTACTCGACCCCAAGCGTTCGGATTGCGAATATCCTTACAAAGAACTCTCTGGGTGCGGTATCGGCTTTAAACTGATACAGGCTTATGCTGAGAAAAATGATATACCGTTTGAAGAAATAAATTGTTATCTCGATTTGGTCGCCATCAGCATAGCCTGCGATATAGTGCATATAACGGGCGAGAACAGGGTACTGGCACATCTTGGCCTGCAAAAAATAAATAGCAACCCTTGTGTTGGTGTAAAAACGCTGATGGAAGTTGCGGGGCGCGGCACTACCTATACCATATCTGATGTGGTTTTTTTGCTCGGCCCCCGCATTAATGCTGCCGGCCGCATGGATGATGCCAAACACGCGGTTGAGTTATTGATAGCCACGGACGAGGAATCAGCCAAAGAAAAAAGCTGGTCGATAAATACAAAAAATACCGAACGCAAAGGGCATGATCTTTCAATAACCGATGAAGCTTTGGGTATGATAGATGGTGACGAGGCGCTGATCAACCGAAAATCGACCGTTGTATTTAATGAACACTGGCACAAAGGCGTTATAGGTATAGTAGCATCGCGGCTAACCGAAAAATATTACAGGCCAACTATAGTTTTAACGCGCTCAAACGGGCATGTCGCTGGGTCGGCGAGGTCTGTTTTAGGGTACGACCTTTACGAAGCCCTATGCGGATGCAGCGACTTGCTGATACAGTTTGGCGGCCACCGTTATGCAGCGGGGCTTACCATGCACCCCGAAAATGTGGAGGCGTTTAAAAACCGCTTTGAAGAGGTAGTGAGCGCCACCATAAAGCCCGAACAATTGATACAACAGATACAGATTGACGCGGAATTACGTTTAAGCCAGGTGGAACCGAAGTTTTTTAGGGTATTGAACCAGTTTGCACCCTTCGGGCCCGAAAATATGGCGCCTGTTTTCATAACTAAAAATGTGTATGTTAGCGGCATTGCCGGTTTGGTTGGCGAAAACCATTTAAAAATGGTAGTTATACAGGAAGGTTCGCCGGGTTTTAATTGTATAGGATTTAACCAGGGCGAACATCTTGAAAAAATAAAAAAAGATGTGCCGTTTGATATTTGTTATGCGATAGAAGAAAACGTGTGGCAGGAGCGACGAACGATACAGTTGAATATAAAAGGACTTCGATTTACGAATTGAGATTTACGAATTACGATTGTTTATTGAAAATCGTACCGGTAAATCGTAAATCGTAAATCGTAAACCGTAAATTAAAATGATTTTAAGAGCAGAAAATTTATTAAAAAAATACAAACAGCGTACGGTTGTAAACGATGTGTCCTTCAATGTTGCGCAAGGCGAGATCGTGGGGCTGCTTGGCCCTAACGGCGCCGGGAAAACCACTTCGTTTTATATGATAGTAGGCCTGGTAAAGCCTAATGAAGGTAAAATATTTTTAGAAGACCAGGATATAACTACCGACCCTATGTACCGTCGTGCCCAAAAGGGAATAGGTTACCTTGCCCAGGAAGCATCGGTATTTCGGAAGCTTTCTGTTGAGGATAATATAAAGGCGGTGCTTGAAATGGGCACCACAAGCAAAGAGAAACAGCAGGAAAAACTGGAGCAGCTGATAGATGAGTTCAGCCTGCACAAAGTACGCCGTAACCGTGGCGACCTGCTTTCAGGCGGTGAACGCCGCCGTACCGAAATTGCAAGGGCGCTGGCTGCCGAACCTAATTTTATATTGCTCGATGAGCCTTTTGCCGGCGTTGACCCTATTGCTGTTGAAGAGATACAGGCCATGGTGGCAAAACTAAAGCACCGTAATATTGGTATACTGATAACCGACCACAATGTGCAGGAAACACTATCGATAACCGACCGTGCTTACCTGCTTTTTGAAGGAAAAATATTAGAGTCGGGTGTGCCTGAAGTACTTGCCGATAACGAAATGGTGCGTAAGGTTTATCTTGGCGCTAACTTCGTATTGAAAAGAAAAGTGTTTGCTCAAACCTAAATAAAACTGGCAGCCTATGACCATTTTTAACTCTGTTTTTACCTGGTTCATGAAAAAGCGTATCCACCAGATAGAGCTTTTTATGAAATACCCCAACGAAGTACAGGAGGAGTGGTTTGAGCAGCTAATATCGGGTGCTGAGAAAACGGAATGGGGCAGAAAATATGGCTACAAAAGCATCACCCACCTAAACCAGTTTAAGGAGCGCGTACCCATCCAAAATTATGATACGCTAAAACCGTACATCGAGCGTATGCTGAAGGGCGAGCAAAACGTACTCTGGCCATCGGAGATAAGATGGTTCGCCAAATCATCCGGCACCACCAGCGACCGCAGTAAATACATCCCAGTAAGCGAAGAAGCATTGGAGGAGTGCCATTTTAAGGGCGGCAAAGACCTGCTCACCATTTACTTCAACAACCAGCCTAACTCCCGGATGTTTACCGGGAAAATATTAACCCTCGGCGGCAGCCACCAGGTAAGCGAACTACACCCGGATACTTCTTTCGGCGATCTCTCGGCGGTATTGATGAAAAACCTTCCGCTTTGGGCAGAGCTTCACCGCACGCCGCACATGGACATTGCCCTGCTGGAAGATTTTGAGGAGAAGATAGAAAAAATGGCGCATGCCACTATTGACGTCAATGTTACCAGCCTGAGCGGCGTGCCCACCTGGAATCTCCTGCTCTTTAAACGCATACTGGAAATCACCGGCAAAAAAAGCCTGCTGGAAGTTTGGCCAAACCTGGAAATGTACTTTCATGGCGCTGTAAATTTTACGCCCTACCGCGAACAGTTTAAAAAACTGATCCCCAATGATAATATGTATTACCTGGAGAACTACAACGCTTCCGAAGGTTTTTTTGGCATACAGGATACCCGCGAGCCCGGCGAAATGCTGCTGATGCTTGATTATGGCATATTTTATGAGTTTTTGCCATTGGAAGATATCCATAAGGAAAACCCCGAAACGCTTACGCTTGACGAAGTGGTATTAGATAAAAATTACGCCCTCATCATCAGTACCAACGCCGGGCTTTGGCGCTATATGATAGGCGATACCGTGCGTTTTACATCGCTATCACCCTTTCGCATACAGGTTACCGGGCGTACAAAACATTTTATCAATGCTTTCGGCGAGGAAGTAATTATTGATAATGCCGAGCGTGCCCTTGAAGAAGCCTGCCAGCAAACCGGCGCTATCATCCGGGAATATACCGCAGCCCCTGTTTACTTTAATGGCGATGATTCCGGCGCCCACGAATGGATCATTGAATTTGAAAAAAAGCCAGCCGAATTTGAACGTTTCGTTGATCTGCTGGACGAAACCCTGCGCCGCATCAACTCCGACTATGATGCCAAACGTTTTAAAGACATGGCCCTGCGCCGCCCGATAGTCCGCAAAGCCCCCGAAGGCACGTTTTTTAACTGGATGAAAGAAAGGGGCAAAATAGGTGGCCAGCATAAAGTGCCACGCTTAGCCAATAACCGGGAGTATGTGGATGCTATTTTAAAAATGATGGAATTGGTGAGCAATTAGTGAGTTGGTGAATTAGTGATTTTCTAAACAGATAATGTTTAAAATATTAAGCCACATAAACCAAGGCTTTTTGCATTTCCGCAGCCAGTTTGTGCAGGGTGTCCTCTATTTTTTTTGCCTGGTTTAACGATGGGTGCTTTACCCCTGATGCGTATTGACGTAATAAGCCTGGATGGATATCCGCATATTTTGCCACCTTGCTGATATTTAAAAAATCAAATTGCTGAAAAAGCGCATAAACATCATACCTGATGTCAAATACTATACTTTCAGGATCAAGACCCTCAAAATCTTTTAATAATCCTTTTAAATTTAGTTCGAGTTCATTTAAATTATCAGCCTCATCCGTGATGAGGTTATCATTATAAGTCACCCTTCCCCAAATTCCGCTTTCACCTTTTTCAATGATGAGTTCAATGTTCTGCACTTCCATAGTATTAATTTTTTATGCTTTAAAATGAGCTTATTTTAATCCCGCCTGTTTTAAAATCGCGTTTAGTGTCCCTTTTGGAATATCCCCCTTATGAACCGGGACAGTTACCTTTCCCGGTTTGTTAGAATTTACCATTTGCAGGTGACTGCCTTTCTGGTCTTTTTCTACCCAGCCGTCATCCTTAAGCAACTTAAGTAATTCCTTAACTTTCATTATTTAAAGGTAGCATATTTGCTACTTAATTTCAAATTTATTTTAAAATGAGGTGATCTGGTGGCAAAGTCGGTCAAACCCTAAAATTCACCTATAAAATCGCTATATTTGTTTTAAGCCAATCGCGCTTTCTCAAATGAATTTCATTTATTTAGGAGATTATAAAAAATACCCCGATGCCAAAGTAAATCCCACCTTGCTTTGGGAGTATGACCTATCTGATTTTGATTTTCAGCAAATGAGAAATATAGTAGTACAAAGGGTAATTGGAAGGGGCTGTTCTAACGACTGATGGGCTATTCTTAATATGTATGGCGAAAAAGGGGTAAAAGAGGCTATAAAATCAATTCCTTATCTTAATGATAAAGATATGAACTTTGTTAGCAAGGCATTCAATATCCCCTTTTCCAAAATGAAATGTTACGAACGGAAAAAGACACGGATTAGACAAGGAGATTTTTGACAAATTTTAATGCTACCCGCACATCCCCCAAACCTTCACCACCTCAACAGCT
>Ga0207054_1007_pt1 | contig 114413 bp, 117 predicted proteins | sample Alteio_BWMinCont_60_FD_153288 | JGI IMG/M metagenome (GOLD analysis project Ga0207054, IMG submission 153288) | Enriched cells from forest soil in Barre Woods Harvard Forest LTER site, Petersham, Massachusetts, United States -... | ecosystem: Environmental > Terrestrial > Soil > Temperate forest... | reverse complement strand
TGCCGTTACCGGTTATTACCAAAATGTTCGTAATTACAAGGATGATGAAAGCAAGTTTAAATCCATTATGTACGGAACAGGACAAGACCGTTCGCAAACTGCCTTTAACCTTTGCGCTAATTATGCTAAAGAGGGCAAGAGCGCATTAAAACTAAATTGATTGTTAACAGGCAGGTGCACAAGTACCTGCCTTAAAATTTACAACTATGCCAAACTGGTGTTCAAATATTGTGGTGTTCAAGGGCGCACCCGAAAAACTACGAGAAGTCAAAAAGTTATTTGCCAACCTGATATTATTGGAAAAAGCGGAGAATAGCGGACAATTGCCGGAATTTATAAAAGAAGAAGAAGGCTACTTTTTTGAATTGTGGATGATTGCCAACGTCATCAATTATGAAACCCGCTGGTCACCAAACACGGACATCATTAAACAGGTTGCCGACCATTTTGAGGTGGACTTTATACATCAATATGCCGAACCCATGAACGGCATACACGGAAAAGTTTATTATACAGATGGAGTGTTACAAATTAATCAATAGCTTAAAATCAAAAATTATGGAATATATCGTTATTGAAACACATGGTGGCGCAGAATACGCCATCATCGTCACCAACCAGGAGGGCAATAATTTGGTTTTTGATAGTCGGGAAGAAGCCGAAGCGGAAGCCGCTGATTGCCAGGACGGAATCGTAGTCGAACTATAGCCACATTTTAGAAATGAATTAACCACAATATTTAATAAGTTTGTTTATGGAAAATCGGGTAATTCCCACGCAGGCAGGACAGGTTTGTAAAACTATTAAAAGCCTTGAAAATGAAAAGCAGGACGATGTTTATATCGTAACCGAAGACCCGTCTTTATTTGATGATGAAGATGCTGTAGAAATCGTGAAATTAAAAGACCTGCAAAGAAATCTTAATAACCCCGCACTGGCAGAAAAGCGTAAAGTTTCAAAAAGTAACCTTACTGTTGTAGGGAACGATTTACAGCAATACATTTCAAGCTGGAATAATTAAAATTTGTGCGGTACCTTTCTTAGATATCGCATAAATTTTTTTGTTAAAGTGCTTTTAATCTGCGGTTAGGCCACCCTATTTTCTTCAACTTGCCTCAATAGAATCTCCAGGCCTTCCGAGCGGGACATGACATTTCCCAATTCCTTTAATGATTGTTCATCATGGTAAATACCATTAGGATCATTCCATGCTAACCATTCAATAATATCGTCACGGCTCATCGCGATAGATAACACTATTAATTTTTCCTCTGAAAGCGCTGTTAACGATTGATAATTATAATCGGAATTTTTCCAAAAACTCATACTTAAAGTTAAAGAAAATGTTGTATATTTAAGTATAAATTCATCCAAAAAACTATTATGCTCGCTGAAATTAAGACTCTTGATGATGTTAAAGTCTTTACCAAACAATTGGTGGAAGAGGGAACAAATGCGCATCCCGATGAAGATTTTAACAACTATGTCAATGTAGAAACAGGCACAGATACCTATACACCAGAAGAAGCTCTATTAAGAAACACATTAATGGAACAATCATTTGCAGTTTGTGAAAAGCTTAACGAGGACATTTACAGCATCATGCAGGAAATTTTCTTAGTTGAAACAGGTATGGATAAATATATCCCTCTACCATCGCGGAAGTATCCTCTGGAATAAGCGAACATTATTCCGGTTAAATGATTATACAAAAATGGCGGATGTTCATTCTAAAGAAACAAGAAGTTACAATATGTCCCGTATCCGAAGTAAGGATACTAAACCCGAACTTATCGTTAGGAAATTCCTGTTTTCAAAAGGGTTTCGTTACCGGTTAAACGATAAAAGGCTACCGGGCAAACCGGATATTGTCCTTCCAAAATATAAGACAGTCATATTTATTCACGGTTGTTTCTGGCATGGTCATAAGGGTTGCAGATATTATGTCGTTCCTAAAACCAAAACTGAATGGTGGTTAGCTAAAATAAACGCTAATGTGAGCAATGATAAAAAATCCATAGAAACCCTCACACAAAATGGTTGGAAGGTTTTAGAAATATGGGAATGTCAGTTAAAAAAAAATACCATTGAAGCTACATTCCAAATTCTGCAGTCTGAAATTACCTCTTTAGATTAAAAAGAAATTTCGTTAGTTTGCTCTGGTAAACTGTGTACACGAAATGGAAGTAAAAGCTGAATTAAAAGCACCTGAATTAAAAAGAAATAAAACTAAACTTACTATTATACCCGATGATTTTGATCTGGCATTGTTAACTCATTATCATTCCACAAATGAAATTGTTTATAGTGACGCTATAAATTGCTTAGAAAAATATGCTCATCTTTCAGATAAAAGCACGATTGATTCATTATATAAGAATATTCAGTTAGCTGTATCTAAAAGCAATACCATTCCATTTCCAGGCCCGGAACCAGGTACGGAAAAATTTACCTTTATAGATTTATTTGCAGGTATAGGCGGTTTTAGAATGGCACTTCAGAATTTAGGCGGAAAGTGCGTTTTTACTTCTGAATGGGATAAGTATTCCAAACAGACTTATTTTGCCAATTATGGGGATTATCCTTTCGGAGATATTACCAGAGATGAAATAAAGGATCACATTCCTGAAACGTTCGATATATTATGTGGTGGTTTTCCCTGCCAGCCTTTCTCACTGGCCGGAGTTTCCAAAAAAAATAGTCTAGGTAAATTGCACGGATTTGAAGACGAAAAGCAAGGTAATTTATTTTTTCATATTGAGGATATTATAAAAACGCACCGTCCGAAAGCCTTCTTCCTTGAAAATGTAAAAAACTTGGTTTCTCATGATAAGGGTAATACTTTCAGGGTAATAAAGGAAACATTGGAAAGCCTGAACTACTCATTTGACAAACAGGTCATAGATGGTAGTGCTTTTGTTCCCCAACACAGAGAAAGAACGTTCATGGTTGGCTTTGACAAAGAAGTATTCGGAAAGGATATTAAGTTCGATTTTAAAACGGTTAAATATCCCAAAGAAAAAAAAGCAGTCAAATCAATTTTACAGCCCGACGTTGCTGATAAATATACCCTTACAGATCATTTGTGGAATTATCTGAATGAATACGCAAAAAAACATAAGGAAAAAGGTAACGGATTTGGCTTTGGTCTGGTTAACCCTGAAAGCGTAACCAGAACCATAAGCGCACGATATCATAAGGACGGTTCAGAAATTTTAATCCCACAGCACGGAAAGAATCCAAGAAGGCTAACTCCACAAGAAGCTGCTGCTTTGCAGGGTTATCCCATTTACCCAATCAATACGAAGAATAAAAAGAAATCATTAAAGATACCGGTTTCGGATACCCAGGCCTACCGGCAATTCGGCAATTCTGTTGTTATGCCATTAATTCAGGCTGTCGGCGAACAGGTAGTTAACTTAATGCAATTTGAAGTTTGATGTCAAGTCCACTGTCAAATTTTTTCACAGGCGTGGGCGTTAAAAGGTTAAGCCAGGTTGAGGTAGCACCCGATTCGTCGAATCAGCATGAATTCAATGGTATAAATGAATTCCGTGAGATTTTTGGTGCCGAAAAAAGAAAGTTTGCGACCAAGTTTATTTATCTGTCAGACGATGAAGAAAAAATAATTGAAAGCGAAGGATTTCTGACATGGTATGATGCCCGTGAAAATCATCCGAACAGAACGGAATTTCGTCTTTACTATACAAATAATGAAGTGCTATCTATAGCAAACGTAAATGATCTTGTGGTTGTTGGAAGAACCGGAGAAAATCAACTTGCCGTGATTGTTGCACCTCAAAACTCAACATCCGAAAAACAACTTTTATGGTTATTTGGTATTGAAGAAGCTGCGAATAAATTTATAGTCAAAGATTTTACCGGAGATAAGAGGGATATCGGTTTTGCCGGGCGATATATACTGTCTTCGTTAGGAATGGAGCAGGAAGAAACTGCGCTGGATTATCTTGAAGAACTTCTAAGGCGCTTTGGCCGGAAATTTCCAACTACAAAAGAATTTTCGGATTATGCCCGTTCAACAGTAAAGGATGTTTCGCCGGTGGAAGCACCGGATGAAACGTTAATGGCATGGCTCGAGCGTGAAGAGCTGCTTTTTAAAACCCTTGAAAAAGTTATTGTAAAAGAGCAATTAAAGCAGGGTTTTGGCGCTGACGGAACGGATGTAGAAGAATTTATTAAACTTTCACTCAGTATTCAGAACAGGCGTAAAGCAAGAGCCGGGTTCGCTTTTGAAAATAATCTTGCCGTACTTTTTAACCATAACAAAATCCACTATTCTCACGGTGCGGTGACTGAAAGAAACAACAAACCTGACTTTGTATTTCCAGGTATCAGGTATTACCATGATACGACCTTTAACACTGATCTGTTAACCATGCTTGGCCTGAAAACGACCGCAAAGGATAGATGGCGCCAGGTGTTGTCAGAGGCTGCGAAGATTCCAAATAAACATTTGATTACCCTTGAGCCAGCAATTAGCCGCAATCAGACCGACGAAATGCGTGCTAATAATTTACAATTGGTTATACCAGCCCCCTTATTCGCAACTTACACAAAAGATCAGCAATCACAATTGTTAACTTTACAGGGATTTATAAATATGATTAATGGTAAACAAAAGCAATATAGCGCAACTCCACTATTGTTTTAATATCTTTAACGTTAAATAAACCTTAATATTTAATATGACTGATGAATTATCAGGCGCAATAGCAGCGGTAAAAGCAAATGAATATAGCTTTTGCAAGTTTATAAGTGCCAATGACGCCGGTACTACGGGGGCTCATCAGGCAGGTTTATATATACCGAAAAACTCGCAGGCATTAATATTTGATACTCCCGGAATCAAAGGCCAGAATAAGGAAAGATTTGCCGAAATAACTTGGTTTGATGGAACAACTTCGCAGTGCTGTTTCAAATATTATGGAGTTGGAACAAGGAACGAATATCGCGTTACCCGGCTTGGAAAATCATTTCGTGAAGATGAATTTATAATTATTGTAAAAAAACGAGCCGATGAATATCTTGGATTTATTCTTTCCGAAGAAGCTGCAATTGACTTGTTTCTGAAAACATTTGAAATTGAAAGCGATGATACAAACAAGTTAATACCTTACTTCCCGGTGGAAGTTCCTGCATTGGCCACAGCAGATAACGACGTTGTTGTTATTTTAGATGAAAATATACCCGAATCGAACGCATCAGAAACTCGTAATGTTAATTTTAGACCCAAAGCCCATATCCTTACTCTTCTTGGGGAAGAATTGATTAAAGATCCGGTAATGGCTATCTATGAGCTGATTAAAAACAGCTATGACGCAGATGCTCAGAATGTGAGTGTTTATTTCAACAACATTACTGATAAAAATACTGCCAGTATTATTATAAAAGATTCCGGCATTGGCATGACGGAAGATATTCTTGAAAATGTCTGGCTCGAACCAGGTACAGCATTCAGGAAACCGCTGGATGCAGATGGTAAACGACAGATTATCCGTAGCCCCGTTTTTAATCGGGTTCCAATGGGAGAAAAAGGAGTAGGGAGATTTGCCGTACACAAGCTTGGCAGTGTCATTAAACTAATCAGTCGGCCATGTATAGTTAAATATGATCCGGAGGGTAAAGCAGTAAAGGAATTACTTGATTATGAAATTAATCTTGAAATAGACTGGCAAAGCTTTACACAATCAAAATACCTGTCCGATATCCCTATTCAATATCAGAAAAACACCGACCCCGAAAGTTTTTACTTCAAAAATGAATCAGGAACCTATATCAAGGTTTCGGGTTTAAAAGAAACCTGGAACAGGGGGATGGCCAGGCAACTTAAACGGCATACAGTTTCAATGGTTTCCCCAAAAAATGACCCTGTAAAGTTTAATATTGATCTCAATTTTAATAACAACTGGCTGGATAAATTCCCTGACATTAATGAATTGTTGTTACAGGCCCCATATAAACTCACAGCAATTCTGGACAGAAATTATAACCTCACTTTCGAGTATGAATTTAAACTTGCCAATAATCTTGCTGCCGGAACCCACAAAATTAAAGATGACAAAAATTATGATGTAAACGTATCCGGCGGAATACGGCCGCTTCTCAGAAATTATTATGAGAACAAGGGTTTTGATTTGGACAATCTTGAAACCATACTGAACGAAAAGGCATCACAACCCCTGTCGTTTGGTGAAATTATGATTGAATTATACTCTTATGATCTTGATGCCGCATCTTTAAAAGATGTCACATATACACCTGATATTTTAAAGAAGACACTAAAAGATCAGTATGGGATTAAGGTATTTAAGGGCGATCTGCGCGTTTATGACTATGGCGAACCTGGAAATGATTGGCTTGGTTTGGATAATAAGCGGGTTAACAATAAAGAATGGTTTTCCAACAATCAGAATATTGGTTTTATTTATCTTGATTCTGAAACTTCTGGTTCACTGATTGAAAAAACTAACCGTGAAGGTTTTATCAGCAATGAAAGTTTTGATTACTTCAGAATGGTGATCGAATATATTCTTACTCAGTTTCGGATAGAACGGCAAAAAGATCGTTTAAAATGGATGCGTTCAAATAAGAGGGAATCGGGTAGCACTTCCTTCACAGAGAGGGTTTCCAACTTTGTTGCCCTTATAAACGATGCTGAAATTGATGATGAAAACAAAAAACAGAAACTACTGGAAGAAGCATCAAAGATTGGCAGTGATTATGAAAAAGCTCAGGAAACATTATTGATTCCGGCAGGTGTCGGTATGACTGCATCCGTTGCGTTACATGAAATTGAAAAGCTTGTTCCACGAATGGAAGAAACAGTCGATATTGTTCCGGTCGATCAGGAAAGGATAAGAAATCAGGTTATAGAGCTGGACGATTATGTTTCAGGTATTTTATCGGTACTTAAACAGGCTGGTACCAAACCTGTAAATGTGTCCGAATCAATAAATCAGGCGTTAAGTAACTATCAATTGAAATTACAGGTGAGAAGGATTACTGTAACTGTTGAAATCCCGGATACTGACATTACTGTAAAATGCGATAAAAGATATCTGGTAACGGTTCTTATGAATCTTATAGATAACAGCATGTACTGGCTTGATACAACTTACAGGGAAAGGAAATCCATTTTGATTAAGGTTTCTAAATCAGAAAATGCAACGAGTATAATCATCGCTGATAATGGCCCTGGTTTTAAAGATAGCATTCAGGAGTTGGTAACTCCGTTCTTCTCAAGAAAAGAGGGTGGCATCGGCATCGGGATGTATTTAATAGATACCATAATGATGAAGTATGGCAAACTGAAAATATTTACGGAAAATAGTGAGGCCGAAGTAGATGAGCTATATACCGGGGCTATAGTTGAGTTAGTTTTTAATAAAAATCAAGAAGATTAATATGATTATTGGACCACAGGTTGCTTTTGTGGATGATATAGAAAATCAGATCACACCCCTGAAAAACATACTTCAGGATTTAAACACAGGTACGGTGTTTTATGATGCAAGGCCGGAACTGGCTGCCTTTCCTGCAAAACCCGTTGAATCTGTTAAATTGTTGTTTCTTGATCTGTATTATAAAGCAGATTTTGACGCAGAAATATCTGCACAATGGGTGTCAAAAATAATACCTCAGAATGCCCGATATTATCTCGTTATCTGGTCCAAAGATACCCATCATAAGGATGATCTGTTAAATACGCTAAACATGATTGACCTGCCTCCCACCTACGTGGAAGCATGGCAAAAAACCGATTTCCCAGCGGACTTTAATTTTGAAAATATGGTAACTGGTCTGATAAAGAAGATTTCGGATGAAGAAACTATTCAGGGAGAGATCATATACGGGGAAATTGTTGATATCGAAGACGATGGCGTATTGATTAATTGCTGTATTAATACTGAGAAGCCAACCTTTCAGGTGAGGCGGTTTGATACGGATCTTCTCGCAAAAGTAACCAAACTTGAAATCGGAACCTATGTAAGAATTCATCTATATACTAAACCAGGCTCCCGCCTTGTAGATATATTTGAGGAAACAAAGGATTTAAAAAATCTTTTTGATACTCCTGATTTTTTTAAAGGGCTGGAAGGTAACGCTTTTTTTATTGAAAATTAGCGCATGGAAATCACATTTAAAGATGTAGGTCAGGGCGATTCAATACTGCTTGAATGGGAAGAAGAGGGTAACAAAAAAATAGGTATTATCGACTGCAATAGAAAAGATAAAAAAAATCCTGTAGCTCAATATTTAGCGGATTCTGATTACGCACAAATAGAATTTATTTTTCTTTCTCATCCCCACAGCGACCATTATTCAGGAATGGTTGAACTCTTTGATGTGATTGAAAAGAAAGAGATGAAAGTTTTACGTTTTGCACACACCCTTCATCTACTTGCTAATGATTACTACCGTTATTTAAGCCGGGTTGAAATTGATACAGAAGCGCTGAACGATCTACAGGCATTATTTGATAAGGTCGATGCGCTTGTAAAAAAGGGTGTGATTACTAAAATAAGCTTTCTTGTTGAGGATGTGCAGTATGAATTAACGGATGGCGTAATGATAAAATGCCTTTCACCAAGTCGTACAGAAGCCAAAATTTATACTGATATGGTAGATCTGGAACCAATAAAAAATAAGAAAGCAGCCAGTCGGGGTGCCAACTACCTTTCCACTATTTTTAAAATAACCACTAAAGATAAGTTTTACTTACTGACCTCTGATAGTGAAGTGCCGACCTTCGAGCGGCTTGTCGCCGAAGACTCTCATAAAAATCTTCACAAAAAAGAAATGGGTGTCTGCCAGCTACCACATCATGGATCGTCAAAAAATTATCATTCCCCTTTCTGGGATTTTATTACTAAGGGGAAAAACCCGCAGGCGGTAGTTTCAGCCGGACTAAATGAAAAGTACAAGCATCCCCATTTTCCTGTGTTGATGAGTTTTCATGAACAGGGATATGGAATACATTCCACCAATATTGTATATGGTATGATCGAATATGTTGATTATCTAAAGACAATATCGGAAACGACCAGCAAACTTGACACAGTTTCAGAACTCATCAGTACACATACAGGGGGAGATAAAAGCTTTCCTGTTGTTTGATAAATATATTTATAGTCGGAGTTATATAGTTCTTTTTATTTTAACCCCCTCATTTTTTTCAATAGTAGCCAAGATGATTTCCATCCGGTTACCGATTAGGCACTGATATTTCCCTTTTCGAAATTCCATCATGATCCCAATTAATTGAGCAGAAGATTTGAATTTATTATGCTTGAACTCTATATCAACGTACCATACTCCGCAACCACTTAGCCCGTAATGCTCGGTTTTGATCTTCTCTTCCTTGTTGCTTTGAATGTTTACTGCCTTGCCTTGGAACTCGAATGCATAATGGGCCAGCGGGTTTAATCCATAATATTCAAACACTTTATCCTGACACGGACTACTAAAGTAGGCAGAACCAAATGTTTTTATTTTCCCATCTACTTTTTTCTGATTGATAACGGGATATCCGAAGATGCAATAATTTGGCTCAAGAAGTGATTTCCTGTGATGCAGCATTTTGTGAACAGGCATAAACCGGTAGGTGTACCGTAAGAGTTTTGCTAATTCTGGCGTTAGTTTGATGTAAGCGATATCATACTTGTTTTCCTTATCCATAGTCGTTCCATAAGCATGACCGGCGACGGATATATGAGTATCTGCAATGGGGACAAACAGTTTACTGGCATTTGACCAGTCTTCAATAACGTGTGATGCGGTTAAAATGTAAGACGACGGTCCTAACTCAACCATTACTCCTGAAGCAAATGGGGTCACACAACCTTTACCATCTTCTTTAAAAAACTGGCAAGTAGAAAGCCCAATGTCGCCTTGAATTAGTTTAGTTCGTTCTTCATTGATCAGGGCGTCAATATATTCGTCCAGTTCATCGTATTCTTCCATCTATAATTTGTTGAGTTACGGCATCCGTGAAGCGAAATATTTCCTGGTAAGTGCCCTTAAATTCTGTTGATGGATCGGAATATACATAAATAGCCGGTCGATCTTTCGCATCAGATCCTCTTCAAGGTTTTGCGAAGGAAACTTGCGGGAGAGAACGTCTAAGGTTGCGTTTACCAGCGTTTCGATATAATCGCCGTTATCGGCTGATAGGATGACGGTCACTTTTTCCGCATACAATTTATAAAAGAATTTGACAGCCTCGAAGGTTTCATATCCCGACAACATCATTGGCGCAATCAGGCCTTCCAGAGCCACGTTTAGCGGAAATGCCAACTCGAATTTTGATTTGATCGCGGCGAGATAAAGGATATCGGCATCTGCCGGAATGAATTTATAATTCATGGACACCAGATGCAGAGTCTTTTCATGGTATCTTGCCGCATCGATCAGTTTCAATTCCTTAAGCACGCGTAAGATGATAAAGGTCGCACAGCCGTTTACCTGGTAATTGACATAGGCATAGCCGCGGAGCGGCATTTCCTCGGCGTAAAGTATGCAGCCCATTTCCCGAGCAGTAAGGATACTGTCAATAAAGCTTTTACCGAGCTTACCATCCAAGTCCTGCTTTTCTAAGGCATTTAATTTAAGGGCAGCCGTCGTTGGCACCACCGTGCAGTTTGCCTTAACCCAATCCGCCAATTGTTGTAAATGTTCGATCTGAGCCTGGACCGTTTCGGGGGAGAGTACTTGCTTGACATATTGTCCGTCAATAATGCCCACGGTGAACGTGCCGGTATGACTGCTACTTTCCTGCTCCCGAATCAGATCATTTAATTCTTCCAGAGTAGATCGCGTAACAATTTTTTCATTGGTTAGCAAGCTGATATCGTCAAGAGCGTTCAAGCTAGAAAGTGTAGTAATCGCCAAAATATCAAGCACAAGTGATTTACCCGCTTTGATCAGTTTTTCGGCGATAACTAACTCCGGGTATGGGCCGGTGGTAAATATCCCCAAGTCCGGCGAGGCCATATAATGCGCCCAGCTCCTGATTGGCGAGATTTTTTTAAAAGAAGAGGCGACACCGATCGGCATTTTTTGTTCTTTGTAAACGGACTCAATATACTGATCGGCATTTTGTTCCCTTTTCAAGGGTGCAAAAAAATGCCTCCAGGTCGAGTTGTCCATCTGCTTTTTGAACCAAATTGATCTTTTTGGTTTTAGCCTCTGCGGCAAATTTGGTAGTCAGCAGTTGGATGCTTTCTGAAAAAGCATAACTAAACTTTTCTGCTACATGCAATACTTTGAATTCCTGAGACTGGCCGTCTCTATCAGCCGTAAAAACATCACCGACACTTTTACCCAGCAAAGCCGAGCCAATAGGGCTATCTGGGCTAAGTTCCCCGCGGGAGGCAAACAATGGTTCCTTATCCTCGATGATATAGGTAATATTGGTTTCATTTACGCTGACTGACACTGCTGAGTTCAGGGTTACGGTCACTGGTGCCTTGGTTTCACTTTCCTCTTGTCTTGTCTCGACTGAAAGCGAAAGAAACGCATCGTGGGCTCTCGCTTCTTCATAAAAGTTTCGCCTGACCTCATACGCGAATTTAACGAACCGTTCATGATCCTGAATGTAATCGAACATGCGGGCTAGTTTAAACTGGACCTCCAGCGGCAGTGTTTGATCAATATGGTCGACTGTTGAAAGTAAAGCTTTTAACTTTTCCCTATCTCTTTGCCGGTAATAAATAAACGCAAGCCTCGACTGAATCAGTTGGTCATCTGGATATTTGGCCAAATAATCAGTCAACACGGCGATTGCGTTTTCAAAATCGTCAAGTCCTTCGTAGGCCCAGGAAAGCAGTTCGGTCACCATATCTATTGGACCGTAGGCGGCCAGTAGATCCTCACAAGCTTTAATGAGTTTGCTGTTTTCCCCCGCCTCGTAATATGCCATCAATAGTTGCCTGGTGATTCGGGAATAGACCTTGACATCAGCAATCATTTCAATCAGTTCCGCGACTTGTTTAGCCTCGTTGAAGCTTTGGAACAACTCTGCCAGTTCATGTATTTCTGGCGCTGGGGTTGCCGCATTCACTAGCGTCCGTGCCTTTTCCATGCTTTTTTTAGCTTCATCTTTGCGCCCAATAAAGATCAGGAATTGTGCCTGGGTGAGGTAGGTTCTGACCTCCTCCGGCCTGTCTTTGACTAATTGATCGATCAAAGCTTCGGCAGTTTCTATTTTTCCCCCGGTGCTATAAAGCTCCACCAATTTATTGCGAACATAATCTGTCGCCTTTTCTTCCAGGCCATCCTCTAGTAACGCTTCCAGCGCTGCGATGCCCTTTTCACGACGTCCTTCCGCGACATCAATCTCTGCGATAAAGAGGAGAGTCTGTCGCTTTTCATCTTCATTCACGGCAGTTACCCCCATTTTATCCAGGGCTTCCCACATTTTTACCTTTTGCCCATACTCCAATGCTGCCACAGCTAAATGCCGGGAGGTCCAGAAATCTCCATTGAGTTCCCAGGCCTCCAGGATATCTTCATAGGCTGCCTTTCTGTCGCCGAGAAACTTTTTGGCCACCGCACGGTTAACCAGCCACCAGGATCGGGATGGCCGCAGTGAAGAAGCCGATATCGCATTCCAGGCTTCGTCATAATATTGGATGACCAGGTTCGCTTTATTTTTAGATGGCTGATCGATTGTGCCGTTCAGCACAAATGATTCACCATTGATAGTTTCCAATAGGATATTAGCAATACCAGCCGTCAAGTCGGCCTTTTGTCCTTGGGCATTTTCCAAAGCGATCTGCAGCCAGGTCAGGGCATCGTTCAACAGGCCGCGCTCCCGCGCGACGAATGCTAGGGCGTAGGCAATCTCCTGTTGCTGTCGGATACTCTCCGGTATCCGTGGTACGATCTCTTCAAAAGATAAACCTTTGATGGAAAGCATGTGGATCATTGCCTGGTAGGCATCCACGTTTTGCGGATCAGCCCGGAGCGTTTTTTCGATCATCAACTCACTATTGATGATATCGCCCTTCATTGTGTAACCCAAAGATGCAAGACTCTGGGCTTTGAGTAATTCCGGCTCGTATGTAAGAGCGTCGATAAACAGATCGGCAGCGGCTTTATCCCGGTTAGTTTCCATGTAACAGATGCCCAAGTTGGCCAGTGTGCGGAATTTTTCATTCGGTGACAGCTTGTCCCAGTTCTTTTCGCGGAATTTCTCAAAAAGATCTATCGCGTTTTGTTGGTTAAAGTTGTCCCGCAGGGAAACAATGGTGTCAATTTCAGATTTAAACGGTGAGTTGTCGGCAACAGGGATATTAGTCGTTACATACGCCGCTAACCGCTCGTTTTGAGCGATCAGGTAATCAACTTTGGAGTCTGTGCCTTTGACCGTGATTAATATTTCCTCAGATATTCTTTTGATCTCGTCGTAGGCTTTATCGATAGCCATTGGTGGGATTGGTATTTGTTTGCTTTTTTCCAGGAACTGTGCCTCGTGATCCCGCTTCATTTCCCGCAATTTTTTGGTAGGATAAGCCAGTACATTATTAGTCTTAACATGATGCCGGAGACACATGACCATCAGGTTTTCTTGCTTCCGCCGCGCCTCGTTATTGGACTTTTTATTAAACCGCTCGCCGCCGGGCATGGCTGATTCAATATGACAAACCTGCGCTACTAATTCAAAATCCTCGTCAAATACCGGGTGGTCACAACCCGGGAACGCACAAACATTTCCGGAAACCGCGAATAATCGGTTCAAGGAATCTTTCGTGGGGCTTAGCCTTAGCGGAGTTTCTTTGGCGCTCATTTCCACCGAAGTTAGCACCTTTTTCTATTGCACCTGCTAAGTATTCAATACTTTTTCAAAAGCGATTTCATCAACTCTTTCTCTATGTGACACTAACGATAAAGTGATATTAGCGTCACTTTGCCATCGAACTCAAATTACTAAGATAAACACTCAACAGTATTAATAAATTGTTTTGTATGGGGGTGGAGAAGAGCAAGTTCCACATTTTGGCACCGTGGAGAATTCATATTCTAAATTTTTACTCAGACATAGAGAGTTTAGTATTCCTGTTTTGACTAAAGCGGAAACAAAAGCAGGTTTTGGCTTGATTTTCAATGAAATAAAGAACAAATTAAGACGGAAAACTCTGCCAAAAAGCCGCCCAAAACTTAAAAATTAGATTAACGGAATAGTTATTTTTCGTGGAGAAGATAAATCCTTCCACATCATTTTTTGAACGTGGAGAATACAAATTCTGTCACGGTCGAAAAATAAAAAACCACAAATCATAAAACATCGAAACGTGGAGAATACTAATTCTCTCACGGTTGAAAAAATCAATAAAAAGACTGTTTTTAAGTATAAAATGGATTGACTTTGCAATTACATAAAAAAGTTGCAAAAAAGTCAAAAAGTGACTAAATTTAATAAAAGCAGAATTTAGCAGTACTAAAAAACGTCATTTTTGATATTGGAAAGAGCGTTTTTCGACAAAAAAACTCTGTCAAAACTCTGCCAAAAACACCCCAAAATGCATAAAATGAAAAATCAAAAACCCCTCTCAGACCATCAAAAACGGCGTTTGGGTCTTGCAATTTCGGCCTTGCAAAATCCGATATTCTCCACACATTGATAATCAGGCATTTACATTAAAATTGTAAGTGCCTTTTTCCATTTAAAAAAGCCTGGGTAAAACTTAGGTAAAACCAAATCAGCTATAGAAGGGCTATTTTATTCCGTACTCATGAACGTAGATTAAAGGTGAAACCACCACAAATTCATTTAATCTAAATATTCACAAATTATTTTTTTGTAATCCGATGTGGGACACCATCGGATATTCCTCCCATCCCAACTTTTGATTTTTGCCTCAAACAATAAGAAAATGGCAAATAATGAAAGAAAGAGGGAAAGCAGAAACTCCCTTCTGCGCGATCAGCTTACAACGGTTTCCGATTTAGTTGATTTCAAAAATGATATTATAACCGAAGTCAAGAAGCTTTTAGAGGCACAAGCTAATAAACCAGTTAAGCGATGGCTAAAATCATTTGAGGTGCAAAAAATTCTCAAAATCTCAACCGGTACTTTGCACAATTTAAGGGTAAACGGAACTATCCCCTTTTCAAAAATCGGTGGTGTAGTGTTTTATGATCTGGAAGATTTGCAAAACATTTTGGAATCTCACAAAACCGTTGACAACCGTAATAGCGTAGTCGCAAACCAAGCGGTTTAACAAGCGAAGCATGTTACTAAAAGACCAACGGAAAGGCATTGCTAAAGTCCGCAGGACGCAAAACGCCGCTTCAGCGCGTTTAGCGAGATGTATTTTTGATTACATCAAAAAGTATCTCGCCCTATGGGATTCGCCAAAATGCTCCGGAGTCGCATTTTTAAAGATAGCTTAAAATGAGATGGGTAGAAGAAAAGCAACGCATCCGGATGATAATTTAACCGAAGTAATTATGCTGCGCGTAACCGAGAACACTTATCAAAAACTGGAAAAGATCAGGTTGAATAGTAATTGCCAAACCGTACCCGAAGTCATACGCCGAATCATTGGAAAAGAAAAAATCATCTATTTCCACAAGGATGCTTCGATGGATGCACCAATGGAAGTGTTAATAGGGATACAAAAGGAACTCAAAGCTATCGGCATTAATATCAATCAGGTAACGAGGCATTTTAACAGCATGGCGGGTGAAAGGCAACGGTGGTATCAAATCAAACGGGCAGCACAATATTACAGCCAGGTGGATACCAAGGTCAGCCTGCTTTTAACCCTTGTATCTCAGCTTGCGAAAAAATGGTTGCAAAAATAACAATCGGCAAAAGTGTCCGGGGTATCCTCAATTATAACGAGAATAAGGTCAAGGAAAGCCAGGCTCAATGTATCACGGCCAGTGGGTACGGAATGGAACATGAGGATTTAAGTTTTTACCAAAAGCTGAACCGTTTGGAAAATTTGCAGGAAAAGAATGGCCGGGTAAAAACCAACTCTGTGCATATCTCGCTCAACTTCGACCCATCCGAAAAATTAAGCGGACAACAACTTACCGAAATTGCAGGTAGGTATATGGAAACAATAGGTTTTGGGAACCAACCCTATTTAATTTATCAGCATTATGATGCTGGTCACCCGCATATTCATCTGGTCACTACGAACGTTCAGGAAAACGGAAGGGCCATCAGCCTGCATAACATTGGCAGGGAACGGTCAGAACCCGCCCGTAAAGAATTGGAACGGGAATACGGATTGGTACAGGCAGAAAGCCGTTCTCAAAAACAACAGCAGGGGCTAAAACCGTTTCCTATTGAGAAACTGCAATATGGGCAAACGGAAACCAAAAGGGCCATCACTAATATTGTAAATACTATCGCCCGGCAATACAACTTTACGTCCTTAGCTGAACTGAACGCCGTTTTAAAACAATACAATGTGATAGCGGACAGGGGTAATGAAAATACGCGCATGTATAAGGAAAACGGATTAGTTTATAGCGCCATTGATGAGCAGGGTAATAAGTTGGGTGTTGCCATTAAAGCCAGCGCAATTTATAATAAGCCAACATTGAAAAACCTGGAGCAGCAGTTTCAAAAAAATAGTCAAAGCCGCAAGCTATATAAGGAAATGCTCAAAGAGCGAGTAGATAAAGTATTGTCCAACCATCCGAAATTAAGCCGTAATGACCTTGAATATCTACTAAAAAAAGAAAATATTAAAATCCTGTTCCGGGAAAATAAAGAGGGCCTTGTCTATGGTATTACTTATATAGACCAGTTTAAAAAGTCGGTTTTTAATGGCAGTGATTTAGGCAAAGAATATGCTGCCAAAGGATTGACCGAGCGGCTTGTTAAGGAAGACCAAATGCTACATCAGGAGGCGAAACAAAGCCAGCAGCAAAACATTAAAAATCAACCTTTTATACAGCCTGAAAGCCAATCGACCAATTTATTGGAAAATCTATTACAGAGCCGCAGGCTGGACGATTACATGCCGGGTCAACTGCAAAAGAAACGAAAACGCAAAAACAAACGGGGTCAACAGCTTAAAAGATTTTAAACCATGCAGACAGGAGAAAACGAACACGGCTTGCGCCGCATTATAGACTTTACACGGCTGTTAAGCCTCGTCATATTGGCCATACACTTTTATTTTACTTGTTACAGCGCATTTGTAGCGTGGCATTTGACAGCCGTGATTGTGGATCGCGTCATAAGCAATTTTGGTATGATGCCGGTATTTAAAAATATGTTGTCCACAAAAGCGGCCTCGTTAACTTTATTAGCTGTTTCTCTAATCGGCACAAGGGGCAGAAAAGAAGAAAAAATAAGGTTGAAAACAGCTATTTCCTACATCGGAATAGGACTGTTGTTATTTTTTGGCAGTGAACTTTTGCTATTGTTGCAAACTACGATGCTCTTGAAAGCAGCCGTTTACATGGGGGTTACCGGTTTAGGATATGTATTGATGCTGACGGGTGGCACTTTAATTTCGCGTTTGCTGTATTTGAAATTTAAGCAGGATGTGTTTAACAAGGCCAACGAAACATTCCCGCAAGAAGAAAGACTATTGGAAAACGAGTATTCAGTTAACCTACCCGCACAGTACCAGTTGAAAGGTAAGACCCGCAAAAGCTGGATTAATATTATCAACCCTTTTAGAGGACTGACCGTATTGGGTACGCCAGGGGCAGGTAAATCTTACTTTGTGATAAGGCACATTATCAACCAGCATATTCAGAAGGGCTTTAGCATGTTCATTTATGATTTTAAATATCCTGACCTAACAAAGATCGCCTACAACACCTTATTAAACCATACCAGTGCCTATAAGGTCAAGCCGCAATTTTACGTAATCAATTTTGATGATTTGTCCAGGTCGCACCGTTGTAACCCGCTTGACCCCGGAACAATGGACGATATTACCGATGCTATGGAAGCGGCGCGTACCATTATGATGGGACTGAACCGAGAATGGATACGCAAGCAAGGTGATTTTTTTGTGGAATCGCCTATCATTTATGTAACGGCTATGATTTGGTATTTAAAAAAATATAAGGATGGTAAATATTGTACCCTACCCCATGTGGTAGAACTTATGCAAGTAGAATATGCCAAGCTGTTTGCGGTGTTAAAAAAGGAAAGAGAAATTGACGCGCTTATCAACCCGTTTATATCGGCTTTTGAAAATGATGCGATGGACCAATTGGAGGGGCAAATTTCGGGCGCGGGTATCGCTATGGCTAAATTATCATCGCCGCAATTATACTATGTACTATCCGGCAACGATTTTACGTTGGACCTGAACAATCCGCAGCATCCTAAATTGATAAGCTTAGGCAATAACCCGCAAAAGCAGCAGGTCTATGGTGCAGTGCTATCATTATACATCACCAAAATGATCAAGTTGGTCAATAAGCAGGGCCGGTTAAAATCAAGTCTAATCTTTGATGAGTTCCCTACCATCTACTTTAATGGCATAGATACACTTATGGCGACAGCGCGTTCCAATAAAGTAGCGACTACCCTGGCCATACAGGACTACAGCCAGCTGCGCCGGGATTACGGCAAAGAGCAGGCTGATGTGGTAATGAATATTTCCGGGAATTTAATAAGCGGTCAGGTGTCGGGTGAAACAGCTAAAGTATTATCAGATAATTTTGGCAGGATCATGCAGGACAGGCAAAGCACATCCGTTAATAGTAGTGATACCTCAGTCAGCTATTCCGGCCAGTTGGATGCCGCAATCCCTTTATCTACAATTGCCTCGTTATCGTCGGGTGAGTTTGTTGGAATGGTAGCTGATAACCCTGATCAAAAAATAACACTTAAAGCGTTTCACGCCGAAATCATTAACGATCACGAAGCAATCCGAGATGAAGAAGCCAGCTACCACGATTTACCAATATTGCGGATGATTACACCTGAATTGGTAAGGAATAGCTACTTGAAAATTAAGATGGATATAGAAGAATTGGTATTTGAAGAATTGAAATAGCGGTTAATAGGTTAGGTATCAAATAAGTTATTAATTATCTACATAGACGTAACGAATTGAAGTGGACAAACATCCATACAACGGCTACATCCGGCGTTAGTTTTCCCATAAATACAAGTTTGATGTTGCTCCCGGAAACTTACTATTTTGTTATCCTCACTAAGGTCTTCCAACTTGGCAATGTCGATGATGTGTGCGGCAATTTTCGCAGCTTGTAAGGCTTCGATAGTTGATTTAATTGACGGTATCCCACCCGTATGCTCCTCTCTTGTAACAGCGGTTATAATATCAACGGAATTATATAATCCCAAAATAACTGCCCCAATAGCACTGGATATATGATCCTGTCCAATTGCCGTATCTGTTGGAATCGGGCCTAATGGCATTACAGGGAAGCTCATTTCGTTGTAATAATCTGCTATCAATTTTAACTTTTGGGGTGTACTATGTCCGGGCCCCTCGACTATTACTTTTACACCATTGTTTTCAATATACTCTCCAATTGATTTTTGACTTCTAAATTCTTCTATTTGACATTCATCAAGGCTGTCAAAAACGTTTGCTGAACGATATGATGCACCAATACTAATTACAACATCGTTTTTCTTCGCTAAGGAAATTAAATCATCCAGTATTTTTATGTAAACATTATCATCGGCAGGATTGCTGCTCAAAAGGTCCTTCATAACAATGGCACCTCCCCGTGAAGTCCAAGGTACTCGCCTTCTTTGAGCCAGTTTGATAAGCAAACGATTAGGAGTAGGATGAATTGTTAAAAAGCCAATTCCAGCTTCGATCTGTTCATGAGTAATTTCGAGTAATTCATTTTGACTTATTTGTCCGTTGGTACGCTTACATTGATAAACAGGCAGCGTTGAAACGATAAAATCCGGAAAATAATTTAAGATATGCTTGTATAATGACGTGCCGCTGTTATAAATACTCAAGTCAGAAATTATATCAGGTCGTTCATTTACAGGTAAATCATTAACGGCTTCGATCTTTTTGAGTTGGATTGCCAGGTCTTTTTTTGATGATGTTCCTGTCAGGGCTGACACCAGTGTTTTAGAATTCGCACCGGCATACTTAATTCCTTTTGGAAATTTAAGTTTAATAGTATTTTTCATGCTTATATCTTCCTGAAAATTTCTTTTACCAAATCTATAACATCAGCTATTTGAAGTTCAAATCGTTTAGCCTTTTCAATGTATTGACTATCATAAATTTCAAGCTTCCTTATAATTTCAATATCAAATAAGAAAGGCAAAAGTTGGCTTTGTTTATCTTTAAAATACGGAATTATTATACAGCCCATATCTTTTGCGATCTCAATTTCAGCTTTGGTTCCCATTCCACCATCAAATGCGATAACAATCTGTGTTTCTTTAAATAATGGGGTTCGCCATTGCTTCAGCATAGGTATTAAAGAAATATCATTGCTGAAATTTGGATTAGCCGAATAGGGGTTGGCAAAAAATTTAAGGTGTTTGTTAATGTCCTTTTTTTCAGTAACACATTTTTCTAAAAATGCGCTTGTTGCACAACGCATTACTCCGGTGGATTGACCATCAATCAATATTATTCCTGTTTCTTCGGCTAAGGCGTTACCAAGTTGTTGGGCCTCCTTATTCTTTGCATTGTCATGCGATCCCGTAACAAACACACTTCGCCCTCTGGATTTAAGAGATAATTGTTCGAGTATATTTTCCAGCTCATCAAAGTGCTCAATTTCAATTACCAGTATGCCATATTTTCTCAGATTACTGCTCCATAGTTCAAATTCTTTGGTGTGTTTTTTAACAGTTATAAGATAGTGCTGCCTTGTCGAGTTTTTTGATAAGCGCCTTGCCTCCGTTATTATATTTTTTATATTGGGGTCACCATATCCATAACCGATAAATAAAAACGATTTTTGTAATAAATCTAATTTCAACCGATGAACAGTTGCCGGTTTATTAATAAAAAAATCTTCATAGTCGGACTCCGTAATAACAATATCATTTCGGTCTGAATTAAAAATGCAACCATGCATTTTTATTATCTCGACTTGTGAATCTGGAACATCCCTTGATATGGAATCATCATTTGTTTTTACATCTATTATATGGTTTGAAAACGCCGTTTCAATTAGATTATCATAATTAGTAGTCCAAATTGTTTTAACATTTGTTTTGGCTATCAATTTATGATAATTATTAGGAGAGTATTTTTTTCGTATCTTCTTCGATACCGCGTTTATAAAAGGCCCCCTGTTCCCCGCGTTTTGATTAATAATGTATTGCGCGATTAGGGGCAAATCCTTCCCTTTAATGTCAGGTATCCCAATGCCGGATGCAAATGGCGCCATTAATTCCTGCCAACTGGGGAGATTCGAGGGTACCGAAATACCTGCCCCAACAAAAAGAGCGGCCGTGCAATCAAGTAATTCTTCGGCGTATTGATCTATAAATAACTTAATTTCCATTGATAGGCTTGGTATGAATTAACTAATATACACCTTTTATTACTTACTAAATTTCTCGCTATGTGGATGTGCTGACGATATTCATTTTCAATATTAGATGGAGTTAATAACTATTGCTACTTTTAAAGAATATATTATAACATGGCAGAATCACACAAAATCGAGGTATTATTAAAAACTATTGACAGGCATTGGGCTCAAGCTAAACAAAGTGAAGATCAGCGGGCGAGTATGACCAATTACTTACTGACGATCTACGGGGCTTCTCAAGCATATATTATTCAAAAGGACTTTAATAAACCATCTCTTATAATCGCTTTTATCATAATAATTTTGGCAATTTACGGAATGGTTGTCACTTATAAATACTATGAAAGATTTCGATCTCATGCAGCGATAGTTGGAACTTTGATGGATAGCTTGGATAGCATCAATACGGGGATAAATTTAGATCAAATCGAAAAAGCGGCAAAAACTAAACATGAAGCTAAATTTCCACATTTTCATAAAATCAGGCTATATACAATTTGGTTGACCCTACACGGCTTTTTTGTAATTTTAGGAATAGCCAATATTGTAGTCATTATCTTAAAAAATTACTATTGCATTACCATATTCTAAGGAAAAGGACGACTCGCTTACTGTTCCTATTTCAATGCTCCGAAGAATTTTTTTAAGTTTGCTAAATAAGCTATTATGAATCAGTACGAAACTTTATTAAGGTATGTAAGAAACAACGGTGTTCAAAAAAGTGATAGAACCGGAACAGGTACTATTAGTATTTTTGGGTATCAAATGAGGTTTGATTTGCAAGAGGGGTTTCCGTTAATTACCACAAAAAAGCTTCATTTGAAGTCCATTATCCATGAGTTGCTTTGGTTTTTGCAGGGCTCAAGCAATATTAAATATCTAAAGGAAAATGGTGTCAGTATATGGGACGAATGGGCAGATGAGCGTGGAGAATTGGGGCCAGTGTATGGAACTCAATGGAGAAACTGGCCTACCCCAGATGGAGGGCATATCGATCAGATTAAAAAAGTATTACATACCCTCAAAACAAACCCGGACTCAAGGCGAATAATAGTAAGTGCATGGAACGTTGCCGAAGTTGATCAGATGGCCCTACCACCTTGTCACTTATTATTCCAATTTTATGTTTCTGATGGCAAATTATCTTGTCAGATGTATCAGAGAAGCGCAGACATGTTTTTAGGTGTCCCATTTAATATTGCTTCATATGCCCTCTTGACGATGATGTTTGCGCAGGTTTGTGATTTAGAGCCTGGGGAATTTATTCATACCTTCGGAGATACCCATATTTACTTAAATCACTTGGAACAAGTTGATTTGCAGCTAAGTAGAGAGCCAAAACCTTATCCTAAAATGATTATAAACAAGGCCGTAAAGGATATTTTCGGATTTAAATATGAGGATTTTCAGTTGGTAGATTATAATCCATATCCCTCTATTAAAGCACCTATATCCGTCTAATTTATGAAAGGGACTTATATTAGTTTATTTTCGGGCTGCGGTGGATTTGACACGGGTTTCCAGGAATGTGGCTTTAAATCGCTCGGTGCTTACGATATTGACCCTTTCGTTATGGATGTCCACTCAAAAAACATTGGGGGGCCGGCCATAGTACACGACCTGAATAATCAAGAGTTACCGGGTTTAGAAAACAGACCTGAAATTGATATTGTTATTTCGGGCTCACCTTGTCAGGGTTTTTCTACCATCGGAAAAAGATTAGTTAATGATCCACGTAATCAACTGATGTTGTCAGGTGGTGAGATTGCCATAAAATACGGTGCTAAAGTTTTTATTAGCGAAAATGTATTAGGGTCAAATTCGGGTGACCACAAAAAATATTGGTTTACATTAATAGCTCTTTTGGAAGCAAATGGCTTTCAAACGAAAATGGTTCGATATTCAGCAAGTGATTTTGGTGTTGCTCAAAGTCGCAAAAGAATTATTCTTTATGCTTGGAAACCTGAATTATTCCCAAATGTAACTGTTGATGATACTTTCCAACCAACGCATCTCACATTGGCCGATGCTCTTAAAGATGTGGAACTCGCGAACAATCATAACCTTGATTATATTGAACAAAATTCTATTGATTATAGAATTGCTGAGAGGATAAAGCCTGGTCAAAAGTTATGCAACGTCCGGGGTGGTGAAAGAGCTGTACACACATGGGATATACCGGAAGTATTCTCTCAAACAAGTGAAGATGAAAGGTTACTGCTTAACCTTATTATGAAGTTACGGCGACAGATAAGAAGACGGGACTTTGGTGATGCCGATCCAGTGGACGAAAAGCACTTGGTTGACAATTTCAACGGCTCAACTAACAACCTTTTAGAAAGTCTCATAAATAAAGGCTACGTTCGACGTGTTGAAAATGATTTTATTGACTTGACCCATTGTTTTAATGGCAAGTACAAAAGACTATCTTTTGATTCGCTTTCACCGACAGTAGATACTCGCTTCGGGGTATATAAAAATTTTCTCCATCCTTCTGAAAACAGGGGGATGTCAGTTCGCGAAGCGGCGAGAATACAAGGTTTTAAAGATGATTTTGTGTTTACCGGACCTATTAAAAAGCAATATGAAATGATCGGCAATGCGGTTCCCCCGCCATTATCTAATTTTATCGCCCAAAATGTTAAAAATAATATAATAGCAAAACATGCAAGACCCAATTGAAGAAAAAGTTTTCGTTTGGGATCAGTCAGACGGGAGTAAATTTAATGAAATAAATCAACAAATACTCCATCTTGAAAAGAGGCTATTTTGTGATTACGAACCGAATTTAGGGCCAAAATCCAATTTTATTTCAAGGCTCAATTTGTGGTTAGATAACTTAAAAGATGAAACCGAGCAAAAAATATTATTTGAGTTAGTTCCGAACTTATTTTATGTTGGGAGAGAAGAATTCAATGTTTTGTACCGAGAAGCATATCATACAATTTATGCAAGATGGGTAATTGAATCCGCAAAAATTGATATATATGATTCAAATGTTAAAGTGGCTCTGAATACTGCTGTCAAAGAGACATGGTTTTGCCCTTTGACTGATAGTCTGCGAATCAATCAGTTCTATCATATAAATGACATTCCTGGAAAATATGATTATCGTCCCGACTGGCGATCATTGACGAAATTTGGCGATGATAATAAAATAAAAGCCTATGTTGAAGAAAATAAAATCAAAAGAATTGTTCTTTTAGAAGATTTTATAGGAAATGGGAGTCAGGTATCTAAAGCGGTCAAACTTGCGATTAGATTGTTTCCGGAAATGCCATTGCTGGTTGTTCCTTTAATAATTTGTCCCAAAGGCGTATTAAGTGCCAAAGAGTTAACCGATGCAAACCCGAATGTTACTATCAATCCGGTCATTTCAATGTCTGAATTTAATTTTATAAATGAGGAAATAAAGGGTAACAATACCCAAATTTGTCTTGATACTTATGCGCTTGCTCATAAATCATATCCACAAGTATCAGATTCGGATGTAATTGATGATGATGTAGATCCTTATGGACCATTTGGCTGGCGGAATACCGGCGCATTAATAGTAATGTATAGTAATACTCCTAATAACACCTTACCTTTAGTACATAACAAATCCAGCAAATGGTTTCCATTATTTTTAAGGCATAAAAGAGTTTAGATATGGCTGTAAGAGTTAATCCATTTCATGAATTATATGTTGGAGAGTCTATTGGACCTGATAAGTTTGTGAATTTATTTAGCAGCGTTATTGTAGAACACGCTTTATCTTTATTTCAGCCAGGAAACGTCATTTTAAAAGGGCTGCCCGGTACGGGCAAAAGCATGTTGTTGAACCTCTTAAAGCCATCGGTAAGAATTGCCTATGCGCGTTCTAATGAGGAGTTCCCGATACCCAAAGAATTTAGAAATTTTATAGGCGCGGGAATAAATTTAAAAAGAAGTGGCATAAGCGATTTTGGACAGAGGCCAATAGAAAGTGAGGCAGATAATCTGGTTACTTCTCCTATATATTTTGGTGATTTTCTTAATTATTGGGTTGTTACCGATATTTTGGCCAGTATCAATAAATTAGTTGAAGACGATGAGTCGAAATTGATTGCAAAGGAAATTGGAATAAATTTAGCTGAATCCAAATTAAATAAATTCGCTTGCGCATTTTCCAAAATGGATTGTTGGCATGGATACATGTCGGATATAACTAATTATGCAGAATTTAAAGACAAAATAAACAATAGAATTACAACTTATAGGGATTTTTTGAACTATAACTTGGCTTCTTTACCTGATGATATAAAAAATACTAAGACCCTTATCGGAGAGCCTGTAACGAGATGTGTTTCATTATTAAGGGAACATGGTATAATCGACAACGAAGTAAAAGTATATATTAGAATCGATCAATACGAGGAACTCGCCTGGTTGGATGACAGTATTTTAAATATTGGAACGTCTTACCAACAAATAATTCACAAGTTACTGGGTATGCGCGATGAAAACGTATCCTATCGCATTGGCACGAGACATTTTGCATGGACAGGTGATAAAATAATGTATGGCACCACTGCAAGGCTGGAAAAGAAAAGGAATTTCACGGAAATTTCGATAGATAATGTTCTTCGCAGGCCGGAAAATAAAAGGACCTGGGTTTTCCCTAAATTTGCTGATGATATTTTTGCAAGAAGAATACGACTGTCAACTTATAAGTACGATGCAAGAATCGATTTAGCGAACTACGTTTTTGGCAAAAACATGTCCCCGTTGGAACAAGCTCTAAAATATTTGCCGAATGAGAGGGAAAAAGCTGTTCGATTTGAAGAACACTGGCCCCAAAAATGGTGTGATTTTTTGAGAGAATTATCTAAAAGCGATCCCTTATCTGCCAGGTTAGGAGAAGCTTGGGCGCGGCAACAGGGAAAAGAAGATATCGTTAATAATGTCCCTTCGAGTAAGCCTTATCCTTGGGATAAAGTATGGTGGCGAAAGGAAAGGATTGAACAAGCTTTGATTCAAATTGCTTCTCGTAATTCTCAACAGCTATATTGGTACGGTAAAGATGATATTTTAGGATTAAGTGGTGGAAATATTTTAATTTTTTTAAGCCTTTGCCAACACATTTGGGACGTTTGGATTAGAGATAATCGAAATAATTATGTTGATGATAATCTATCATTACCGCAAATAAATTATGTTGTTCAATCAGTAGGGGTTAGAGAAACAAGTAATGACTGGTACGAAGATATTGCCGATGAAAAAGGAGGTAAGGAAAGGAAGCTTTTTGTAAGTTACATTGGAACTACGTTTTATAATAAGCTTGTTGACGATAAATCAATGTCCTATCCTGGTAATAACGGATTTTCATTGACAGTTAAGGATTGGGAAAAAAACCCCAAAGTTGCTCAATTTCTAAATGATGCGACCGATTATGGTGATTTATATGATGGCCCCCATACAAGTAAGTCTAAAGAAAAAAATCCGAGGCATAAGTGGTATTTAAATCCAATTCTATCTCCTTATTTTAAGATACCATATTCTCATACTAAGGAACCAATTTATTTGGACTATAGGACCTTGAATGATTGGTTAGTTAAATCACTTGCCATGAGCGAGGATGAACTGGAGGTATTAACTAAGCGAAAAAGAGTAGAGAAAAATAATAAATCTCAAAGTTCTATACCTTTCCCAAACGAATAAGATGTTAGGCGATAATTTTAGACCATCGGGCGATTTAAGTTGGATATTAAGTAAAATTCCAATTGAAAAATGGGATATAATTGGTTGTATATCATTTGAAGCGAGATTTAAGGGCGCTCTTAAACAACTTGCGGAAAGTGACAAAGTTGGGAAGGTTCTGTATTTTAAAATTATAGACCCATCTTCAAAAAACTCTAAATTGGGCGATGACAAAATTGCAGAGAATTTAGCTGAATTTCTTTCTTTTAGTCGTTCTGTAAATGAAGTAAAAGATTTCGGCTTATTAGAAGCAACCAATAAAATAGTTGATGAGATTAGATCTTTTGTTATCGGTTCTAGTAAAAATATTATCCTCGATATATCGACTTTCCCAAAACGGTTTTTTTTTCCGATACTAAAAATTCTTTTGCAGAATCCAATTAAGAATTTACTTGTAACCTATTCAACTCCGGATTCTTATTGTAAGGAGGAATTGTCATTTAACCCTGAACCCTGGGCAAATCTTCCATTGTTTGGGAATATTAAATACCCTGAGCCGCCCATCGATTTGGCGATAGTGGGAGTTGGGTTCATGCCTTTCGGTCTTCCAAGACTTTTAGTTGGAAAATACAGTGCGACGCCAGTCAAATTTCTATTTCCTTTTCCACCAGGTCCGCCAAACTATCAAAGAACATGGGAATTCATGCGTAAAATTGAAAAATCTTTCAATTTAAAGGAAACTGACAAAATAATCAAACTCGACTCAAATAATCTATCCGATGCTTATGACTACATCTTTCACGAATCCGACAAAGGAAAAAAAGTCGTCATTTTTGCTCCTTATGGGCCTAAGCCCATTTCATTAGCTATGTGCCTTTTTGCAATAAAATACAATTCTGCGGTCTATTATACCCAACCCCATGATTACAATCCCAACTATTCTTCAGGTCTGAAAAATACGTTTTGTTATAGCATAATATTAAACTCCCAGTTACTTTATTAGACTTAAATCTACTTCCCTGCCAACATTTCCTACCCCTTACTCTTTCTCACCGGCCCTAATAAAATCTGCGCCATAAACTTATCCTTTTGGGATACTCTGTTTTTCTCCCCTCTTTTCAGCATTTCTCCCCTGGCAAAATGAAGTTGATGTATTTCATCTATCTTTCGGTTAACTTCCTGAAACTGTGAAAAGGCTTTATTCAATTGGCTTAATTGCATATCCTTATCAGCAAGCTTGTCGATCAATTCCAACATTTTATCAATAATCACTGATGCGGGAATATCACCCTGCTCAATCTGATGAAGGAATTGATCCATAACTAAATCACCGGTTTTATACTTATTCATAACTCAAAATTATTGCTTTTTCAATTTCTATTGCAACATAAGCAGTGTTGCCAGTTTAAAATTATTCCCCCATTTCACATTAAATTCACAATCAATAAATTATGTTCGTAATTAATTTAATAAATTTGGTATAGCTAACCGCTGAGAAAAGTGATGGAAAAGAAAACTGCATATTCCCTGGAAGCAGAACCCCAACTGCTTCAGCAAGCTGCTGACGGCAGCCGGGAAGCCTATGCCGTTCTTTACCAAAACTATCTGCCAAAATTGTATAAATACTTGTACGACATGCTCCGGTCAAAGCAGGACACCGAAGAAATATTGCAGGATATCTTTTTGAAACTTTGGGAGAAAAAAGAGGATCTGGCCGATATAAAAACGCTAAACGGCTATTTATTCCGGGTTGCCCGGAACAGGCTGATGAATCATTATGACCATCAGAAGGTCCGTCAAAAAGCAACAAATTATTTCAACGCACAGTCAGAACCTATTGGTGCTACGGCAGCAGATATTTATACCTATAAGGAATACTCTGTTGTAATGGAAATGGCTTTAGGCGCCTTGCCTCCCAAACGCCGCCAGGTTTTTGAAATGAGTACACAAGAGGATCTTTCAATGGACGAAATTGCTGCGCGGCTGAATATCTCCAAATCAATGGTCAAAAAACAGTTATATGCGGCTAATAGTTCCGTCAAGGAATATCTGCAATTACACGCCGGACTAACCGCCAGTATCGCCATTGCCGCTTCCTTCTTATTGGTAAAATAATTTTTTTTACCCTGGGGGTATCTCTTTACCTGCTCTCCCTGTCTTTACATTAAACAGGATGAAATGAACAAGCAGGAACTACAAAATTTTTTGGGGAAACTGGCCTCGGGTGAATATACTAACGAAGAATATGCCGCATTTGTAAAATGGGTAGAAAATAGTAGCAGGGAAGACTACCAGCAGATGCTTGATTATTGGGAGGACTTGGTAGGTAGCGGGGAAATGTTCGAGGCAGTAAGTCCGCAATTGATTGAAAATATAGAGCGCGGCCTCGATAACATCGATCAGCGTAAGTTTAAAATTAGGCGTTTATGGCCACGTATCGCCGCTGCTGCCTCTATCTTGCTAATCCTATCCGCAGGCGGTTATTTCATAACCCATAAAAAACAACCCATACAACAAATTACACTTTTAAAGCCAGGTACTTATAAAAATGATGTGCTTCCGGGCAATAAAGCATTTATAACCTTAGCAAATGGCAAACAGGTCGCTGTCACCACCTCTCCCCAAGGGCAACTTGCAGTACAGGGTAGCACAAGTATTCAAAAATCAGCCAACGGCGATGTGGTTTATCACGCAAGCGGTACAAATACAGAAGTGGCGTATAACACTTTCACTGTTCCTCGTGGTGGCGGTAAGCACGAAATACAATTAGCCGATGGTTCATTGGCAGTATTGGATGCTTCGTCATCAATTCGTTTCCCGGTCGCATTTAATGGAAAAGACCGCAGAGTTAGTATTACCGGCCAGGTCTATTTCGAGGTTATACATAACGAGAAACAACCTTTTTATGTAACAGCAAATAATCAGATGATAGAAGATATTGGCACACACTTCAATATTAACGCCTTTGACGGCGATACTAAAACCACCTTAATTGAAGGTAGTGTTAAGGTTAACAACGTTTTATTGAAACCAGGACAACAGGCAATCAGCAAACCCGATGGTAGTGTAAATGTACTCAATGAGGTGGATGAGGAAGTGGTCATGGCCTGGAAGAACGACCTGTTTAAATTTAGTAAAAATACGAGCCTGCAAACGGTGATGAACCAACTTGGGCGTTGGTATGATATGGATGTAGTTTACGAGGGCAGCAACAAAATTTACCATTTTGGTGGAGATATGCCGCGTTACTCAAAACTGTCGGATGTTTTAAAAATACTGGCCTATAACGGGGTTCAATTTTCCGTTGATGGCAAGAAAATAATCGTTTATCAATAGCAATGGAGCCTATGATAAAATAATTACTCAGGGACTACTTACTGCCACCAGGTGCGACAGTAATGGCCATAAAAAACCGGAGCCGACTACGAATCGGAACCGGCTATAATTTGGGCCGAAAAAATACAGTGACGAAACCGTTTTATTTCTTAACCCTAATCATTGCAAAACTATGCAATTAAAAACTCTTTGCAAATACTGCAAACTATTATTAACCCCTCAAACGCTACGATGGATGAAAGTCACCGCGTTTATTTTATTAATCTTCTGCCTGCATGTCAGCGCTAATACACTGGCCCAAAATGTGACTTTATCAGAGCATAAGGCCCCACTCGAAAAAGTAATTAGCGAGATTAAACAGCAAACTGGTTATTCTTTTTTTTACAACGAGGACTGGCTTAAACAAGCACAACCGGTTGATTTGGATGTCAAAAACATTTCGTTGGATAAAGCTCTACAACTATGCTTTTCGAACCAGCCTTTTAGCTATGCAATCGTAAATAAAACGATTGTTTTAAAACTGAAAGAAAAGGAGACAGAAAAAAAAGAAGTCGTCGCTCCTTCCACGAATATTTCCGGCACTGTAGTGGACAGTTTGAATAATCCTTTAATTGGTGCTACTGTCATTTTGAAAGATACAAAATATGTTACTACAACTGATGAAAATGGGGCTTTTGCATTTTCGAATGTTTCTAGTGGGAGTTATCAATTGGTCGTGACATACGTCGGATATCAGAAGCTTATTACCCCAATAGAAGTTAGTGGTAACGATCTTGAATTTCGCCATTTAATAATGCATTCTGCAAGCGGGGAACTAAAAGAAGTTGTAGTTTCAAACGGGTTCCAAAGTTTGCCTCTAGAGAGAGTAACTGGCTCGTATGATCAAATCGATAACGCATTATTAAATCGTAGTACATCGACCGATATATTAAGTCGATTGAATGGCATTACAAGCGGTTTGCTAACGGATAAAACAACGACAACTGATAATCAACTCGGGATTAGCATCAGAGGAAGAAGCACGATCAACTCCAACGCCCAGCCATTAATTATACTTGATAATTTCGCCTACGATGGCGATTTGAGTCAAATTAACCCAAATGATATCGAAAGCATAACAATTCTAAAAGATGCTTCCGCCGCCTCAATTTGGGGAGTGAGGGCAGGCAATGGCGTAATAGTGCTGACATCAAAAAAGGGCCACCACAATCAGCCACTTCAGGTAAATTTTAATACGAATTTTACAATTTCAGAAAGACCAAATCTCAAATACGATCCTAATTTTTTAGACGCCAATGACTATATTAATGTAGAAGAGGCGCTATTTAAAAATGGATTCTATAACAATCAAATAGGCTCAGTTTTTGATCAGCCTATTTCCCCAGTGGTAAGCATATTGAGCCAGGAGCAGAGTGGTCAAATCTCAACATCAAATGCAAACAATCAAATCAATGCCTTAAGGAATATCGATGTAAGAAATAACCTTAGCAAATATTTTTATCGAAATGCTACTGATCAGCAGTACAACCTGGAGCTATCAGGTGGAACTGAGAAAGCCACATATCTTTTTTCCGCTGGTTATGATAAAAGCTCGGCGTCCCAGGTAGGCAATGATAACCAGCGCCTTACAATACGATCCAGTAATTCATTTTCTTTAGTAAAAAATTTAACATTGTCTGCGGATCTGAACTATACTTATGGTAACAGCGTTTCTGACAATACTTTAGGTCAAATTAACCAGGTTGGCGGAGGTTTTAATGCAATATTCCCTTATACGCAACTAGCTACTTCGACTGGCTCGCCATTACCGATTGTCCACGGTTATTCTACTTCGTATGTACAGTCTGCACCTAATTTTGGGTTTTTGAATTGGCAGTTTTATCCACTTCAAGAGCTTCAGGATGGCGACAATAGGACAATGTCAAATGCAAATGATATTCGGATATCTACGGGTTTGAACTATCGCATTATAGATGGCCTAGCCGTTGATTTTACATATCAATATGAAAAACAATTAGGTGCTTCCCAAAATGATGCTACTCAGGAGAGTTTTTTTACCAGAAATCTAATTAACCAATTTTCAAATGTTGACAATAATGGCAACGTAGTCGGTTATAATGTTCCGTTAGGTGATATTTTAAATGCAAGTAATTCAAATCTTACGTCTCAACACTTTAGAGCGGCAATTAGCTATAAAAAGGATTGGCGTTTGAATTCTATATCCCTAACCGGCGGTTATGAAGTCAGTGATAATTCTTATGTTAATAATTCCTATGCGCAATACGGGTACAATCCCGGAAACTCTACTTATGCAAACATCGATCCAGTAGATGAATTTGCTATTAATCCTTCTGGCGTTGGAGCAATATCGTCCGGTTTAAACCCGACCGCAACCGATCAGCGGTTCAGGTCTTATTTTGCATTAGTGGGATATACTTATAATGAAAAATACACTTTAAATGTTAGCGCCAGGAATGACCAAACTAACTTATTTGGTGTCAATGAGAATCAAAAGGCTGACCCGATCTGGTCTGTTGGCTTAAAATGGGACTTGGATAAGGAGAATTTTATAAGGCGGTTCAAGTGGATCGACATCCTCAAATTGAGATTGACATATGGCTATAATGGCAACGTTGATCCTAATATATACGCTTATACTATAGCGCAGTATGAAAACTCTAATTCTCGCTATGGGCCATATAATAATGCGGTAATTTCAGCAATCGGCGACCCTGACCTGACATTTGAAAAATCAGGATTATTAAATTTTGGATTAGATTTCGGCATTTTGAAAACTGTGATTAGCGGTAGTTTTGATTACTATTTCAGAAACGGTACTAATTTAATAGGCCCTCAATCGATGCCTGCCAGTACAGGGGTTGGTGTTACCGGTAACAATAGTGTTTTAGGAAATTATTCAGCCATGAAAGGAAGAGGGTTTGATTTGAAACTTAATCTCAAAATCCTCGATCGTCTCATCAAATGGAATGCTGAATTCCTGCAAAGCTATTCTACAAATAAGGTAACAAAATATTTTGGTTCTGCGAATGGTAATTCAGCATTTATTGTAGGCGAACCTGTTAATTCGATAAATAGCTTAAAATGGGCAGGTTTGGATCCAACAAATGGCAACCCCAGGGGATACTTAAATGGTGCAATCAGTGAAGATTGGGCGAATATAATTGCTCAACCTCGTACAGATGCAAATGGCAACTTGTCTGAAAGTTGGGCTTATAAAGGCTCTGCAACTCCGCTGTATTTTGGAGGTCTTAGGAATACATTCCGGTTCAAAAAACTTTCTTTATCTGCAAATATTATATATAAGCTTGATTATTATTTTCAAAGGAGTTCAATTAATTATAACCAACTATTCAATTCTGGAATCGGAAATAAGGATTATTTAAATCGTTGGCAAAAACCTGGCGATGAATCAATTACAAATGTTCCTTCAATGCCAAATCTCAGTAATTTGGACCCTACTCGCGATAATTTTTACGCAGAGTCAGAGGCCCTGACCGTCAAAGGTGATAATATTCGTTTACAGGATGTCACTTTAAGTTATGACTTTAATCAGTTAAAGGCAGCCAGAAAGATGTTTCGCTATCTACAGGTTTTCGCATATGCAAACAATTTAGGAATATTATGGCGGGCAAATCATAATAACCTGGACCCTGAATCACCAACTGGTATTCCGGTACCAAGGTCAGTATCAATAGGCACGAAAATAGGTTTTTAATTGCTAATCAAAATTTAAATCAAATGAAAAAGATGGTAAAACGGGGCGATTGCTTCATATGTGTTGTGATGATCGCCGTCTCAATATTCTTGTTTTCTTGTAAAAAGGATTTTTTGGATGCTAAACCAACGAGCGGTTTAATTGTGCCTTCATCAATTTCCGATTTCCAAGCAATTCTGGATAACCCAAACACTTTTAATCTTAATCAAACAATCTTGGGCGAAGCTTCTACCGACGATTATTTTATACCAAATGCTAATTATCAATCTGTAGCTGTAATTGAGCAAGGAATTTATACTTATGCTCAAAATTTAGTAGGATATGACAATATCAGTGATTGGGACGGGCAATATCGGGCAATATTACTTTCAAACCTGTCTTTAGAAGGAATTGATAAAATAACTCCTAACGCATCAAATGCTGTCGCATGGGGAAATGTTAAGGGAACAGCTCTATTTAAGCGGTCATTTGCGTTTTTTAACCTAGCTCAAGAATTCGCTAAAGGATATAATGCTTCAACAGCTTCCACAGACTTGGGAATCATTCTCAAATTGAACTCGGATGTAAACGAGCACCTTGGTCGTTCGACAATAGGACAAACCTACAATCAAATTATAGGTGACCTTAGGTCGGCGAGTAATTATTTACAACCACTGCCATTGGGTAATAATTTCTACAGGCCAAGTTTACCGGCAGTATATGGGTTGCTAGCGCGCGTTTATTTGTCGATGGGTGATTACAATTCAGCCTATTTATACGCAGACTCATGTTTGCAGTTAAAAAATGACCTGGATGATTTCAATACAGTCAACCCCAATAGTTATCCGACTATTAAGGCACCGGATAAAGAAGTGATATATGACGCCGACATGGGGCGCTTTACTGATAATGGATTCGGTAAAAACTCTCCCGTGGATACTAATCTTTTCGCGAGTTACGCGGCAAATGATTTAAGGGCAATTGTGTATTTTAAGCCGTATCAGGGTTATCAGATTTCGACAGCTCCTTACACAGGCGGTTCTGTTAAACAAATGGGATTGGTTACAGATGAAATATATTTGATCCATGCTGAAAGTAATGCAAGATTAGGCAGAATTACAGCGGCGATGAATGATCTTAATACCTTGTTGTCCACCAGGTGGAGAACAGGAACATATATCAACTATACGGCTTCATCAGCTTCAGATGCTTTAAATAAGATTTTAATCGAAAGAAGAAAGGAACTGGTATTCAGAGGGACAAGGTGGACCGATCTTAGGCGGTTAAATTTAGATCCCAACTATGCGACCACATTATCGAGAACAGTTAACGGAACCGTATATACGCTTCCGCCAAACGACCCCCGATATGTTTTCCCTATACCATCTTATGAGACTTTATATAACAGTAACGTACAGCAAAATATTCGGTAATATCGGTTTAAAAAAAATTAGAAAAATGAAAAAAGCAATATTTTACATCTTCGCACTTTGCTTATTAAGCAATTTTGTGGACGCTCAAAATGCTAACGGTGGCGCTTCCTTCGCTCAAGATGTTAATCATGTCGATTCCTTGATTGGCAAAAAATGCCCCAATGTTGACCTGACATTTTACAATTACAGTAAGACTGGTGGGAAAATTGATGATTTTAAGGGTAAATTATTGATATTGGATTTTTGGGCCACATGGTGTGCCCCATGCAGAAGTTTTTTGTCAAAAGCGGATTCTATCGAGCATATCTTCGGAGATAAGGTAGTTATACTACCGGTTACGGATGAAAATTCAGCTGTCGTTAAAGCTTACCTAGATAAATACGAGAAACTAACTGGGCGTAAAATAAAGACGGTAGTTCAGGATAAGCTCCTTAACCAGATCTTCAAGCATATTGTAATCCCTCATGAAGTGTGGATTAGCCCGACAGGAAATGTATTGTCAATTACCGACGCGGAACAGGTGAATACGACAAATATAGAAAAAGTGCTTGATGGCAGCTCAACTCATCTTAAATTAAAACATGATGTTAAAGAATTCAGGGTTGATCTGGAGAAGCCCGTTTTAACAGGGACGCAGGGGGTGCTAATACCCGATTCAGCTTTGTTGTTTAGTTCCAGTTTGACCAAACGAATTATTGGTTTACATTCTAGCTCTTCCAATTTTGATAACTCGATTACGATTTTAAACGAATCAATTCCTCAACTCTATTCAAAAATTTTGGGTCACTATGATGTTCAATTTATTGGAAGGTCCAATACGATTCTTGATGTAAATGATTCTGCTCAATTTATTGAACCACATAATAATGAGCAGGTAACGGCGGAATGGGATAATGCACCTAATCACTTGTTTTGTTATGAATTGATTTTAAAGGATAGTTCGCTTTTCGCCCATAAATTTGATATAGCAGCGCAGCAGCTGAACGACTATTTCAAGACGATCGGTATTGAGGGGCGCATGGAGCAAAGGAAGCGGGTGTGTTGGGTTTTAATGAGGACATCAAATTCGGATAAGTTGAGGTCGGACGGCGGCGATTCGAATAGAAAAATAAACGCATCTGGCGTAGAATTTCATAATTGGCCCTTTAGCGAATTTATTGGGATGCTTCAGCTTTATTATCTACAGATGTCACCGATACCAATTGTAGATAAATCTGGTATTGCTGAAAACGTCAATATGGATTTGACATGCAACATGTCAAATGTCCAATCAATTAATAAGGCATTACTGAAATATGAACTTCAGTTTATAAAGAAGGAAATCGAAACTCCCACAATAGTCATAAGAAACATTGGCCTGACCAAATCAACCCCATAACTGGCAAGAGGTTTTAGTAAATATACCACAGCAATATTATGACAATAAAGCAATTGCTAGTCAGTCCTATTTTATTGATGGCCGCCTTTGGGTTTTGGACCTTGTCGTATCAAACCGTTGGTAAGAACGTGCCATTCAAGCGGGTTGACTGGGCTTTAGGTGCCAATTTCATTCCTTCAACAGCCGTTAATCAACTGGAGATGTGGCAGGCAGAAACATTTGATGCAAAAACCATTGATCAGGAACTGAGTTATGCACAAGGGATAGGGATGAATGCCATGCGTGTATTTCTGCACCACGTAGCCTGGCAGGAAGACAAAAAGGGGTTTAAAAAAAGAATCGAGCAGTTTTTAAAAATATGCTCACGTCATCACATAAAGCCAATGTTTGTCTTTTTCGATGACTGTTGGAATGATACTTATCATAAAGGTAAACAACCAGCGCCAAAGTTAGGCATTCACAACAGTCAATGGTTACAAGACCCAGGTAAATTGCAATACGAAGATCCAATGTTAATGGACACACTGAAAGCATATGTTGAGGATATTTTAATAACGTTCAAACATGATAAACGGGTATTGCTTTGGGATTTATACAACGAACCTGGCCATAACAGACACTTTGATGCAAGCTTTCTGTTGCTGCAAAATGCTTTTGCCTGGGCGAAGGCAGTAAACCCAGATCAGCCGTTATCGGCAGGTTATTGGAATGATGCACCCCAATTAAACGCGATCAATCAATTTCTTTTAGCCAGCTCCGATATAATCACTTACCATAGTTATGGCACAACGCAAGAACATCAGCAAAGGATTGATAAACTGAAGTTGTATAACCGCCCTATGATCTGTACAGAATACATGGCGAGGAAACGTGGTAGCACTTTTGTCGCAATTCTGCCCATGCTAAAAACGCAGCATATCGGTGCGATCAATTGGGGATTGGTGGCGGGGAAAACCAACACCAAGTACGCATGGGACGAACCTATGCCTGGTGGTGGCGAACCCAAATTATGGTTTCATGATATTTTTTGGCCGGATGGCAAACCGTATGATAGTATAGAAACAAAACTGATTAAGTATCTAACCAGTCAAACAAAACACTAAATGAAAAAGATATTCTTTATACTGCTAACTATAATTGGCATCATACCTAAACTTCATGCACAAATAGTAGAGCCTGTTCATTGGAGTTATGCTGCAAAAAGAACCGGGGAAAATGAAGCTATTGTTTTCTTTAAAGCAACTGTCGATCCTGGTTGGCACATTTATTCAGCCAATCAAAACCCTGGGGGGCCTGTAAAAACCTCGTTTGCCTTTAATGTTTCTAAGGATTATGCACTGATTGGAAGAGTTACAGAACCAACGCCTATAACTAAATATGAACCAACGTCTAACATGGATGTGCTGTATTTTGAAAAAGAGGTCGTATTTCAACAAAAAGTGAAGTTGAAAAACACGGCTACTGCCGTCACCGGGAAGTTGAATTTTATGGTTTGTAACGATCATCAATGCCTGCCGCCTGAGGATGTTACTTTTAGTATTCCTATAAACTAAAAAAACAGGAAATGAAAATTAACAGCGGAGGGCTTATAGAAAAAATTAGTCTTTGGGATAAACTATGCCTATTTAATGATTATTTCAAGCCACAAATTATTGCCGAATTAAACGGTCAGCAGGTTAAACTTGTGAAATTCAAAGGGCCGTTTATGTGGCATCAATATGAAAATGAAGATAAACTTTTCTTGGTTATTTTGGGGAAATTCATAATGCAATTTAGGGACAGAAATATATTGGTGTCAAGAGGCGAATTGATTGTTGTGCCAATGGGGATAGAACATTGTCCGCTTTCGGAAGATGAAGCTTGGGTTATGGTTATTGAGCCCGCCGGAACTGTAAATTCTATGCTGTCCAAAAAACACTAAACAATCTTTAACCTTAATGATGCCAATTGAACTAATATCACTCGAAGAATATGGGCATTTGTTGCTAAAGTCAGACGAGTTGCCTTATGCCGAAGCACAGATTTACCGAAACAGCATAACAAGATTATACAGCAAATACAATGACCACTTAGGTGATTTATGGCAAACCATAAAAGATTACCAGGAGGTTGCTGAAATGGTAGCCAAAGAAATTACTGTAAAGAGAATTAAAACTATAAGGATGTGCAATGATTGTGGGGCGAATTGTAAAGAAGCTTTGCCAGAAGCAATAAATAATGATTAGTTAATGATGTAAAGGTTGCTCCGGTCGATCCGGGGCACCTTTATTAAAGAAAATTCTCCTCGTTCTGAAGTTTTTTCATTTTTTAATAAATGGGAAAGTTAACCAAGTTAATTAAATCAAAAGCGCTTCCTGTCGGAGCAGGTAAGCGCTTTTAAAATGATTATAGCTGTGTGTAATAAAAGATTCATGATACGAAAGTTGATTTGCGGAATCCTTGTCGTGATAGCTTTTGCGACGCTTTGCTATGATAAATACGATAGAAAGAATAACAAATAATATACATTTACCAATAAGGAAACAGGCTATGAGAACTAAAGATAAGACATAAACATTACTGATATTTATTAGTAATAACGATTTACAGCGTACATAACGCTTCTCAGATAAGAAAACGGGTAATTTTTTTAGGAAAACGAGAGCAAGTGCGGCCTGCGAGTGTGCGGGCTTGCCTGTTCGGTTTTCCTGGCATACCCGTGCCACTTACTCAGTTCAGGTAACCCGTGCATTTACAGGATTTTGTAATCCCCCGGCAACCCACTCCGGTTTTAAATGCAAATCATTATTGATTTTTATTTCCGCATTTGAACCAGTGCATACCAGGTATGGATTGAAACTTAAATGCCTATTACCTACGAAAACAAATCATCTTATGAAAAAACACCAGGAGATACTTACCCAGCTCTATAAAACGCTTGATAGCTACAAAAAACAAAGCCCGGCATACTATGAATATTTAGGGGAAATTATGAAGCCCCAATATTTTGCAAAAGACGAGGTGCTTTACGAGCAGGGACAGGTGATCAAAAAGGCTTACTTTTTATCCAGTGGTTTTATGATGGCTAATCATTACACTGAAAAAGAGGGTGACAAACACGTAGTCAATATATTTTCAAGGAACGAGATCATTTCCGGCAAAAGCTTTACCGAGCAAACACCATCCGATTATGAACTGGTGGCTTGCAAGGGTACTTATGTGCTACACCTCACTTATGAAGAAGTCAATACCATTTACAGCAAGTTTCCCGACACGCAGGAACAGGCAATGATCATACTGGCCGACAAGGAAAAGAAAGAACTGGAAACAAAACGGATGCTGGGCCTGGATAGGATGGCTATGGTCGCGGAATTTTATAAACGGTATCCTGAACTTTTGAAACCTGGGAAAATAATAAAAGACCGTGATATAGCTTCATTTTTAATGATCGGCCAAAGTACCCTTCGGGCTTTACGAACCAAACTCAAACATTAAATTAAAGTTAACAAATTTGCGTTTCGCGCTAATTATAGCGCACCGGATTTACGGGATAGTGGGATTTTCGCCTATACCAATTTATAGGGCTTATGGGAAAAACGGACTAATCCACTGCTTTGTTGAAACTGCTGTTTGGTTATAGCAGGCATAGCGGTAAATTACCAAATACTAACCTATGATTTTCAAATTTAGTGAGAGGCTTTATGAAGACCTGAACAGTGCGCTTGGTGCATTAAAATTAGAAGAAAAACAGCTCATCAAACGACTGGAACAATCGGTACACGTCTGTATCAAATACTTTACCCGGCTGAAGGACTTTTATAAGGAGAATGAACCTACCGGCAAGGAAGAACGGATACGTTTCTTCAAAGAGATTAAACCCAAATTTAAATCCCTGCTGATTTTTCACCAGGCATTGCTGCGTATCGAGAGCCGCCGTATTATTGGCAACAAAGATGCGCTTAGTCATTATTACCTGGACGAAGTAAAAGTGTTAACCCGCTTTTTCGAGGACCACCGGGATTTTCACCGCTATATGCGGTTGAACGATACCTATTTGGATGAGCAATATTACCTGCCGGGGGTATTCAACGTACACCTTGACCCGGATGAAAATATCATAGATACGGATACTACCTTTAATACCAGCCATGATAACAAGCTGGCCCGGCTTATTGCACATGAATTACTATTGACTTATCTCGAAAAAACAATCCTGCGGCTGAACAGCCGCGAGGAAATTGATCTATCCACTTTTATCGAGGAGGAAATGATCTGCTGGACACAAACCAACACTGCACTATCTGAAACGATCTACGGCTGGAAAGAAACTAAAGCCCTGAATCACGGCAAAGTATCCATAGCCCGGATAGCCGCTTATATGGAAAAGGTTTTTCATGTTGAGCTGGGCAATATCTCGGATAACTGGAACTATATCTGCGAACGGGCCAATAAAACCATCTTCCTGGATGAAATGAAAAAGGGTGTTCTTGACCGGATGGCGCTTAAACTCCGGTAAATCATCGTCCGACCTCGGTTGAGGTCGGACATTTCCGCATTTTTTACGGGAGATTTTTGTTCCGGCTTCGCAATGAAGCGGAGCCTTAAACACCATTTCTTATGCTTCACGATATTACCTGGAAGCAATTCGGAATAGCCGCGGTCAGCGCCGGGTTGCTTTATTACCTCATCATTTTATTTAAATATTACCGGCTGGAAATAGCCGCGTTGTTTGCCGGTCAGAAAGAACAGCCGCCTGTACCGGAAAATGATCACCAAATTTTCGGGGCCGCCATAACGGATGATTCAGAAATGAACCTGGTCAATGCGGATGAACTGCGCTTTGCAGAACCGGACGAAATGGAAACCCCTGTTAAAGAGCAGCTTTTAGGGGACATGGCGGATTTTATGGAGGAACTCAAAGTATTGCTGCGGATCACCAAAGAAGCGGAGGATACTAAAGAAAACTTTATCATGCTGCTACAACTCCTGGTTGGCAAACACCCGGCAGCGGCATCCCTCCGCTATACCGAGCCTATCGCCTTGTACCTGTTGGAAGAGGGCACCGAATTGCCTTTTGCACTTTCCAAAGACGAGATCGAAGAAGCTATCATCAACACCTCATTTAACGAAGATTAAACCATGAAAAAGAAAATCATTTCCCTCTCCCGCGCCGTTTTTTCGGCTTTAAGTTTATTACTACTGGCCTTATCCTCGTATGCCCAGGACGGTAACGCCGGGTTGACACAAGCTACCACGATGGTCAAGGGTTATTTCGACACGGGCTGTAACCTGATGTATGCTATTGGCGCTGTGGTCGGCATTGTCGGTGCTATCAAAGTTTATCAAAAATGGAATGCTGGAGAACCCGATACCGGCAAAGTCGCCGCCTCCTGGTTTGGCTCCTGTATCTTTTTGGTCGTCGTTGCAACAGTGATCAAATCATTCTTTGGGTTATGAGCAGCGTGTATCAAATTAACAAGGGCATCAATAAAAGCATTGAGTTTAAGGGCCTACGTGCGCAATATATCGGCTACCTGGCCGGTGGGCTGGTTGCTTTACTCATCCTGTTTGCGGTATTGTACATCGCGGGTACCAATATGTATTGCTGCTTGTTCCTGGTCTTCGGATCAGGAACGGCATTGGTCACCTATGTATTCCGGCTTAGCCATAAATACGGGCAGTACGGCTTAATGAAGAAGCGGGCCAAAAGGCAACTACCCGACTATCTCAAATTCCGGTCAAGAAAATTGTTTATTCACTTAAAAAAGGGGGGTATATGATCAGTATTGAAAAAATATTTCCGATTTACAAAGTCGAGCATAATGCGATGATCTCCGCACAGGGCGATATTACTATCGCTTTTGAAGCTATTTTACCCGATATATTTACCTTGTCGGATGCCGATTACGAAACCTATCACCAGTCATGGGTAAGGTCGGTTAGGGTACTGCCCAAACATAGTATCGTTCATAAACAGGATATTTTTACCCGGAACAAATATGCGGCAGGCCCGGCAAGCGGGCAAAGTTTTTTATCTGCATCAGCCGGTCAATATTTTAAAGACCGCGCGTTTTTAGACCACCGCTGTATTATCCTGCTTACCAAAAAGGCTATTGATCGAAAATTAGCCACGAGTGCCTATTCGGGATTGATGCGCAAAAGCATTGTGCCAAAACAAACCATAGATGCGAGGTTATTCCCCGAGTTTATGGAAAAGGTCGGGCAATTCGAGCGTATCCTTTCGGACAGCAGTTTTGTTAAACTGCGCAGGCTGAAAAATGATGAATTGGCAGGGACGAAGGATAAGGCCGGTATCCTGGAGCAATACGCTTTTCTGTTAGGTGCCGACGAAAGGCCGATGCTCAAGGATGTGCATCTCAAAGACAGGATACAGGTTGGCGACCAGTATGCCCAGCTTTTTACGTTAGGGGATGCGGAAAACCTGCCTGCACTCTGCGGCAGCCGGATCAACTATGATAAATACAGTACCGACCAGACCCATTTCCCCATCGGCTTTGCCGCACAGTTAAACCTCTTACTGGACTGTAACCACGTCTATAACCAGTATCTGTTTATTGACGATGCAGCCAAAACCATGAAATTACTGGAGGCAAAAAAACTGCGCCTGCAATCGCTTTCGGCTTACAGCCGGGAAAATGCCATCGCACGGGACGCGACCAACGATTTTTTAAACGAGGCGATCAGTCAGCAGCGCTTGCCCATCAAAGCGCATTTTAATGTATTAGCCTGGACAGACCGTGCAGAACAGTTGCAGGATATAAAAAACCAGGTAGGTTCTGCAATGGCACAGATTGGGGCCAGCAGCAAACAGGAAACGGATGGTGCCGCCCAAATCTGGTGGGCAGGTATCCCCGGCAACGCCGCCGATTTTCCAATGAACGACACCTTTGACACTTTTTTGGAACAAGGTACTTGCTTTTTGAACCTGGAGAGCAATTACCGGAGCGACCCACCGGATATGGGCATCCGTTTTTGTGATCGACTTTCCGGCAAACCTGTTTTCGTTGACCTGTTTGACGCGCCGCGCAAATCAGGTATTACCTCGAATATGGGGATGCTGGTTTGCGGCACATCGGGCGGCGGCAAAAGCATGACGGTCAACCACATTTTGCGCACCCTGTATGACCAGGGGGCGCATTGTGTTACGGTGGATATTGGCGGCAGCTATAAAGGACTTTGCGAATTGGTGAACGGTTATTATTTCACTTACGAGGAACATAACCCGATCAAATTTAACCCCTTTTATTTGCCGGAGGGTGTCGTACTGGATACTGAGAAAAAGGAAAGCCTGAAAGCATTATTAGTGGCCTTGTGGAAACAGGAAAATGAGAACTTTAACCGTAGTGAATATGTGGCACTATCCAATGCCTTACAGGGTTATTATGACCACCTAAAAAACAATGTGGCTATTTTTCCTTGTTTCAACACCTTTTACGAATACCTCGAAGTACATTATACCGATGTGCTGAAATCGCATAAGGTTAAAGACCGCGATTTTGACATGGATAATTTCCTGTATGTATTGCGGCCGTATTATAAAGGCGGGGAATTTGATTACCTGCTGAACGCGACCGAAAACCTGGACTTACTGAACCAGCGTTTTGTGGTAATAGAATTGGACCAGATCAAGGACCATCCCATTTTATTTCCGGTGGTGACGTTGATTGTAATGGAATTGTTCCTGTCTAAGATGCGCAAACTCAAAGGCATCCGCAAGGTACTCACCATTGACGAAGCCTGGAAAGCCATTGCCAAATCCGGCATGGCCGAGTTCCTGAAATACGCTTTTAAGACGATCCGGAAATTTAACGGGGTGCCTATCGTGATTACGCAGGAGTTGGACGACCTGGTAAGCTCCCCTATTATCAAGGATGCAATCATCAATAATGCCGACATCAAAATATTGATGGATATGAAAAAGTTCCTGCACAAGTTCGACAAGTTGCAGGACACTTTAGGGCTATCCGACAAAGGCAAAACCATCCTGCTATCCGTCAACAAGGACAACCGCGAGATATGTATCGACATTGGCGGCCAGGTTATTAAAGTTTATAAAAACGAACTCTGCCCCCAGGAATACTACGCCTTTACCACAGAGGGTAAAGAACGGGTAAAGGTGCAGGAATATGCTGCCAAATACGGCAGTATGGAAAAGGGTATCACCGCATTAGTTAACCACTTAAATACTGATAAATCATGAAAACATTAATCAAAATCATGCTGCTCCCCATCAGTTTATGGACAGCCTGCACCAATCACAAAACAACGAATTTTATTCCGGGCATCTACGTAAACCATGCACAAAGCGCATATAGCATTGCCGATGATACACTGGTGATTACTTTAAACCAGGGCAATTACACGCTGATTCGCAGGACAGGTTTTTGCCGGATAAAAGACGGTAAACCCCAACCGGCGGAACATAAAACTAAATCTTTTACCGGCATTTGGGATAACCAAAAACAAACGCTGCAAATCACGCAAAATGGCATACTGGTTCAATTCCGTCCCGGTGAAAACGACTTGTTAATTGAAAACAGCGTGTACCATAAAATAGGGAGGGCAGGCCATGCGGATTTATAGGATCGTTTTACCTGTCAGTATGGTTATTGTATTGACCGCCCTGCCGGAACAAAAGGTTAGCGCGCAGTTTGTCATCAGCACCGTGTTAAACAACACCGTCGGCAAGATCATCCGCGCCATTGACCTGGAAGTGCAGAAAGCGCAGAACCAAACGATATGGCTGCAAAACGCGCAGAAAGTAGTGGAAACCCAATTGAACCAGTTAAAACTGTCGCAGATCGCGGGGGTATCCAAACAGCAAACCGACCTGTTTACCCAATATTATAATGACCTGTTCACCGTAAAGGAAATAATTACCGATTACGAACAAGTCAAAAATATTACGTTGAGGCAAGAAATGCTGGTTAAGGAATACCAAAGCGCCTGGTCATTGACCCAACAGGATAAGCATTTCAGCGCGGCGGAGTTATCGCATATATCTTCCGTTTATACCGGCATTTTGCAGCAAAGCGTAAATAACCTCGACCAATTGCTGGCCTTAATAAACTCTTTTAAAACTCAAATGAGTGATGGCAAACGGATGGAATTGATTGGTAACACTTCCAAACACATTGACCAGAATTATTATGATTTAAAGCAATTCAATAATGAAAATATTATGCTCAGCCTGCAAAGGGCAAAAGACGAGAACGATATACAGGCTACGAAGAACCTGTATGGTATTAATTAGTATGGTGATTGCAATAAGTGCTAAAGCACAGTCTTTCAGCTTCAGCGATTTGTTTGGCCAGGCCAACAAACAAAAGCAATATTATATGCAGCAAATCGCGGCTTATAATGCTTTTGAATCCGAACTGAAGCAAGGTTATAATGTCATTAAGAATGGCTTATCCGGCATCCAAGCTATAAATGTGGCAGAATTGAATGCACACAGCACCTATTATGCCTCGCTTAAACAACCGGGCAGCATGGTCAAAAGCAGTACGCAGGTACAGGATATTTTAAGCTGGCAAACCGACATCAACAATAGTTTTAGTCAAACTTTTACCGGCCTGACCAGCGATGAACAGAGCTATGTAGTCGTGGTAAAAAACAATATGCTGACCGAATGCAATGCCGATTTAACCGACCTGCAAAACCTATTGGCCAGCGGCGCCCTGCAAATGACCGATGATCAGCGGTTGAAAGGCCTGGCAAAAATTCATGCCGATATACTGGACAAATACCAATTCACCCGCAGCTTTTGCAATGCTGTAAAATTACTGGCCGCCCAGCGGCAGCAAGACACGAACGAAATACAAACATTAAAATCAATTTATGGCACGAATTAAATTAATCATAGCAGCAGTGGTGTTATTGCTAACCACTACTGCCGCGCAAACCAAAGCGCAGACCGCTGATCTCACACAATTGATACTGGACATTGAAAAATTAACGCAGTTAAAAGGTATCCTCACCGATATGAAGACCGGCTATACGATCATAGACGGGGGTTATAACGAGGTCAAACAAATTGCCGATGGCAATTTTAACCTGCACTCCACTTTTTTGAATGGCTTGCTGATGGTTAGCCCGGCAGTAGCCAAGTATGGCCGGATAGCGGATATTATACTGGAACAGGGTTATATCGTTACCGAATACACCCGCTATTATAACCAGTTTAAGCAAGGCCATTTCAATAGTGATGAACTGGCTTATATGGCTAATGTTTATACCACGCTATTACAGCAAAGCCTGCAAAATCTAAGTCAGTTGGCGGATATATTAATGGCAGGCAAGCTGCGCATGAGCGATGATGAGCGTATGCGGGCAATAGATCATATCTATACGGATACGGACGATAAGCTGACCTTTCTGCGACATTTTGACCAGCAAGCCGCCGTTCTGGATATGCAGCGCCAAAGAGAATTAAACAATTTATCCACCCTACAAAAACTCTATTGATTATGGATAACCTAACAGGCTTACAAGCCACCTTAGAACAGGTGTATAGCCAAATGCTGCCGCTTTGCAGTTCATTGATCGGCGCGGCGCAGGGTATAGCGGGATTTGCGGCTTTGTGGTATATCGCATCCCGCGTATGGCGGAGCATTGCAGCCGCCGAGCCTATCGACTTTTACCCTTTGTTACGACCGTTCGCTTTGGGTATCGCCATTATGCTGTTTCCGACCGTTATCGCGGTAATGAATGGCGTATTGCAGCCGGTGGTCAGTACGACCAACAGCATGGTTACGGATTCTAACAATGCTATTGCCACCTTATTACAGCAAAAACAACAAGCGGAACAGCAAACACAGACCTGGCAAATGTATGTCGGTGCAGACGGTAGCGGCGACCGCGATAGGTGGTATAAATACACGCACCCGGATGATCCCAACGACAGCAACGAAGGGATGTTGGGCAGCGTGGGCAATGATATGAAATTCGCGATGGCCAAAGCCGAGTATAATTTTAAGAACAGTATAAAAGAGTGGATGTCAGAAGTATTGCAGGTACTTTATGAGGCCGCAGCCCTTTGTATCAATACGATCCGGACTTTCCAGTTAATCGTACTGGCAATCCTGGGCCCCTTGGTATTCGGTATTGCTGTTTTTGACGGTTTCCAGCATACCTTAACGGTATGGATGGCGCGGTATATCAATGTATTCCTGTGGCTGCCGGTCGCCAATATCTTTGGCAGCATCATTGGCAAAGTGCAGCAAAATATGCTGACGTTGGATATTTCTCAAATACAAAGTACGGGGGATACCTTCTTTAATTCAACAGACACCGCGTATCTCATTTTTTTGCTCATTGGCATTGTCGGTTATTTTACAGTGCCAAGCACGGCTAATTACATTGTCCATGCGGGCGGTGGTAATGCCCTTGTCCAAAAGATCAATAGCCTGATCAGTTCAACCAGCCGGACAGTCGTTTCCGCAGGCGGCGGTATGACCGCCGATGCTTTCGGCAACCAGCGCGAGAACGTAACCCAAAGTATGGCTATGAATAGTGAATCAGAGGGCTATTTCAAAGACAAAATCAAAAACTAAAATTATGTTCACCCAACTCAAAAATATCGACACTGCTTTTAAACACATCAAGCTATTCAGTTATTTGCTCATCGTGGCCTGCGCGGGCATTTCCTGTTTCGCCATTTATAAAAGCTACCAGTCTTCAACAGACTTTAAAAACCATATCTACATACTGGCTAACGGGAAAGCATTGGAAGCCTTTGCCGCCGACCGGAAAAGTAATATTCCCGTGGAGGCCCGCGACCATATCAGAATATTCCACGAGGACTTTTTTAATCTTGACCCCGATGACAAGCAGGTACAGGCTACCATTACCAAAGCTTTGTACTTAGCCGATGGGAGCGCCAAAACGCAATATGATAATCTTAGGGAATCGGGATTTTACGCCAACCTGATCGCAGGCAATATCAGCCAGCAAATCACGGTGGACAGCATACAACTGGATATGAACCAGTATCCCTTTGGGTTTAAATGCTACGCTACGGAAAAATTGATCCGCACCAGTTCGACAGTTACCCGGAGCCTGGTCACGCAAGGCAGCTTACGAAACGTGGCCCGTTCGGATAATAACCCGCACGGTTTCCTGATCGAAAAATGGGAAACATTGGAAAACAAAGATTTGAATACCCAAAGTACAAAGCCATGAAAACGGACGCATTAGCCCTAAAAATAGCCGGTAAAATTATCCGCAACCAAACCCGGTTTGCCGTTTACCTCAACCGCAAAACACAGCACTGGAACAGGGCATCAAAGATCGTTGCCTTAACCCTGTTTGTTTTGCTGTTTGGCGGCCTGAGTTTTTATTTCATTATCCATTCATTTTTTAATTAAATAATATGACAACGCAACATTCAATTCAACACCAAAGACAACGGAAATTCCTGCTGGTATTGCCGCTGATTTTAATACCGTTCCTTGCCCTTGCATTTTATGCTTTGGGCGGTGGTAAAACCGGAAGTTCCGATAAGCAATCAATGATCAGCCAGGGCTTGAATACCAGCCTGCCCGGAGCACAGTTCGATAAACACGAAAAGGCAGGCGATAAAATGAGTTTTTACCAGCAAGCCAAACAGGATTCCGACCGCGCGAAATCCGCCGCCAGTAACACGCTTTTACAAAAATTCGGGTTTAAGCAAAATGAGGCGGCCAATTCCAACATAGCTGCTGTTAATTCTCCGCTCACGACCGCTAATACCGATCCTACTGTTACCCGCATCAATCAGAAACTCGCGGCCATCAATAAACAGATCAGTCAACCACAAAAGCCCCCCGTACCGCCTGCTACCACTATGCTTGCGGCAGATAAAACAGTAACGGAACAAGTAAACAAACTGGAGACTATGATGAAAACAATGAACAGCAGCCAGTCGGCTGACCCGCAAATGCAGCAGTTGAGTAAAATGCTGGCACAGATCGAGGCGATACAGCATCCTGAATTGGTAAAAGCTGAAAACAAACCCACCCTTTCTACCGACAACCCTTTTAAAGCGGTTCGGGCTACAATTGACGGGAAACAAAAGATCAGGCAGGCAGGCGCGGTTAAATTGCGTTTGAACGACAGCATCCTTGTAAAAGGGCAATTCATTCCAAAGGGAACATCGGTTTACGGTACGGCCACCATCACCAATCAGCGGCTTTTAATCGCAATAAAAAACATCCGTTTGGGGCAGTCGATTATCCCGGTGGATCTTTCAGTTTATTATACAGACGGTATGCCCGGTGTACCCGCACCCGAAGCTGAGTTTGGCGAGGCTGCGGCGGGCGGTGCGGACAACGCCATGCAAAGTATGGAATTTTTAAGCATGGACCAGTCCCTGGCTACACAGGCTGCCGCAGGCGGCATAAGCGCTGCCAAATCACTTTTTAGCAAAAAAGTAAAACGCATCACCGTACATCTGAAAGATGGCGATGCTGTATTACTGCGCAACAATCAAATTCGTTAATCTTAAAGTACCATAACCATGAACACAGAAAATATAGAATACCTGAAAAAGAACCTGCTAAACCTGGGGTTTGGCGATAAGGTCAACGAGGAAATGGAAAAACTCATTAAGGCCAAAGTACCGGAGTTTAACCTCACTACCGAACAAACCTATAACAACAAAAAAATGGACTACACCCTGCACTTTAAAGCCGGTGACCAGGGCGATATGTATTTCTTTAACCGTTATGATGCTTCACTGAAAAACGAAGCCGATCCCACCAAAGACCGGATGCAAACAATGTATATCAATAGGGGCCACGGTATAACTGCCAAAGAAGCATTCAATCTTATGGAAGGACGTTCAGTAGAAAAGAAATTATACACCCGCGATAATGAACCCTATACAGCCTGGCTAAAACTGGACTTCAAGGAAAAGGATGAATACGGCAATCATAAACTGCAAAAGTTCAGCGAAAAATACGGTTACGACCTCGAAAAAACATTAGCCCAATATCCCATCAAACAACTAAATGACCCGCAGCAAAAAGAAGAATTGATGCGTTCTCTCAAAAAAGGCAATGCCCAGCAGGTTACCATTGAAAAGGACGGCCATTCGCACAAATACTACCTGGTCGCAGAGCCGCAATATAAACAGGTAAATGTTTACGATAACAATTTGAAAACTGTCAAACGCGAATCGCTGAAACTGGACAACACCCAACAGCAAAGCCGGAAAAACCAACAGGAAAACTCCAATAAACAATCCCGCAAACAAAAAGTCCACTAATCTAATACCAGCCCCGAAAGGGGCTTTTTTCATTTATATAATCAATATATTATCCGCGCTGATGCCTCCCGCCCGGGCTATACGTTCCAATCTGCTTCGCAGGATTTCCCCTGCTATCCCTATCAGGGATTTTTTTATTAACAAGTTGCAAAGCCATACAGGAGGGAATTATAGCTTTTTATAAACGCATATAATTTCAGCCTCTGTTAGTTTTTCTTTCCCCTGTCTTCTGATATCAGCTTTAACCCGCCCGTCCTTTATATTCATTGCGGTGATTATCCTTTCGCCCCACATTTGAGCTACATCGTGATCTTTCTTCCCGTAAACTCGTTCAACATCCGCGCTGTAGATCCTTTCGAAATTTTTATAAGGCAATAATAGGTCCAGGTCTTCTTGGGTAAAGTAATGTTTAAAATACTCATTATTGTGGGGGTCAGCCGGGTCATTTTTATAATATTTAGTGGAATGAACGCAAATACTGATCAAAGACCCGGTAATAAGATGTCCGTAAATTTCCCCCATTAATTCACTGCACTCTTTTAATGAAAAAAAATGTAGGATGTTGTACAGAATGACCATCGCGTACTTGCCGGCAGGTAATGCCTCATGCTGTATATCACTGGTGATTAACTCCCATTTTTCTGATTCCGCCCCGGCTATCTCGGTCATACGTGACCGTAACTTTTCCAGTTGAAACGCCTCATTATCTATCCCGATTAATCTTCTGTCAGAAAGGTCGGCGTATTGTATAAGCGGCGATGTTTGCCCGCAGCCGATATCTATAATAGCCCCGTCAACAAGTTGGTCGTCGAATCGATAAACCGGGTTAAAATCATTTTTTAAAATATCGTCTGTAGAGAAAACCTCACCAAAAACCTCCCAATATAATTGCATCTGTAATTCCATTGTTAAAAATAATAATTTAAGTGACTTCAAGGAATTTTTGGGAAGTACCCGACTCCATCGGGCCCGCGCTTTACGCTGTATCTTTTTTTCAAAAAGGATGCCGCTGCAATCACTACTTCGGCCATGTCTGGAAATCAGGTTCGTCATTCCCGCTCTGCTTCATCCCTCACCCCATTTCCAGGCCGCGCAGCAAGAGCCTGCCTGCCGTATGTCCCGACCCACTCAGCGGAATTTGACCGCACGCTATTGCTTAGCCTGGCAAATTCTTCCCGCTCATCCGGCAGGCAGGCACTTGCTTTATCCCGATGCTTTTAGATCAGCAGGTTGCAAAGACCTTAAAACGGGAAGACCTTAATTTTTTTCAAAAGAAGGAAAAAAAGCCAGCCAAGTTGTGCCCTCATAGCTGCGATTGCCGAAAGGACAGCCAAAAGACTACGGCATAATGGCGCGGTTGTTTATTTTTTGGCGCGCCACCTAAAGGACTTATTCCGTTTCCTTTTGGCTTTACAAGGGCACCTTGTATTGCTTTCTTTTTTTCCTTTTTCTTTTGAAAAAAGCTTTTTAGGGGAAAGGGGCGAAAGAGAAGAAGAATTAACAAAATTTTTTAACTCTTAAATTTTAAAGAAATGCAAACCGCAGAAAAAAATGCAAAAGGGGTACAAGGTGCCAACGCAAAAGGTAAAGAAGTAAAAACCGAAAACCGCCCGAACATTACAGGGAAAGAAGCCAAAAAAGATGAAGCTAATGAAAATCAAAAGCCTGCCCAAACTCCGCAAGTTGAGGCAGCCCAAACTAACGAAGCAAAGGCAAGTGCAGCCCCTACAGTGGATAACCAACACGCTGACACTCAAAATAAAGCCCAACAGCACGAAGTAAAAAAAGAAGAACCAAAGGCAGAGGTAAAATACATCAAACCCGCCTTGAATTTGGAACAGACTTTAAAAGCGGTGGATAACCTGCACCGCAAGGGTATCCAAAGGCTAAACCTGATTGCCCGCATCAAGCAATTAGAAGCCTTTGAAGTGGCTTTGGCACAGGAAAGCGACGAGTTGAACGATAACCCCTATCAGGGTTGCAAGCTGATTATCGAAGATGATAAAAAACGCCAGTTTATAACCACTACACCAGGTTTAATCCGTTTGGTATCGCAATTTATTTTTGATGCCTGTGCCGAAAAGTTGGCAGAGATTGAAGCCAACATCGTATTCCCAAACGCTTAAACAATTCAGCAAATGCCCCGTCCGCCAATCTGCGGACGGCGGCATTTATGGTTTCACCTCAAAATAAAGATAAAATGTACGATTTATTTATAGAGCTGACCGACCAACTGTTTTGGAAGGGCTACGCAGCACAATTAGCCAAAGAAAACCCCGCAGGTTTCCAGTTTGAGTTTAACGACTTCTTAAATACTTACGGCTATGCAGGATAAAATATTGCTCCTTGTAAGGCTGATTGTAGAAACCCGCCATACGCACATTAACGATGCCATAAAGGAACTGGAAACAAAAACACGGTTAAGCATCCCAAGCACCAAAAATGTAAAAGTGCTGAAAGCCGAGATATTAAATACTCATCGAAAATCATAAAAATTAAAGCCGATGAAATGGTTTAATGAATGTCAAACACTTGAAGAAGTAAAGGCGACCTATAAAAAACTGGCCAAACAGTATCACCCCGATTTGGGCGGTGATACTGTTACCATGCAAGAGATTAACAAGGAATATGCCTTTGCCAGCGCCAAAGCCATCAAAGGCGCAAATCTTTCCGAAGAAGAAACCGAACACGAAATATTATCGTCCGAGGAGTACAGGAAAGCGATTGAAAAGATTATCCATTTAGACGGTATTACCATTGAACTGGTAGGGTACTGGATTTGGGTCACAGGCGATACCTATCCCGTAAGGGCGATACTAAAGGATGCAGGGTTTTTCTTCGCCCCTAAAAAATTAGCCTGGTATTTCCGAACAGCCGAATATAAAGTGTCCAAAGGTGGTAAAAAATCACTCGATGAAATCAGGGACAAATACGGAAGCGAGGTATTAAATGACAATAAACCAAAGAAACGGTTTATAAAACACTGAGGGGCGAAAGCCCCTTTTTTATTTGCCGTTATTGCGTGAGAAGACGCAATGGCTACTTTTCTTTTCTTCAGTCGCCTTAAAGAAAAGTAGCAAAAGAAAAGGGCTACGGCACCGCGCAAAAAACTTAACCCGTATTGGCTATTGATAAAGGGAGATTGTTTGAATTAATTTTTTTGGTGATTAATTTTAAGGTATGAATCGCCAAATAATGGAACAATACCGCAAATCAGACCAATACTATATTGATGAATACGATAGGACAACTATTGAGGAACTGAAAAAAATAGAAAAATTGATGGAGAAAGCCGAAAAACGGTTTTTTATTGATGAAGACGACCCCAAATCTCCTGAAACCAATACCGATTATATTGGCTACCGGATGCGATATCTTGACACCGGTGTTGAATATTCCCGTAACAAAGAAAGCAGCATCCGGGCCGCGATACAATCAGACGAAAGAAAAGACCGCCTGATCCGTTTCCATGCGATACCTGCCAATATCCTTTGCGATACTTGTGGTGAGGATATGAAGTTTGAACTGCATGATTTCCTGCAAAGGGATTCCGACCTGATCTTTATTTTTTCATGTCCTAATGGACACCTACCAAAAAAAGCTGTATATCCTAATGGCAGGGAATATTTCCTGCCTAAACACACCTGTAAATACTGCGGAAGCGACCTGGTTTCCAAAAAGAAAAAAACAAAAAAGAAACTGACGTTAACAGATACCTGTAAAGTTTGCGGTAAGGTGGAGGTTTTGGAACTTGATATTTCGCCAAGAAAAATATTGCCGGTCGATGAAGAAGAAAGAAAAAAATATTGCACGGACTTCAAGGGGCGCAACAATTTCATGGAAGATTTAAAACGGATCGCTGAATTAGGCAAGTTTACCGAAGTGGACGACAATAAGAAAAAATATGAATTTGATAAAGTCAAAAAATTAAACCTGCCGCAACTGGAACAAACCTTAACAGCGCAAATTGAAAAATCCGGCTTTATTAAACTTCAATTTGATAAACCCAAAACCAGCCGGTATTTGACAATGGAATTTTCTGCACAAGACCCGACAGACCGGGAGCCGGAAAAAAGTATCAAGGCATTAAAGCGGACTATTGATACCACGCTTTTTCATACCAACTGGCGCTTGATGTCGCCCGGAATTGACTATAAATTAGGCTTCCTGAGCGGGCAACTGAAGGGTTTTTCCTTAGATGAAGATATCTTAAAAATCGCACAGGAAATTTGGGAGAAAGAAAATAAATAATTTTATAAAATAGTAGTTATACAGAATAGTTGCTACATTTATTAGTAATTAAATAATTGATCACAATGGATTTTGTACAGCAACTTAATTTGAGGCCGGCAGACAGGATAGTTGCCCCGCTATTTAGAACCGGGTTAACCAAACACCATGCAATTTTTCTCGGGGTCAATGATTATGGGCAGCGATTAATTGCTGAAAACGATGCAACAGATGGTGTGCGGATCGTTACTGTTGAACAGTTTTTTAGTGAGCATCCCGTAATTGACAGGGTAGAGAGATTTCAGGGCAATTATATCCAACGGAACCAGGCAGTAATGACCGCACAAAATCTTGTCGGAACACATTATGACCTCTTTTTATATAATTGCGAACATTATGCTAATGAGGTGCAGCATGGTATTGTTGAAAGCAATCAGGTAAAGAATTTTTGGAAAGCCTTGGGCATTGTGGCTTTTGTATATGTTTTGGTTAAGAATTAATTCTGGCAAACGTTATTAAGGGTTTTACGTTACCCTGATCTGCCGCTCTTATCGCCGTTAAATAACTTTTCCTCACTTCATCTGCCTTTACCAAAGCGGAACTTCCCCAGGAGTAAACTGGCATTGAAAAAATCTGGCTAATAATAATATCGGCTATTAGCCTGGAATGCCGCCCATTGCCATTGGCAAAACAATGAATAGATACAATACGATGCTTGAAACGGATGGCAATTTCATCCGGCTCAAAGGTTTGATGGTCTATCCAGAATTGGGCATCGTCCAATAATTTCTTTAGTTCCATTCCGATTTGAAACCGGTCGATGCCAATATTCTTATTTGAATTTCTGAACGTCCCCGCCCATTTCCATACTTCGCCAAGCATCCTTTTATGGAGTTCTTTTATAAACTCCTCGGTCAAGATATTTTCTTTGTTGAACCTGCGCCTCAATGTCCATTCAACTGCTTTTTGAATGTTTAATTGTTCAAACTCATCCAGTTCGCCCCTTGTGGTTATCGTTGAAATAAGCAAACCCTCTTTTTCTTCTTCATCCAAAGGGGTTTGCCCTTCTTCGTAAGCAAAGTCTATTCCCATATATATTTTGGTAACTCCTCCTTAATTTCGGTGGCTTTTTCCTGTATGGCTTTTTCAATTCTTTCCATAGAGTTTTCCTGGTCCTCCAGTTTCATGGAATTTGACGTTCTCAGAACAATTTCCCGTGCCAGGGTATAGGCTCTTTTTTCTATCATCTTTTCAATAGAGCCATCTGCCGGGATCAAACCATATACTAATTTCATATCCATTGCCTGCGCGGCCTCCCGCAAACGATTGACCGTAATGTTACCTGCCGCTTCCCGCATCTCTAAATCCTTTACGCTTTGCGCAGTGATCTGCAATCTTTTGCCTAATTGCTGCAAAGTCATATTTAAAGAACCCCTTACTGCGTTTAGCCAGCCTTTTGACGGCATCACCATATTTTCAGCAGGTTTAAAAACGGTTAGTTTTTTATCTACCTGCTCAATTAATAATAGTTGTTTTTTATTTTTCATCAGACTATAGCCTTAAAAGTTAAATCAAATTTAAGACTATAATATTAAAAATACAAATTTATTTAAGCCTATAGTATTAAAGTAAAAATATATTTTAAGACTATAGGCTGATAATTTATCCTAAAGCAGCTTCAATGCTTTCGGCTAATGTAGAATCATCGTACTCTTCCAAATAGATCATAGTTTGGGACTCCGTTTCATGGCCCATCGCTTCTTGTATTAACCCAATATCCACTTTTTTGTGCCTTAAATTTGTGGCGAATGAATGCCTGGCTACGTAGGAAGTTACTGTTTTTTCGATACCCACATCTTCCTGTATCTTTTTCAAATCCTCGTTCAAATCCTTTAAGGCACTATCTAACCGGGCATCAATTTTTTTTGCCGTATCATGTTCCGCTTTCAGTATAGGAAATATATAATCGCCGTCACTTTGCAGCGGGTAAGCTTTGAAAACCTCAATAATAGCCTTTGCTTTGGAATGCAGGGGAAAATCGTAAGTCCGTCCGTTTTTGGTACGCCGGTAATGGATTTCGCCATTATTGATATTCTTATGTTTAAGCTTGGCTAAATCAACAAAATTGATACCTCTCGAATAATAACTAAAAAGGAAATATTGCTGCGACCTGTATTTGCGTAAGGTAGGGTCTATCTCCTGATCCTCAATTGCTTTTATTTGATTAGCCTTGATTGCGCGTTTACTTGTTTTATACTTTTTATATGCTTTGAATTTGATAAATTTTGAAGGGTGGTGATCTTTGGGGCACATCCCCGCCTTAATGGCCATATTCCAAATCCTGTAAAATGTTCTCAGATAATTACTGATAGAGTTGTCCTTTAGATCATTATTTAACAGATACCTTTCGAGGTTTTCAAAATCAGCCTGGGTGAAGCTGACAAATGGTTTATCTTTGGGGCCAAAACCGTATATCAATACAGCCTTGCAGTTTTTAAAGATATTGGCATAGCCTATTTTATCAGCCGCCTCAAGGTCAGCAACTACCTGGTCAGTAAATGCAAATAACTTGGTAGTAAGTAACGGTTGACGCGTCTTTTTTACCTTAGCGATCAAATCGGTGAGCGAAATCATTTCAACACCGGTTTTCTGCATCAATTTGAGTTCAAACTGAATGTCCTCCTTTATTTCCTCAATCTTTCGGATAATCGCTTTATACTTTGGGTGCGAATAATGAGGACACTCGTTTTCTTCGTCCCAATTTTCGACAGAAGAACTAAAACCAATGCCAATATATTTCGGCTCTTTATATAACGTTAACCGTACCCTTATTTCATGTTCACCGTTTTGCAACACTTTATAAGTCCACAAAACCACTTTCCTTTTCACTTCCATAATTCTATATTTGGTTTTACCTGGGTAAAACTTAGGTAAAACTAAAATACAGAAAATTCATTAAAATATGAAAAATGTTGAAAAATAAATTTATGTAACTAATTGATAAACAGATGATTTGTGATTATTTGAATCTATATGAATACAGAAAAGTTCTGTATGGCATGCAAGAGGTCATCGGTTCGACTCCGATATTCTCCACAATAAATCAAATGGTTAAACCCATAAGTAACTAAAAATAAGTTATTTATGGGTTTTTTAGTTTAATGGTGTAAAACATTAGTGTGAAACATTTTTGCTTTACAAGTGAAATTGGAGTATTCGCGATTATTCGTCTATTGTGGAATTAAATCGCTGTGTTTATCTTTGTATCGTCGACAAAGCAATAGTAATAACACTTTTAAAAGCGCATTTAAGTTGTTATTTATGAGAATGAAGAACTCTCAATAAACTCTCCCTTCTACGAGGCAACCGTATTCAAACCCGTCAACGGTATAACGACAATTACCTTTATTTTTTAATTATTTAAGCAAAGAAAAATGAAGACTAAAAACAACACTCGCCTGGATTTAAGAAAATTCCCAAAATCAGTTCGTCAAGCTATTAATGAAAAGAAAAATGAAATAAACAACCACTTTTATGATGAGTTACGGTCTCTTTTAAATAGGTCTGTTATTACAAAAGAGGATTTTATAGGGTTATTTAAAAAACATCTAACTAATGTCTTTCTGGAAGGTGCTATTGATATTGACAATATCAGTTTTAAAACTAATAATACTCCAGACCTTCGTTCTTTACCAAAAGCTGTTCGAGATATATTGAGGTCATTTGAAAAAGAAGAAGAACAAAAGAAAGCTGATTATATAACCAAAGCTCTATCCGATGTTCCATCTTTAAGTATAGGACTTCTAAATGATATACTTGAAATGAGTAAAGAAAATTCATTCCAAAAGAAATGGATTGCTGCGCCACGAAAAGAACTTGTTTCAATTTAATAAAGATGTATTACTCAAAATTTTAATTTGTTAAACTTATTATAGAGGCTATCCCGAAAGGGGTAGCCTTTTTTTTTGTTAATTGATATTTTATTCAGTTGTTTTGGACGAATAGCCTTTAACATCTCAATATTTAAATTGATTTTTAATAATTTTGACATTAGAAAAATAAGCCATTCAAAACACAATTGCCTATAAATCAAATGGAATATCACGAAATAATAAAAGGACTATATAGTAACGATCAAAGTCAAATAATTAAAATCTTACAACGATCTATCTATTGTTCCCAAGTAAGTAAGAAAGATGAAACACTAATTATTACCCATACTGGATTTTCATTTTTTACCCATAAGGATAAAGAAATGGAAATACTGATTGGATTTAGTAGTAACTCGAACAAAGTCATTACAATTAGGCAACCGCGAGCTGAATGGAATTATAAAAGAATTCCTCTGATTAATGGGCTTCGTTTAGGTGGTGAAGGCGATTACTTTAATGTTATTTTAGGTTCAATGATTGTTAAGGTCACGGAACTAAACAATGATTATCAATTGTTAGAATATCATGTCAAAGACAATCCTGAATATTTTGAAAATAAACCGATAACCGAAATTGAGCTTTTAGATGATCCCATTAAATTAATTAAATCAATCAATATTGAGGCGGAAAACAATGGACCTGTTGAATATCCATTACAAAAAAGACATGGGGAAAAAATTTACTACGATGGAAGCAGTTTCTTGAAATATTCACCTATTAACGATAGGGACGAAGAAGACAGATACGATGATTACGAGAAACGCCCCAGCTACGAAGATTGGTTAAGAGAGGAGTTTGGTGATGACGCAGAAGGCGCATATTGGAATTTAGATTAACTTTAATTTGTCATTAACTACCTTCAATCTCAATTCAACCGCTCTTTCCCCTAAATAGATATTTGCATACAACACCTTTTATTTTTAAGAAAATAATTAAAAATAAGTTATCGTAAATTCCGCAAATCGGTATATCCTCCTTATAATAGCCCTATAAATAATTAGAAATCATGGAAGTATTAAAAAAAGAGGATGTTAAAACTCTATTAGAGGCAAACAAAAGTGTTAACAGGGAAACACTTTACAAAAAGGAAATTGACACATTAAAACCAGGTGAGGCTATTCGCTTAACAATGGAAGATTGGTCTCTAAAAACCAGTCCCAGCAGTTATTACTACCGTTTCAATAAAAATCAAGGTAAAAGGGTAGTAACCGTGAATAAATTGAAGGATGGTTTTTTAATCACAAAAAATTAGTGCCTTATACGAAACGTTAGCCTCTTAACGAAGGGTAAGAGCTAACGTTTTTAATTTACATATCATCGGGGTTTAAGTTGTTGAAGGATAAAGCAAAAAACCAACTATCAGATATCCTATACCAATAGTAGCCATTATTCCATCTGCATTTTTTGAGGTATTTTGTATTAAATCTACAAGAGGATCAATCAAGCAAATGACTCCTGCAACAATTAGTAATATACTGATAACAAAGCGCTTCTTATTCTTATTTAACTTTTCTTTGTGTTTTTCTAAATACAATTCAATATTATACAATACTACGAGCATTGCAATTGAAGAAATTATTATCCCTATACCGATCAAGCACGTTTTGAAATCATCTTCATGCCCTCTATGATGACTACTAACAATAGCAATTAGCAAAAAGCCAATGACTCCAGTAGTAACAAAAAGCCACCTAAAAATTCTTATCATTATAATCTGTATATGGTTCTTAATGTAAAGATATAAAATTGATCCCGATCATTATTACCGCATTCCTAAGAGGTTCAGATTAAGCCACGATTGTTAGTTTTTTTATACCAAAATCTTATAGTTATAACTTTCTTTGGTCATCAATCCCGTAACACTTTGTTTTAATAGATAATTAAGCAATCCATCTTTAGTGGTGCTTTTAGATATATCTTGAATTTCACAATCAGGAATAACTTTAAAAGCAGTATTAATATAAAATTTTAACTGGGGTATTGATAATGAGGTATTGACTATACAATGCGAATGAATACCCAAAGTTTTAATTTCAGCATTATAAACGTTTCCTTTTGATATTATGCCACCATACTCTACAACGAATAAATAATTAATATACTCGTAGGATTTTGAGTAATCTTTAACTATCGTATTGAACAGCTTATAGTTTAATTGAAAGGATAAATCTTGAATATGTGGTGTTGGTATTCCTTCAATTGTGATATGATATAACTTGTCTTTCTTTGATAGGATGGTATATGCCTTTATAATATCGGAAAGGTAATCGGTAGTATTCTTTGATTTCTTTAATAGTTTAGTTTTAATCATTAGTATGTATTATTTCTTAATTGGGCATAATCAACCAATCCATCTAAAAGATTGTAATTGATTAATTCCATAGTGTTTTATTTTTTAGTCAATGAGTATAAAACGAACTCATTATTGGTGTTGATGTTTCAATCGTTCTCTATTAATTTGGCTGTCTATTATCTGTAATTCAATTCTTCTTAATCGCTTTTTCCAACTGCTGGTTAATGTGTCGTTATATTCTTTTAATTTAATCCTTCGCTTATTTTGTAGATCAATTAGTTTCTTGTTCATTCTTTTCTAATAATGTTTCTATCAATGATTTAATACTTGATAAAGGGAAAAGCTTTTTATTCTGAATATTAACAATTTCATCTTTTGGAAGAGGATAAGCATCCAATAGTTTTTGTATTTCAGATCTGTTTAATTGCAATCGTTCTCTTAACAGGTAATTGTCTAAATATTTCTTTCCGTTAATTAAATAGTAGATTTCCATAGGTAAGGGTAATTTTTTTCTTGTTGAGCGAAATATCTTTTCATTTCAGCAACAATATCATCTTCATCGTCGGTATCACTTTGTGTTTCTTCATCTTCATCAGCCGGTGCTGATTTCTTGTCATTCTTTGACTGCTCGGTATTCTTTGCATTCGGGTCTTTAGCCTCTTGAATAAAGGCTTCAAATTTCTTAACGTGTCTTGGTTTAATTTTCATGGTTACATATTGATTTTATACGATATGATATATATCTAATATCCCTGTCTCCCTTGAATAATTTTTCTGATATGTGTAGTTTACTCACGTTTTCACAAAGACCTCCCAGAACTCACCTAATTGATTTAATTACGTTCAATAACGATAGGGTAAACAAGACAAACAATTAATCTGTATTGTGCCTCCCTTTTATTCATGGTTAAAATGACCACAAAAAGTTGCCCACAAAACCATTAATTATGGGGCACAATCGGGCATTTTGCAGTATTTTTAATGTATAATAAAAACTACTACAAAATGCGAGTAAAATATAATAGAGTTTCCTCAATTGGCCAATCAGGACTTAGGTTCACCGCTGATAATGAAAAATATGATTTAGTATTACTTGATAAAATATCAGGTAGTGTTTCATTCAAAGACAGACCTAAAGGAATGGAATTGACCAAACTAATTGAGAGTGGAAAAGTTACCGAACTTGTTTGTGAAGAATTTTCAAGATTAGGACGTAATACTGGCGACGTTATAGAAGTGTTATCTTGGTTAGAAGAAAAAGGTATCAATGTTGTTATTCGTAATAATGGGCTTCAATCTCGGCCAAATGGAGTTAAGAACCCAATTTGGAATATGATAAGTTCAGTTCTTGCTAGCGTCTACACTATGGAATTGGAAAATATCAAAGAGAGAACAACCGTAGGAAGAATGGTATATGTTCAAAATGGAGGTAAATTAGGTAGGCCAGCTGGATCAAATGAAAATGATAGATCATTTTTGGAAAAACCAAAATCAATTCAAATCATAAAAGGATTGAGAAAAGGTTTAACAATTCGTGAAATTGGTAAAATTACAGGAGTCTCTACTAAAACGGTAATGAAAGTAAAGTCTTTAATACATGAAACAATCTAACAATTGCTCCGCCTTCACTTTAGAATCTAATTAAAATAGCTCGCTTTTAATGATTTTTTTAATCTTTGTGAATGGTATATTCGCATTAATTGGTTTAAACTAATAACATAATATGGACAATGCGGAATTAATAACGATGTTGAGAGTTTTAGAAAATAGTGCGAGACAATTAGGTAACATAAATGAAGCCAATCAATATACAGCTCGTATCAAATCATTATTACCAATTGATGAAAAAACCTTTATATATCCGTTTGATAATATAGAAGCCGCCAGAACTGCAATTGGGACAGGCTTGGAGGCTAAGTTCATAAAACCTTCACAACCTGTTATGTGGGAGACCAAGTTGATAGATTGCTTATTGGCATGTAAAGTTATGAAGACTTTTTGTGCTTGTTTCCCGGAGGCGCGAGCCCGTTATAATTTCTTATATAAAAGTTCCTTTTTTTACAAAAGCACAACTTTTTATATTTCATATAATTCAAGTAATTTCACTTTTGAAGTAACGACTGGGTTAAAATTTAAAAGTAACGAAGATTGTATTAAAAATACCAATATTGATGAACTATATAAAACTACCGAAGTCGCACTTTCCAGTTTAAAACAATCCATTAAATACGAGTTACCCACTGCTCGTTATGAGGAAGCCATTACTAGGTATGATAAAATCAGAAAAATTAGAACTTACTAGTCTAAAAGCTATTTCTAATAAATTACATTACAATGGTTCTGTGGACCCTGTCAATAAACTTATCGTAATCTTCTTCAAAAATTAAAAATCCATTTTTATCAAATAAAGAAACTATTATAGTTTCTGTTGTTTTGGATGTGGTCCATGTGGCTGTCTTAACATTCTCGTTATGATTATCTTTAAAAATCGCTTCCCCTGAATATAAAGATGTCTTTATAAAAGAGGCGGAGAATCTATCGTTCCGTAATGGCGCAATTAGCAGTTCCTCTATGATTTTATCACGTTGAAAATTCAATACAGAATTTCTTTCTTCATCATTCATGATTATAAGTTTAATTTTAAAAATGTAACAAATTTATGCGTTTTTTAATAAGCACAAGATTTAGGATAAGACAAAGTGAGAATCAGTTTAATCATTTCATGATGGTTAACTTTAAAGTAGATAGAGTCAAACCTGACCTAATTTAGTTTTTTATTATTCCATCAAATAAGTAAATTCACTTCCTAAATCCTTATTCTTATTTTCAACTCTTTTTTTGAGCGTAGTTATATATTTATCAGTCGTATTAATTCCTTGATGCCCGATACTTTTTGAAATTTCATACACATCACCACCCACACCTAACATTAAATTTGTATATGTATGCCTTGCTACATGGGAAGTTAACGTAACTGGAAGAGTTACTTTAAATTGATCAAAAACCTCTTTCTGCAGTTCTTTCAACTTCTTATTATAGATAGTAGTTTTTGATTGTAAGTGGTTGTATTGTGGCTTGGTCAATGTTGTATTTCCATCAAATATTACATCGTTATATAATTCGGGGTTCAGTATTGGAAATATAAATTCTTTTGAATGGATTTTAGCATAGTTGTGAAGTATGATCAATAATCTATCGTAAACATTCTTTCTAACCTTGTCCAGTAGTGGTTTATATACTTCAACATTTTTCAACATTACTTTTCGCTCATCAATTTTATCAAGTGGTGTAGTAATAATCAAATTGGTTAGTTCTGAATATTTAGCTTGAATTTCGTTGTATGTGTTTCTATATTCTTCTCCATTAAACGGATACTTGTATCTTAACTTAAATACATCTTCAACGTCTTTACTATTTATGTAATTTTTTAGCAAAAACATTATGGTTTCAGACATATAAACAACATGTTTTTTCTTTGTCTTATACTGAAAAAATTCTATCTCTCCCTCTTTGATGTTGCTAAACCGAAGTGTTAATAGATCGCTAACCCTTAACCCTTGTCCAAAAATTTGTAATAGGAAATAGTTCCTCGTATGATATAATGGATGGGTTTTATCAAGTTTTAATTCTCTAATTCTATCAACGTTTATCTTTTCAAGGAAGCCTTTTTCTATTGGTTTCCTTCTATTTTGAAAATGAACAAACGGATCCAATGGAGAGCTATATATTCCAGTCTTAACTGATTTTGTATAAAGCCGTTTAATACAATTGATATAATTTTTTGTAGTATTTTCAAGTAGGCCCGTTCCAATTAAATAAGTTTCAAATTCCTCAATAAAGGAACTTGTAATATCAGAGAAACTTAAATCCGATCTGTTTATTTGTTTTAGAAATTTCTCTATATGATAAAGTGTAGTCCTATATCTTTTGGATGTGCCTATTTTTTTTCTTTCTTCCAGGAATGAAATATTTCTATTCAATTGATATAAAAATGACTGGTTGTGTGTGGTTATTGGAATTTTATGAAGTTCCGCATTTCGGTGAATTTCATTTTGCTCATTATATTTAGAAGTCAGTTTATCTATAATTGACTTTCTTAAATCTTCATCAAAATCTCTATGATTTCTTAATTTGGCTTCAATTGTTTTACCATTTTTATTCCAAAATCTTTCCGCGAGGTTTATACCTAAAGATATATAGGTTGAGCGTCTGTTTTCAGTGATTCTTAAATTGATAATGCCATTTCTGTCATCTGGATACTTTTTCTTTAATACTGGAGTGATTGTCATACGGGTTATAAATTATTTTAAATTTAATAAAATAAATATAGTGTAAAACAAGTGTGAAACAAATATCAATAAGTTGAGAATATTTAAAATATAACTAATTGATAATGAGGTGATTTATTTTTAATTGAAGAACGATATTCTCCACTCAACCACTTAATGTACCTGGTGTTCAGCTATTTAGCAACACACCAGGTACTTACTCTGACAAAACTCTGCCACAGACTGCCAATTTCGGCGGCATGGAAAGCGCAGAAGTTACCTACACAACACCCCGCTTATTCAGGGGAAAACCCCATCGATCTCGTTCCAAAAGGCAGCACCAAAGCCAAAGAGAACGCGAAACAAAACTGGTATGTGGGGTTTTTTCTATAAACCCCGGCCTCCGGGAAATGGAAAGATTCAGGTTACAATAACGGCATGTTTGGGCTGGAAGCTAACCATTAGCCTATAAATTTAACCGGAATAGCTGTATGAGAAATCCGGGATAACAATTAGCACATAACCAGGTGGAACGAAGCGCCCGGGAAGAATATCAACAAGTAACAAAATAATTTTCAGGAAGGTTTTAAGCATACTGCTTGCCAAAACCGCAGTTAGAATACTTTCCCAGATGGAATTTAAATTTTCTTGTAAGGTTTGACTGCTCATACCGACAAATCAAACACGTAATTATTAAACTCAATAATTTTAGATGAAAAAGTTAGAAAATAAAGTGGCGGTAATAACCGGCGCGACATCAGGAATGGCTTTAGCCACCGCGAAACTATTTGTTGCTGAAGGAGCCTATGTATTTATCACCGGGCGCAGGCAAAAAGAGCTGGATGAAGCAGTTGAAAGTATTGGTAGCAATGTAACAGGGGTACTTGCCGATTCTGCGAACCTTACTGACCTGGATCGCTTAATGGAAACAGTCAAGTCTGAAAAAGGCCATATCGATGTGGTTTTTGCCAGTGCAGGCACAGCAGATTTTGCACCGCTTGGACAGGTAACCGAAGAAGCTTTTGACAAGATGTTTGACCTCAATGCCAAGGGTACTTTTTTTACCATACAAAAAGCACTGCCTTTGCTGCGTGATAAGGCATCTATCATCATGACCGGCACGATAGCCACCATCAAGGGTATGCCAAGCCTTAGCGCTTATGGCGCCAGCAAGGCCGGCCTGCGTGTTTTTGCCCGGGCGTGGACAAATGAACTAAAATTAAGGGGTATCAGGGTAAATGTACTCAGCCCCGGCCCAATAGAAACCGCTGTATTTAAAGGCAACGAAGATGTGAAGGCCCATATGGCTTCTCAGATTCCGTTGGGCAGGATAGGTCAGCCGGACGAGATAGCCACAACTGCCTTGTTCCTGGCTTCCAATGATTCCAGCTTTATCACAGGCAGCGAAATCTGCGTAGATGGAGGTATGGCCCAAATTTAACTGTAATTAATTAAAACAAAATCGGATGGACGTTAAACGCTTCATCCGATTTTATTTTGTTTATAATACTCTACTGTTCAGCTTTGCGGAGGTAATACGCGCAATGTCAAAATTTTGGAGGATTTAAGCACGTTGAATGGTATCCAAAGCTTCTATAATTTCAATAAGTTCTGTTCTTTCGCGGTAGTCGCCGCCTTTTGAGCCTGCAAAAACAACTATCCCTTGCTTATCTATAATATAAAGGGCAGGCACAGGTAGTTCTCCGGAATTGTCACTGTAGAAAGAATGAAAATCCAACCCCAATTGTTTCATCACAGCAATGGCCTCCGCACTGTTTTTGAAAATGGACGTGTATTGCCGCGCCACTTCGTTATGCGCATCAGACAACACCTCATATTCAAGCTCATTTTTCTCTTTCATGGTTAAGGAGTGGTCCGGGGTTTGTGCGGATATAGCAATTAGGGATGCTCCCCTTTCCTTTATTTGTGGTATTATTTTCTGGTACACACTCAATACCAGGTTGCAAAACGGGCACCACGTTCCCCGATAAAAGGTTAGTACCACAGGGCCATTCTTTAGCTGGTCACTTAGCTTTACAATTTGGCCTGTGGCATTTGGTAATTCGAACAATGGCGCTTTGTCTCCCTTGCGTAGTTTGAGCGGGCTTTGGAACTGCTCGGTTAACCGGGCGGCATCCTTATCAAACTTAGTTTTAATATCTGCCGGTATAGCGCTTGAAATGTGTTCAATTAACTGATTTTTACCCTCCTGGTATGAAGGGATTTCATTTGGTGTTGACATAATTTAGATTAAATTTTACACTTGCGAATGCATTGCGCCATTAATTATGGCGCAATGCAGTGCATTAAACATTCAAGACAGTTTTATTTTACCGCCAAAAGATCTACCTTTTCAATAACGGGATCTTTTGCCAGCAATTCACCAGCCTTCTCCATCAGCGCCTTCGCAATAGCTCCGTTAAGATGCGCGTCCCTGCCAGCTTCATCTTCAAAAGTATCGAAGACCCCAAAGGTTGAAGGGCCTAATTGTAAACCGTACCAGCTAACGGTTTCCTGTTCCTGTTGTGCAAGCGCCAGCCCGGCTTTCAGAAAGTCTGCAACTTCTTGTTCTTTACCCGGTTTGGCTTCCAGCCTCGCCAATAATGCTAATTTTACCATATATTAAATTTAAATTTTGTGCATTCGTGTACAACAATAGCAACGCGGGGGCCTTAATATTCGCTGCCGGTTGTATTTATTTTTAGCCCCGCTTCTCTTTTATATAATCAAATATTCTAATAGTAATAATTTAGTCAGAATCTTAGCTACTTAACAACAGGACAATTAACTGTTGCACCAACAGCCGTACTTGGCAGAGCGAGAGCTGTAGCTAAATTGCTAACATTTGAAAAATTGGATATATCAATTTTATTCACATTCCACAAAGGAGAATAACCTGCTTGTGTTGGGTTAACCGAAATAACATTGTGGGTTTGGGTGCTTCCTGTAACAGTTGCAAATCCCATGGAAGGATCTGTATTATTTGCAAAAAATACATATATAGGCGGCGTTGGCACCTGGTTGGCCGAATTGAGCGTTAGCGGGGTTTTTGCCTCATCAAAGTTAAAGTAAACAACTGTGCTGTCCCTATACCACCCTGTAACTAAAGATTGCGGGGCATTGCTTCCATATGTTAAAGCAGCAGCAGACCCATATGGTACTACAGGGCAATTGACAATTTGATTGGTGGCGACAATAGGATAGCCCGAATTTAATATAGCTGTTACGTTAGTTAATGAATTAGGCACATAGTTATCGGGTACCATTACTTTATTTACAACCCAAAAGTCATTATATCCTGCATCGCCAGGTTTTACAGGTATAACGTGGTTTTGCGCTGTTAACTCTACGGTCGGCGCACTTTGAGCGAAGAAAACATAAATAGGAACAGGTGTTACAGGGAGCACATCAAAATTATAATAAGTAGTGGGTGTTCCATCGGGGTTTAAACCATGGGTAATAAAAGGAGCTACATCCATATTAATAGGTGCATTTGCTGCCGGCAACCCGTTAGTAGCTGTCCGGACAAAAATATGGCCGAAAGCGCTGCTAAACCTGTCAATATACGCATGCGGAGCAGTTGTAATGTCTTTGCCGACATGGATAGATGGCGAATTTTTTTTGCAGGATGTGCAGAATGTGAAAAGTAAAATTGTAGTCGCTGTAACTACACCAGAAAAAATTGACTTCATACTTTGTTTTTGTTAATGGTTTTTAAACATTTATTCCTTAGTCGGACACTATTAACAGACCTTACAAAATATTTTAGTTTTTATTCAATTCATTCTCACGCCTGTTCAGTTGCCAAACCTTGAACACATACAGTTTGAGCGCCCGCAGAGGGGGTCAGCTGCAAGTTATTTACCACAACTGCTAACGGCAAAATGGCACGAGGCTTTTATTGAAAATATAAACAGTAATGACATGGAAATTTTTGTGGAAACCAGCCTTGGTTATTTTTTATCGTCAATTAAAGATCATTAATAAAAGATGCAGGTCTGCCATATTTACAATAAGACTGTGATAAACCAATGCGGCGGATTATAAAATTTCAAAGGTTTGGATTGGTACTATGAAGCTTGCGGTATAATGCCGGGAATTGACCGGTGTGTTTTTTAAAATAGTTACTAAAATGGGCCGACTCTGCAAAACCTAAACGGTATGCGGCCTCCTTGATGGAGAGCGGAGAATTCTGTAACAAGGATTTGGCTTCGGCGATTGTTTTTTCTGATATCCAGGTGCCAATTGCTTTTCCCGTTTTGCTTTTAATCACATTACTCAGGTAATTTGGATGCAGGTTCTGCGCATCGGCATATTCCTGGACCCTAAAAACGCGTTCCACAACACCAGTGCTCAGGTCGCGGTAATGTTTTTCAAGCATTTTTTTAAAATTTTTAACAATAAGGGAACTCCGGTTACCTTCATAAATGGGATTGTAATCCTTCCAGAAATATTCTTTAATCTTGAGCAACAGCACCACAAACAAGTTGCCGATCATTCTGTCCTTGTAGGGAGAATGTGCAAAATATTCTTTATGAATTTGGCGATATAATTGTTCAAACTCAGCAAATGCATCCGCATCTAAAATACGTGGCTGTATAGTTTCTGCAAGCAAAAATGGGAACTGTTCAAAAATGTCAGGATGAACATTTTCCTTTAAAAAAGATTCACTTAAGGTAATTAAACATACTTCTTCAATATCAAACCATTCATGTGATTTATAATGCCCGGGATTGGTAAAGTAAATTGTTCCTGGGGAGGTATCAAAAAGAAGGTCGTCGGTGGTATATTTCCCGTGCCCGTTCTTAACAAATACAAAGGAAAAGAAATTGGCCCGGTAAACAGGCGATTTAAAAGGCAGGGTTTTATGTATTTCTTTTAAATAATGAACGGTAAAATCTGTCCTGGTGTCAATTTCATTAATGGGCAACCCAAAATTCCGGTATTGCTCCTGAAGCCTGTTAAAAACTAAAATCCGTTCTTCTTTTTTCATTAGGCAGGGATGTTTATAGTTATATTCTGTTATCCATCAACTTAGCTTAACACAAAATTCAAATATAAAATGCTATCCCCGTTTGGTAAAGGAAAAATGATTTTTATTTACAGTTATTACCAGGGTAATAAATCGACCGGGTTGATAATTTTTCATTTGAGTAGTATTTAATAATTTGCTTGTCCTATATCCAGGCGGTTAAATTTTCCATCTGTATTAATATGAAATTTAAAATAGGTTTTAAAATAACCCCACTTGTCGCTATGGAATGATCCATAAACGGCGAGACCATTATTTTTAACCATATCAATGGTATTAAAGTGTTCATGTCCTATGGCTGCGTCAAAAAAACGCTTGAAATTCATTTTATTCCCATCATCGTAAAGTTCCGCCTCCTCGGTAAAGAGGGAGAACCAGGCTTGCTTATTCGCCATCTGCAAGGCGTAAATAGCTTCTTTAACAGTTATGTTCTTTATTTTATCGGTACGCATTGTATTTGACTTTGTTTGATTAGGTGAGTTGATAGTTGTTTGCCCGTTAGTTGTTGCCATAAAAAGTAATGCATAAAATATTGAAGCGATTAATGTTTTCAGTTTTGTCTAAACTGTGGATATTGAAAATAGATAAGCAATAGATTCATTAATAAAAATGGCAGCTCGACAAAAGCCCCTTTCAAATTGCCAAGCGAAACCTGCACACAGAAAATCAGAAAGATAGTGGTTGCAAGAATAATGTTACCCAATAAAAAGGTATAAGGAAACATGATGAATAAACTGCCGATTATCGTGATAATTCCAAACGCCCTGATCTGGGCATTTGTCCAGGCCCATTTATCAAGTATTTCAGGGTCTTCAGCTTTCCTAAAAACCATTGCCCAGCCATGTTTAATTCCGAGGATTACTACCAATAGCATTAGTAGGACATAGAGCGTTCCTATTATCATTTTTATGTGGGTTAAAAACGATTAACGATTGGCATTATATTTCAACCGTTAATCGTCCTGGTTTTGAATTGTTTAGTTTGTAGCGCCGCCATTAACTAAAAGGTGTTGTCCTGATACGAAGGATGAAAGGTCACTGGCGAAGAATTCAGCTGCGTTTGCCACATCCTCAACCTCAGCCAATCTGCCCATCGGGCAACTGTCCAATAACTGCTTTCTTAGTTCCGGATAGCTGCCGGCATCTGCAAAAATGCCTGCATGATCAACCGCGAATGGTATGATAGAGTTAACAGTAACACCCTTATGTCCTATCTCTTTTGACAGGATATCAACCAGGTACCTTGGGGTGGTTTTACTACCGCCGTATACGGCCATTCCAGCTACCGGAAACGAGGTGGTGCTGGAAGCGATGTAGATGATCCTGCCATTATTTTCAACATGCTTTGCTGCCTGCTGCATGGTGAAATAAGTGCCTTTGGTATTGATAGAGAAAACCCGGTCAAATTGTTCTTCCGTAAAAGCTACTACCGGTGTTTCAACCAGTTCTATACCGGCATTGGCAACTACAATATCTATTTTCCCAAAAGCCTGTTTAGCTTCTGTAAATAACCGTTCAAGGTCTGCTACTTTGCTTACATCCGCCTGAACGGATATTACCCTAACCCCCATAGCCTGGATGTTACTTACAACTTCATCAGCTGATGCTTTGTCCCTTGAATAATTGATAACAATATCGGCCCCTAATGCCGCATAACGTTCTGCTATGGCCTTGCCTAAACCTCTGGCAGACCCTGTGATTAATGCTACTTTGTTATCTAATGATTTCATGATTTTAATTTTTAAATTGTTTTTATTGTTGAATTAATGAATTGTTTATTTTGATTGCTTTGTCTTTCTGCTGAGTTTTGGTTAAGCCATAGCGCCATTAACGCCGATGTTTTGCGCGCTGATCCATTTGGCTTCGTCGCCGGCTAAGAAAACCACGATCTTTGCGATATCTTCCGGTTCGCCAATGCGGTTAAAAGCAGATAATGACGCCAGGCGATCAATCACTTCCTGCGGTTTGCCTTTGGTAAACAGTTCGGTATTGGTAGGGCCGGGAGATACGGAGTTTACATTGATACCCCTTGCACCAACTTCTTTGGCAAATACACGGGTTAACTGCTCAACTGCGGCTTTGGTAGCAACGTAGGTACTGTAACCAGGCAGCATGATACGGTTTACAGAAGTGGAGAAGTTGATAATACTACCCTTATCTGCCAGGCGGGTTGCGGCTTCGCGTAACGTGTTGAATGTACCGCGGACGTTGATATCAAATTGACGGGTGAAATCTTCATCGGTTGTATCTTTGAGCAGTTTGGTGATCATGATGCCGGCATTGTTCACCAGTACGTCAATCCTGCCATAATTGGCAATGGCTGCATCGAACATTGCTTTAACCTCGTCCGATTTGCTTACATCGGCTTGCAGGGCAATGGCTTCACCGCCGCTTTGCCTGATCGTGTTTACGGTTTGCTCAGCGGCGTCATGGCCTCCCGCGTAATTGATAATTACTTTGGCCCCGGCATCAGCCAGTTTTTGGGCGATAGCAGCACCGATGCCTCTCGAGGCGCCGGTTACTAAAATTACTTTTTCTGATAAAGTGTTCATATTTCCTTTGTTTTAAATGATATAACAAAGGTGAAATATTGGCTATCCGGAAAAGTGCATAGTTCAAAGCATTACATGTAAATTTCAAAGGTGTGTTGCAAAATTCGATATTCCCCATAAGCTTTTAGATTAATTTCTAAAAGCCTGTTTGTGCTTGATGCAGGATTAATTTTTCCCGCCAGCACTTGTTGAATCATCATTTTGAATACCGCGCTGGGTCTTTTTTATATTGCTGTTCAGCTTACCAAAGCGATAGAAAAAACCAATATTTATAGTCCGGTAGTAATTTTGATTGGCGTTATAGGTTTGAAAATCGGCTGATTTTGTAAAAAAATCCAGCGTGTTGAATTTGTCGAAGGGATTGTTTACGGCGATGTAGACCAGCAGATTTTTTTTAAACAACTCTTTGACCACACTGTAGGAATTACTGAAAAAATAATTGTCCCTGCCCTGCAATAATACGTACCGGCTATCAAAACCTACATTCAGGTTAAAACGGAAACCATCGTCGGTCCTGTAATTTGAGTTTATAAATATATGCCCTTGCTGGCCGCTGTTGGTATAAAAACTGCCGTTATAAGTTCCTTTTAACCAAACCTGCAATAATTCGGAATTCAGGTTTATACCCCATTTTTTTGATAAGGGATAATTGATGTTGATATCAGTACCAAGGACTCTATCCTCGCCAACATTGGCAAAGGTAGTGGTAGTTACATCGTTGGCGCCAAGGGTGGTTACATTCTGAATAGTGTTATTTGAAAATGAATAGTGCGTACTAATGTTTATCGAACCTTTTGCGAAATTGCCATAACTCAACTCGAAATTATTGGTAACCGCAGGCGTAAGCGCAGGATTGCCCTCGGTGATATATTGCGGATTCGACTGGTTAACAAAGGGGTTTAACTGGGTAATGCCGGGCCTTTGGATGCGCTGTGTAAAGCCGAAGTTTAAATTGCTGGTGGAATTTAAGCTGCGTTGCGCGGAGAATGAAGGAACAAGGTTATTATAGCCTTTATCCAATACGGTACCAACAGAAGAAAAATCCGCATCAATATCAGTTCGTTCAAAACGTAAACCGCCCTTAAAAATCCAATCGGTTAAACTTACCTGGTACGAATTATATAAGCTATAAACATCCTGGTGATAGGTAAAATTATTCGTCTGATCTGCTTCGTTGCTGTACTGGCCGGATGATGCATTTAAGGTATCGGTATAAAAATCGCTGAAATAATTTCTTAAGATCATTTTAGCGCCAGCTTCTATTGTAATCACCTTTAAAGGGTCAACATAATCAAGTTGCGCCGTTTGCTCTTTTGTTCCGGCATTATTGTATTGGTGATAACCGGGCAGGCTATAATTAATGGTTTCATCGTTAGCAATATTACTAAACTGGCTGTTTGCCGAATTATTATACCGGTAGGAAGCTGTGAACAGTTCATTTTTGTTGTGTTTGAAGCCTAACTGGTAATCCAGGCCAATATCGGTTCCGTTATTTGAAGATGTTCCGGTATTTACGGTGTGGTAGGCTTGTAAAATATTATTGTTGACGTCGTGCACTGTAGTATACTGATCGTTGCCCAGGCTGCCGTTTTTGTCATTGTAATTAAACGTAGCGCTAAGCAGATTGAGCGAGTCTATTTCGTAGCTCAGTTCGTTGCTGGTATACCTGTTATGCCCGCCGTTAAAGTTGGTGCCCGTTTGCGTTGTTGATGAAGGGACAGGGCTGTAATAGCTGCTCAAGTTTTCAAAGCCCGCGCCTAAATACCTGATCTCGCTTGTGCCAACAAAACCGCTGTAACCCAGTTTGCCCTCTTTTACAACAGCACTTAAGTTTACCTGGTAGCCATAAACACTGTTGTAATTGGTTTTTAAGGCACCGTTGTAGCCTTGGGCAGTATTTTTTTTGGTGACGATGTTGATGATGCCAGCCAACCCTTCAGCATCATACTTAGCAGGCGGGGTGGTGATCACCTCGATCCGCTCGATATTGGATGCCGGCATCGCTTTTAATACATCCGAGGGACTGCTTGCCATTAAAGCGGACTCTTTGCCGTTGATCAGTATCTTATAGCTGTTGCTGCCTCGGAGTTTGATATTGTCCGAGCCGTCTACCGATAGCAGGGGCACTTTCCGCATCATGTCCAGGGCTGTGATCACCTGGCTTTCCGGGTCGGCTTGTACATTATAGCTCAAACGGTCTACCTCCTGCTTTATCAGTGGTTTAACCGCGCTAACGGATACAGTGGCCAGTTGGTTACTTGATGCTGACAGCATGATCCTACCCATATCCACAGTAGAGTCTGTAACTGCAACCGGCAAAACCTTGCTGTTGTAACCTATAAAAGCCAGCACAAGCTGGTAGGTTTTGCCCGCTGGCACTGTCAGTAAAAAGCTGCCGTCGTTTTTTGATAGGGTAGCTTTAACGGATGTTTTGGTCGCTGCATCCTGCAAGGCTACCGTTGCGTAGCCCAACGGGCCCTGGGTAGCGGAGTCAATGACCATCCCTTTAACGGTAAATACGTGCGGCTTTTGTTGTCCTCGTACGCCTAAGGCTATGCAAATCAACAAAAGTACAGCCAGCAGGTTTTTCATTTTTATTTAAAAGTTAATTCAATCCATGACCCGATCAGCTGGTTACCACGATTGGCCTGGGTTTGATTATTGTTTTTCTTCCAGCTTTTCCAGCATTTTTTTTTCGCCCAAATTACCCGGATTCATCTTAATGGACAGTTGGTACATAGCAATCGCTTCCTCTTTTTTTCCAACTAATAACAAAGCCTCGGCGTAGCTATCATAGGCATTCCAACTATTGGGAAACAATATAGTATTTAATCTAAGGACTTCTACGCCCTCGGTATGATGACTATCGTTTAACAGGTCATACCCCAGGTTATTTAATTCCCGCTCATCCATGTAATAGTGCGTTGTATCGTTTTTTAATTCGTTGAAACGAATCGTGGCGTAATCGGTCCCCTTTTCAAACAGGCAATTGGCATATATTTTTGCCAGGGATTGTTTGTCAGAAATTATCGCCCTGTTATTTAATAAATTCAAAATATCGACGCCGGTGCCATGCACACCTCTATGGGTTACATTATCGAGTATAACTACAGTCTGGTTACGGGTAAGATTTCTTAAAAGTATGGTAACCGCTCCTGCGTCGCCCCCGGGATGAAAAACAATTTTCCCGTTGGTAGTGTCACGTAAGATCATCCAGCCGAGGCCGCTATACCACGCTATTTTTCCCCAACCACCCATGGCATCCTGGCCGTTATTCAGTTTGCCGGGTGTAAAGGCTTCCTTCAAAGTGGATTGCCTGAGTAGTTTTGAGCCATAAAGCGCCTGGTCAAAACGCAACAAATCCCCTGTGGTACTTACAACGGCATCAGGTCCCAGGATGCCGCTGAGGTTGACCAGCTCTATTTTGTGTTTTTTCATCGAATCGGCCACCAGCAGCCTACCAGGCGCATAGCTTAAAAAATCATAATTTTTTGTCCGGTTCCGGTCTCCCGGATTTTGATCGATAAACCTTGAACGGATATAGGTATGGTTCATTTTTGCAGGCGCGAAAATCCGTTTTCTGAGATAGTCCTGAAAGAGCATTCCTGTAATTTTTTCGACGATCAGTACCAGGATGCCAAAGCCAGTGTTTGAGTAGCTGTATTTCTCCCCGGGCTGTGCGATCAATGCATTTTTGTCGGCCCTGATGGCCGGAATAATATCGGCATTGGAAAATATCTTGTTGGTATCTGCCCGATACGGGCCCTCGAAGATTTGAAGGTCGGTTAAGCCGGATGTGTGGGATAGCAATTGGCGGATCGTGACTGTGTTGTAGGGGAAGTCGGGCAAATATTTGGTAACCGCATCGTCCAGCTTAAGTTTTCCATTTTCCTTGAGCTGTAAGATGGCTATGGCGGTAAATGGTTTTGAAAGTGAGGCTAAAATAAATACCGATGAATCGCTGTTCAATATTTTATTGGCGACATCAGCGTAGCCAAACGAATGTTTATAGACTATTTTACCATCGGCGGCTACAAATATATTACCGCTTAACTCGTTACGCTCATTTAGTGTTGTGGCTAAACTATCTATACGCCCGACCGTATTTTGTGCGTATAATTTACCTGCACTCTGCAATATGCAAATGGTTATAACTAAGATTTTAATGAGTAGTCTCGTTTTCACTTCTGTTGAATTAAGTTAAAAATTGGGTAATAGTATCCCTGTTCATCGCTTAATGAATTTTTAAAAACCGTAATATTTATAATTTTAGATGTGCCGGCAGGCAAATAAGGATGCGCTTCGCATTTTCACCTTGCCTGGAGGAATATGTTAATACTGGGTTTATTTATTCATAGGCACGGCCTGTGTACGTTTATTTATCGCAACCTCAGCTGCTATCGGTTGCACTTTTTTATGGATCGCCGCTATAGGTTCTTTTGCTTGCTTTGCAGGTATATCACCTGCAAACTGATCCGCCTTTTTGAATGATTTGGGGGATACCGTGACTGGTGCGGTTTTCTTTGTTGCTGCATCTATCGCTTTTTTTCTTTTTGCTATGGCAACTTCTCTATCCAAAATATACCTTTTAAATTCCGGGGTTAGCGGTACTGCGCCTGGTTGATGGGTTGCTACGGCAACTTCCCTGTCGTGTATATACTTTCTTAGTTCCGGAGATATCGGTACGGCTTCAGTTTGGTTTGTTGCTGCCCCCGCAGCTTTTTGGTGTTCAAGGAATTTTTTCCTTGCGGCAAGTTCCCTTTCACGATAATATCTCCTAAGCGCCGGCGACAGTGGTGCAGCTTTATTTGCTTTCGATAATAATTCAGGACGGTTTGCCGGCCTGGCAGCAATAAGCAGGCTGCTCACAAGCAATAATAATGCTAAACCCACCATTTCAAGCTTACTCAACGAGCGGTTGCGGTTTGCTGCCATACGCTCCAGGCGTTGCAGCATTCCGCCGTTTTTACCGGTAAAGGCCAGCGCGTAACCGGGCGTAGCAAGCCGGTATTCTTCAAAATGTACCAATGCACTGACATATCTCAGCTTGTTTTTGGTATGGCCGACTGCCACATCATCGCAGCAATGCTCCCTTTCTGTACGGATAAGTGACGACAGCCAAAGTACAGCCGGATTGAAGAAGAATATTGTTTCCACAAAGCTTTGCAACAGGTTGACGAGATAGTCGCGGCGGCGGATATGCGCGAGTTCGTGCAGCACGATGGCTTCCACTTCCTGCGGGCCCAGGGCATTCACCATTCCAACCGGGATAAGAATTAGCGGTTTCAGGTAGCCAATGGCAACCGGAACTTTGATAATAGCCGATTCCAGCAGCGACACCGCCCGTTTAATGCCCATTGTTTGAGCCAAAGCGCTTACTTTTTGCTCCCATTCGGCGCCAATACGGCTAACTTTTGTTCTTTTTAAACGTTCAAGTGCATATAATCCAAACATCATTTTAAAACTCCGCAGGCAAACTACTAATAACCAGATCAGCACAATTATGTCCGCGTGTTTTTGGATGTAGAGGAGATTATAATTTAAAAGTTCCCAAATATCTCCCGAATTTCCGGGACTATTATTTTGAATAACCGGGCTCAGGTTTGTGTGGCTGTTTAATGCCATAACAAGCGTAAAAATAAACGAAAGCGTAAACAGGCATAACAGGCCAACAAGCAGTTTGTATCGTTTGGCCGCGCTTGATTTTTGCGTAAAAAGCATGGCCGCGCCAATCAATATTGCCAAAACAAGTCCCTGCCACAAGGAATGCAGCAGAATACGGCAAATTACCTGGGCAATATTTTCAGGCAATAATTGTTGCAGGTTGTTTTCCATTTTTTTGAATTAAAAACTATTTTCCGCCTTCCAGTTTATCCAGCAGGTCCCGCATTTTTCTCAGGTCCGCTTTGGTTGTTTTTTTATTCCCGGCCAGCTGCATCATCAAACTTGCTGCGGAACCATTGTACAGGTTATCCAGAAATTTATCCAGTAAACGTTCTTTGGTTTTGTTTTCATCTTCAACTACATGGTAAATGTGCTGCATCTTACTTTCATCCCGTTTAAGGATGCCTTTATCTACCATTAGCTGCATCAGCTTTAGTGTTGCGGTATAGTTTAGTTCACGGGTTTTGTTAATTTCCTCCATTACAAAACGAACCGGGGATGGCCCATGCTGCCATAATACCTTCAATATCTCTAATTCCGATTTAGTTGGCTCTATTTTTTTGCTTTCAGCCTCTTTTAAACGATTCATATTACAAACCTACAACTTTTTTTGTACCTACAAAATTATTTGTAGGTTTATGGCAAAAAAATCATTAAATGCACTTAATTATATCGCATTTCCAAACTAATTCACTTTCAATCCCGTCACATTATCATGCAAAATTAATTTTGGCTTTGTAGAAGCTTTAGGCGTAATCTTATCTGTTTGCACTGTCAAATCAGTGATGGTAGCATCATTACCATCGCTTAACGAAACAAGCGCTTCATTTTCACCCCCTTTATGCCGGGGATGTGCATACAGGCCATCAATTACAAGGTGATCAAAATGATCGCAAGTTATAGCATTGGTAAAATATGCTGGCAGTGACTGATCCCAGCTCACATCCAGATCCTTTATAGTAAGTCCGTTGATATGTGTGGCAAATAAAGCGGGGATGTCGTGCTTAAATATGGCCAGTTTGCTGTCGTTTGTTGCCCGCAGGTCGAAATTACCGCCGTTGATATTTGTAAACGCACCTTTCACGAGGGTAAGCTGTACGTTTTCAAAAACAATATTCTTTATGGTACTTTCATTGCTTCCGTATAATACTATCCCTTCTTCCCCTTTGGCTATAATATTGGTAAACCTCACATTGCTGATAGTGCCAACCTCTTTGCTGCCCAAACCAGGCAAAGCGGAAATATGGATAGGTTCACCATGCCCCCACCACTGGCCGGGATAAAGGCGGGTATCAATGATCATATTGGAGAACAATATATTTGAAATATTGCCCTTGCGGCGTTGAAAAATGCCAATGCCCCGGTTTGAATTATAAATGCGCACATTATCAAACAATAAATTGCCGGAGTCATTATCATTAAAGCCGTTGTAGCCTATCCTGATCCCGCAGGACCTGGAACTGAAGATGCAATTGGTCACCGTTAAATTACTTGTGCTTATAACGGCCATGCCATCATCGCCCGCCCTTACATCGCAATCAGCCACTATCACATTCTTCGAGTCGTACATGTCTATCCCATCGCTGTTAGGTACCCTGGCATCATTATCAATAGTTATTCCCAGCATTTTAACATTGTCGCAGGCATTCAGGTCAAATGTCCAGTCGTTGGCGTTACGGATAATAATATCCCGTACAATAACTTTTTTGCAGGCATGAAAAACTATTTGCGTCCCAGGCCTGTCTTTAAAATCGCCTTTCCACATCACAGGTGCTTCACTATCCCCATTAACCGGGCTCATATAATCCTTGCCTTGCCGGCTATATTTACGGTCCTCGTCGCTGCTTACCTGCACCTTAGCCATATCCATATAAGCCCCTGCGTTGCCATCTATAATGCCGTTGCCGGTTATAGATACATTCTCCGCGTGGTCAGCAAATATTATTCCCAGCTTTTTACCGCCCGCGCCAGATCCGCTAAACCCAAAATCTGTTTGCATCAAATAATCATTGGTATTGGGCGAAGCCAATATGATAGCCCCGGCACTAAGTTGCAGGTTAATATTGCTGTACAGCCTTACTGTACCAGTTACAAACGTGCCCGGCGGAACAAATACGGTACCGCCTCCCGCTTTTACACAGGCTGCGATAGCATTATCAAACCCTTTGGTATCAAGAGTATGCCCATCGCCCACCGCACCGAAGTTCTTTATATTAAAGCTATCTGCCGCTTGCTGGGCATAAAGTGGTAACTCTACCCTAAAGTACAAGCATATTCCTATCAAAAATATTTTTTTGCTGATCATATAATTACTGCTGTGTTTTGTTAAAAACAATGTGGTGCTAATATTATGGCTTTTTCTATAATGCTATACCACTTCCGAAAGGTCAAACAACTTTGGGAAAAAACGGCCGCCCATTTTATCACCTTCCGGGATAGGGTCAGTTCCGTTCAATAGCGGTGTACCTGATGCTGATTTAGTACCATCGGCAAATACATTTATTACACATGCCCGCCTGGAATTATTTGATTTATTTTCATTGGACCCATGCAGCAATAAAGGGTGATGAAATGTGCCATACCCCTTTTTCATTTCTATAGCAACAGGGTTGAATTCTTTTTTTTGTTCTTCAGTCAAGTGATCTGCAATCCCGTCCATTTCACCTGCAAGTTCTGGTTTTTCCAGCAGTCCCCAGTTATGGCTTTTGGGTATATAAAGTAAACAACCGTTTTCAACAGTTGCATCGTCCAAACCTATCCAGCAGGTTAAATGCTGCATGGGGACTGTTCTTGTCCAATAGGAATAATCCTGGTGCCAGGCTACAACGCCGCCGTGATGGGCCGGCTTACAAAATAATTGGTCGTGCCAGAAACGAACACCTTTATTTCCGAGTAACTGGCTTGCTGCCATAAGAAACGCCGGGTTCCACAGTATATCATGAAAACCCTCAGTAATTCGCCAGGCCCCTAACGCATGAAATAAAACGGTTTCAGGATTTGAAGACTCGTTTGAATGAAATTCATGAAAAAGCGAGTTACCCGGGTGATCCGCACTTGTGATTTGATGCAGATCATTGTTTAAAACAGCAATTTGCGCATCATCCAAAAGCTTGATGTTACTTAAATAGCCGTTTTCATTAAAAAATTGCACCTGTTCATCAGTCAGCTTGTATTGTTCCCATTCGTCTTTACTGGCCGGGGTTTTAAATAGATTGGTTACCTGGTGAGGAAATTCAGAGAGATCTCTCATGGTTATTTAATTTGGTTATGAACAAAGTACCTTTTTTTAAACGGTTTAAACAAATTTCACCCTTGCAGTTCAGGTCTAAATATCATAAAACGGGCGCGTGGAAGTATAATTATACCAGGATAGTTATGGCTTAATATATAAGTGCGGATGCTTCAATGGTTGTCAATTGAGGGTGGTTTGATCACTCAAACCGAAATGTTTTATGTATATTGTCAATAGATGTTATGTATATTGTAAGTTAAAGCTATGTATTTTGTCAATAAATACTATGTATTTTGTAAGTAATTGATAAATTTGCTTAAATTTATAGCTATGAGTAAATTTATTAAACGGCAAATCGCACCTATAATAAAAGCACAGAAGAGCAAATTTCCTGTATTGGCAGTAACCGGGCCGAGGCAATCAGGCAAAACCACTTTGTTAAAGGAGCTTTTTAGCGATTACCGTTATGTAAGCCTGGAAAACCCCAATACGCGTTCGTTTGCCCTGGAAGACCCCATTGGTTTTTTGAATATGTACGATCACAAAGTTATTTTGGACGAAGTACAGTGGGCGCCTGAATTGTTTTCTTACATCCAGGGAAGGGTTGATGAATTTAAAATTATGGGACAATACATACTATCAGGCTCTCAAAATTTTCATTTATTAAACAGTATAACTCAAACATTGGCAGGAAGGGTTGCATTATTTAAGTTACTGCCCCTGGACTTTACCGAATTAAAACAAGCTGGTTTATTAGCAAATACTTACACACAAGCCGCTACAAAAGGATTTTATCCCGCCATATTTGACAGGGACATTGATCCAACTATTTTTTATGCCAATTACTTACAGACATACGTAGAAAAGGATGTAGCAGAACTAACGAATATAAAGGATTTGAAGCTATTTCGCACCTTTTTAAGTTTATGTGCTGGTAGCGCCGGACAGTTATTGAATTTCAGTGCTTTGGCTAATGAATGCGACATATCCCATAATACGGCCAAAGCGTGGCTTTCGATACTGGAAAGCAGCTATATAGTATTTCTTTTGCAACCATACCATCAGAATTTCAATAAACGTTTGATTAAAAGTCCTAAGTTGTATTTTTATGATACAGGATTGCTAACCCATTTATTGGGAATAAGAACTGATGAAGAACTGGAAGAAAACAGGCTAAAAGGCCACGTCTTTGAAAATATGGTGCTGGCCGAATATCAAAAGCAAAACCACCATTTATATCTGCACCAGGAGTATTATTTCTGGCAGGATAGTAATGCCCATGAGGTTGACATCCTCATGAAAAAAGGGCAAGGTTTTTCCATTTTTGAGGTCAAGGCAACACAAACTATAACTACCGCTTTATTCAAAGAAATGGACCGGTTTGAAGAAGTTGCCGCTCCGGCAAAAGTTAGCAAAACACTAATTTATGGTGGGACAAAAAATGAAAAAAGAACGAAGTACGACGTTCTCAGCTGGCAAAACATTTCTGAAAATGTGGTATAGTTTTGGCACCCTTCAAAAAACACAAAAGAGTACTTGCTTTTTATTTCGGCTGCTGATAAGGAGGCATATAAATTGATTTTGCCCGACAAGTACAGATCGAAACAAGAAAAAGATGCTGCCCGTTTTCAATATACCAAAAAATTTAAGTGGATCGATAACTTAATGTACACGTTCAAAACATAAACCAGGCAATCACTACAAATAAATCCTTTAATGGTCGGGAGCGCAGACGCTCCCAACAAAAGGCGTTCGGGTGTGGACACTTAAATCGGCGGGGAAACTAATTGGGATAAATGATAAAATCATCATATACCTTACGGGCGGGCTTATCGCCCAGGCTTTTTAAGGCCTCGTTGAGTAACAACAGATCTTTAACTTTTAAAGGTAAAATATGTTCATCTGGTTGAAACGTTGTTCCGATAGGATAATCTTTCCCTGGTGTCCTGGTCATTTCTATATGATTGCCAAGAATGTAAGATATTTTATGTTGCGAAGTAAAATCAACCAGTCTCTGCGTACTTAATTTAAACGATTGCCAGTCGTTTATATACAATCTTCCCGGATAAAAGCTATCACCCGATAATAATATTTTTGTTTCATAGTCATAAACAGCAATTGAAGCTTTTTGATGCCCCGGTATCGGAATTATTTCTAAAACCCTATCGCCTAAGTCTATTTTGCTATTTTGAAACGGCCAGTTTTCTATCTTAAAAAACGACTTTACATCATCAACCGCCAAACCTACAACAGTTGTATTGGGATTATTTTTAAATTGTATATCGCCCGCTGTGTGATCCCCATGGCTATGCGTGTGGGCCACAATAAGATCTACTTGTGTATTAGTAGCTTTTTCCCATTTACTAATCAGATTATTAACTGTAGCCCGCAAAGGAAACTGATTTTCATCTTTTGTGGCGCCAGCATCCATTAATAAGGCTTTTTTATGCCCTAAAAACAAAAACATAAAAGGCCCTTCATAGTTGGTACACTTATTCTGTCTTAATATCCAGGTATTGTAATTATATTGAACAACCTGTATTGGCGGATCGCTGTTTTCTTTACAGTCGGCAGCCCCATGTATCCATGCTGTTTTATTAAGGTTTACAGTTGTTTTCTGATAGACCTTGCATGAAAAACAGGATAATAAGGCAAAAAGTATAACTATTTTTCTGGTTCCAGGTGACCGCATTTTACTAAGTTATTTGTTTATAGCGTTTCTTTATTTAGGACAAAGTCGCAAAATCTAAAAGTACATAAAATGTAATTATTCAATAGGAAATAATAGCTAAGGAATTTAAAAGCGGCATTTTTACCCCGTCCGCTTATTATAATTCAATATCTCCCGGCCGTTAAAAGTTTGAATTGCACAAAAGGATGGTTTTTTGATAAAATATGTTTTTATTTTTCCCAAGCTGCTCCCCTGGTTTCCTTTCGCAGCGACAGATCATCGTCCGGAATTATGACAGCAACCCAGGGCGTGTCAGGCGAAGTGATATGGCCAATCCATTCGAAACTTAAAATACTGCCAGGCTTAAGTTTAATCGTTTTGGTAGCGTCTGTAATCGTTAAATTATCCGTTCGGATATTGAAATGATGAAGCCCGCTACCTGTTGCAGTCACCTTAATGGTAACTTCTCCCATTGTAGAAACCTCATTTGAAACTTGATAACTTAATAAAAAGCCGCGGCGACATTCCAGGTGATATGATGCGCCGGGCAAGAAAGTCTGCGTTTGCCTGCCTCCATCGCTGATAACTATATAATTGCCTTCCGGTACCGTTGCCTTAAAAGCACCGGTTGACTTATTTGGAGTTACCGTAATAACTTGATTAGTGTTAACCTCTTTAAATACTACCGGCGTGGTTGCCTGCCCCTCAACCGTTGCGGGACCTTCAATATCCTTTAACAGCCATATCCAGTTAGTTACCGGGTGCCCCCATATTTCTTTATAGGTCCACATACTTTGAACAGGCCAGTAAGGTGCATCGTCTTCGCCTCTGGTCTCAATTCCTACCGGTAAAGCGCCGACAATATCGCCGGATGAAGGTGTATAAAGAGGCGTAAAATCATAGCCTTCGCCATACATCGTGCTTTCCGAAAACGGGTTGCGCCCTATGATCCACTCCAACTGGTGTTCCGCCAGTTGCGCCGAAGCAAGGTCGCCGCGAAGATGCCCGGCGCTTGCCAGCGCCTGAGCTTGAGGCAAAATAGTTCCTGAATTTCCCCTGTAATCCATCCACACCGGAAACAGGCGCAGGTAGTGGCCCTTTCCTAACGGCACCCCTGTAAGTACTTGTTTGCGAAACGATGCCTTCCTGCTTTCGGGTACATTCATGTATTCGGTGTCAACATACACAGATGCCGGGACCATGTTATAAGGCGCCGAATATTTTGATAGTGTTTTAAGATACTCCGAGTAAAGCGTAACCGAAGCATACCAATGTATCCAATCCGGGTTGCCCGGAAATGCATCGCAAAGCGCCGTAAGCGCCATGGTTGGGGCTTGTTCCCGCCCCCGGTGGCAATAATGGAGTATCCTGTCTTTAGCGGTAGAGGTATAAAAGAAGCCGGTCAGCGGCGTGTCCCAATCCGGGCGTTTGCGCTGCTGGGCATTCATAATTACGGGCGCTAACTTAACCGCCATTTCAGCATACTTTTTATCACCGGTCGCTTTCCACATCGCGATTGAAGAAAGGATAACCTGCGAAGGCAGCTCGTCTTCCACATTATTAGAATCGAAATTACCCCGCCATAAATCTTTAGTCGGTTTAACTGAGGGTAGGCCATCCGCAGCGAACTTCCAATCGGCTTTTGCCGTTTCAAGCGCATTTGCTGCAAACCGGGGATCAATGTCTTTAAATACCCGGTAGCCTATTGCCTCAACAGTAGCCGCTTCAAAATTTGCCATCGGGCTGTTTTGCGCAGTAGCGACAACGTCATCATCATTGCCGATTATATTGTCGGTTCTGCGGCTGTTGATAGAACCGGCATCCCGGTAGCCATCGCCAAAACGTGTTTTTAATACCCAGTCGAGCCCCCATTTTGCTTCCTCCAGCACACGGTTGTACAATGCCGGGTTACTGTTCCGCTCGTGAAGCTTTTCGGCCATAGCTAATAAAGCATAGGTGATTTCTTCAGTACCCTCAAAGCTTTGCGACAGATCGCCTGCATCGTGCCAGCCGCCATTTATAACTATGTGTTTATCTCCATGCACACAAATCCAGTCCTGGTGCTCATTACCATGTACCCCCGGTATTTCCATCCCGCAACGTTCTGCATAAAAAAAATTCAATGCCTTCCAAACAGTCCTTTCATAAACATCAGCACCAATTCTAAAAGGTTTGGTGGTTACATTACCGGCGTTCAATACATATGTCCCGGGCTTTCTGATCTCAGTAAAATCCATAACCTGGAAATTGCCGATATAGGAAGTAAGCTTTTCAATAGGTTTCCTTAACACTGTATTTCCGTTCCCCTCATCAATCACGCTGAATTCTTTTGCATCAATATTATTGGCAATTGCGCTTTTTTGCGCACCCGTTTGGTATCCCGTATGGGGATAAGAAATGCGGCCCTTCCATACATCCCAACCCTCAATTTTATCAGGATCAACTTTTTCAAGCTCAAGCTGATCAAAATAAAAATGGATTTTGCCGGCTTCGCCGGGATAGCTGCCAGATAAACCGTACGACATCTCAAATGCTGTAATTTTATCCCTGGCTACGTTACTAATTTCCCACACCACATGATTCCATTGATGGTTTTTAAGGACAAGAGAAGTTTGGCCTTCCTGGCCAAAAATTGCGGGCAGCTTTATAGCGCCGTCATTGTATAACTGGCAATCAAGCGCGGTGGTATAAAAGCCCGGGAGATCAGGATATATCCAAATGGAGATGCGGTTATAGGCGGTCCAATCCTCGCCATTAAACAACCGCCTCACACCCGATCTACCCCATCCGCGCCCGTTTTTTGGTGCAGTACCGGCCAGTCTTGTTGGTGTGGACATCATCATTGAATAAGCCCCTTCATGAACATATTGCTTCGATAGTTCAATGGCGGCTACTGAACTACTTGAATCTGTTGTTCTTATTACTTTCCGGGCATCGACAATTGCTGTGCCCGATGTGGTGAACGAACGCCAGTTATCAAGGCTTTCCATGTTATCCAATGTCCGTTTACTAAAAACTTCTTTATGAAGCCACCGGTAAGCGGCCCCGTCTTTAAAATTTGCCTCCATTGGCTTCCGGATAAAATAAAAGCCGGATAAAAAAGCAACAGCGGCAACGGGGTATAAATATCTCATAATGAATAATGGATTAATGCAACCGGGAGTCAAGATAGGGGATTCAGGATAAAAAGAAGTGAAAAAAAGCTAATATAATTGCGACGTTGAGGTAAACCTGGCATTCAAGTGTGGGCACTTGAATGGGCGATGTTGTTATCCTGTTCTCCTGCTATAATTCAAAATCGCTCAACCATTAAAAAATATGGCAAAGCCTATACTCACAACTATCCGGGAAGCCTAAACTTCGCCTGCCCACTTTAGGTAGGGTTCATTGATTTAATCATTTGTTTAAATAAAATGATTGAAATATTTGTTTAATCATAAATAACTTTTCATCTTTGTACCATAAATAATTTACATGGCCAAGAAAAACAACATAACAACAAAAGATTTGTCTACAGAAGAGAAAATAAAGGCGGCGGCTAAAAAGCTGTTTACTCAAAAAGGCTTTGCAGCTACCCGCACGAGGGACATTGCGGAGGAAGCCGGCATTAACCTGGCCCTGCTTAACTACTATTTCCGCAGCAAAGAGAAACTATTTGAATTGGTGATGAGGGAGAATATCCATCTCTTCCTGGGGACAATGATAGAAAATATCAATAATAATCCCCGTCCGTTTGAAGAACAATTGGATTTCATCGTTAGCAACTATATTGATATGTTATTGGAAAATCCCGGGCTGCCCTTCTTTGTTCTGAATCTTCTTCAATCGGGAAACCTGGCTGAAGAAGGCGAAAGCGACCCGCTCTTCAGGAATATAGAGACAATGAGGAGTTCATTTTTAAAGCATATCCAGGACGGTATGGAAAAAGGTGAAATAAAAAACATACACCCTCTTCATATTATTGCTAATACGATGAGCCTCATCATTTTCCCTTTCATTGCCAGTTCATTGCTGATGGCGAGGGCCGGTAACATAAGCCGAACGGAATTTGAACAATTGATGATAGAAAGAAAGAAACTGATCCCTGAATGGATCAAAGAAATGATGCGGTTGTAAACAGGGTGTAGGATTTTAAGGGGTGTAATTTATAACGTTTACAAGTAAATTAAAACATTCCATTGGTTCATCCGTCATCATACCAGAAAATATTTTTTTGAATCAGCGTTAATCAAATGATTAAAACTAAATATTAAACAAAATGACTAATAACTTAAACACCAAAAAGAAATTGGCATCAAAGGTACTGTGGTGTTTTGCTTTCGTCCTGTATACGTGTGGCGCCCTTGCCCAGGGGCAGCATACTATCACGCTGGAGCAATGCTATCAGCTTGCCCGGGAAAACTACCCCTTATCAAAAGAAAGAGGGCTTATTGAGAAGACAAAGGAATACAATATTGACAACATCGCAAAAGGCATTTATCCGCAATTCTTAGTAAACGGGACCGGCACATATCAATCTGATGTAACCAGTATATCTATACCAGGTTTTAACAGGCCAGCCATACCTAAGGACCAGTATAACCTGCATGGAGAGGTTTCGCAAACGCTTACTGATTTTAGCATGAACAAACAAAAAAGAGAAATAAGTAGCACAGATGCAGATTTGCAGCAGGAGAACCTTGAGATGCAATTGTACCAGTTAAAAGACCGTATTAACCAGGTATTTTTTGGAGTGATCCTGATTGACGGGCAGCTGGAACAAAACGAATTATCAGAGAAAGATATTCAAACCGGCATTGACAAGGTACAGGCGGCTATAAATAATGGCACCGATTTTAACAGCAGCCTCAACAAACTCAAAGCTGAGCTATTGAAAGCCGACCAGCATTCTATTGACCTGAAAACTTCGCGGAAGGCTTATGCAGACATGCTGGGTCAGTTTATCAATCAAAAAGCAGATGAGAATACTGTATTTATAAAACCTGTCGCTCCTGTATTAATCGATTCCATTAACAGGCCGGAGCTGAAAACTTACGACCTCCAGGTAAAATCATATATAGCGCAGCAACGGCTGACCAGGATCAGCAATTATCCGCAATTGAATGCATTTTTCCAGGGTGGCATTGGCGACCCTTCACCGGTAAATTTTTTGGCTGCGGGATTATCCAAATATTATATCACCGGGTTTCGCCTGAATTGGAGCATCGGCGGATTATACACTTATAAAAAAGACAAGCTGATCAATAAGAACAACCAGGAAACGGTACTGGCCCAGCGTAACACCTTTTTATTCAATACTACGCTAACCATGCAGCAGCAAAACGCAGATATTGAACGGTATCGGCAACTCATACAATCGGATAATGAAATCATAAAACTTCGTGGTTCCGTGAAGCAAACATCCACCGTTCAATTGCAGAACGGCGTGATCACCGCCAACGATTTCCTGCTTGATATAAATGCAGAAGCCCAGGCAAGACAGGACCGTGTACTGCATGAAATACAATTACTCATGTCGCAATACAATTATAAAACAACATCCGGCAATTAAAACTAATCTAATACGGTCAAAAAATGAAAAAAATATCAGTCATACTACTTGCGTTTGCAGTAATAACCTCTTCCTGTAGTGAAAATAAACTCAAAACGGATGCTTCGGGTGTCTTTGAATCTGATGAAGTGATCGTATCGGCCCAACAGGGCGGGCAGATACTTTCGTTCCCTATAAAAGAAGGTGATACGATACGCAAAGGGGCTATTATCGGGAATATCGATATGTCAAACACTGTTATACAGAAACAACAAGTGCAGGCAACCATACAGGCCCTCGGCGAAAAGACCACTAATCCCCAACCTCAAATTGAACTGGTAAAAAAACAAGTCGCTGTGCAACAAAGCCAATTGGCGCAGCAGTTAAGGGAAAAAACAAGAACGGAGAACCTGCTCAAAGCCGATGCCGCTACGCAAAAACAATTGGATGATATTAATGCAACGATAGACCAGTTGAGAAAACAGATCGCGGTTAATGAACAGCAAATTGCGCTTGATAAATCGAATATCGCCACACAAAATAATACTGTTTTAAGCGAAAAGGCCCCATTGGAAAAATCAGTTGCACAAATACAGGACGAGATCAATAAGGGTCAAATTGTAAACCCGATCAGCGGTACTGTCCTCACCAAATATGCTCTGCAGGGAGAAATGACAACCATGGGCAAAGCCCTGTATAAAATAGCCGATCTGGATACGGTCACATTAAGGGCATACGTTACAGGATCGCAATTAACGGACATAAAATTGGGGCAACGCGTTAAAGTATATACTGATGATGCTGCTAAAAACTATAAAGAATATCAGGGGCAGGTTTCATGGATATCTGACCAATCGGAATTTACCCCTAAAACCATACAAACAAAGGATGAAAGGGCCAACCTTGTGTACGCTGTAAAAATAAGGGTAAAGAATGATGGATACCTGAAATTAGGAATGTACGGAGAAGTAAAATTCTAACAGATGATAACATTAAGCCACATCAGTAAAACTTATAACAAGGGTTTGGTAACGGCGTTGAAAGATATTTCTTTTTCGGTAAATAGTGATGAACTGTTTGGGTTGATCGGCCCGGATGGCGCCGGTAAAACATCACTCTTCAGGATACTGGTTACTTTGTTGCTGGCTGATAAAGGCAGCGCATCAGTTAATGGCTTTGATGTGGTTAAGGACTATAAACAAATAAGAAACTGCGTGGGCTATATGCCAGGCAAATTTAGCCTTTACCAGGATTTGACGATAGAAGAAAACATCAATTTTTTCGCCTCCATATTCGGTACTACCCTCAGAAAAAATTACGACCTGATTAAAGACATCTACCAGCAAATAGAACCTTTTAAAGACCGCAGGGCCGGACAATTATCGGGCGGCATGAAGCAAAAATTAGGTTTGTGCTGTGCATTGATACACCGGCCGCAAGTATTGTTCCTGGATGAACCTACTACCGGGGTGGATGTAGTATCGAGAAGAGAATTTTGGGAAATGCTGAAAAGGTTGAAAAAACAGGGCATTACCATACTGGTATCAACCGCTTATATGGACGAGGCAAAGCTTTGCGACCGCATAGCCCTGATACAAAAAGGACAAATATTATCCATAGATACACCTGCGAAGATTATTGAATCATTCCCCGAAAAACTCTATGGCATTAAGTCGGCTAAGTCCTCGGGTATTTTTAAGTTATTGCAGGATACAAGAAGCTATCCCGGTATTGCCAGTTGTTTTGCTTTTGGCGATTCGCTGCACGCAACATTCAATAATTCATCGGATAAAGGGCTGATACACTACCTGCACTCTAAAGGGAACATGGATGCAAGCATGGAAACAATTACGCCGGGTGTTGAAGATTGTTTTATACACCTTTTAAAAGAATAAACCTATGCAGCCTGTAATTATAACGGAAAAGCTTACCAAACGGTTTGGCAATTTTATAGCCGCCAATGAATTAACCTTCGAGGTGGAAAAAGGAGAAATATTCGGCTTTCTGGGCGCCAACGGGGCAGGTAAAACAACCGCCATGCGTATGCTTTGCGGATTGCTTACACCGTCATCAGGCAAAGCCACCATAGCCGGGTTTGATGTATATAAGCAAACGGAAAAAATAAAAAGGAAGATCGGCTATATGAGCCAGAAATTTTCGTTGTACGATGACCTTACTGTATCTGAAAACATCCGGTTTTATTCAGGCATTTATGGTATGAATAACCAGCAGATCCGGAAAAAAACAGGGGAATTACTGGAAGAATTGCAACTGCAGAACGAAGCAAAAACCCTGGTAAGCGAATTGCCTTTGGGCTGGAAACAGAAACTGGCGTTTTCGGTGTCCATTGCCCACGACCCTGATATTGTTTTCCTGGATGAACCGACAGGAGGCGTTGACCCTGTTACCCGCAGGCAATTCTGGGACCTGATCTATCATGCTGCCGATAAGGGTGTAACCATCTTTGTAACCACCCACTATATGGATGAGGCAGAATATTGCAACAGGGTTTCTATTATGGTGGATGGAGTAATAGCAGCGCTTGACAGCCCATCAAACCTTAAAAAGCAATATGACACAGATAATATGGAAGACGTTTTTTATGAATTGGCGCGTAAAGCAACACGTAAAGGAGATTAACTTATGAAACAATTGATCGTTTTTATAAAGAAAGAGTTCCTCCAGGTTTTTCGCGATAAGCGATCATTACTGCTGCTGTTTGGCCTGCCCATAGCACAAATTGTATTATTTGGTTTTGCTTTATCCAACGAGGTCAAAAATTCTAAAATTGTCGTGGTTGATTATTCCAAAGATGTTATAACCAGCCAGGTTATCCGCAAGATCGCTGCAAGCAAATACTTTGATATTGAGCAAAGCATGCAAAGCGCCGACCAGCTGCAGGCCGCATTTAAAAAGGGGGCTATTAAAATGGCAGTGATCTTCCCTGCAAATTTTGCTGCGGACCTGCTGCATACCAACAAAGCATCTGTACAGGTGATAGCAGATGCATCCGATCCTAATGTTGCAACAACGGTAATCGATTATGTTACACAGATAATTAATAATTATAATGTACAATTGGGCAGCCTGTCCGGCCAACCATTACAAATCGTTCCCGAAGTGCAAATGATGTACAATCCCGAACTATTGGGCGCGCCTAATTTTATACCGGGCGTTATGGCGCTGGTATTAATGCTGGTATGCACCATGATGACCTCGGTAGCCATTGTGAAAGAAAAAGAATTGGGCACCATGGAAATATTACTGGTTTCTCCATTCAAACCATTGTATATTATTATTGCAAAACTGACGCCCAATTTGCTTATTTCCATTGTTAACTTTTTCATCATACTCATACTTAGTGCTGTGTTTTTAGACCTACAGGTAAAAGGGAGCCTATTATTGCTTACGTTTTGCAGTATCCTGTTCATCTTAACCTCGTTATCCATCGGGCTGCTGATATCCATTGGCGCCAAAACACAGCAGGCAGCTATGATGGGTTCCCTGATGGGTATGATGCTGCCCACCATGCTGCTTACCGGTTTTTTGTTCCCCGTTGAAAATATGCCGTCAGCTTTGCAATGGCTGGCCAATTTTGTGCCGTCGAGGTGGTATTTTATTATCGTAAAACAAGTAATGCTGAAAGGACTGGGCATTGCTTCCATTTGGAAAGAAACACTCATTCTTTTGGGCATGTGCGTGGGCCTGTTTGCCATAAGTCTTAATAGGTTTAAAATCAGATTATAATGAAAATCTTACTATTCCTGCTGGAAAAAGAGTTCAGGCAAATATTGCGGAACAAGCAAATGATCCCTTTACTGATCATCGCGCCGGTGATACAGCTTGTGCTGCTGCCGCTGGCCGCAAATTATACCATTAAAAATATTTCGATCTCCGTGGTTGATAACGACCATTCAACTTTTTCACAGAAACTTATTGAAAAGATCACCGCTTCGGGTTATTTTAAGCTTACAGGCTACACGGCTTCATATAACGAAGCCTTATTGCTGGTAGAACAGAATAAAGCAGACCTTGCGCTTCAGATACCCATAAATTTCGAAAAGGATCTGGTCCGGGAAAATTCGGCCAAAGTGTTTATAGCCATTAATGCCATTGAAGGGACAAAGGCCAGCCTGGGGGGGGGCTTATTTGAGCAGTATCATCAGTGATTTTAATTCAGACATAAGAATCAATTGGCCCGCTGCACCTGCAGCGCCCGATGCTCCGCAGGTCGCTGTAGTATCATCCTACTGGTACAATCCTTTCATGAACTATAATTTATATATAGTGCCTGCCATTTTGGTTACGCTTGTTACCGCTATGGCCGCTATGCAGTCGGCATTTAATATAGTACAGGAAAAAGAGAGCGGCACTATTGAACAGATCAATGTTACCCCTATCAAAAAACATATATTCATCCTTGGGAAACTGATACCATTCATGATCCTTGGGATCATTCTTTTCACAATTGGCTTACTGATAGCATGGCTCATTTACGGCATTGTACCAGTAGGAAATCTGTTGACATTGTATGGCTCACTTATCGTTTATCTCTTCGCCATGCTGGGCTTCGGCCTGCTTGTATCCACCTATTCTTCCACACAGCAACAGGCTATGTCCCTTTCTTTCTTTTTCATTCTGATATTCAATATGATGAGCGGGGTGTTCAACTCGGTTGACAGCATGCCGCAATGGGCACAAATCATAGTACAGGCCTTTCCGACCAGTCATTTTATTAAAATAATGCGGATGGTCGTACTAAAAGGAAGCAATTTCGGCGATATATTATATGAATTAGGCGCCATGTTTGTCGTAGGGATAATATTGAATACCTGGGCGGTGTTGAACTACAGGAAGACCACCGGATAAACAACAGGTTTTTTAATACTTTAAATGGATTAGAAGATCCTTTTAGTATCTGCCGTTGCCGTCCGTTCAGGCGTCCGCACTTGAACAGGCGTTTTTTATATTTTAATTATAAGTATCAGCAAGTCAAACATTTTCCCTTAAAATTCATTGTTAGTAATAAGTGTTTTATATATTTAAACCTATAAACCCCTGCACAACATTGATCCATGCCGTTAAAACTTAAATTTTCATTCTTATTAATGGTGTTCTTATCCGGCATTCATAACTTATATGCGCAGGACAGCACATTGGTCGGCACCTCCATAAAATGGGATTTGGTAAAATGTATCGATTACGCCAAAAAAAATAATATCCAGATAAATCAGTTGCGCCTTTCGGCATTAACCAGCCAGCAGCAATATTTATTGGCAAGGGCCGCACGTTTGCCGAACCTGACCGGCCAGGCGTCACAAAATTTTGAGCATGCCAATACGAGCAATAATAACTTTAACAGGGTTGATAGCAGCGGCAATGTTACCGGCAACAGCAATGGCTCCACATTCAGTGCATCCGGGTCATATAGTTTAAATTCTACAGTAACCTTATATAATGGCAATTTGTTAAACAATACTATCCTGCAGGCCAATTCATCAGTGCAATCGGCAAACCTTAGTATTATACAACAGGAAAATGACATCACTTTACAAATAACACAGGCCTACCTTACAGTTTTACTGGATAAGGAAAATATAACTTATGATACCGACCTGGTAAATACTGCGGCGGCGCAGGTAAAGCAGGAACAGCAATTATATAATGCAGGCAGCGTAGCGCGTTTTGCACTTATACAATTACAGGCCCAACACGCAACCGACCAGTATACACTTGTTAATGCACAAAATACCGAGCGGGGCGACCTGCTTACTTTAAAACAGCTTTTACTTTTGGCAACCGATGTTAAATTCGACATTATAAAACCAGATACTATTGTACCTATAGATTCTATCGCGGCTTTCCACGATGTTGAACAAAATGCTTTAAAATATTTCCCCGATGTAAAAATAGGCGAATTGGGGGTGAAGACCGCACAATACGGGGTTGACATTGCCAGGGCGGGCTACAAGCCCACGTTAACTGCCGGCGGCTCATTAAATTCAGGTTATTTTACAGGCCAGGGGAGTTTTCCAAGCCAGTTGAGTAATAATTTCAACCAGCAATTAGGCTTAAACCTTACTGTCCCGATATTTACCAAAAGGGTAGTTAAAACCCAAGTTGAAGAGGCCAAAATACAGGTTGGCCAGGCGCAGCTGAATCTCAAAAATGCAGCATTTACATTATCGCAAACTGTTGAGCGGGCTTTTATTAATGTTGAAAATGCCAAAAGCCAATATGCCGCCGCCCTGGAGCAATATAATTACAATAAAGAAAGTTACCGCATAGCAACCGAGCAGCTAAAAGTGGGAGTAGCAAATACGGTTGCATTTTTATTGCAAAAAAACCTTTTTATACAGGCGCAGCAAGCCTTTATCCAGGCCAAGTATAACGAATTGCTGACGTTAAAAATTTACGATTTCTACAGGGGCATACCCATTAAACTATAAATTGAGCTATCATGAAACCTACTTTAAAAAAGATATTAATTATAGCTGCAATAGTGATAGCCATATTGCTTGTTTGGTTTATATTCTTCCATAAAAAAGAAGTGCCAGTTACCGTAGAGGCGGAAAAACCCACTACAGGCTATATAGCCCAAAGCGTAACCGCCACGGGTAAAATTGAGCCGGTTGATACCGTTACCGTAGGTACGCAGGTATCAGGCATCATACAATATTTATATGTCGATTTTAATTCGAAAGTAAAAAAAGGGGAATTATTGGCCTCGCTTGATAAATCATTGCTGCAGGCTACACTCGATCAGTATAAAGGCAATTTATTAAATGCGCAAAGCCAACTTGTATTTGCAAAAAATAATTATAACCGGCAGGACTTGCTTTTCAAAACCGATGCCATCAGCAAAGCTGATTACGACAGCGCGGTAAATACATATGATGCCGCAAAAGCCGGAGTGGCGAGCGCACAGGCACAGGTGCGGTCCGCACAAAAAAACCTTTCCTATGCAGATATTTTTTCGCCGATAGACGGTGTTATTTTAAACAGGAACGTTAGCATAGGGCAAACGGTGGCAGCCAGTTTTAGTACGCCTACGCTATTTATAATAGCTAAAGATATAACTAAAATGGAGGTAGAAGCTAATGTAGATGAAGCAGATATTGGCGATGTGAAGGCCGGCAATCGTTCGTCATTTACGGTAGATGCCTTTATAAACGACCAGTTTGGCGGGACGGTGACTGAAGTACGCCTGCACCCCACCGTGTCATCAAATGTTGTTACCTATACTACCATTATTAACGCGCCGAATAATGACATGAAATTAAAGCCCGGGATGACGGCCAATATTGTAATTTTTACCAAGGAAGTAAATAATGCCATGCTGATACCAGCAAAAGCTTTGGCATTTACTCCCGATTCATCCCTGATGAAAAAATACCAGATAGTGGGAAAAGTAAGCCATAAGGCTATGCATAAAGGCAACGCTGCAGGTGGTAACCCTACTGCAAACCAGGTATCGCACTCTGCCAAAAGCCGTAGCGATACATCTGGTATAAATAAACAAAAAGCACTAATATGGGTATTGCAGGGCACAAAGCTGCTGCAAAAAAGAATAGAAATAGGGCTAAATGATAATACGCATGTAGAGGTATTATCTGGTTTAACAGCTAATGACCTTGTAGCAACAGGCGTTAGCAGCGGGCCTGCGGGTGCCGCGGCATCATCATCCGTTGGTGGGAGCCCGTTCCTGCCAAAACGGCCATCGGGAGGGGGCAAGGGCCGATGAGCAAAAAAATATTAGAAATAAAGGAGCTAAAACGCGAGTTCATTATGGGCAGCGAAACGGTGCATGCGCTCAGGGGCATTTCTTTTGAGGTAGAGGCAGGTGAGTTTGTAACCATTATGGGCAGCAGCGGATCGGGCAAAACAACTTTATTAAATATTTTGGGATGTCTTGATAAACCCAGCATCGGGAATTATTACCTGGATGGTGTAGATGTGAAAACCTTATCGCGCGATGAACTTGCGCAATTGCGTAACCATAAAATAGGCTTTGTTTTCCAGGCCTATAACCTGTTGCCGCGTACCACCGCCCTCGAAAACGTGGAGTTGCCCTTGTTGTACAATAAAAATGTAAGCGCGGCGGAGCGGCGCGAAAGAGCTATTCATGCTTTGGAGTCGGTTAAGCTTGCTGATAGGTTTGACCATACGCCGAGCCAGTTATCCGGCGGCCAGCAGCAGCGTGTAGCCATAGCAAGGGCATTGGTAAATGAACCGGTAATGATATTGGCTGATGAAGCCACAGGCAACCTGGATAGTCGTACTTCCTACGAGATTATGGCACTTATGCAGGAGCTGAATCAGCAGCAGGGAAAAACCATCGTATTTGTAACACATGAGCCAGATATAGCCTCGTTTAGCAGCCGTACTATTCAGCTTCGCGATGGCAGGATACAAAAAGACACAAAAATTGAAGTAAAGCGTTCTGCAAAGGAAGTACTTGAAAATTTACCAGTAACGGATGATTATTAATTAGTGAGGTTTGAATTATTGAATTTTATAGCATAATAACCGGTACAAATGATTAAAAAGAAATGAGTTTAATTAACCTCATACGGATAGCGCTTAAGGCCTTGCAGCGTAATAAACTAAGGGCCTTTTTAACTATGCTTGGTATTATTATAGGTGTGGGTTCGGTTATTGCTATGGTGGCTATTGGCCAGGGATCAAAACAAAGCATCCATGATTCGTTGTCAAATATGGGTACAAACATGATCACCGTGCAGCCGGCAAGTAACCTGAATGGCGGTGTTAAAATTGCCGGCACCAGTTTTCAAACGCTTACCATAAAAGACATTACCGCTTTAAAGGCGTCTGCACAATACATAACCGAAATATCGCCGGCAGTAAGCTCAAAAGGGCAGGCTATTAACGGCGCCTTAAACTGGCCAACCACCATGTCGGGCGTAGCGCCTGAATATTTGGACATCCGGAAACTATCCCTCAAAGACGGCATAGCCTTTACGCAAACTGATGTTTTAACATCGGCCAAAGTATGCCTCATAGGGCAAACGGTAATAGATAATCTTTTCCCTAACGGCGATAACCCGATAGGTAAAGTTATTCGGTTTGGCAATATCCCTTTTCAAATAATCGGCATTCTTAATCCTAAAGGCTTTAATGCTTTTGGACAAGACCAGGATGATATTTTGATAGCCCCGTATACAACGGTTCAAAAAAGGATATTGGCCACTATTTATTATTCAAATATTTATGCTTCGGCCGCAAATGAAGCGGTTACCGATAAGGCCGTAGCTGAAATGACAAGTATATTAAGGGAATCGCACCGTTTAACAGCCAGTGAGGACAATGATTTTACGGTGCGCACACAAGAAGAACTAATTGCTACTTTGAGTTCAACCAGCGGGTTATTAACTGTGCTGTTAACGGTAGTCGCCGGAATTTCCCTGGTAATAGGTGGTATCGGCATTATGAATATTATGTACGTTTCTGTAACGGAGCGCACAAAAGAAATTGGCCTTCGCATGTCAATAGGCGCCAGGGGCAAGGATATTTTAATGCAGTTTTTGATGGAGGCCGTACTCATCAGTATCACCGGGGGTGTTATCGGGGTGCTGATAGGCTTTTTATCAACCCAGATAGTTACTCTAACATTAGGCTGGCCAACAATCATATCCGAATCATCGGTGGTGTTATCATTCGTAGTTTGCGCGGTAACGGGTATTTTCTTCGGTTATTATCCTGCACAGAAAGCTTCGCGCCTTGATCCGATAGAGGCCTTGAGGTATGAATGATTTCAGACTTTCGATTTCGGATTTGGGAATCGGGGAATTTCGACTTCAGGTTTAGCCAATAAGGCATACCCAAAAAACCTTCTCACAATTATACTGAGAAGGTTTTTTGTTGCGGACTTTTTAAATACCGGTCTGCTTTTTATTCTACCCCATAATACTTATAAGTATTATAAACGATAGGGATACCAAACAAAACACCAAATACTATCCAGCCAATATATTCATTTGAAAGGCTAAATGCACTTGCCGGAAAAGGCGTAAGGCGCAGGATGATTTGCTCCATTACCTGGTTCACAAAAACGGCATACAGCATCCCTACCAGGTATTTATTAAAGGATAAAAATTTCAGTTTAGGAAATATCCAAAAGAAAAACAAGGTGAATGCATAGGCAATAAGGTAATGGAAAAACAAACCTAAAAAAGCAACAGGAGTGCCACCCTTTATCGCCGTTTTGATGCCTAAGGCACCCCCGGCAATATAATTAAACATTAGCGACGGGAATTTCCCGCTTTGAATAAATGCCGTTACGAAAGCAGAAAGGATGTCGGTAGTGCCAACGAAAAGGCCCGTTAAAAGCACTGTTTTAAAGAATTTGTTCATTTTGATAGTTTAAGATTAAATTTGGAAAAACTCTATTTTTATATTTATGTTCGGCAAAACTAATTGGAGGAGTTTCAATTTAACCTTCAAAAACCGTCCAAATAAGTTCAAATGCAAACAAAAAAGATCACGGAACATGGATTGGTAAAAATGTGTATGGCCGAGCTATGCCAAAAGGAAGGCTTTGCCGGTTATGACAACCTGGTGCAAAGGGAACAGCAGTTTTTGTGCGACCGGATTGAAACGGAAACCGGCGTACTGATTAGCCTTTCCACTATTAAACGTTTGTTAAACGGGCAGTTTTCGCGCATTCCACAAATAGCAACACTTGATGCCATTGCTATTACTGCCGGTTATAAAAACTGGCGGAACTTCAGGTTGAGTAAAAATCAAAATGGCATCAACCATCACGAAGCCGGTATTGATGAAAACGTAGTACCGACAATTAACGCCGGCAATAAAATTTTAATGGCCTGGCTTCTTGTTTTAGCCATGGGCTTAATTTTAGCTGCGATGGTTTTATTGATTATAAAAAAGTCAGCGGCACCCAACATTGCCTATGCAGACAAGGCTCAATTCTCGGCCACAAAAGTTACCGGTAATGATATCCCGAATACGGTAATATTTAAATATAACGTTGATTCTGTTAATGCCGATAGCTTTTTTATACAACAATCGTGGGATAGGAGCAGGCGGGTTAAAATACAAAAACATAACTACACGCTCACCGATATCTATTATGAGCCAGGCTTTCATACGGCTAAACTCATCGCTAATAATAAGGTTATCAAAAAGCTATATGTAAGTATCCCTACCGACAAATGGTTTTTTTATACCAAAGAAAATATACCGAAAAGTACGCCAAAATATATACTTTCTACTACCGGGATCAAGAATGGCGCTATGCAGTTAACAGCAGAAGAAATATTGAGCAGTAAGACCGATATAAAAAAGGATAACCAAGTTTGCCAGGTTTACTTTCCATCAAAACTTGAAAGCAGCAGTGATAATTTTGTGCTGAAATTCAGGATAAAAGTTAATAGCCTAAACAATGAGGCCTGCCCTTATTTTATGAGCGAGGTTTTTTGCCAGCATTATTTTATATACTTTAAAAGCACACTAAAGGGGTGTACAAGTAACCTGGACTGCGAGTTTGGAGAAAATGCCTTTAACGGCAAGATAAATGACCTATCGGCATTTGGAAGTAACGTAAATACCTGGCAAAATGTGGAATTTACAGTTAAGGATAAAAATGCAAGCATCAGTATTAACGGTGTTAAAATATTTTCGGCAAGCTATCGTCATTCCGCCGGGTTGATCACCGGACTTGGGTTTATATCCAACGGCTTGTGCCAGGTATATTTTGTTGATTTTAAAACTATTGATGGCAAAAATATTTACAGCAATGATTTTAACCATTGAGCGTAATTTTCGTCAGAACAATATTTTGAAGTATATTTGATCAATGAGTTCGTACCCATTAGACAGGACTGCTTTTAAGGCACAAACGGCCGAAGAAGCCTCAAAAAGCCATGCCGCTTACTATAAAACCCTCACATGGCAGGAGCGCCTGCGCATTGCCAATTATTTAAACAGCATAGCTTATAATTATCCCGAAAATGAACCACCGAGGATGGATAAAACTATTTTCAAAATACGGTCACGTAAATAACAATGGGGAACATATTTAATGATGATTTCAGGGACTTTATTGACTGTTTTAACAAATACGATGTCAAGTATATTCTTGTAGGGGGGTATTCGGTTATACTTCACGGCTATTCAAGAACTACAGGTGATATGGATGTCTGGGTAGAGAGAACCGCCGAAAATTACAAAGCCATTAAAACTGCATTTTTACATTTCGGGATGCCTGTTTTTGATATGACAGAAGACGCTTTTCTAAGTAATAATGACCTGGATGTATTTTCATTTGGAAAACCGCCATCAGCAATTGACGTAATGGTTGCCGTTAAAGGGTTAAATTTTGATGATTGTTACCAAAAGGCTATATATTTTGAAGAAAACGGATTAATGGTTCGAACAATTTATATCACAGATTTAATAGACGCTAAAAAAGCATCCGGCCGTCCAAAAGATATGGACGACCTTGAAAATCTAAACCCTTAACCTGAAAATAACTAATCTATCAGCAACTTATACCCTCGCCCATGCACATTAATAATCTCCACATTCGGGTCATCCTTTAAGTACTTGCGTATTTTGCTTAAAAAAACGTCCATACTGCGGCCGTTGAAATAATTATCATCGTGCCATATATTCAACAAGGCTTCCTCTCGCGTAAGCACCTCATTTTTGCGAAGGCAAAGTAAACGTAGTAATTCAGCTTCCTTGGTTGATAATTTTTGATGGCTATCGCCAATAGAAATTATCTGGGAAGTATATTCAAAAGTGTAGCGGCCTATTTTAAATGTAGTTTGTTTTTCTTCTTCGTGCTTGTCGGAATTGCTGGCTCTTTTTAATAAAGCATTTATCCGAAGCAACAACTCCTCAATGCGGAAAGGTTTGGTAATATAATCGTCCCCGCCCAAATTAAATGCCTGGGTTTTATCCTCTATCATGCCTTTTGCCGTCGCAAAAATTATTGGCACATGGCTGTTTATTTTCCTGACGTCCTTACCCAAAGTAAAACCATCTTTTTTGGGCATCATTACATCAAGTATCAGCAGGTCGTAGGTGTTTTTGGTGAAATTCCGCAAACCTTCTTCCCCATCCTTGCACAAAACAACATCAAACTTACCTTTCAGTTGCAGGTAATCCTGCAATAACAGACCTAAATTCGGATCATCTTCAACCAGTAATATTTTTTTCATGTTTTATTTTGAGTCCGGAAGTCGGTAAAGTCCGAAGGTCCGAAAGATTATTTTGTCTTTAATTAATATCACCGCCCGCTCAAAAGCATTATTGCAGCTTCTTACTTAAGACTTAAGACTGCCGGCTTAAGACTTTCAACACCCTCATGCTGCCTGGAATTTCAACTCAAATTCCGAGCCTTTTTCTTTTTCCGACCTTACGCTTATTATCCCGTTAAGTCTTTTTACTACTGTGTTTACATAGCTTAACCCCAACCCAAAGCCTTTCACATCGTGTACATTACCGGTTGGAATACGGTAAAACTGCTCGAATATTTTCGTTTGCTGGTCGCGGCTCATACCTATGCCTTTGTCAGCCACCCGTATCACTACCTGCCCGTTTTTATTTAATGTACTTATCGTAATGTCGGGATTATCAACGCTGTACTTAATGGCATTATCAATGAGGTTATATATCACATTCGAAAAATGCAGTTCATCGGCATTGATAACGGCATTTTCAGCCTCCAGCTGCAGGGTTGTAACAGCATTGCATTTTTGCAACTTAAGGGCCATGCTATCAATCACTACAGCAATCATTTCATTAACGTCAAGCGGTTTCTTCTCCAGCTTAAAGTCGTTCTTCTCTATACGGGCAATATTTAATACCCGCTCAATATGGCTCCCCAGGCGTTCATTCTCTTCATAAATAATGTTGGCAAGCCTTGCAACCCGACTCCTGTCCTCTGCAATTTCATTGTCCTTTAAAGCCTCGCTGGCTATCATAATGGTTGATACCGGGGTTTTAAATTCGTGTGTCATATTATTGATGAAATCAGTTTTCATTTCGGATACCTTTTTTTGCCTCAATATCGAAAAAATGGTATAACCGAAGCAAACTACCAGCACCAGCAATAACCCGCCGGTGGTACCCATGGTTGCTGTCATCTTGTTTAAGATGAGTGAATTTTTTTGCGGAAAGGCAAGCCTGATCAACCCGGGGTCATTAATTACATCCTTGCTGAATATCGGGGTTTGATAAACCGTTATATTATTAAATGTAGGCCTTGCACCAGTAATATCATTTGCTTTCGAAAAAATAAGCGAATCGTTATTTGCGGTAGTTACTTCGTAGCTAAAAGGCTGGTTGATGCCCTTGTTATGCAACTCAAACCTTAATAAAGTATCTATCCACAAGGGATTTAAACGCATTTTTAAGGGTTCGCCATACTTGCCGTATTCCTCGGCCAGGTTCTCTATCACCTGCGATTTGCCGGGCGGCGCATTCCGTAAAGAATCGTTTGCAAGCATTCTTTGTATTTCCCGTAATTGCCGCTCTTTTTGCTTCCTTGTCTGTTCCCGCTTCCACTCCTCGTTAATATATGGTATGGAGATAACTTGCTTGCCGAATTGAGGGTCGCTGTATGTATAGCGAACAGTATCATATTTATGCAGTTTTTGATGCTTTTTAGGCGCCGGATTTCGTACCAGCACAGGCGTTACCCTGCCATGCACTACACCAAACTCATCAGTAAATTGTTCATAATGCAACTGAAGGTCAATAGAGCCGCCCTGCAGAAGCCGCGCCATTTCATCATCCATATTTTTATGCATGATCATTCGCCTGAGGCTGTCGCGCATCAAAGCGAGGTTTTTTTCGCGGGTGGTCAGCCTTTTTTTTGACGGTTTATTCGCAATATTATCAACGGTGGCCCTGTCGGTATTTATTTTTCCATCGCCGACAATCCAGTTATGCTGATTAGCCTGCCCGGCCTGCGTTTTTGTATTTAAAAAGTTAAGGGCGTCGTGTTTACCGACCTTGGCTACTACGTTGTCCAATGCTTCGTTAACCGAGCGGTCGAAAAGTTCGGACTGCATTTGATACGATTGCCTCAAAAAGTATAATTGCATAGCCATTACACCCAAAAGGGCAAAACTCATCAAGCCAATAATCAGCGTAATGCTCTTCTTTTTCATCCTAAAAACAAAAATATTTGAAATAAACTGACATCCCGCGCTTTTAACAATTTTTAACAAATTATTACTCACATTTAACGACTTGAAATATAGGAGTTTGCTAAATTTGCCTTCATAAATAACCCAACAGTAAACAATAATACAATTAGCTGATAATAAAAAAATTGTCCGTAAGTTTATAAATACAAAAACCCCAGATTACCCCGATGAAAAATTTTCTTTTAAAACCCGGCTTCGAATTTATTTTTTCGCTCAGTTTAATTGCAATACTTGGCCTGCCACCCATGCTGATGGCCCAGAACGGAAAGGATGTAGAAATTAAGATTGTAAACGGCGACACTACCGTTAACGGTAAAAACATTAAACAACTGTCTGCTGCCGACAGGAAAAATGCACTAAGGGATATAAAACACATCAATAGTGACAACGCACCCGGCACCTATTCTTTTAAACAAAGCGACTCAACCGGAAAAGGCAGCCGTTTTATGTTCAAGAAAAGAATGCAGGAAAATGGCGGACGCCAGCAATTGATTACCGAAAATGTTATAGTTAAAGATAGTTTAGGAAACATTGTAGAGATTAAGGGAAACAGGCGCAAGCCAATGGTTTTGGCTGACGGAGCGCCTGGTAAAATGGAGCTGGAAGGGCGTTTCAATGGCCCTATGCGGTTTGAACGTAAAAACAGCCAAAACTTTGATTATGTAAATACCGATAATGAAGGTATAAGTACACATTTAAGGTTTCACATATCAGATATTACAAACGAAGACCTAAAGAAAATGCCCCATGTAGAAGGCGGGAAGTTTGAAATTACCGACCTGAACCTGGTGCCCGAATTTTCGACAGGTAAAACTTTATTGATGTTTAAGTTGCCGGCAAAAACCCCTGCCCAGGTTAAACTTGTTGACAGCGAAGGCAAAACTTTGTGGGACGACAAAGCAATTGGTGGTAGCTTTAATAAAAGCTTTGCCATGGGGCTAAATGGAGTTTATTACCTGCAGGTAAAACAAGGCCGCAATATTTCGTTAAAAAAGATAATGAAAGAAGAGTAAGATTTAGTAGCAGCTTTGAGTAGCAGTTGCAGTCGATTTTATAGCTATATACAAAAACAGCCTTTTTAACAATTAAAAAGGCTGTTTTTGTTTGATTTATTTTGCAAAGGGCTTATACTGCCACTTAAAAACTGCTACTGCAACTAATTCTTAAAACGGCAGATCGTCCTCATCAGGTGTTGCGCTGATATCAGCCGGCGGGGCATATTCAGGTGTTGTGCTTGCACCGGCGCCTGCCAATACATTAACTTTCCATAACTGGAGTGAGTTAAAATAAGTTTTTTTACCTGTTTTATCAGTCCAGGGGCGGCCTTTTAAATTAAAAAACACTTCAATATCGTCACCAACTTTTACGTTATCCAATAAATTACAGCGGTCCTGTATAGCTTCGAACTTTAAATATTCGGGATATTGCGGATTCTCGACGTATTCAAGTATCAATTCCCTTTTTTTAAGCGACTCCGTAACCTGCACGGTTGGCGCTACTTCATGTACCTTACCCTTAATTTCCATAGTTTCAAAAAATTAAAAGTGTAAAGTTAATAGATAAGAAATGAAATCGGGCGTATTTAATTCATAAATTCGCAAAATATCATGCAAGTTTTCCACACCGAAAATAAAATTATCATTACCTGTAATAAAAGGTTGTCATCATACCTTCAGCAGGAAGTTGAAGCGTTAGGCTATAAACCCGTTCGTGTTTTTCAAACCGGGGTCGAGCTTTTGGGCACCGTTACAGATACTATCGCGTTAAACCTTAATTTGCGTTGCGCAAGCCAGGTTTTGTATTTAATAAAAAGTTTTAATGCTGTCGATCCGCAAGAGCTTTACGATGAGCTGGTTAAAATTGAATGGGAAAAGCTTATTGACTTTACCGGCTATTTCTCGGTTTCGTCAAACGTTAACAATGAGCATATACTTACCCCGCTTTATGCTAACGTAAAGGTTAAGGACGCCATAGCCGACAGAATAAAATCTGTTAAAGGATTAAGGCCAAACTCCGGCGCCGAAGTAAATAAAACGCTTGTCCATTTATACTGGCAGGACAACGAAGCCGACATATTTTTAGATACATCAGGCGAGACGCTTGCCAAACATAGCTATCGCAAAATTCCGGGTAAAGCGCCGATGCTTGAGGCGCTGGCCGCTTCAACTATTATGGCTACACGGTGGGATAGAAAGAGCACTTTTATTAACCCCATGTGCGGCTCGGGCACGCTGGCCATTGAGGCAGCACTGCTGGCTACCGATAAATGCCCTGGCCTTTTCAGGATGAACTACGGTTTTATGCACATTATGGGCTATGATGAAACTGTATTTTTTACCGAACGGAGAAAGTTAAAGGATAAGGCAAAGAAAGAAACAGGGTTTAGGATCATCGCTACCGATATATCCGAAGACGCGGTTGACATTGCCCAAAAAAATGCAAAAACAGCCGGTGTAGAACATTTAATAGAATTTAGCGTTTGTGACTTTGCAGATACGCCTGTACCCGAAGAGCCGGGAGTGGTAATGTTTAACCCCGAATATGGTGAGCGCCTGGGTGTACACACCAAACTAGAGATAACGTATAAGCGAATAGGCGATTTTTTGAAGAAAGATTGCCTGGGTTACCGGGGTTATGTTTTTACCGGCAACCCCGATCTGGCAAAAAAAATAGGTTTAGCCGCTGCAAGGCGTATTGAATTTTATAATGGTAAGCTTGATTGCCGCCTGTTGGAATATGAATTGTATACCGGCAGCAAAAGGGAACCGAAAGAATAGTTTTTAGTTGATTGGGTTGGATTGGGTTGATTAAGTTTAAAGAATCAATTGTTTACAAAAGTTAACCAAATGAAAAAGAGCATAATATTAATAACTGCCATATTATTATCTGTTCGCTGCATGGCGCAGGGGCAATTATCGTTCCCGTTCCAGGGCGGTAAAGAAGCGATGACCCAGTTTTTTAAGGATAGCTTAAACGTTTCGGAGGATATTATTCAAAAGAAAGCTGTAGGCACCGCCGTTTTTAAATTTACAGCCAATGAACGGGGGATTATCACAAAAATTGTAGTTTATTATGCCGATGACTATGTTTTAACAGTTCCTATAATCGATGCTTTAAAAAAATCGAACCACAAATGGATAATTCCCGACCGTGAAAAGGCGCATGACTTTATAATCCCTTTCAATTTTGTTTTTAACCCATTGGCAGGTGACAACCCCGACCTTCAGAAGGCTGTTTATGATAATTACCGCAGCCGCAAACCGATAGTTACCAACGACCAGGTGCCCCTAAATGAAACCACTTTGTTGCCGGTAATTGTTGTGAGTTATGATGTAGCACAGTAGTTGGCAATTGAAAACCTGCGGGAGCGGGTGTCAAAAGTTCAACGGAGATCTGCTGGTATGGCGCAAACGTACGATACGAATTTGATTTGACATAATTCTATAAGAAATACGATAGTGATGTTTTTCAAAAGCCCGCCAAGTTCCGTCGTTGTCCTTTTTAAATTTATCTAAGGGATGTTTTTGTGGATTTTTGCAAAGGTCAATGGTAAGATCAATAATATCATCCCTTACAATTTCCGCATTTTGAAAAGAATCAAGTTGTATATATAAATAGGCTTTCCGCAATTCAGTCTCTGCCCTTTTGCTCCAGACTGTCACCATTTTCGGGCTTCAATCTTTAAATTTTCCGCAGTTTTAAAATCGCCCTGTTGAATTTCAGCATTACCGGCGTCAAGGTCTTCATCATACTGAGCCAACGTTTGAGGCTTCTCTGTTGCATAGTAGCCGATACCCATAAGTTTTAATGTATTCAGTAACCACTCTTTTTTACCTGGATCCTTAATATTATCAAAATCAATTATCAGTTCCATCTTTACAAGTTTTAAATCTGCTTATACAAAGTTATTCAAATATCGTGAATATTATACCAGGTATCCATGAGCTATCCGGACCGAGTAATAAATATAAGTATTGCCATTATATTTGTTAACGGTACAAAACTTCATAACTCCTAAAATTACAAATGGAAAAATCACCCGTTCAAACCTACCGTAAGATCATCCATATTGATATGGATGCGTTTTATGCCTCTGTTGAGCAGCGTGACAACCCTGAATACCGTGGCATACCCCTGGTTGTAGGCGGCTCGCCGGAAGGACGTGGCGGCGTGGTGGCTACGGCCAGCTATGAGGCCCGTAAGTTTGGGATCAGGTCGGCAATGCCTTCGAAGCAAGCTTTGCAGCTTTGTCCTCATGCAACGTTTGTGCGCCCGCGGTTCCCGGCTTATAAGGAAGCGTCGCAAAAGATACGGGAGATATTCAGCCGTTATACCGATCTTATTGAGCCGCTTTCATTGGATGAAGCCTACCTTGATGTTACTACCGACAAGTTAAACATTGGCTCGGCTATTGAAATAGCAAAGCAGATAAAGCAAGCCATAAAAGATGAATTGCAGTTAACGGCATCTGCGGGAATATCCATCAATAAATTTGTTGCCAAAACAGCATCTGATATTAACAAACCCGATGGCCTCACCTTCATAGGCCCCTCGGCTATCGAAGCTTTTATGGAAAAACTGCCTGTCGAAAAGTTTTTCGGCGTGGGCAAGGTTACCGCCCAAAAGATGAAGAATATGGGCCTGCACACAGGCGAAGATCTTAAAAAGCTTGCCGAAGAAGAGCTGACAAAACATTTTGGCAAAGTTGGGCGATTTTATTACCAGATAGTACGGGGGATTGACAACCGCGAGGTGCAGCCCGACCGGGAAACAAAATCACTGGCTGCCGAAGATACTTTTCCATATGACCTTACCACCATTGAGGAAATGGAGGCCGAACTTGACAAGATTGCAAATACAGTTTGTACGCGCCTGCAAACCTACCAGCTAAAAGGCCGTACCGTTACCCTGAAAATAAAGTACAGCGATTTTAAACAGATTACCAGGAACCAATCGTTTCCGGCTGGTTTTAACGATCTGGAAACTGTATGTGCTACCGCAAAACGGTTATTAGCGGCAACCAATCCCGAAGATAAAAAGATACGGCTGCTGGGTATTTCCCTGTCTAACTTTGGCGAGGTTGTAACGAGACCAAAAGAGGAAAAACCTACTGACCAGTTGAAGTTGTTTCCATTTTAAGATGTTTCGTATGGACGCAATGCATTGCATCTGCCCATGCATGATGTTGAACGGTATTATTACCTTTGCCCCATGATTGATGTTATATTAAAAAAAGGCAAAGAGAAAGCTGTGCTGCACCGCCATCCCTGGGTGTTTTCGGGAGCCATAGAAAGTGTAAATGGCAAACCTGCAAACGGCGAAATTGTACGGCTTGTTGATGCTAAAGGCACATTTATGGCCTATGGTTTTTATAATGATCAATCGCGGGTGGCCTTGCGTTTGCTGGAATGGGACGAGCGTGTTGCCGTTGATGAGGAATGGTTTAGAGTTAAAGTAGCAGTGGCAGTGGCCAGTCGCAGTAATTTGCTTATCGATGGCTTTACCAATACCTGCCGTTTAATATTCAGCGAGTCGGATTATCTGCCGGGATTGATCGTAGACAAATATGCGGGTCACCTGGCCGTACAGGTACTAACTACGGGCATCGAAAAAATGATGCCGGTTATTATCGATGAATTACAGCTTTTGCTAAAACCAGCAAGCATTTTTGATAAAAGCGATGCATCGTCAAGAGGGCATGAGGGCTTGGAAACACAAAATATCGTGTTGGCCGGCAATCATCCGCCCGAACGGGTTGAGGTTATTGAAAACGGTATCATCTATAACATTAACATCGCCGAAGGGCAAAAATCAGGCTTTTATTGTGACCAGCGGGACAACCGCAAAATAACAGCATCCTACGCCAAAGGCAAAAAGGTATTGGACTGCTTTTGTTATAGCGGCGGATTTACATTAAATGCCTTGCAAAATGGAGCAACGTCGGTTACCTCCGTAGATAGTTCGGTGCTTGCTGTAGATACCCTGAAAGAAAATGTCACCCTTAATAAGTACGATGAGCAAAAGGTTTCCACCATTGTATCCGATGTAAACAAACAGCTCAGAAAATTCAGGGAAGAGGGAGAAATGTTTGATATGATCATCCTGGATCCGCCAAAATATGCGCCATCCCGTTCTGCGCTTGATAAAGCTTCCCGGGCTTACAAAGATTTAAACCGACAGGGTATGCTATTGCTAAATAAGGGCGGTCTATTGGCAACTTTCTCCTGTTCCGGCGCTATGAATATGGAAACATTTAAACAAGTACTGGCCTGGGCGGCTCTGGATGCAGGCAAACAGGTGCAATTTATCCACCAATTTTGCCAGCCGGAAGATCATCCCGTGAGGGCATCATTTCCAGAGGGCGAGTATTTGAAAGGGTTGTTTTGCAGGGTGATGTAAAGAAGGTGAAAGCTTAAAGGTAAAGGGCGAGAAGCAAGAAGAAACCTATAGACGGATAAGACCAACTGACGACCAAAAAGCCTGTGTAAACTTTTTTCAGGACGTGACAACAATCCTAATTTACGAAACGGCTGATATCCAGTAAATTACAAGCTAATCGCCAAAAAGTGCAAAAATATCACATCTGGTTATCAGGCACTTAGTCATATTTGATTATTTGTTAAAAGTAAACCTACTGATTATCAGCATGTTTCATAGTGTTCCACCTGTTCCGTTTGTAAAAGTGGAACGCTTGAAATCGAAATAACCAATGAAAGCATTCGAATGCCCACCCTATCTGTTATAGAACCAAATATTTTATCCGATTACTGTTATTGTAACTCATGAAATACAAAAGAATATATCCAATAAAACAGATAAATTAATCAGGAATTAATATTTGGCAGTTAAACCAACCATCCCTTAAACATATTAAACAATAACTGCCCTTCGTAATAACCATCGGTACCATCACCAATATCCACCTTCCCGAAATAACCATTCTTTTTATCTTCTTTTAGCTTGATATTAATGGTCTTTGTTTTCTGGCCATCATCGATGCCAGTAAATGCTGCCTGGTCGCTTTTTTTATCATATAGCTGCACTTTGTCTACCATATCCGCCCTTATATTTTTAGTGACGAGGGTTGGGTCATCACCAAAAAATTCTTCGCCATCAACCAAAACTTTGGTTACCGTTTGACCCTGTGCCGTAATTTTTCCGTCTTTATCAACCTGTATGCCGGGCAGTTGTTTTAAAAGGTCTTCCACTTTAGCGTTCGGTTGTATTTTAAAGGCCCGGGCATCAAATTCAGTTGTATCGCCTTTTATTTTTATAGCTGCCCTGGCGCCCTTAATAATTACATCGGCAAGCAATTTTGCTTTAAGTATCATATTTAATGTACCAAAGTCATGTGTGCTATGGGCGGAATCCAGCGAGAATTGCTCCACATAATCGGCATAACCGGGATAGGTAACCAGCAGTATAAGTTTTCCCCTGCCTACATTATTTATCACAAATGAGCCATCAGCGGCCGCCCGGGTAAATTTACGCAGGATAGAGTCTTTTGCGTTTAACACACTTATGGATGTATTTACCAGCTTGGTTTTTGCCGAAGTATCAACAATTACCCCTTTTACGGAATAGCTTGTTTGCGCCAGCAGCGAAAAGGAAAGAAAACAGCAGCTAATGATAAGTAGGATTGTGAATTTCATACACCAGGTTTATGACCCCAATGTATAACTAAATTCTTAGTAATAAAACGGCGTTAACAAACATTAACAATAATTAACAATTAGTTCAAAGGTGAAAGGATAAAGGCGAAAGGTAAAAGGTAGTAAAAAGGGGGGTAGCAACTACTTAATTAGTAGTTTTTTGAACGCCAAACTATCGCCGTTGAAAACATCAAAGTCGACAGATCGACTTATGCCGCTTACTTTTGCGTTATCCGAGTGCTGCCAGAATTTCCATTTAATTGCGTTGCCCAAATCCAGATCAGGGCCGCGATAATTGGCTATCCACAGTGGATAATCATCGAAATAGCCGGATAAATTATCCTGGTAAAATTTTAAACCAGTGTAAATAATGGGCCGGGTTTTGGTTTTGGCCTCTATTTGTTTTAAAAAAGCTTTTAACCCTTCACGCATATTTTCCGGAGAAATACCGTCCAGTTCCTCAATGTCGACGGTTGCAGGTAGATTGCCCCTCACGGTTTTAACATTTTGAAGAAAGAAAACGGCCTGCCATTTGCCACTGAATTTGGGCCTGAAATAATGATACGCGCCACAAGCGATTCCTGCTTTTTGCGCTTCGCGCCAGTTACGCTGAAAAAATGGATCTGCCTGGATAATACCCTCGGTAGCTTTTATAAAAGCAAAGCTGACATGTACGCTGTCTTCCCGCATACTTTTCACCCGTTTCCAATCTATTGTGCCCTGGTAGGACGAAATATCGATACCATGAATTTTGTAATTTGTAGGGATATGAATATTAAAGCTTTTATAGGTGCGGTAATTTGGATTGGCGCCAATATCCCTGACAGAGCGCCAGGCAGATGTAACAGTTTTTACAACATGGCCATAATAAAACGGTGAT
>Ga0207054_1006_pt1 | contig 117808 bp, 101 predicted proteins | sample Alteio_BWMinCont_60_FD_153288 | JGI IMG/M metagenome (GOLD analysis project Ga0207054, IMG submission 153288) | Enriched cells from forest soil in Barre Woods Harvard Forest LTER site, Petersham, Massachusetts, United States -... | ecosystem: Environmental > Terrestrial > Soil > Temperate forest... | reverse complement strand
TCAGAGGTTGGAAGCCAAAATGACTTTAATGATTAATTAATAGATAAGTTCTCAGTTCTTTTAAGATCAGTAAAGTAGTTAATTACTGAGCTATAGTTAATTAAATGAAGCCTTCCCCTTGAGAAAGGGAAGACTTTCTTCCGAAGACAGGAAAGGTTTGGTAAGTATTATCACCAATCTGTTGAACTGCAAAGGCATTGAGATACAAAGTGTCAGTGCAGCGAGAACGGATACATATGTCGAACCATTTACTTTCTGATTTACGTTTATCAGACATGCGGAATAATTAGTAGACGAAAGTTTACACCGGGTTTCACCGTCCACTCTGTCCGTTACGGTCAAATCCCCTTATTACGGCGTTTTCCCGGAAATATCATGCGTTTTTTACAGGACGTTGCGAAGATACTTATTGCTTTGCGCGATGCTGGCGTAAGGATCCATCTTAAAATTCTCCTGTTCAACGATATAATATCTTACGTTTTGGTATTTCGTCACCGCAAATATTTCCTGAAAATCAATGCTGCCGCTGCCAACTTCAGTATTCAATTTCGGATCCGCCTTATCCATATCTTTAGCATGGATCAGCTTAAAACGCCCGGGGTAGTTTTCAAGCCATTTCACAGGGTCCTGCCCCGCACGAACAACCCAATAGATATCCATTTCAAAATCCACAAGGTCGGCGTCGGTGTTTTTTAATAATACTTCCATGAGCATCTGTCCTTCAACAGGTTCAAATTCGAAATTGTGATTGTGGTATGAGAGTTTCAGCCCGGCATTTTGCACACGCTTTGCTGCGATGTTGACCCAGTTGACAAGTGATTTTATATCGTTTGCCGTTTGCCTCAAATTAGGGCTTATGTATGGTATGACCACATAATCCTGTTCCAGAATTTTCGCCGCTTCTATGGCATCGTCAATCACATTAATATCTCCGGATTTTAAGAACGCATCCATTCCGTAATGTCCGCTTGGCGTAGTCAAGCCATTGCTCCTGAGCAATTTTTTGAACTCTACAGCGCTCAGGCCCCAAAACCCACTTTCCTTGGAATAACCGAAAGTCTCCACTTGTTTGTATCCAGCCTCAGCTACTTTGGCAATTACGCCCTTTACATCTTTGGGCAGTTGTTCACGAAGCGAGAAAAGCTGTAACCCGTATTTCTGGTTAGTTTTGGCAAACATTAATTTCGGCATTGCAATAATGCCCGTTGTCAACAGGGCGCTCTGTCCCACGAAGTTTCTTCTGTTCATCGTATTGGTTAATTTATGGTCGTAAATTTATTTTAAGGGGATTTGACCGATGGTTTCGTTGCCGGACCATTCGTCATTTTCAATGGGATAAAGCTAATCCGTCATTATGGATTGTAGATGCAGCTGTGTTTAAAAAGTAGTTGATTTATTTATCAAATCATTGCATTACAGCAATTTAACTTATTTAATAAACAAAAGAAAGTAGTATTAAAGTGAATATCATTGGCGATAATATAGGATCCATTTCTTAGCTGTGAAAAATGAACTTATAACACGGAACTTTTGAACTTAAATGCACCTCTTGCCGGGGAAAGATTGGCAAATTACGACTTGCGAGACTAACGCTATGACAAGAAGAATTGCTGCAAAAAGAAAACAGCATCGAACTCCCGGGCAGCCAGATTCCGCTATTTAAAATTGCTGCATGTAACTAGCCTTAAATATAATATGGTCTTCCACCTGGGCAATCGCCTGCGGAACATTCAATTGGCTGTTCACCCCCCTGTTGTAAATGAGGTAAACATAACTCAAAGGCGAAAATTCCCACGCCAATCGCAAATTGTATGCATTTGAATTATTCAGGGAATTTTTTTGATATAGGCCCGTAAATTGCAGCCTGGGATTGAGGGCCAGGCGGGTTTGGAGAACAAATAAGTTAACTGTTTTTGTTGTATTGTGGCTGCCTACCTTTGTGAAGTAATTTGGATTATATTCTCCCGTAAATGACACATTTGGGATTGGGGCAAATTGAATTTTATAATCCCCTGTAGTGAGTTCCCCATTGAAATAGGTACCCGTTGTGAAGGTAACGGAGCCATTTACGATTTTTGAGGGGTCGGTTGAAAAAAGGATTTGCTGATTAAAATAATGATAGGTGCCAGGGGCGATATTCACATTTAACGGTGCGAAGGTCGTAGTAAGGTTCTGCCAGTATGACTCTACGGCATACCCAAAGAAGCCCCCGTCCTTAAAATTGAACCAGAGCGGGTAAAAAGGCAGATCGGCCTCAGAGAATTTTCCCGTTGAACTTGTAAAGTAAACCTCCGGTAATATTCCCGGATCATAGGACAATAGAAAGCTTTTAAATGGCAAAAGATTCCCCCGGTAAAAGTAGTTCATGCCAGGGGTAGTTGCGATAACATCGCTACGGGATACAAATCCCATTTGCGGGTCAAAGTTTTTTGTAATAACAGACTCGGTCCACCAGATTTCGTGATCATTTGTATTGCTGAAGTACTGAACCACCCCGGCAAAACCCCGGGCGCCCGTGTTTGTCGTGGTTGATTGGGTAAACATGGCATTTATAGAGTTTGATTCGTTCAAACGAAAAAATCCATCGATTGTCGATTCAATGTTTGCCGCGCCAGGTTGTTCCTTAAGCGATACCATTCCCCCAATTCGGCTTTGACTACCGAAATTCTGTGAAAATCTGCCTACAAAAAAATTGGTAGGGGCTCCCCCGTCGTAACCCTGTTGACGGATTGCGATTGCCCCGTAATTTACTGTCGACGACCGATATACAAACCGGCCACCACCAACTATCGGGATGGGATTGCCGCTGGTATCGAGTCCAATATTCCGGCTGTTGAAGGGCTGATAATGGATCGACCCTCCCGCCCCGTCACCGTTGGTAGTAATCTGAACACCAAAAAGTGACGCGTTTTCCAGGAAGAATTGCCGTTTTTCAGGAAAAAATACGTTAAACCGGGTTGTATTATTTACTTCCTGATCAGCATCAGCCTGCGCGAAGTCGGTATTTGCCGTGAGATCGAGCACGGAATTAGGATTTATTGCCCATTTCAAATCTCCTCCATATTTAAAACTTGAAGTATGGGCCGGTTCGGAGTTACCAAAGTTTGTATACCGGTCATTGGAAAACAGAACGTAAGGGTCTGCAATGATATTAGTTGACGGCTGGGGCGGCTGCAAATTAGTAATCACCCCGGCATAATTCATGTGGGTTGCCGAAAATATTCGCGGAAAAGGTGAAAACGCGCTGATCTCATTGGTAAGCCGCCTGTTCCGGTAGGCATTGAAACCCCAACTTTGAATGCTGTCGGCACTCTTCGGATATCTCAAGGTTTTCCAGGGGATAGCCATTTCAGCCATCCATCCCGAATCGGTGCGGGTTGTCCGTACATTCCAAAGCCCGTTCCAGTCTATGTCATAGTAAATATCATCAAAGGACAACAGGTCGCGCTGCACACCATATGCATTGGTTGCAAAAACGATTGCGTTTCGTTGATCGTTAAATGTGTCGAAGGACAAATTGACCAGGTCATGCCGCAAATAATCGAAATCGCGGGCGAAATCAGTGGCCATTATTGCTTTCCGTCCCTTAGGGTCCTTGCAGATGATACCCACATATAAGTATTTTTGATTATACAATACTTTAATAATTGTAGTAAATTCTGATGGCTTCCCCTGGTAAGGTTCTATCTGGATAAAATCCGAAGCTCCTAAAGTTAAGTTCCACTCCGGTTCGTTCAACACACCGTCAATTTTTATGTTGCCGGTAATCTTTACGGCTTTCAGTTTCCTTCGTACAGGGTTCGGTTTAAAAAAATCGCCATCCTGGCAAAAGGCCGAAGATGCGATCAAAAGGAGAAAAATCTGTATGTAAAGTTTATTCATTATGGCGGGTAATCAGATTAAAGGTAAGAATTACCTGACGCCTGGACCACCACATGGAGACATTATTTCCATCGCATACAACTTTATAACGTCTTGATCTTTACATTTCTGAAAGCAACACCTGTTGACCAATCCTGCAATGTAATACGACCTTCGATGTTTTTGCCAAATTCGGGGAACCTGCTGAAATGGGATTTAGCGACTTTATCGGCCCAGGCTTTGGATGCGAAATCTTCTTCCGCAGTTAATATCCCATTCAAATAAAATTTCACCTTCCCGTTTTCCTGTTTGATTTCAGAATGGTTCCAGGTATCGGACGGCCGACTTTTCACCGGGTTTTTTTGAGGCGCGAAACCAAAAAGACAACCGGATCGGGATGATGGATTTGCGAAATCAGGATTCGCATCATCCAGTAGTTGATATTCCGGCCCGGATGCCCATCCGGTAGGGATTTCTTTTCGTTCCAAAACATTGACAAACACGCCGCTATTCCCGCCCTTAGGAAGTTTCCAATCGAACTTAAGGTCGAAGTTTTTGAATTCCTGGTCTGTGACAAGATCGCCCGCGCCCGATTTGTCCAGCGGATCGCATACAAGCGCTCCGTCTTTTGCTTTCCATACCGTAAATTGGGCGGTGCCGTTATATAAGTGCCAGCCTGCTGTTGAATGTCCGTCAAATAAAAGCCGCCAGCCGTTGGCCCGCTCTGTTTTCGAAAGGCTGTTGTTTTGATCGCCCCTGAAGGCAAAGCAAGTTATAGCCAGCCCAATGATTGCTGCTGCTGCTATTGATTTGGTGATTTTATTTTTCATGATCTGTGGTTTTAATTGATACTCTTCTCTTATTTATATTTAAGGATAAATCTAACAATAACCCTCGCGTCGGGCATTGAAAGTGAGGGATGAGGGCTCATCGAGGCATCCCCCCAATGTCCTGACCCTCCTTTTATTATTTTAGCTGCGAGTGAATTAATATCATAGTGCCCGTATCGCTTACCTATCTCCGAAAACGCTGGGCCAATTAGCTTTTCTCTCTCTTTATGACAATTTCGACAATCGTTCTTTACAATCAATTCCGCGCCCTCATCTGAGGAAGTCATAATTGAAATCGTATTTGGATTTTCCGCTGCGGAATCAGCTGTCTTAGTTCCCGCGTCACTATCTACCAATACTGTGTCGGCAGAACTTTCCCGGTTTGTTGAATTACCACCGCAACCAGCTACCAAAAAAGACACGCACAGAATAATTATTAGTCGTTTTGTCATTTATAAATTAAAAGTTTGTTAGCAGTTAAATGATCCAGGGGGATCGGTTAGTTTTTTGATTTATTATCGGCTACGTAAACCTACATTTATTATAGATTGCGTCATACCGACACAATAAAAAAGTAGTAGCTACAATCGGATAATAGTCTTATTATCAAGATATTATTCCAGTAAACAGATCTAAAAAAGTAGTAACGAGAGGAATGTTAAATCCTATTATGCTTCAATCAGGCCTATTTTCATTACACTTTGTTCAAAACTATCACGCGATACCGCTGCTTTATTTCTGGCACTCGTACGGTAGTTATAAATCGTACTTAATGAATATCGAAGAAATGCCGCAATTTGGGCGCTGTCTGTGATGCCAAGTCGTATCAATGCATAGATCCTAAGTTCAGTATTTAAGAGTTCTCCGGGCTTAACTGACATCTTCTCCTCCGGAATTAATAGCGCGTTGAACCCGCTGATAAAATTCGGATAGAGGCTTAAAAAGATCCTGTCGAATATTTTGTACAATTCATCTACCTCTTCGTTGACCATAGCGGTCGACCGCAAAATCTTTATCAATTCATCGAGGTGTTTTTCAGAAGCTTTCTTATTCAGCACTTTTCTAAAATTCTCAAGTTTATTTATGTAGGCAGAGCACAAGTCAAAAAATTGAGCGATATATACTTCTTTGATTTTGTTGGCTTCCATCAAAGCCGAATTCGCTTCATTAAGCTGCAAATTTGTAGAATTCAAAGTTCGGTTAAGTTCACTTAGCTGCACTGTTGTGGAGTTCAGCGCTTTTTTTATTCGTGACTCCCGTTTCATTTGCCTGTAAACATATACTGCAACACCCGCCAGAAAAATGGAAAGTGTGCTAATCAAAATAAGATATAAACGAAGCTGGTCTTTTTGCTTTGCTTCCTTCTTTAAGTAAGCGGTGTTGATTATTGCATAAAATTCGGATATATGTAGTGTGCGGAACTTTGAATCGCAGAACAGCGCATCTTCAATCGCTGACTGTGTACAACGATAAGCATTATCAATGTCGCCGGTTGCGTATAGCAGTAAAGCCAATTCCTGCATCGAGGCGTTATCTTTGATAGCGAATTTGACATCAAGCGCGGCGGACTCGGCATAATATTTAATCGCCTTTGTGCTTTCATTCTGCTTTGCATAATCCATGCCCAACAGGTAAGTAAACATGGCATAATCGGGCGTCATTTTATTTTTCTTTTGCAAAGCCAGGAGCAATAATTTCTCCGTTTCACGTGTGTGCCCGGCATTAATATTACGAACTGCTAATTTCTCCTGATAATCAGGCGAATTCTGATCCAAAATTTTCAACAAGGAATCCTGGTATTCACGTATGCGGTTTTGATATTCGCCATTTTCATTGTTGGCAACATAATGCTGGTAAAACTCCGCTCTTGCCGCGTAATAATCCGCCAACTGTCCTTTTGAAATGTTACGGGGATTAATTGACTTCAGAAGTTCATTTGCTTCGAGAAATTTATTTAGTGGGAAATAGATATTTGCCAGATCCAATTGTGCTGTAACAATGAGGTTTGGACTATTCATTGCCCTGGCGATTGCCAAATTTTTCAAGGCATAAGATGTTGCCGAATCAATTTGAAATTTCTGATACTCACTGTATAAGGTTTTGTTAAAATTGAATTTGTCCAGACGTGAAGTAATTTTTGAATAATTGCGGGAGATGCGCGCAATCCTTTCTTTTTTCTGAAATGTGTACCTGGCTTTATTTGCAATTGCGTCATTCAACTTACTTAACAGCGCTGCGTTATTTTGGGCGAAGGAGTTGGTCAAAACACAAAGAGATAATACTGTAAAAAGACAAATTACCTTCGCGTAAAAGCTTACGGTTACACATTTTGAATTCATACAAGTATTACCAGGTTTATTTGAATGCAACTTATTGCAATATTGCATATCTCTGCAAATCTAAATCCATTTTTTGGATTTATCAATATTTTATCGGCGACTACTGCCTGAGCAGTTTTCAACTATCTGCAGCCAATAAGAAAACAGCGTTTGCAAAAATTCATAATCCTGATTAAAAATGTTCATCAGTAAGCCTGCTGATTGGGTGATAACCTGTAAAGGTTACCCGCGATGATATATAGTCTTCTTTTACAGGTTCGGCTTTAACCAGGTCGGTACTCAGATATTTCTTATTATCATCGCTAAGCACGGTTACTACAATAGCGTCTGCCTCCATTTGTTCTTTAAGTTTTATGGCCCCTACTACATTAGCACCTGAAGATATACCTACCGCAAGGCCTAATTGTTTAGCCAGTTTTTGTGCCATGATAATGGCATCACCGTCGTTAGCCTGAATAACAACATCCAGTTGGTTAAGCTTTACGATCCCGGGTATAAACTCGTCTGATATGCCCTGGATGCGATGGCTGCCTACCTTATAGCCTGTGGTCAGCGTTGGTGATTCCGCAGGTTCAAGCGGGTGAACCTTAATTTTAGGGTTCAGCATTTTTAGATAGCTACCTACGCCCATTACGGTACCACCCGTGCCTACACCTGCCACAAAGGCATCGGGTATCATTCCGTTTGTGGCAAGCTGCCTCCAAATCTCCCTGCCGGTTGTCTTTTCATGCGTTTCAGCATTGTACTGGTTTTCGAATTGCCTCGGCAAAAAAATATGCTTTGTTTCCTTTTCCATCCGTTCAGACAATCGAATGCTGCCTGAAAATCCACCTTGTTCTTTACTTATCAGTATAACATCGGCACCCATGCTTTCGATAATTGCTATCCGCTCTTTGCTCAACCAGTCAGGCATAATGATCTTTACCCGGTGGCCCAATGCTTTGCCGATGGCTGCAAAGGATATACCTGTATTGCCACTCGTTGCTTCCACAATCGTATCTTCCGGTTTTATTTTGCAGTTCCTGTAGGCCTGGTACATAACATATAGTGCCATCCTGTCCTTAATGCTGCCCGTTAGGTTATAGTGCTCGCATTTTACGTAAACCTTACCTGTTTTGCCATTGTAAGTATAATTCAGTTCCAGCATGGGGGTATTGCCTACCAAATGCCATAGGTGCCTGAACCGCTTATCCAGTTCGGGTGATAAACACGCTGATGTCCGTTTATTTTCTGTTAATCCCATAACTCATTTTATAAATATTCAATTAAGAAAAGCGCCGCCCACTCAAAACGGCGCTTACTCACTAACTAAACTTGTCATTAACTGAAATGAAAAAATAAGAACGGAGTGTGTTATTTTAATTACCATCAGGGAGATTTATATAGCCGGGTTATCGGTATAATTCCACTACAGTTCATCAACTGTTTCAGCGTGTATATTGTCTTTTATACTTTTTTATTTCCCTTCATAATCATTTCTTTTAGTTTCATGCGGGCCTTGAATAAGTTTGATTCAGATGTTCTGATATTAATATTCAGCATTTTTGAAATTTGTTCATGCGAATAACCCTCAATAGCATATAAGTTAAACACGATACGGCAACCTGGAGATAGTTCCTGGACTTTCACTAAAAGGTCACCGTAACTTAATTTAGTATTGTCGCATTCTTCTTTTGTCATATAATCAGCTGTCTCCAAATCGTCAAAAGATGCGGTTTTTATATTGCTACGGTAATATCTAATTGATGCATAGACCATAATTTTACCTAACCACGCTTTAAATGGATACCGATGGCGATACCTGTTTATACTTGTAAAAACTTTCAGGAATCCTTTATTTAGGATTTCTGCGGCCTCATGCCGATTATTCGCATACCGGAGGCAAATTCCCATCGCAAAATCATAGAATGTTTTATAAAGTATCTTTTGAGCGCTTCGGTTTTGCTCCAGGCATTCGTTAATTAATTGTCCAATTTCTGAGTTATCCATATTCTCCAAGGCTGATGTTGGAATTGGTTGTTTTTTGGCTATTCCGGTTTTGTCATCTGCACCGCCGGTAATATGTAAGCCGTCGGCTTTCCACACCAGGGCAGCTTACTTGAACCATAGCTTTATTTTATTAAACCCATGTATTTTAGTTTATTTTTTTAAAAACACCCCCCGACTCATCGGGAGGTGTTGTTCATATTACTATCTACCTACAATTAGTAATCGTCCGGTTCGCTTGTTATCGCTTGCGGTGCCGACTTTTTGGGGGCGGACGCCGGGATATTGATCAAGTTTTTGGGGTCGAGAGCGATATCCAGGTTTGTGTAAAGTGCCCGTAGATGTTCCCTGGTAATAGCATCCGACGCAGCTGCCGATGCCTTCCTGATCTCCGTTGACAGCGATCTTGCGTGCATCGTAATGACCGTGTGGGCTTCGCTCAGCTCATTTGTTTTCAGTTCAGCTATCAATGTGGTCACATACAGATCCTGCAAATCGCGGCGATAGTTCGTGATCGTTTTATGGGCAGGCAATTCAGAGAAAATGCCTTGTTTTAAATCGCCCAGCATTTCCCAAGCGGTATAGGCCTTCCCGGGAAAATTGGCTTCTTCACTAATCAGTTGTGCAACAAGAGCGGGGTTAAGCAAGTAAGCAAGGTTCTTCTCCTGCACGGCGGTAACCATGCTAAAATCAAGGGGGCTCACCAGGTATAGCTTCTCATCCATCAGCCAGTAAGGTGTGGCGAACAATTGTTCCTGCAAAAAAGCCATCGCCCGCTTTTGTTTGGCTTTATCCACTATTTCGTATTCGGGGCCCTGCTGTTCTACAGTTTTCGGCGTTTCATAAATACCGCCGATATTACGGCTTACGTGTCCCATAAAGCGGCCGTATTCCCCAACCAGTTCTTTGTAAAGCGCTGCGGCCCGGTCATAGTTACCGTCAGGTTTTGTCGCCCATTCCATCAAGTGCGGCTCTATTCTTTTCAGGTTCTTAATACCGTAACTGCTGGCCAGCATCGCATCATCGCCCAGGTCCTCGCTCTGGTCGCGCGGATCAGTAGAGTTGAGGGGAAAATTGTCAGTAGTTGGATTTAACTGGCTGCCATAAAAGTACTGTTTGCCCGAGGCCAGTTTTTCAATGATCCATTTATTCATGTAATCCTTCTCTTCCTGTGCTGTTTTAAACTGCGGCAGCCACTTATACCCCCATTCAATCGCCCATTTATCGTAATCGCCGATGCGGGGGAAAATGCCCTTCTCGCCGATGTGGTCTTCAGGCTGTGCCACGTAGTTAAAGCGTGCATAGTCCATAATTGATGGCGTATGGCCATGCTCCTCCACCCAGGCTTTATTGCGCAGGTTCTCAACAGGCACGGTTGATGATGCACCGAAGTTATGCTCCAGGCCAAGCGTGTGCCCAACTTCATGCGACGATACGAAGCGGATCAACTGCCCCATTAATTCGTCGTCCAGCTCCGGTTTATGGGTCCTCGGGTCTATCGCCCCTGCTTGTATTGTGTACCAATTCTGTATCAGGGTCATTACGCTATGGTACCAGCTGATATGGGTCTCAAGAACCTCGCCGCTACGCGGATCATTGACGTTAAACCCGGCGGCATTTTCAATGGCTGACGGTTTATAAACAACCATTGAATGGCGTACATCGTTCGCGCTCCAGGTAGAATCGTTCACGGGCGCCTCTTTTCCAAAAATAGCGTTTTTGAAGCCCGCTTTCTCGAAGGCACCCTGCCAGTCATTGATACCGGCTATAAGGTAAGGCACCCATTTTTTGGGCGTCGCCGGATCGATGTAGATAATAATTGGCTTTTTGGGCTCTACCAACTCGCCGCGCTTATATTTCTCAACATCCTCATCTTTAGGCTCCATCCGCCAGCGCTGGATATACCGGGCTGCGCCTACCCCATGTGAATCGACATCAAAATCTACATAAGAGTTGGAAAAAAAACCAATGCGGGGATCTTCCAGCCTCGGCTTCATGGGTACCGTTGGCAACAGCAACAGAGATGTGTTTAGCTCGATGGTACCAGCCTTGCTTGCGTCAGTTGCGTTGACGAGCGTCTTCACCGTTTTGATTTCAATATTACCGGGAAAGGCCTGGATTTGCTCGATGTAACCTCTGTCAGGAACTTGCAATTTAAATATATCTAAAGGCTCCCATATCGGAGGGGCGAAAGTTGAGGTCATGTTTTTGCTGTTTAAAAAATCAGTTATGTCAATCACCAAACTTTTAGCCTTCTTATTGAATGCTTTAATCGGAAAAATGAACTCAATTGCCTGCAGGTTATTGTTTTCCAGCGAATGTGATAATCCGTTTGGCGTGGTATCATTGGAGACATTTTGAAACTTAACCGAACGCAACACGAGCCTATCGCCAGGAATGCGGTCAAAACTTATCACCGGCCGACCCATCTCGTCGCCGCTGTAGCCAAGATTAACCAATGGAACTACTGGTTCGCCGGGCCCTTTTTCAATACGGGTGACCGCCAGGATATCCCGTTTTAAAAGCGAGTCGGGGATTTCAAGAAAGTACTTGTCCTTAACGATGTCAACCTGGAAAAAGCTTTTCAATATCCGGGAGCCGGCAGGAACGACATCTTCATAAGGTTTAATAGCCGCAGGCGATGCGGATGGTAATTTTTTAGCCGTATCAGTTACGGCGCCCTTTGATTGGCCGTTCGCAAAGCTGCAGCTTAGTGCAAAAAAAAGGCCGATAACGTAGAGCGAAAAGGGGATTTTAGTTATTAAGTTCATAATGATTATTGTTTTAAATGTATATGTCAGAAAATTTCCGGTTTGCAGTTAATTGTGAAGATGGCGCCTTTGGGCGGTGCCATGCGCTGAAAAAAAGCACAGCGCAACAAAGTATATCGAAAAAATTTTGGTTTTCATGATAATAATTAATTTGAAAATTAAATGAGAATACAGACCGGCAGCATAATTTCTGCCGGTCTGTAATTAATTAATAGCCCTGATTTTGTGTTAGATGTGAATTAAGGATAAGCTCGCTTTGAGGGATAGGAATCAGTTGTTTGTAGGAACTCCACACCCCGCCCTTAAGCGGATCTATCGCAGTCATTACAGCATCAATACGCCCTGTCCGTTTCAGATCGAACCAGCGGTGGCCAAATTCGGTAAATAGCTCAACCTGGCGCTCATTGTATATTGCCGTCAACAAATCAGCCTGTGTGGTTGCCGTTGTCGGTGCGAGCCCTGCCCTGGCACGGATTGTGTTGAGGTCGCTTTGCGCGCCGGCCAGGTTGGTTTGCTGTGCGCGTGCTTCCGCACGAATAAGATATTGTTCGGCTAAACGGAATAAAATTGGATATTCATTGATCGTAGTTCCTGGCGTAATCAAATTTTGCTTGTACTTATACGCATAATAATAAGTTGTTGTACCGGCATTTAGCTGCCCAACCCAATTGGTAAACCGGGCGTCGCCGCTTTCAAAAGCATTTACCAATGCACTACTCAATGGGTACTGATCTGCAATGCCATTGGGGGCCGCAGTTAAAATAAGTACGCCGGCATCAGCGTTGCCATAGTTTGGCGTAATGGATTGTAACTGCCAGATGGTTTCACGTGATGTTTTCAGGAATACATTGTTCAAATTAGGTTCAAGTACATAAACAGAAGAACCGATTACGTTTGAAGCCTGCGTTTCTGCATCCTTCCAATCCTGCATGTACAGGTAAACCCTGGCTAATAACGCACTCGCTGCCTGCTTATTAGGCAAAAGGCGGTCGGTTGCCGCCGCCGCAGCCAACGTTTCATATTTGTTATCCGGCAATACGCTTTGCGCATCCGTTAAGTCCTGGATAACCTGTTTTAACACGGTAGCGGCAGGGCTCCTGCTAATCACATTGTTAACTGCCGGGTCAGTTGACAATACCAGCGGAACATCACCGTATAAATTTACCGCATTAAAAAAAATGAACGCCCTGGTAAATTTTGCTTCGGCCAGTAATTGCTGCTGTATCACAGGGTTAAGGGATGTAGCGGAGCCAAGCCCCTGTATAGCTGAATTGCAGACAAAGAGTTCCTGGAATATCTCCGGCCAGTAGTACTCGCTTAGGGCATTCAATGAATTGGTATAAAACTGGTTCCCTACAGTAAAGTTTAGCAGCTCATCAGCTGCCAGCCCCTGTTGAATGGCAACGCTTGCCGATCCATTACACATATTGCCGGTAATTGCCATCGTGGCATAGAGGCCAGAAATAACACCTTCGGCAGCAGTATTAGAGGTATATACATTGGCAGTGGCCAGTAAAGTGGCGGGCGGGCCAATATCAAGTGATTTTTTACAACTACCCATGCCGGTAAGCAGGGAAGCAAATACAAAAAAGCTCAGTGCTCTTAGGGATTTTTTGTTTTTATATGTTTTTTTCATCGCAATTCAGATTAAAGAGTTAAACGTAAACCGGCAGTTACCATTCTCAGCGGCGGCAGTGAAAAAGCACTCTGATTTTCCGGGTCGATGCCGTTATAACCGGTGATCGTCCACAAATTATCACCTTGCACAAATATTTGCAGGTTTTGCATGCCCAGCTTACTGGTAAATGCAGGCGGTAACTGATAAGCCAAAGAAAGGTTTTGTAACCTGATGTAGGAGGCATCGCCGTAGGCAAAGTTACTTTGAGTTGCATATTCTTGAGCAAAAAGCAAACTAAAGCTGGTACCATACCGCTGAATGTTGGTAATATCGCCCGGTTTCTGCCAGCGGTTTAGAACCAGTGTGTTGTAGTTAATACCGCTAAAAAGGCCTGGCGGAATTATACCGATGTTGTAAAACGCGTTTCTGCCGGTTTGCTTGATAAAACGAAACAGGAAACTAAGCGTAAATTGCTTATACCGGAAGCTGTTTTGTACTGACCCATAAAAATCGGGATTGATATTGATCAACGCGGTTTTATCGGCTGCACCCGGCGAAGAAGTGATAGCGCCACCGGCTGTGTAAAATTGGTAGATGCCTGTTTGTGGATTAACACCTGCAAAGCGGTAGGCTTTAAAAATATTTACCGGCTGGCCAATAATTAAAGAATTGGCGTAGGCAGATGTTTGCAGGGTTGGAAAACTCAACAACTGGTTCCTGTCCCGGGTAAACAGAAAGGTGGTTGACCATGTAAAATTACTGCCCGCTATGTTGGTGGTAGTAAGGCTGGCATCAAACCCCTGGTTCTGAACAACGTCCGGAATATTTTCGTTGATCGCTGAAAAGCCGGTCACTAATGAAAGCTGGCTTCCGCCTAATGTTCCCGAAGTGCGGTTGCGGTAAAAGTTTGTTTCAAAGGCAATACGCCCTTTTAAGAATTGAAGCTCTAAACTTAGTTCAGCTTTTTTGGTAGTTTCCCATGACAGGTCAGGATTGGGTAGCCTGGTAGGCACTAAACCGGGCGCGCCCTGGTAGGAAACGCCATTACTGCTATAGGTACTTAAGTAGGAATAGGCGTTGATATCGTCGCGCCCGGTAGAGCCGTAACTGCCACGGAGCTTGCCAAAGCTTAAAAATGGCAAGTTATCTTTTATAAATTTCTCTTCCGAGAATATCCAGTTGGCGCCTGCGGCGGAAAAGACGTGAAACTGTTTGTTAGGCCCGAAGTTGCTTGAACCGTCATCGCGGGCACTCAGGTCGATAAAATACTTCTCGTCCCAGCTATAAGTTACGCGGCCGAAAACCGCGCTGAATTTTTCCGGCGAAAAGCTATAGGGAAGAGCGGTGGTGATAGTTGTTCCGGCGGTGAGGCTGCTCAACAGCAGATCGCTGCCATAACCGGTTACCCGTAGCGAGGTGGCAGAACTGCCTTCGCTTTGTAAACTGGTACCCACAGTAGCCGAAAGTTTGCCTTTCCCAATTTTTTTATTATAATTTACCTGCGGTTCAACACTCCATGATGTGTTGGCATCATTGGTAAATTGGCTATTGGCTATGCCGGGCTGATAAGGAGGAAAAACCGTACTGGGGACCCCCAAAAATTCATTAAGCTCTTGCCTGTTGTAACCTGTGGTAAGTTTAATTTCGAGATCTTTTACCGGTTTATAACTTAATACTACGCTTGATGTTAAATTGCTGCTGGGCGTTCTATTGATATTGTTCTTCTGCAAAAGTGGGTTATCAAATGTGTTATTTTGAAAGTTCAACGTGCCATTACTGTTATAAAGAGCAGGGGCATCGGGCGCCAAAATGATAGATTCTATAAGATCGCTTTGCGGCAGGGTACTGAGGTCATATAAATAACCGCCTGAAAAAGATACTGTGAACTTGTTGTCGGCCGTCGAACTGGTCAGGCTGACATGCATATTTCCGGACTGGTCACTGCCTCCGAGTTGTTCCATATTAGTGGTGCGGTTGTACCCGCCGCTGATACGGTATTGCAATTGCTGGGTTCCGCCTGATATACCCAACTGTGCGTTTGTTAAATGCCCGAATCCGCCAATTAGCTGCTTTTGCCAGTTAACATTCCTGGTTGTATCCCATGTCCCATTAATATCGTAGTCGGTTGCCGAAACGGGTGAGTGGTCATTGGCTTTTGCCTCATGCCGCATCTGCAGGTATTGCTGTTCGTTGAGCATAGGCTCCATGTGCCCTACGTCTGTTGTGCCGGTATAAATACTGGCATCTATCTTCGTGGCACCGTATTTGCCTTTTTTAGTGGTGATCAGTATCACGCCATCAGCCCCTCTCGATCCGTATATAGCTGTCGCATCGGCATCCTTAAGTATGCTTATGCTTTCAATATCCGAAGGGTTAATGAAACTCAGGGCGTCATAACCAAACGGGGCCCTTCCAAGTGCGGTATTAGCACCCAGGTTCAGATTTTGTGAAACAAAACTGCCGCCCTGGTAAGGTACTCCATCTACTACGTATAAGGGAGACGCGCTGCTTAAACCATTTATACCACGAATTTGCACTTCATACGTTCCGTTTGGATTCCCGGTATTTTTGTAGATCTCTAAACCGGGTACAGTACCCTGCAATACATCCAGCACATTTGTAGTGGGATACTGCTGGATGGTTTTTGCACTGATGGTGGTTACATCACCGGTGTTTTCCCGTTTGGTGGTCGTTCCATAAGCGATGACCTGTATCTGGTCGAGCGCATTGGTGTTTACTTTCATAATAACCGACAGTGGGTTTTTCTGATCTTTGACAGGCAATTCCACCGTTACGTACCCGATAGAAGAAAATTGCAGTATCGAATTATCCGCAGCGACCACAATCGAAAACTGACCTTTTTCGTTGGTGCTCGTTTGAAGGGTTTCGGAACCTTTAACTTTAACGGTAACCCCGGCCATGGGCCTTTTATCTTCATCAAATACGTGCCCTACATAAAGCTTTGGCGCGGGTTTTTGCGGCGCTGCCAAAACATTAGGTTTAAGCCTGATAACAATACTATTGTCAATAACCTTATAATCAAGCGGTTCATTAACGAAACATTTATCCATAACCTCCTCAATGGTTGCATCATGGATTTCAACATTGATATTGGGAAGGTCCTTCAATGCGTCCGGATCATATAAAACGGAATAGCCGGTTTGACTTTTTATTTGTTTAAATAGCTGCTCTATTGAAATATTCTTCGCAGAAAAATTAATATGCTGCCCATAGGAAGCTGCACTTACCTGCAAAAAGCCGACTATAATCAATAGTGTGGTTAGTTTCATAACCAGGAGTAATTTATTGAGCCAGTTATATTTATAACGGGACTGCCAAAAAGTAGAATTTTTCATACTTTTGTATGGTTTTGGGTTTGAGTAATAATTGTTCAAATCAATAGTTAAATTCGGTTGCCCAAGCCATCTGGCCGGAATGTGTTGGAGCACCTTCCGGTTTTTTATTGAGCAAACCCATAACCGAAGCCTCGCTATCGGTTTAGTTGTAGTTTGTAAGTTTATTTAACGATAATCTTTCTCCCTTCAATTTTAAAGTTAACACCTGTGAATTCTAATAAACTTAATGCTTTAGAGGCATTCATATTTCTCGAAAAGGTTCCCGAAAGCCGTTTATCAGGTATTTTTCCCGCATATTCAATGTCTACATCGTACCACCGGGCAATCTGCCGCATAACGAATTGAATATTTGTTTTATTAAAACTAAACTCCCCATTTTTCCAGGCCAGCGCCTGGTCAAGGTCAGCATTATCCGTTATCTTGATATTGAGGTTATTCCCGTTTTCCGTTACCGATGATTGCTGGCCTGGTTTAAGGAGTGCCGAAGCTGTCCCTTTATTTACTTTTACAGACCCTTCAAACAAGGTAGTAGTTATTACCGGCTCATCTTTATAGGCGTTTATATTAAAATGTGTGCCCAGTACTTCTACAATTTGACCATTGCTCTTTACCCGGAAAGGCTTCGCTGCGTTATGCGCAACTTCAAAGTAAACTTCCCCGGTGATTTCCACCTCACGGTCCGCCCCAGTAAATGCTGTTGGATAAGTGACCGAGGACGCAGCATTCAGCCATACTTTGGTACCGTCTGTTAAAACTACCCGGAACTGTCCGCCACGGGGCGTACTGGTGGTATTGTAAGAGACTTCGGCCGCAGCTGATCCATTTGCCATCCCGTAAACAATCTGTCCGTCTGCTGTCTTGGTAATGGCGGCATCCCCCTGCTGGGCGAGTTTCCCGTTCCGGGCTCCGGTTAAAACAATCTGCTGGCCGGTAGACAGGGTTAAAATGGCCTTGTTACCACCCGGTGTTAAATCGTTCTTTGAAGGCTCATTCCCCACTATTTGCTGCTGAACAGACGCTTTGTGTAACATAAAAAAAACAGCCGCAGACAGACAAAGGATAATAGAAGCGGCCACGGCAATGCGTGGCCAAACAGGCCTTTTGCCTAATACAGGCGGCGTTATCTCTTGATTAGCCCCGCCAATTTCCCGGCTGATCTCGCGGTAAATCAGTCGCAGTTTTTTTTGATAGTCAGCCCCCGATATTGCTGATTGGTCTTCCGCAAGCAGGGCTCCGCTGATCATTTCACGCAACTCGGACTCTTTGGCCGTGCCGAACAAGCGAAATACGAACTCCAGTTCGGCCGGGCTGCATTGGTTATCCAGGTAGCGCTGAAATAATATTTTATTATGCGGTTGAACTGCCATCTGCTTAATTTTCTTCCTAATACGCCCGCCGAACGCAAACACACTACTCTCTTTGAAAATAATTTAATGTTTTTTTTAAAGTAGCGTAACATTACCATTTGAAAGCTACCAGGAGAACGGTGAAGGCCATTCCATTAGCGGAAAGCACATATTCTTTTACAGATTTTGTGGCTTTAACCAATTGATTGCTTACGGTAGAAATAGATATACCCAACAGACTGGCGGCTTCCTCGTAACTTTTACCTTCTATTTTGCAAAGCAGGAAAACTTTTTGACGTTGGGGCGGAAGTTTCAGGATCGCTTCGCCGATGAGTGCTTCATATTCCTTCTTGAAAATATTCTCTTCGATTTGATCGTAATAATCAGCAGCGGCGGCCCTAAGTTTTACTTGTAATTTTTTGTCACGTGCCACTTTCCTGAAATAATCGTAAACAAAATTTTCAGCAATTTTATATAAATAAGCTTTAAATGGTTGCGCCGGGTCAATTTGCGCCCTGCGCTCCCATATCCGTAGAAATACATCCTGCAGAATAGAATCTGCGATATCCTCGTCTTTCAGCAAACGGATCAACCGCCCGTAAATTCGCTCACTATATAATTGATAAATTTGCTCAAACGCACGTTGCTCCCCCCCCCCCCGAGTTGAGAAAGCAAGATTTGTTCCTGGTTGACATATACTGATTCAAGCGGCATCAAAGAAGATTTACTCTAATTTACCAATAATTGTGTTAACGATAAAGATATTATTAAATATTTAAAAATGCACACCGGCAGTTCACATGCTGCAATAGCTGATAAATAGTGAGGCCAGTTGCCCAAAATGGTAATTTAAATTGCAGCCCCGAAATATCCCGTTTAGATAGATACCACAAACTCTAATTTCAACCAAAAATCTTTTTTAGCAATATATGCCTCCGGCAAGTATTCAGAAATTAAGAAAAAGCAATGGTTGGGACGGGCGAAATATAGGTTTCTATCAAGAGCAGCCTTCATGCGGTTTTTATAATTCTACAATCCCACAGACATCCTGACCGGGATTGCCATTAATTAATTGACTGAACGTTCAATTAATTTATTAATTATAGCCTAATATATAATTAACAAGATAACGGGATATTGCACCCGTTATTCACAAGAGCAGATGCAGCCAGCATGTTTAAACATACCCAGTGATAAGTGCAATTACACCTTTCTAAATGGGTTCCTGCTAATCGATTATATCCAGATTTTAAATGAGCAATTAACCGGATCCACTAACATTAAATCAAAAAAAATGATAAACAAAAACTAAAATACAGGCTGGTTCTCAAAAAAAAACCGGGTAGTGAGTCGAAGCACATCCCGGTAATAATTTGAGCAAACCCTTCCCAATAAATTTCGGGATAAATAATTTGGAACAATCGAAATAGAATCCTCACTCAAATCTTACAAATGTAATGAATTTTACTACTTTTTTTAAAGCGGCGCCTGACGTACCGCTCAATCTGCAACTTGCCCTCACCCGTCTGAGGAAGGTTACCTGTCGTAACCCCGTGTTATTTAAAAGCGTAATTATACGGGTAAATATAACAGCGCTGATAACTGCTATTACTTTAATGCAAACCAGCGCTGCGGTGTTTACTCCCAAAATTTCTTTAGCCGAAAGAAACGTTACAATAACTTCAAATAATTCATTTGCTATAAAAGGTAAGGTTTCAGATCAAAAGAACCAGCCTTTGCCAGGGGTTTCGGTCAAGATTAAAGGCACTACGAATGGTACTGTGACCGACCTATCCGGAAATTACACCATTAATGCGAACAATGGTGATGTTCTGGTTTTTTCGTTCATTGGTTTTGTTTCCCAGGAAATAACCATAGGACAAACGGCCAACTATTATATCCAGCTGAAGGAAGACGCTAAAGCCTTGACTGAGGTTGTGGTAACAGCGCTGAATATAAAAAAGGAAAAAAAGTCGCTTACCTATGCATTACAAGTAGTGGACGGAGAAACGTTGGAAAAAGTGAAGACGCCTACTGCCTTGGGTGGTTTGGTAGGCCAGGTGGCCGGTTTGGACATACAAACCACTACCGACTTTTTTCAAAATCCGGGCATTACATTACGAGGGCAAACGCCACTTATTGTTATAGACGGTGTACCCGATCCCACTGCAGATCCGTATAAAATAAATGCAGACGATATTGAAAGCATTACCGTGCTAAAAGGGGCAGCTGGAGCAGCACTTTATGGTTCTATTGGTATAAACGGAGCGATTTTATACACTACGAAAAGAGGCAAAAAGGGAGTAACGGAGGTAGAATTGAACTCTTCTACCATGTTTCAAACAGGCTTTTTAGCAGTACCTAAAGTACAAACTCAATATGGAGATGGTAATAATGGGATATATTCTTATCAAAATGGCAGTGGAAATGGATTAGAAGGCGGAGGATGGGTTTGGGGACCTGCGCTTAACCAAAAAGACCCCAATACAGCCAGCGGCTATTTAGAACTGCCACAGTTTAACAGCCCCTATAACCCTAATGTAACGTACACCTATGATTTGGGCAACGGGACAACGGCTACCAGTCATTACAAGCCTCTTCCATGGATATCAAGGGGCGCGAATAATATCGATAATTTTTTCCAAACCGGTATTATGTCAGACAATAGTATTGCGATAACTACCAGCAGTGACAAAGGTTATTTTAGAATATCGGCCGCAAACAACTATCAAAAGGGTGTTGTACCCAATACGAGTTTAAATAATTCGTCATTCTCTATTGCAGGCACTTACAATCTTTCCCAAAAACTAACCCTTGATGGGAGATTAAGTTACAACAGGCAATACAGTGATAACATTCCAACAACCGGCTATGGCCAAAATACTTTACTTTATAACGTTGCATTGTGGATAGGGGCCGATGTTGATATACGGGACCTTAAAAATTACTGGGCACCCGGCGAAGTGGGCTTGCAACAATCTTATTATAACCTCTCATATTACAACAACCCCTATTTTCTGGCCTACCAGCAGCTGAACGGCTATCATTCAGATAAAACATTTGGCAATTTATCGCTCAATTATCAGTTTACTAAGGATCTGTCCCTTAAACTACGTTCGGGTTTCAATTCAAATACTGTTAATGAGGACGAAGACTATCCATATAGCCTTATAGGCGGTAACCCGGATGGTAATTTTTCAACATCGGATGCTACCCATTTTGATATCACTACCGACCTGATCCTTACCTACAAGCATAAGTTCAGCAATAATTTTAACCTATCGGCAATTGCCGGCGCTGCCAGCTTTTTTAATGAAGATAAAGGTTTAAGTGCCTCAACTGATGGGCTTAGCGTACCTGGTCAGTATTACCTGACTAATTCAATAAACCCCATAACAGGATCAAACTACTTAGATCAAAGGCAGATAAACAGTTTATATGCTAATCTTGACCTGGAGTTGTACCACTTTATTTATTTATCCGGTACTGCACGAAGAGACCAGACATCTACCTTGCCTCTTGCAAATAATGCCTTTATATATCCATCAGTGGGTGTTTCGGCCGTGTTGTCCGACGCATTTAAACTACCGGAATTCATCTCATTTTTAAAGGTTCGCTCTACCTGGGCACAGGTGAATAGCGGTGCAATCAGCGCCACCAATCCTTATGCAAGCATCAACACTTATAACAATGCCAATAAGTTTAACGGTGTATCCTCGCTTAGCTACCCAACCAGTTATGATACCCCTAATCTTATACCCAACACCGTGCAGTCATGGGAATCGGGTTTGGCAATAGGTGTGCTGAAAAACAGGTTAAATGCAGATGTTACCTATTTTAGAAACCTGGAATTTAACAACTTTCAAAACATTACACCTTCCCAAACAAGCGGATACTCGAGTTTACTTGTAAATGCCAATGAATTTGTAAATAAAGGATTTGAATTTGTGCTAAACGGAAGCCCTATAAAAACAGATAATTTTCAATGGACATCGGGTTTTAACTTCAGCAATAATCATACATGGGTCAAAAGCGTAACTTACGATACTTATGGCGCCGGATATTATAACCAATACCTTAAAGTAGGGGACAGAATAGATAAACTCTATGTAAGTGAGGGTCAGTTTTCGGCCGATGGTAAACTTATTGTTGGGGCAAATGGCTATCCATTAAGTGCACTTTATTCAACTCCTATGGGGTACACTGACCCTAATTGGATATATGGATGGCAAAATACTTTCAATTATAAAAATATATCGCTCAACATATCGGTCGATGGCCGTTTAGGTGGCCTGAATTACTCTACGGTTAATGAAAAAATGGCATGGGGCGGTACCGCGCTAAGTACTGTAAATCAATATAGAATTGATGCCAATGCAGGAAAAAGCACTTTTATTGTTCCGGGAGAAGTAGTCGTTTCGGGTAGCGCCACGTATGACAGTCATGGAAATTTACTTACCGACACCAGGAAATACGCGCCAAACACCACTCCCGTAAATTATATTTCCTACATGGAGTCGACAGGTGGCAACCCTTATCAAAACAATTACTTTTACTATAGCGGTACATATTTGAAATTGCGCACAGTATCGCTTACCTACACCTTTTCGAAAAAAATGCTAAGTAAGCAAAAGGCGTTCAAAGCAGCCTCCGTATCATTAATTGGTAATAATTTACTGCTGTTCTCTAAATTACCAAATGCCGATCCGGACCAGTTGGGCAATAGCTATGAAACGCCTTCAACACGCAGTATAGGGTTCAATTTCAATCTTAAATTTTAACATTAATTATCAGTTAGTTCAATCATTCATTTTTAAATTTATTTATATGAAAAATAATTATTGGTTACTAAGTTTTCTTTTGTTAGGCTGCTTTTTTTCATCCTGCAAAAAATTTAGTTATTACCAAATAAACCCTAACCTGCCTACGCAGGCCGATCCTTCGCTCCTGTTACCTAATGTAGAGCAGATATTTTTTTCGACTATATCGGTTGAGAATGAGTTCAGCTGCCGTTATATGGTATATAGTGAAAGTGCAGATAATGGACAGTATTACGGCTGGACGAGAGGGACTTTTAATTACACCAACTTAAGCCAGGTTATAAAAATGGAGCAGGAAGCTGCCCGTGTAAATAAACCTAATTATAAATATCTCAGCAAGTTTTTCAGTTCATACTTTATTGTAGGTACTACCCAAATGTTTGGCGATGTACCTTATTCGCAAGCTGAACAATCCCTGCTGAATAATAACTTCAGCGCGGCTGCTTTACACCCCGTTTATGATAAACAGGAAGCTATTTATCTACAGGTTTTGAACGATTTAAAACTGGCCAGCGATTCGCTTTCTGCTTCCGGAGGGTTAATTAATAACGATCTTATATATGGCGGAAATATCACTCAATGGAAAAAAGCGATTAACTCCTATTATTTAAGGGTATTGATGAGCCTTTCGTTACATGCCAACGATCCCACCCTCAATATCGCGCAGCGGTTTAACGAGATTGTATCCAATCCCGCAAAATATCCATTGTTTGAATCCAATGCCGACAATGCACAATTGCAGTACTATGATATTGCCGGAAGCAGATATCCTTATTTTAATAGCAGTGAAGCCAAAATATACTACCTGATGGATAATTCATTTGTACAACTGCTGAAAGGATTGAACGATCCCAGGCTTTTTGTATACGGTGCACCTACAATCAATGCAACCTCAGCTGGGCTTACTCCGACAGATTTTAATGCTTATAACGGTGTGCAGGGAAGTGCCGTGATTAGTGTTATTCAGCAACAACAGTCATCGGGGAACGTTTCTCAAATCAACTCCCGTTATTACTTCGAACCCGCTAATGAACCGAGCGTATTAATGGGTTATTCAGAACTTCAGTTTTTACTGTCCGAAGCCGTAATAAGAGGCTGGATAACCGGAGATGCAAACAGTTATTACATAGCAGGGATAACGGCCGCGATGCAATTCTCTGATTATAGTTTTCCTGCCGCCCAGGGGGTTCCTTACACAGGCCCGTTATATTCTGATAATGATATTCAAACCTATTTAAGCCAGCCGGCAATCCCATTAAAGGCAGGGACCGAGATACAACAGATAATTACGCAAAAATACATCAGCATGTTTATGAACACAGGCTTACAGCCATTTTTCGAAAACCTGCGTACCGGTTTCCCGGTTTTTGATGTAGCAGGAGCAGGGATAATAAACCAGGTGAATGGGGTGAATGCTGTTCCTAAAAGGTGGATGTATCCTATAGATGAGATTGGCAATAACGCAGTCAATGTAAATAATGCCATTAAAAGCCAATACCCGAACGGGGATAATATTAATGGTGTGATGTGGTTGCTTCAACCACAATGATGAGCATACCAGGCGACCCTCAAATGGCGGGCGCTTAATTACACACTTAAAAGAAAGATGAGGCCGTACAGAATGCGGCCTCATCAATTAAGTGGCATCAAGAGAAAATGAGGCTGTTTCTTAAGTCGAAATCAAAAGCTGGTGTAAGAATTAAATTTCGACAATGTTTGATTTTCTTACAAAATCTCACAAAAAAAGAACAATTTCCAAATTGGAAAAGGCTCTTTTGAGTTAGTGATAAATCCATTTTCAAATTTTATTTGACTACCGTTAGTCAAAATTGACTTATGAAACTGCCTTATTTTTCTTCAAGAATAATAGAAAGTTTCTATTAATTGAACAATCAATATATTATTATATAAAATTTAAAATTCCTTTTGAGTAGTTTAGCTCATCACAATTATTAATATGGGTAGAAAAAGCCTTAAAGACACACGACGGCTTGAAATTATAGAAATATTTTACAGGGTAGCCAGAGAAGAAGGGTACGAAAACACTTCAATAGCTAAAATAGCAAAGGTGATGGATGTTAACCCCAGCCTTATACTACATTATTTTACAACCAAAGAAGATCTTACTTACGCCTTGATAGATTATATTCTTGAACGATATCTACTGATCTTTACAATAGAAAATAAAGAAAAAATTGTGCTTTCGGACTTGATCAATACCATTGAAATCCTTTTTTCAAAAAAGTGGAATTTATTATTTGACGATGGTTTATTTTATACTTTTTACGCTTTGGCATTTAGGGAAAAAATAATAAGAGAAAAATATAAAACTATCCTGGATTCACTTCGCCTGGAATTTGCATCTATGATTGAACAATGCCATACATGCAATCTGATAAATGTGCCGGATTACCAAGCTGCATCCGACTTAATTTTTGTTCTTGTTGATGGTGCTTATTTCTATCTTTCCCTGGAAAAAGACAAAGAGGTTTATGATCAAAGGCTGGATTATTATAAAGTGAAAGCCTATCAAATTTTAGGAATAGATCCATCAAACATTTCTAACATCCCTGTTGTTTCTTATCTGACGACCTAAAGCATATACTCCTATAAACATCCATAGCAGATTAGCAACTACATTTGGCAGATCATTACTATAAACTGCAGTTATTACCAGGCAAAGTCCCCCTATTATATTAAACAATTGGAATCCGCGGCGCTCCGCCGTTATAACTTTCATACTTAATAACAAATAGCCCATAGTGCATAAAATAACGCCAAGCCAACCAATAATAATTAATATCATTACGTATAAAAAGGGTATAAACGTTTATAAATATAAATTGTGATATTTAGGTTGGTATCCCGCTGAAAATGATCAGTCGTCCCGGGGGCAATATGGAAATGTGTGCTGCTGATATTTGCCTGCCGGGTAAATGATTTGTTTTGTTATCCTAAATTCCGAAACGCCAGAATTACAAAGTAACCTATCAAATGTTAACTGTAGGTACAGGCATAATTAAATTAACCGAATATTCAGTAAATTTTTTATTACAATACTTAAATGATTTTTTTAAGCTAAATTAGAGCACTTTATGGGTAGAAAAAGTTTAAAAGAAGATCAGCAGAAGAAGATTATCGAAGCATTTTACAACGTCGCAATCAAAGAAGGAATTGAAAATACTTCTTTTGGAAAAGTGGCAAAAGAATTAGGGATGCCCCCCAGTCTCGTGGTCCACTATTTCTCCAATAAGGAAGAATTGCTGCTTGGTTTGATTGGCTTTATTATTACCAGTTATAAACAAATCTATCAGCCGGAAAGCGCTGATGTTAATTCATTGGAAAGACTTACAGAAGTGTTGAATAACATATTTTCAAAAAAATGGAACTGTTATATCGATGACAGTATCTTTTATAATTGTTTTGCTCTTATTTTCAGAAATCCGCTGATCAAATCCAGCTTCAGGGAAATGCATTTGTTACTCCGGGAGTGGCTCAAAACCTTGATCCAGGAGTGCGTGGATCAAAAATTAATTCAGTGTGATGACCCTGCGCATGCTGCTGACGTAATCTTTGTCATATCAGATGGCGCATACTATTTTTTAAGTATGATCGATGATCCAAACGAATATGATCGTCACTCAGAAAATTACCGGTTGGAAGCCTTCAAAATCCTGGGGCTTAATTCGCATCAACGCAGCTAATTGTTTTTGAGGGAAAAAGTCATGATACTTTGGCCTTATTTTAATATGCCAATCAATAGATTGAAAATTTTATAGATACACTATTCCATTGCCGGTTTATTTTATCGAAGCATTACGAAAATCAATGCAAACTGTTCTTATTCGTCTTCATCCTTGAACTGAGGGTCTGTTTTAAGGCCGAGCGCTTTTAAACCTTTTCCATGCGCCCCAAAGAACGCTTTCGGAAATGGCTGGTCACCGTGAACCGTTGACCACAGATATTCACTAAATAACAACGCATCTTTATCGTTGAGATCGGGTTTGGAAAAATCCATTTTTTCTGTTAATGGCGCTAACCTTGAAGTAGTTTTACTGGCCATTTTTTTCTTTGGGGGGTTCATCTCATTTATCGCAATAGCCGGCGTTAAAGAGGTATAACCGGTATAATCAGGATTTTCGTTAAAACATTCTGTCATTAAAGGCGCAATTGCCACTAATTGGTTCATGGGCTGTACCCCGAAAATCTGGCAAATCGTATGTAGCACTGATGCCTGGTTATAAAATTTGCTGATGATGGTATGGCGCTTTACATAAGGGCCAGCCACGAAACAAACCGACCTGTGGCCATCTACGTGGTCTGTTCCGCTTTGCGGGTCATCTTCGTTAACAAATATGGCCATGTCTTTCCAAAAAGGGCTCTTTGAAAGCGCTTCGATGACCCTGCCTGTCGCCTGGTCATTATCTGCCACATAAGCGCGTGGAGCCGGCAGTTTTTCGTCATACCCGCTGGTGTGGTCGTTCGGCAGATAAATAATGGTAAAGTCCGGAAAGCTGCCTTTTGCTTCATACTCCTTTAGCGCTTTAACAAATACATCAGCCCTTATTTGGTCAGGGATGCTCAAATTCCAACCGGGGAAACGCAAATCGCTATATTTTTCCAGGCTTTTCGCCTGGTATCCGCACTTGTACCATGCGGAATCACTTTGCTCTTTCCATCCATTGTATAAGTCTGTCCAGGTTTTACCTTTTGTTACATCCGCTAAATCAAACTCCCCGAAATTTCTGAAAGATATACCTTTACGCAACAGGTGGTTCCAGATAAAGCCACAACCAGCATAGCATAAAGGATCTGTACCGAAGTCATATGCGCACCGCCCGCCTGAAAAATCTTTTTCGTGGTAGGGCGAAGAAATGCCCTGGGTTGCCCATTGATGACCGTCGCTTGAGTTAACGCCGTTGCAATAATAATTATCTAACAGAACAAATTGATCGGCAAGGCTATGCGCATTAGGGGTTACCTGTTTGGCATATTCAACCAGGGCGGAGTCGCAGTTCCCTTTTCCAAAATCGCCTAATTCCTGGTCAAATTTTTTGTTTTCCCTGATGATATAGACAACATGTTTGATAGCAGAAGGCTCGCCCACGTTAACCGGAACCGGTTTTGGCCTGGCGTTTAAATTCGCTTCGGCCTGTGCTCTCAGCATTTCGATAAAATGAAATCCTTTCTCTGCTTTTGCAGTGTAGTTGTCCAATTGGGTTTTATTGCCGGGCAGTACAACTTTTTGTAAAGAACCCTGCTTCAACGGGGTCACATTGCCTATAAAAAGGTCATTCGCAGTAACACATACTGCACCCGGAAATCCGCCACCTGCAATAAATCCATACGGGCCTTTTTGCGGCTGCTGAGGGTCAATGAGGGCGATTGAATTATTGCCTGCATTGGCCGCATATAATACTTTTCCGTTAGGGCTAAATGCTAACCCGGTTGTAAGGCTTCCATAAGGAAGCGACGGATCAGGTTTGGTATCGATAGTTTGTACAACTTTAAATTTTTTTGCATCTATCACGCTTATACCGTCACCGCTATCATCGGTTACATAGAGTAAGTTGCCATTGGGCGACAAAACCATTGATTCAGGGTAAATGCGGGTTTTGATCTCATGAATTACTTTTCCTGATTGAATATCAATTACCGTAACAGACCCGCGCAACGCGATGGAACGGTCATCAACAGCAACTTTTGTTCCGGCAGATTCTTCAGTTCTGTCTTCCCTTTTGGGGTCGGGGCCGCCAAAATTGCTAACAAACGCATACCTTTTGTCGTTGCTGATAACAATAGCATATGGGCAAACGCCAACTGGTATTTTGCGCAGCACTTTACCCTTATCAATAGCCACAACCGCAACCTGGTTTGGAATAGCAAGCGCCACATAAGCAATGTGATCGTCAACCAATCCTATTCCTAAAGGTGTTGTTGTTTTCTTGTCAACCGATAAATCAATTTTTTTTGTCATTTTAAATCCGCCGGATTTACTAATGCTTCCTATGTATAAATTTCTTTGTGCACCGGTGAAGTAAACGGTAGAGTCATTACTACTGACAGCCAGGCCGTACATTGAACCGGATTCGCCTTTTTCATACGCAAACTGGTTAACTACCTTAAAATTGTCAGCATTAATAACAGCCAAACCTTTATTGCTCTTTGAAACGAGCAATTTATTTTGCTGGGCCAATTCCAAATTCAATACCCGGGTTCCTTTGGCTAAGTCCAGGGTCAAACCTGCAGGATTGAATATCTGGCTGTTGACAAACATTTTATCACCCGCAGAAAGTTGGTTCCATGAGGTGTCTGCCGGAGCTTTAACGTCCTTTCTTCGCACAGGTGTTTCAGGTGCCTGAGCTTGCAGGTATTGACTAACCAAAAGTAAAAAGGGCAAGCATAAACTTTTTATCAAAAGGGATTGTGGAACTTTCATAGCTATCAGATGGGTATATAAATGTTAGTTGGTAATTTCTTCAATCGAATAATTGTATAATACCCGGATTAAATTTTATCAGTAATGCATTTTACCATTTAACTTTCGGGAAGTTTTTTTTATTGAACAAGTGTTCAACAAAAATAAGTGATGTTCATTAATGGTAAATTATATTAATGTTAACAAAGAATAAAGTATGGTTACATAGAATTATACTTTTCCGTCCCTCACCGCACATTTTTAAATCAACTGGTATTATAATAGAAGAACTTAAATTAAAATGTGCTTTTTGATTATTATTCCTTTTTTGCTGACGGGGGAGTTTTATAATAGCTTTGTATACACTAATCACATAAAAAGTGCGCCAAATACCAACTAAATAACTGAATTACGAACTATAAAGTAGCAATTTACCAAAACAACTGACAGGACCAATTAATCCATTATAGAGTTTAAAACCTGCATTTTTACGCTATATAGGCACTTTAAGGCATTAAAAAAGCCCCTTAGATTTCTCTAAGAGGCTGTAATTTTTGTGGTATCAGCTGGGATCGAACCAGCGACACAAGGATTTTCAGTCCTTTGCTCTACCGACTGAGCTATGATACCGCCCTGTTTGGGGACTGCAAATGTAGCGTTTTTTTTATTCTACCTTAATTTTTTTTGAAAAAAGATGGAGGAGGTTGAAAAGTTGTAATGTTGAAAGGTTGAAAGGTTAGAAAACTGTTGTAAAAAAGGCTTTTTCAAGGTTGGGTTAAATCAACTTTATAACATTCCAACAACAAAACAACTTTAACATTCCAACAACAAAACAACTTTAACATTTCAACCTTACAACAATTCTTTTATATTTGAAAAATACTATGCATGCATAATGATTGCACAAATTATCTTCATCATCATCCTGGCTGCGGCTGTTTACCTGTTCAGTAAAAACGTCGGCAAAATAAGGCGCAATATATTGTTGGGGTGCGATACCGACCGCTCGGATAATCCCGCCCTGCGGTGGAAAACTATGGCAAAAATAGCTTTAGGCCAAACTAAAATGGTAAAGCGGCCACTTGCTGCGGTAATGCACTTTTTTATTTATGTGGGCTTTATCATCATCAACCTTGAGGTGATGGAGATCATGATCAATGGCATATTTGGCTCACACCGTATTTTTTCAAAGCCGTTGGGCGGCCTTTACGATTTGCTTATAGGCGGCTTTGAGATACTGGCGCTGCTGGTGCTTACTGCCTGCGTGGTTTTCCTGGCCCGGCGTAATATTGCCCATTTAAAACGTTTCAGCGGCGTAGAGATGACCGAATGGCCAAAATCCGATGCAAATTATATCCTCATCATCGAAATACTGTTAATGACTGCCTTTTTAACCATGAATGCTGCCGATCATAAGCTGCAGCTGTTAAATTTCGGGCATTATATAAAGGCGGGCAGTTTCCCGGTAAGTTCGTTTATTAGTCCTTTGCTGCCCGATAGCGCCAGTTCGCTGGAAATTATCGAGCGGGTTTGCTGGTGGTTCCATATCATCGGGATACTGGCTTTTTTAAATTACCTGCCTTATTCAAAGCATTTTCATATCCTGCTGGCATTCCCAAATACTTATTATTCAAACCTGCACCCCAAGGGTGAGTTTACCGATATGGCATCTGTTACCAACGAGGTAAAAGCAATGCTCGATCCTTCGTTTGTACCTGCAACAACTGCCGAACCGGGCCGCTTCGGGGCGAAAGATGTAACCGACCTCACCTGGAAAAACCTGATGGAGGCCTATACCTGTACCGAATGTGGCAGGTGTACTTCGGTTTGTCCGGCCAATATAACGGGTAAGTTACTGTCGCCGCGTAAAATTATGATGGATACCCGCGACCGCATTACCGAAGTGGGCAATAATATTGATAAACACGGCAAAGATCACCAGGACGGCAAAGCATTACTGGACGATTACATTACCCGCGAGGAGCTTTGGGCCTGCACCACCTGCAATGCCTGTACTGATGCCTGCCCCGTAAATATTAACCCGCTTGAAATTATAACCGAAATGCGCCGCTATATTGTGATGGAAGAATCACAGGCCCCGGCAAGCCTCAATAATATGTTTGGTAACGTTGAAAATAACGGTGCACCGTGGAAATACAGCAACGCGGATAGGTTGAACTGGAAAGAGAGTTCATAGCTGATGGCTCATAGTTCATGGCCGAAATGCTGTGGGTTATGATTATTCTACTATGAACCATGATCTATGAACCATGAACTAAAAAACAACTATGAACTATGAACCATTAACTGTCCCTACCATGGCCGAAATGGCGGCTGAAGGCAAGCAGCCCGAAATATTGTTTTGGGTGGGATGTGCCGGCAGCTTTGATGAACGGGCGCAAAAAATAACACGTGACATTTGTAAGATACTCAACCATGTGGGTATCAGCTTTGCCGTGCTCGGGACTGAAGAAAGCTGTACAGGTGATCCTGCTAAACGCGCGGGTAATGAGTTTTTGTTCCAGATGCAGGCCATTGCCAATATACAGGTACTGGATGCTTATCAGATAAAAAAAATAGTGACCGGCTGCCCCCATTGTTTCAACACCATAAAAAATGAATATCCCGGCCTCGGCGGCAATTACGAAGTGATACACCACTCGCAGCTGATACAGCAGTTGATTGATGATGGCAAGCTAAAGGCCGAAGGCGGCGAAAGCTTTAAAGGCAAACGGATTACCTACCACGACCCTTGTTATTTGGGCCGGGGCAATAACGTTTATGAAGCGCCCCGTGCCGCCCTTGAGGTTTTAGATGCTGAACTGGTGGAGATGAAACGCTGCAAATCAAACGGTCTGTGCTGCGGTGCTGGTGGCGCCCAGATGTTTAAGGAACCGGAAAAAGGCAAAAAAGATATCAACGTGGAGCGTATGACCGACATCCTTGAAACAAAGGCAACCGTAGTTGCCGCCGCCTGTCCTTTTTGTATGACCATGCTGCGCGATGGCGTAAAACACGAGAATAAAGAGCAGGATATACAGGTGCTGGATATTGCAGAGATCACCGTAAGGGCGAACGGGTTATAAATTTCTATTGAAACTTTATTTTTTTGATATTTATTTATGGCCATTCCAGAAAACTTCTTAGCCTTGTTAAGCCATCCTAATCCGGCGTTAGCAATTAAATTTAGCCACGATGCTGATGAAGAGCCGATAGTTGTCGGAATAAGGAACATCTTAGGGTCAAAACAAGAGAAAGCTGGGCACCATTATATTGAATCAATTAACAAAGATGGCATTATCGACTCATTTTCGGATTTCTACGATAGATATGACGGAGGTGGCCTATTTTCTCCTTATGGCAACCCGAATGTAAAACAAAAACCGCTTATCCAATTGGTTCCCGCTATCCATATCCGGGAGTTTACTTCACAGTATGAACCAGGTGGTGATAAAGCATGGATTATGGATTACAACAAAACTAAAACTATTTATCGTGATGGCCACAAATGGATTGCTTTTGCCCAGGTGGTTGAAGGGCCTTCGTGTTTATGTATGTTCATTACCGGCGAAAATGCGGGCGGGGTCTTTTTTGCTGAACCTGAACCGCATTTTAATACATTGAAACCTATTGCAAAAAACTTTAATGCATTTTTAGAAAGAATAGCAAAAGACCCAGCAGCTTTACTTAGAATAATACGCGCTTATGTTACCGTAAAACAGCGTAACGATGATAACTTCGGGTATTTGGCCACCTCGTATTTGCCAAATGCAACCGACATTTTATCAGTTATTCCAGAAAATAAATCACTTTGGAAAAGAATTTTTCGATAGAATATCCTAACTAAATTGGATGCCGAAATAAACCATAATTTCGTTATAATCCCTTCGCCTTAAAATAATTAAAAGCTTCGCGCAGGCTATCCAGTCGTTCGGGCTCCATGTTTTTAACTGGGATATTGAGTACAGTGGTCATCGAATCAACATCGCCCTTGCGGTCATTATAAGTTTGTACAATAATGTCATCGGCAATGGTGCGCAACTCAAGGGTACCATTATTTGCGCTGCCCATATAATCTATATCATTAAAATTATGCAGGTTAAAAGAGTAGTACTCTTGTTTTCCTTTTGCAAAAGTTTTGCGCAGGCGGATAAAATAATCGGTAGTTACAGTAAGCTCCACCTTTTTTAATTTAACGTCGCCAGACGAGTCGTACGACTGGGCAAGGCAGCGGTTTGTGTACGCCAGCCAATCCTGCTCATCAAAAGCATATTTAAAGCTATAACTGGCTGCAATTATTATCAGGGCGGCAATAACGGTAAGAACTTTTTTAGCTTTCATAGTAAAAACAGGTGTTACATATCAATTAACGTAATTTTAGATATCTGATTTTAACATGACAACAAATGTAAAGCCTTAATTAATAAAATGTATAGCTTTGTGCATGCAATTTTCAGAAAATTCGAGAGTTTGGGTTTACCAGGCCGATAGAAAGCTATCGGACAGCGAAACACAGCAAGTACAAATACAGCTGGATAACTTTGCAAAAAGCTGGACGGCGCACAACAACCAGCTAAAAGCCAAAGCCGAGGTGCGTTATAACCGTTTTTTAATATTGGTAGTTGACGAAGGCCAGGCAGGAGCCAGCGGCTGCTCCATTGATAAATCTGTCCGCTTTATAAAAGATATTGAGCAACAATTCAACATCAACCTGCTCGACCGTTTTAATTTGGCTTACCGCCAAGGTGAAGAAGTATTATCCGCCCCGCGAAATGACTTTGAGGCTTTGCTAAAACAAGGTAACATTAATACCAATACCATCGTGTTTAATAACATGGTGCAAAATTTAAAAGAGCTGCAAACCAAATGGGAAGTACCTTTTAAAGATAGCTGGCATATACAGTTGTTTGGGAATTTGGTGGTTGGGTAAGATTTAACTAACCTTTTCCTCTATTATATTACCGAACAGTTTAAATTTTAACACAAAGATACAGAGGAGGCACAAAGTACACTGAGGCTTTGTTAATTTTCATTTTTTTGCGTCCTCCGTGCTTTCTTAGTGTTCTCTGTGTTAAAAATATCAACCATCCTTTTTAAATCCCTGATCTCAAACATTTGCTGAATTAATTTTTGGTAATTATCTTTAGGCTATGGAACAACATGATAGCCGGGTTGATGCTTACATAGCTAAGTCAGCCCCGTTTGCACAGCCTATTTTAAAACACCTACGGGAGTTGGTACATTCCGTATCGCCTTTGCTGACCGAGACTATGAAATGGGGCTTCCCGTTTTTTGATTATAAAGGTTCAGTTTGCCAGATGGCAGCCTTTAAAGCGCACATGGGATTTGGCTTTTGGAAACAAAAACAACTGAATGATCCGGGTAAATTAATTAAAGAGGAAGATGGCACCGCGGGGAGTTTTGGAAAGATCACCAGGTTAAATGATCTGCCTGCCGACGAAATCCTGATCGATTTTATAAAACAGGCCATGAAATTAAACGAGGCCGAAAATAAAAAACCGGTCGAAAAAAAGGTAACAATGCCCAAAGCTCCTATTGAAATGCCCATTGATTTTGCAGATTTATTGGCTGCAAACGCAAGGGCGTTTGAAATATACCAGCAATTCAGCCCGTCACATAAACGCGAATACCTTGAATGGATAGTGGACGCCAAAACCGATGCTACCCGCCAAAAACGGATGCAAACAGCTATTGAGCAAATAGTTGAAAAGAAATCTAAAAATTGGAAATACCAGAGCTAAGCACACTCAACGAATGCAATTAATTGAAAGAAAACCTTCTGTAAAAGTTTTGTTTAAACGGCTTTTAATAGCATTTGGAGTGGATATTGTTTTGTTTGTTGTTTTTATAATTTGGTTAAATCCGGAACCAGACGACCCCGACGTTGAAATTTTTCTTTTGTGGGGAGTATTTATTACCAATATCTGTTTGGCTGTGGTCAGCCGATATACTATTAGAAAATTATATATTGTTTTTGTATTAAATAGCATTTTTGCAACATTGATCTTTCATTTCATGCTCAACGCATGGATAGCCTACAAGTAAATAATTGTTAATTCCGGATATGAGCCATCAACCATCAACTACCTCAAAAATCCAGCGGCCCCAGCCGGCGCATATTTCTTCGTATAAGGTATTGCCGGTGGCGTACATAATCACTCGGGTCAGTTGCTGACCATTTTAACGGATTGGGCCAGATGGAAGCAATAGCTGCGGCCTGGTAATTGTTCAGGTCGCTTGCCGGTTTATGAAAATAAGCCTGTGAAGCCGCCTCTACCCCGTAAATACCATCGCCCATTTCAATTACATTGAGGTAAACTTCCATAATGCGTTTTTTGCCCCAAAAAACTTCCATCAGCAAGGTAAACCAGGCCTCAAATCCTTTTCGGATAAGGGACCTGCCGGGCCATAAAAAAACATTTTTTGCCGTTTGCTGTGTTATGGTGCTGCCACCTATAAGTTTTTTGCTATGCTCATTTTTTTTGTAAGCAGCTTCCATCGCGTTAAAATCAAAGCCATGGTTTTCTAAAAAAGTTTGGTCTTCGGCGGCAACTGCGGCGCGTTTCATGGGCTCGCCTATTTCATCAAAGCTTTTCCATTGCTTGTCTATCTTCCAATCTTTACCATCGGCTTTTCGTTCAAAGCCACGCTGTATCATCAGGAAAGTTATGGGCGGGTTTACAAAACGGAACAGTACTACAAAAAAAATGCTGCTCCCAACAAAAAAGATGAATAGCAACTTTAATATCCTGAAAGTAAGCCTGAAAAAACCTCCGCTGAAAAAGCCTTTTGAATTTGATACGCCGGATTTCCTTTTTGCCGTAGTCTTAGTATTCCGGGTAGTTTTCATTTTTTAAAAGTACAAAATTCAATATTGCTTTAATAATAGTTCAAAAAAATAGCATGGCAACCGAAATTACCATGCTATTTTATGCTTATTTAATTTTATAAAGCAAAATTCCAAACAGCCTTCGCTGCTATCTGGCTATAGCCACCACCTGGTTCTACCCGATTTTCGTAGGCTAAGCTAATGTCAAGGCGATTTTTGCCGCTATAGCCCATAGGGAGTGAATACCCTATGCCGGGCGAATATATAAATGCAGTTGTTTGGCCGGTATAGTCACCAGGGTATGCATTTACATTGAACGAGGCCCCCGCATAACCTTCTAAAAATACTTTAGGCGCTACATATATTTTAAGCCCTGCTTCTACCGGTATAAAAGATGCAACAGACCCATAATTGTAGGTTGAAGCGCCAAAGCCGTTACCATAATACCCAAATGAATAACCGCCTTGCGACACATAAAAAGTATAACCAGTTGTTAGCAATAGGCTAACTGCGGACTTGTTAATGGGGAATTCGAAGTTCACTGATATCCCGCCTGCTTCCGGGTAAGCGCCTGACGCTGCACCAACTGCAAAACCCGAACTTAAGCCAACACCAATTTTAGTTGTCGGCGTATTATTGTTGTTATTATTATAATATTGTGCAGAAGCAGCATAAACTGTACCTGCTAAGATTGTTAATAAAAGAAAAAGTTTTTTCATTGATTTGATATTAATTTAAAAAAGAAACGCAAAGGAATTAATTAAATTTCATAGGCCGGTACCAAAAATGAAATTGTATTGTAATCTTTACTTTGATTTCGATTTTTTCGCTCTTGTTTGTCTCTTACGATACCCAAGAGGTTGCACACTTTCGGGTTAATTTCATTGACGGCATGTATAATAAAACCTGCCGATATAATAAAACACTTTTATGAGAGGAAATAGATTAAATAAATAATTTACATGCCAAAATTGAATATAGCGTGAAACGAAACTTGGCTAAAATCACTGATAGCGTTACTATAATTAATCCGGTTTTCGTAACTAAAGCCGAGGTCAAGGTTGTTTTTTGAAGCCTTGAAAGGAATGTCATAGCCTATACATGGTGACACAATGGGTGCAATTGTTTGGTTTCCCCCGGGATGATAGTTAATAAAAAAAGAGACCCCTGCATCGCCCTCAAGATACAATTTATCGACGACGTAAAATTTGCCGCCGATTTCCACGGGGACAAACGACCAAATTGTGCCTGTGGCGGGGCTGTCATTGAACTCGTTATTGGGATCATAAGAACCGAGAGTGACATCGCTTGCTGCATAAAATGAAAATCCGGTTTTAAATATCACACTGAACGGGCTGTTGTTAACAGGGTACTCAAGTCTGAATATCAGTCCGCCCGCATAAGGGGTAGTTGAGGCGTTCGGAGGCAACGGGGCACCATAACTGAGGCCCACGCCCCACGTAGGGGTAGCGCTATTACTTTGTGCAAAAACCCCAACCGCCGGGGAAAGTAAAAAGGATAATAAAAGTAAAGTTCTTTTCATGTGATAAAATTTGATTTGGATTGCAAAATACCCTTTTATTTCGGATGCCGGATTTTTGATTTCGGATTGTTAAGTGTATTAAACCCTGGATATAGCTTAAGTTGCAAAGAAAAAGGTGCCCTGCTTTCGCAAAACACCTAGCCCCCTCTAAATCTCCCCCGGTAGGGGAGACTTTGATTTGCAAGTTTAAAATCCTATCAAAATAAAAAAGGTGCTTGCGAACAAAACACCTTTGATATTTTTTTAAAGTCTCCCCAACAGGGGGAGATTTAGAGGGGGCTTGAATTACTCTGCTACCACTTCAAACGGCACCTGTACCTTAACTTCTTTGTGCAGGTTTACGTTTGCAACGTATTCGCCAACAAATTTTGGTTCAGTTTCAAAAGTGATACGGCGGCGGTCAACTTCAAAGCCTTCTTTTTTCAAAGCATCAGCAATTTGAATTGTGTTGATAGCGCCAAATATTTTACCGGTTTCGCCAGCTTTGGCGCCGATAGTAAGTTTTACACCTTCTAAACGTGCAGCAATAGCATCGGCATCCTTGCGGATCTTTTCTTGTTTAAACTGTGCCTGTTTAAGGTTTTCAGCTAAAACTTTGCGTGCCGATTCAGTAGCCTGTATAGCATAACCCTTAGGGATAAGGTAGTTACGGCCATAACCTGGCTTTACCTTTACTACATCGTCTTTATCGCCGAGGTGTTTTACGTCTTGTTTTAAAATAACTTCCATTTTATTTACCTCCCGATTATTTTAATGAGTCTGTAACATAAGGTAATAAACCGATGTGGCGTGCGCGTTTAACGGCCTGTGCCACTTTGCGCTGAAATTTTAACGAAGTACCTGTTAAACGGCGTGGTAATACTTTACCCTGGTCGTTAATAAACTTCAATAAAAAGTTAGCGTCTTTATAATCGATATACTTTATACCGTTCTTTTTAAAACGGCAGTATTTTTTACGTGTGTCCTCCACTTTGGGGGCTGTTACGTATTTAATTTGGTCGTTTGCCATTAGTTTGCAGCCTCCTCTGTTTTAACTGATTTCTTTTGGTTAAATGCGCCGCTGCGTTTTTTCTCATTGTATGCAATGGCATGTTTGTCCAAAGCGATAGTGAGGAAACGCAAAACACGCTCATCGCGCCTTAATTCGATCTCCAGTTTGTTAATTAAATCACCCGGAGCCCTGAATTCAGTTAAGTGATAGTACCCAGTCGTCTTTTTTTGGATTGGGTACGCAAGTTTTCTCAAACCCCAATTATCCTCCTGGACAATTTCGGCTCCGTTATCAGTAAGCACTTTGCTGTATTTGGCAATAGCCTCAGCAGCAACTTCAACTGATAACAACGGGGTTAGAACGATCACGATTTCGTACTGTTGCATTGTTATACTTTGATTTTTAATAAATTACCCGCTATTACGGGGCTGCAAAGATAGATATTTTTGTGAAAAAGTGTATACCTTTTGTAGAAATTTTGTTGCAATATCGAAGCAAGGTTATACATACATTTTTGAAGCGATAGGTCTTTGTGTCACTTTGTGCAATCTTTGTGGCCTTTGCGGTGAAAAATTAACCACCAAGGACACAAAGGTTTCACGAAGATCACTAAGGCAAATATTGCCTAATCATAACTGCCAACTGCGACTACAAACTGCCTACTAACAATTTTTGCGCCCGGGCGGGCTATCCGCTCATACTGCACGGGCCTTAGCCACTTGGCCGGTATCCGCTACTATCCCTGGCGCAAAAAAGCTTTCCTTCAGACTATGTCTTGATAATCATAGTTTTTTAATATTTCGGCCAACACTTTACTATATTTTGTTTCTGACGGCCTTAAAGGATCGAATTTATTTAAATAATCCTTATACAACCAATTTAAATTATAAAGGAAATCATTTCGTGTCTCATTTGAAATATTGGAATCTTGCACAATTTTTAATGCAACATCAACGATAATCTGTATAGCTTGATTTAAGACAAGTGGTTCAATCTTTATAGGAGATAAGTATCTAATAATCATAAAATAGTTATAGATATTGAAACTTGATAAGGCATTTTTCTTATACAAATTTTTTATCATCCTTGTATTAATTTGAATACCGTGAAATCCTAAATTATTTTGAATTTCAAATAATGTTGCAATCACGATTTCGGAGATCGAATCGATTCTATTATATATTCCTTTTTCTATGCTGTAATCTATAATTCTTTCAGAAACCCTTAATATTTCTTCTAATACATCGACTTTTTGAAAATTAGTTAAGTTGTTTCGTGAGCTGCCAATTTCCAAAATTAATCCTTGAATATTAGATGCAAAGTTCTCATAAACGCTTTTGCGTTTTGAGTCGATTGCAGATTCAACCACATCAAAAATTATGTCTAACAAATCATGCGTTAAATAAAACCAATGATTTTTTATTGCAGTCATTTCAAATTTCACATCTGCATTTGATTCCATAATATAATTAGTGGTTCGCGTCTCTTCATCCGAATATTTGATTTTTGAAAAGTGAAGTTTTATCAGTTCTGTAATTCGCACCGGAAAATGTGATTGCATTTCAGAGAACGAGTTAGTTTCGATTATCGTTTCTAAAAAATCTTTAAGGAAATTATCAATTCCGTTGGACCGAATTTCAATGATGTTGTTATTAATAAAATGCTCATGTGCAGCTTCAAGATTTAAAAACAACAAAGTACTTCCAGTGATTATATCATTTTGTTTAACTATCTCCCTTTTGATGTAATTGCAACACAATGCCCAAACGAAGATGTTCCTTTCAACAGTCAACCGTGAAGATTTATTGTCCAGGCTAAGGATAAGTAATTTAAACAAGCCATTCAGAATTGTTTGAGGTAAAATCCAATCTTTGTCTGTAACTGCATTTGTGCCTATATCCCTTAGAATTAAGATAGGGTTGCGTTCAATTTTGTGATGCCAGGTCAATTCGTCAAAATTAGAGTTTATCAATTCGTTGATGTCATCGTCTTTTATATCACGCAATAATTTGTCGATTTTTTTTAAAGAAATGGTGTCATTTAATGATAAAATAGCCAGTGGAAATAAACTTAAAATGAAAATCAAGGTGATTATATAGCTGAAATAAAGAATTGTAATGTCATCTATGAGCCCGGTTTCAATTACAAAAAAGCCAATTCCGAGAAATAAGACGTTTCCAAAAAAACAAGAAAATATGAGTTTCAACCATAGATTATTAGTCACGAATTCAAGTGTATTACGCTTTATAGTCTTAATAAAAAAGTTATAGGCGACCAATAAAACGGTTAAAATTAGTCCCGAAAACCCTATTGTTGTGGAAAGCAATTTAAACAATACATCCTTTTTAGCTGGCACGTTACCTATAAGTAAATAGTCAGGGAAAAACTTAAATGGGAAAAAAGCAACAAGTAAAAATGTTACCATATAAGCCCCTATAACTTTCCAAAAAGTAATCTTTTTTACAATATCAGTAAACTCTTTTAACATGCTTAAAGATGCGCATATTATTTATTAGAAAACCTGTGAATGGAAATTTTGTAAAACAAACGTCTCCATATTATGCATCAATACGCCTTATGCCACCCTAACCTAAAACCGTCCAGAATGACAGGTAACTGTGCCGCAATAAGTTGCCGTATAAATTAAACCAAAAACACGGGAGGCTGTATCACACGAAAAACAATGAAGGATTCTATAAAATTATATTTTGCCTTATAAAAACTCTGTGCCTCTCTGTACCTTCTCTGCGCACTCTGTGGTAAAATTTACCGCGGAGTGCGCGGAGAGGAGAACGCAGAGGAAAATATTATTTGGTAGCTTTTTATGAAAATGACTTTTGAGTCAGCCATGCCATCTTAGTGACCGTAGGTGATCTCGCGGGTTACGCGCCAAACGCCATCCTTCTTTTGCCAGATCTGCATAAATTTATATGTGAACGACTGCAACTGGCCGTTTTCAACGTGAGAGAATGTGTGCTGCCCTGTTTCGATAGCGCCGTAATCCTTGATAGGGTACACTTCCATTGTTCCGGGTATTAATTTACGGGCCAAAACGTAACTCATTTTAAACAGTCCGCCGAAAGCTTGTTTTGTCTGATCAAAGTTTCGCACACCGGTATTGTCCTGGTAAAGTTCCAGGCTATTATCAAAATAATTCATCAGCTTATCAAGGTTCCGGGAGTTGAAGGCGTCGAACTGGAGTGAATCCAAACGCTGTATTTCGTTGAACAATGGACCCGAAGTTTGCGCAGCAGCGCGACTACCTGTAAAAAGACCAGCAGTTATTAAAAATGCCCCGGCAAAAAATTTGTTGATTGTTTTCATCTTATAGTTTTTGTTATTAATTTTTCATTTCAGTAGCAACAATAGCATCGCCCTGTTCTTTCAGGAAACCCTTTACCATGTCGCTATAAATTTGAGGGCCATTATCTGAATTGGTAAAGATCAGTAAGGCACGTTTGGACTGGGGTAAAACAAAGACAATCGTATTTGCTCCCGGATCAATGCCACTGTGCGACAAGCCAAATTGGTCGCCCAGATCCGGGTAGACGGCCCAGCCCAACCCCATAAATTTATTTTCTTTGATCCTTGACAGCGGGCTTGTCATTTGCTGATAAAGTGCCTTGGTTAAGCCGGCGCCGTTCATCACCCAGATCAGGAACTTGCTGTAATCCGCCACTGTTGTTTTTAGCTGATCGGCAGCACTGGGTTCACTGTTTTTTACAATTTCCAATGCTTCGCCCTTTCCGTTGTGCGCAACAGCAAAATGATCCAGCATTGTATCGTTCCAAACCAAATGGGTATCATTCATGTGCAGCGGTCCGAAGATCAGCGAATCGGCCAATTGTTCCAGCGAACGGTGAAACTTCTTTTCCAGGGCGCGCCGCAAATATTCCATTCCTTCTCCAGAATACTGGAACTTTAAGCCGGGCTCAAATTCGAAGGCCAGTTTTTTTGATGGTGTCATCCAGCGCCAATTTGGAAAGCCTGTTTGATGCGTTAGGATATGTCGGGTGGTGAGCTTTTTACTCCTCGGATCAGCTGCAACATCAGGATCAGTCCAGTAATGCCATAGGGGTTCATCCAGGTCCCATTTACCAGAATTAACCAGGCGCAGCGTTACCATGGTCGTTACCGTTTTGGTAACCGAAGCAACATTAAACACCGTATTGGCCGGTGCAGGCACCCCGGTTTTTAGTTCACCATAAACTTTTGATAGTTCGACCTTGCCATTATCAATAAAGGCCAGGCCTAATGCCGGAATATGCCGCTCGTGCATCAACCGTGTAATAGTGGAGTCGGCCATCTGCGCCTCAGCAGCAGCAGCATAAAAGAAAGTTAACAAAAACGTGATAATTTTAGATCGAAATCGGTTCATAGCAGGTAATATTATACAATAAAATTCAAACCGGATAAACCAACGCTATGCCGGAAATATCATGCTTTGATTACTAAGTCATTAGCGTTAAGTGTTTTTAAAGCCATGTATCGTAAGCGGACAATCAGTGTCCGTTAACAGGAGGACTAACCAGGCTTTAACTATTTAGGCATTTACCCAACAGGCAGTATAAAAAATGCAGAAGTAAATTAATAGTTGTTTTATCTTAGCAAAAAATAAACATCATATACCATGACTAACCCTAAAACTATTACCATAGCCGCCAACAGCAGCCATCCGTTAACCGTTAACCGCCTGGGCTACGGCACCATGCGCCTAACCGGCGAGGGTATTTACGGCGAACCGCCAAACCGGCCCGAAGCTTTACAAATACTAAAACGCGCCGTTGAAAGCGGCGTAAACTTTATCGATACCGCCGACTACTACGGCGAAGACGTAACCAACCGGCTGATAGCGGAAGCCTTGTACCCCTACCCTGCCGACCTTGTAATTTGTACTAAAGTTGGCGGCGCCCGCAAACCAGACAAAAGCTGGATTCCATTTAACACACCCGAGAATTTACGCACCAGCATTGATAACAACCTGCGCACACTTAAAATTGAACAGGTAACGCTGGTACATTTCAGGGCGATAGCAGGGCATGGCGCACCGTTTAAAGAGTCGATGGATGCCATGTTCGAAATGCAAAAAGAAGGCAAAATACTGCATGTTGGCGTAAGCAACGTAACCCGCGATGAACTTGAAACAGCAATGGCGATGGGCGAAATAGCCAGCGTTGAAAACATGTACGGTCATGCGCAGCGTACCACCCATAAAGAAGGCTATATGGTGAGCAATGGCGGCGGAGAACTGCTGGATATTTGCGAACAAAGCGGCATTCCGCTGGTACCGTATTTCTCTCTGTTTTTATCGATGCCAAAAAAAGATACCCGCATAGCTGATATAGCAAAGAAATATGGCATCAGCGAAGTACAGGCAAACATTGCCTGGCTGCTGCATAAGTCGCCATGGATATTGCCGATACCGGGAACTTCATCGTTAAAACATTTCGAGGAAAATTTGAAAGCAGCCGATATAAAGTTGACTAAAGAGGATATGGAATTTTTAGGATAAAAAGCAGAAAGCTTAAAGACCAAAGCAGAGAGCCGGAAAAAGGTGAAAGCTGAAAGGTAACTACTTCATCAAAAATAGATAACAATGCAATTTAATAAAATTGAACCCTCGCCCTTGTTGGAGTTATCTCTAACAAGTAACGTGTTGCAGGTTGATATACTTCCTTCCAACGCGGCCATAACCTTTTTATCGCCCGGCGATGACGATGACCTTAAGGATGAAGATGGCGACTGGTCGGATATAGATGATGAGGATTTTGAAGACATGGCCGAAGACCGGGACGACCTTCACGAAATGGAACTGGATAATGATATTTTTGATGCGGAGGATGGAGATCATTTGCCGGATGATGATGATTGACACGCTTTTTATATATTTACCGTAAACTTAACCACACAAAACTTATGATCGGAGACATTAAATTATTCCCCGGCAATTTTGCCCCGCAGGGCTGGGCACTTTGTAACGGCGCATTTCTTCCAATTGCACAAAACCAGGCCTTATTTGCGATAATTGGTACCACATATGGCGGCAATGGCGAAACGAATTTCCAGTTGCCAAACCTTGCCGGTGTTGAAAACGTTGGGAACCCCGCCGTTACAAATTACATAATTGAGTTGCAGGGGAATTAGTACTCCAACCTAATTACTCACACCACTTTCAAGATAGCCATATTGTTATTACCTTAGTAGCTGTGGATAATTTTATTGTTTCGGCACGCAAATACCGCCCTGTTACTTTCGAAAGCGTTGTAGGTCAGCAGCATATCACCAATACGCTAAAAAACGCAATTAAAAATAACCAGCTGGCGCAGGCGTTTTTATTCTGCGGCCCGCGTGGCGTGGGCAAAACTACCTGTGCGCGTATCCTTGCCAAAACCATCAATTGCGAAAATTTGCAGCCAAACGGCGAAGCTTGTGGCGTTTGCCCTTCGTGCCAGTCGTTTCAAAATGGCAATTCATTTAATGTACATGAGTTGGATGCCGCCTCGAATAACTCGGTTGATGATATCCGCAGCTTGATTGAGCAGGTACGCATACCACCCCAGGCTGTGCGGTATAAAATTTATATTATCGATGAAGTGCACATGCTGTCGGCGTCAGCCTTCAATGCGTTTTTAAAAACGCTGGAAGAACCGCCGCACTATGCCATTTTCATTTTAGCCACTACCGAAAAGCATAAAATACTGCCAACTATACTTTCGCGCTGCCAGATATTTGATTTTAACCGCATCCGGGTTGAGGATATGGCCACGCACCTGGCATCCATCGCCCAAAAAGAAAACATCAGCTACGAAGAAGATGGCCTGCACATCATCGCCCAAAAAGCAGATGGCGGTTTGCGGGACGCCTTATCCATGTTCGACCAGATCGTTAGTTTTTCCGGCGGTAATGTTACTTATCGTTCGGTAATTGACAACCTCAACATACTTGACTACGATTACTATTTTAATATTACAGGCAGCCTGTTAACCGAAGACAGCGCCAAAACGCTATTGCTGTTTGATGAGATTTTGACAAGAGGTTTTGACGGAGCGCATTTTATATCGGGCCTTTCGGAGCATTTCCGCAACCTGCTGGTAAGTAAAGATCAATCTACCTTAAAACTATTGGAAGTAAGCGAGGGCATAAAAGCTAAATACATGCAGCAATCGCAGGCATCGTCGGTTTCGTTTCTGCTTTCGGCGATGAACATAGCCAACCAATGCGACCTGAGTTATAAGCTGAGTAAAAACCAGCGGCTACAAGTTGAGTTGGCCTTGCTCAAAATGTGTAACCTGCAATCGGTCTTTAACCTGGCAACAAACCCAATAGCTTCTATCTCCGCAAACAGCGGGGAATTAAAAAAAAAACCTGATACCACAGGGTTAACTGCTGAAAAAGAAGAAAAACCGGGCCGGGAATTGGCTATCGCCAGCGATCCGCCATCGGTATATCAAACCACCAAACCGCAGGATACAGCTAAGCAGCCCATAAGCCCGGTTAAAGAAGAATTGGCAGCGGAAAAGCCAAAAGTATTTATACCAAATGCCCACGGGCCGTCAACTTCCGTTAAAATCCCCTCATTAAAAGATGTAGGAAAAACCAGGGAAGCCGAGGCTGAGGAGGAAGATCCCTATATAAAAGGCACGGCGAAAGATGATTATACGCCCGACCAATTTTTTAAATGCTGGAGCGATTTTGCAGCGCAACTAAAAGCCGATGGCAAAAAAAATGCGCTTACCATTTTCATTACCAACCCGCCGAAGCTGATTGCACCCAATGGCTACGAAGTAATTGTTGAAAACAAGGTACAGGAAAATTATTTCAGGGATGAGCGGCCAGCCCTGCTTAATTATTTACGCACCACTTTGAGGAATTTTGATGTGGAAGTAAGCGTCCGGATCGATGAAAAAGCAGTTGTGAAACGGCCGTATACAGCTTCCGAAAAATTTCAGCACATGGCTGCTAAAAACCCGGCGCTGGTTGATTTGAAGAATAAGTTTAATTTGGATTTTGATTAAATGAAAAGATTTGACAACTTTTTAAAAGTTGTCAAATCTAAAGTTCTATCTAAAATCCGGATTACCTTTCTATCTTGTCTGTAACATGTATTACTTCAAGGAAATTTACCGCCCTGGCAGCCCTGTCGCGGGTTTTTGGATATTGCGCTGTTATGTTCATCAACACAATATCACCAACTTTAACATCGGCAGGTATTTCTCCTGTCACTTCAAAGGAAACTTTCTCTTCCCTTCGGCTGGGGATCAGGTGCCATTTATCGGCTGATATTTCCTCTATCTTACCGCCATGGGTAGCAGCTACCTTGGTTTTAAGGTGCATAGACGGAAGCAATTTAGTTATTTCCGGTAAAAGATACAGCGGCACATTGTTTGCCACCCCCACAGCTCTCAGCATATCAGTAATTTCCCTAACCCTTGGAATTTGTGTCCAGTTATTTGGCACATGCACAGGCTGAAATTGCAGTACAATAGGTTCTGTAATTTCAAACGCAAGCTCGCCCAGGCCTAATTGAAACTTGAATGACCCTTTGGCAGCCAGCATTGAATCGGTATTGCGCCATGCTGAACAGGCATAAGTACCGGCTTCTCCCGGATCAGGGATCTGCAATGCGGTTGTTGCATCAACCTTACACCCGGTGGCATTGCTATAAATACTAACCACAGCGCATAAATGTTCCAGCGGAGGGGCGCTTGTAAACGGCGCTGATGCATTCACAGTAACGGAGCTATAGGCAGGAATAGTTGCCACAGTTTGCGGTGCACCAACCATCGATCCATTGGTGCCTACACCGCCCGGAATTGCCCAAAAAGTAACCAGCACATTATTTGCAGCCACATGCGAGTTGTTATGCACCACTGCCGAAAACCCATAATTAGTACTTGGTTTAAGCAGCGTATCCCAGCGGCCGCCCGGTACACCACCTATTGGAACAGGTAAATGAGTTGTTGGGTCGGTGATGATAATATCAGGGCTTTGGTAGCCACCTGAAATATAAACAGCCGGAAGATCGAGGTTTTTAAATGCATTTAACAATGCTGTTCCGTTAGGGCTTCCCCAACCGGTGCATGCATCCCAACCCACTTTGGCAGGATAGCCGGGTACACCGAAAAGCCCGTTGTTTGCAGGGCCCGGGGCGCCTACTATATCCCTGAAAGCGCTTGAACCAAATTTATAAATATATGGATTTATAAACCCTACATGTGCGCCAAGTGCAGCGTTTACGACAGCAATAAGCCCCGCCCAAAGTGGTGCAGCAGCGCTGGTGCCATTGCCGGGAAATGGGCTGCCGCCAACCGTTATCGGATAAGCGCTGTTTGGGCTTGCGTTGGCGGCAACGTCAGGAACACCACGCCCAACATGGCCGCCGTTTAATGAGACGGGCACGCCTGCCCCTGCCTGGTACGATGGCAATGAAAGGAAGTAGCCGCTAATGCCGCCGCCTGTAGCCCCGGCCTCGCCACCGAAGAAAGTATCGTTCCACACATATTCATCACAGGTATTGCCAACGATATTCCCTATGGTTGTACCGCCTACCGAAAGCACCCATGGATCAGTAGCGGGGTATTGCACATGAGCTTTGCCATCGCCAACTTTTGATTCGGTTCCTGTATCACCGGATGCAATACAAATGGTTACGCCCTGTGCAGCCGCATCCTCAAATGCCATTGTTAAAGCGTTGATAAAGCTTACACTTACGGTAGATAAGGTAGCCACATCATCGCTGTTTAAAATGTAAAAGCTGGATGATAAAACTGAGCAATGCGGATCGTTAGCATTTGGAGATATTACCCGGTTGATCAAATCGACCCACCCGGCCTGGTCGCCGGTGGTAAAATAGACAGCGACTGCCGCCCCGGGTGCTGCTGCTGCCGAAATACAAATATCCTGCGTGGTTTCGTCATCGGCATAGCCGCCATTGCCGGCATCTACTGATACGTCAGTAACTACAGGCGGATGACCCCCAAATGTGGCGCTGATATCAGAGGGCAGGTAACCACCTTCCGAAAAAATAGCAATAGTTTGCCCCGCCGCAGAATTGGTTGGGAATTTATAAAGCTGCGTTGCTGTTTGCACCGATAATTCGGCGGTGTTAGGCGGATCGGCGCCGTTACGTTTTGTAATAGTCCGGTTATCAAGACCAAAAACCCCTACAATAATATCAGCCAATTCTTTAGGGACACCGATAAAACCGTCACGGCCGCGGTAAGTTTCGGCAACCAGTTCTTTACGGCGCCCCTTAGCTTCAATGTTGTGCTGGTAGCTGCCTAATTTAACCGCAAATGCCTTATTCATTTGAGCAACTGTGCCCGAAACTACTACAGTGCGGCGCGCGGCATGTGTTTCCACAACTTTAAGCCCGGAGTTTTCGGCGAACTTAACTACCTTGCTGATCTCGTCAGGATGAGCGCCATATTTGCCGGCGAATGCATCAATACTTAAAGGCTTGCGCTTGGCTGGAGGAGTGTTACCATAGTAATCAAAATTGGGCATTGGTACTCCATCCGGCCTACGCCTTAAAACAATGCTTACTTTAAATGTGTCTGCCTCATTAGCAGGCCCCAATAGTTTTGCGTCTTTTGAAGGGCGCCTTTCACTGCCGGAAAGCGGTACGTAACCTTCCGGAATTTTTTTCTCGTTTGCTGAGCTGTCCATGATATGATGTATGATTTGATTTTACCTACTCTTCCGCTTTTCGGTTACCGCGCCCTACTCTTTTATGGATTTTCGGAAAACTCCCTTTTTTGATTTTTTTGATGATAGAATCATGCCTTTTGGCAATCAGGAAATAGCTTAAAATAATTCAGGTTAGGTGTTTGATTTGGTTAGGGATATTATAAGCGTAAAATTAGCGCAGGGCTTGTTTTGGCACAAGCGTACTGATACGCAATTGATTACGTAGAAATACGCTGAATTTTAGTGGATTTTGCTGGTGGTTTTCTTATAACAATAAACTATGTTTAATATATTAAACAATTAAATAAATAGGCTTTGTGCTAAATGTACCTTAGGACAGACATCAATAAAAAATGCGTTCCGTATCTCACCCCGGAACGCATTTCAATGGCTTAAACCATTGTTTCAACTAAACCTCATATCTCCTGTTAAAAGATAAAAGCGTTACATGCTCATATTCTGTACATTCAATACGATGCCAAATATGTAGTAAATTGATTATTAGCATCTTACAGAATATCACGAGAAATATGAATGTATCAAAAACGGACAACCTACGTCCACCTTCGTACATTAGCTTATAGCTGTAAACGCCTGAGTTACTTAGCTTCCAAACCTTAACCGGTTTTTATAATAATTGTTACCTTTAGCACAGGCATTTGCCTAAACACCTATTATAAAATCTTACAGAAATAAAATGATCAAAAAAACGGTTAATCTTTTACTGTTATTTTTTGTGTGCGCAATAACCCGCGTCATCGCACAGCAAAATGAAGTGTTAATATATCATCCCATACAAACTGATAAAGGTGGTAATATCGTACCCTGGTACAATGCTGATCCCGCCACAGCCTACGATCATGACCTGCAAATTGTATGGGATTTTTGGTTCAACATGCGCCGTGATCCTAATGGCCTGCCTTATTATATGGACCACCAGGTTTGGAACAAAACTATGGACGATCCGCGCGGCATTGGCGGCGACCAATTCATGATGGCCATGTCTTCGTGGCGGCTTTATTATGCCTACACCGGTAATGAAAATGTAAAGGATAACCTATACTTCCTGGCCGAGTATTATTTAACGCACGGTATGTCGCCTGCTAATTGCAAATGGCCCGATATCCCGTTCCCTTATAATACTTTTATTTATTCGGGGATATATGATGGTGATATGCGCAGCGGTAAAGACGTGGCCCAGCCCGATAAAGCAGGTTCTTTTGGGCAGGAACTCATACACGCCTATAAAATAAAAGATGATCCGCTTTTTCTTTATGCTGCGATAAAAATAGCTAATACGCTTGCCGCAAAGGTAACAACAGGTACCGAGCTACACTCACCGCTTCCTTTTAAAGTAAATGTATTTACAGGTAAAACGGCTTTAATGCAGGATGATGGGCTTGTCAAATCAAAAGATACAGCATGTTATACCAGCAACCTTACGCCTACCCTTCAACTATTTTACGATTTGATAGAATTAAATAAGGGCAACGTAGCTTCTTATAAAATTGCGTCTGATAAAATACTGGCGTGGCTTAAAAAATATCCCATCAAAAATAATCGTTGGGGGCCGTTTTTTGAAGACGTAGGCGAATGGAGCCAGACACAAATCAATGCCATGACCTGCGCCCGTTATATGATGGAACACCCGCAATATTTCCCCGAATGGAAAACGCAGGTAAAAAGCATCATCAATTGGGTACACACCAGCTTTAATAATGATAAATGGAAAAAATACGGGGTGATAGTAACCAATGAACAATCGGTTTACCCGGTACCCGGCGAAAGCCATACAGCGAGGCAGGGTGCAGATGAATTGCTATACGGTTCATTAACAGGGGATACCTCTTACTACAACAATTCTGTGCGCCAACTGAACTGGGCTACCTATGCAGTTGACTTTGACGGCAAAAACTGCTTCCCTTTTGATGAACCCTGGCTTACCGATGGCTACGGCGATTATGTTAGACATTATTTAAGGGCGATGGCAACTTATCCGGTTTTGGCGCCGGTAGAAGACCACATCCTATCCACAACTTCTGTTATCCAGCAGGCCGACTATAAAGGCCATTTTCATAAATATTATAGTGTGGATTTTACCGAAGTAGATTCGAACAAAGTACGCCTCTATTACCGCACTTTTGATAAAGTCGGCACCGAGGAAATAAAGCTAACCACCAAACCAACCGCAGTGTTGTTAAACGATAAACCATTAAAAGAAACCAACGATGGTGAAGGCTATGCCTGGATAGCACTTGAAAAAGGCGGCGGTGTATTGTGGGTGAGAAGGAAGAATGGGAATAAGGTTATCTTAACCGTTGATTAAGTTGATTTGATTGATTTTTATGATGATTTTGCAATGGTTTTAAAGAATTAGAATTCCACAACATAAAAAAAAGTCATTTAAATAATTTTACATTTTGTTTAATCAATTCAGGTCAATCAAATAAATCAGCTAAATCAACGGTTCAGATGATAAACGAACAATACAAATATTCAGATATTACGGCAAAAATCATTGGGTGCGCCATAGAAGTTCACAAAATCTTAGGCAATGATTTCCAGGAGGTTATTTACCAAAGGGCTTTGGAAAAGGAATTTATGCTACTGGGCATCCCATTTCTGCGGGAATTCGAAATGCCTATATTTTACAAGAAAGAACAAATCGGAACCCGTAGAGTTGATTTTTTAGTAGCGCAAGTAGTATCGATAGAACTAAAAGCCCTTACCCAACTGGAAGATGTGCATCTTGCCTAGGCTATAAACTATTTGGAAGCATATGATTTAGAGATTGGGATGCTAATTAATTTCGGCGCAAAGAGCTTACAGTTTAAGCGCCTCATCAATTCAAAATTTAAAAACAAACAAGCTAAATCACTCTGACAAAGGCATAAATCATAAAAATCAATCAAATCAGCTCAATCAATGGTTAAGACAACCTAAAAACTCCACTTCAATCTTAAATAAATACTGTTCCCGAGCGGTTTATAACTGCCGTTTTGCTGTGAATAAAAAGACTGCCCGATAAGATCAAGCGCCCAGCTATCAGCAATGGAATAGGTAATGGTTGGCAATATGATCAATGAGTTTCCCGACAGGGAATACATCCCACCAAGCGATGCTTTAAATATTGGCGAAAAGGAATAAGATGTTTCGGCAAACAAAGTATACCTGAACGGGAAAATGTTTTTGGCTGAAAGTGTGGAGGATGTCAATTGGGTAATATTTACCAGGCTGTCTTTACCAAGGCTGTTGTATAAGCCTGAAATCAATACGTAGATTCCGTTTTTAAAAGCGTAGTCTACAGAAAGGGACGCAACCACCGCCGCACTATCTGCCCGGTTTGAGGCAAAGTACGATACTTCACCCTTAAAGCCTGCATCTTTAATATTACCGGCCCACCCAGCCCCAGCGGTAAAGTTTTGCTGATAAACGCCTGAAAATAGCTGGAAATCATAATCCCATTTATTGAAATGGTACATTACCGCACCAATATTTTGCCTGGCGGTCTTACCCGGGCTTACCGCAACTTCAATGGACGATGAGGGGTTGACATTATACTGAACCCGCGCCGCATCACTGCCCGGGCGCTCTTCATAGTCAAAATCAAAATAGTTAAAGGTGTTAAAAATATCATTAGGCGTCCACACGGTACTGATACCCCAGTTGATGCGCTGTCGGCCCATGGTAATGTCCCATTTGCCATTAATATACTCGGCGCTTGCTCTGTCGATGGTGCTATTAAACAGCATGGAGTTTCTATTAACCCAATTTTCGGATAAATTGAGCACGCCGTTCTGAGCAGTCTCAAGCGATGCAAAGCCGGGATAGTCTTTAACTGCATCACCATAATATACGCGGTTGCGGATTTCCAGCCGGTAGGTAAAATGATCGTCGGGCTGGTATTTAAAATTAAGCCGGTTATGAATCAGGTCGAGCGTTTGCAGGTTGGTGATATCGTTTACGAAGCTGATTTGCTCCAGGTACTTTACGTAGCCGTTTACTGTAAATTTATGTACCTGTTTGCTGGTATCACTACCGGTTTGCTTAACGGTATCTTTCTGCGCCAATGCGTACTGAAAAAACAGCAAGCAAACTAATAAAGTAAATATTCGCAGGTAATAGTTCATTGTTTTACATCCGATACTATCTTGCCATCCACCAAAGTTACCACCCTCCTGGCCTTGTCGATCACCCGCTGATCATGGGTCGAGAAAATGAAAGTCATTTTGTCTTCGATATTCAATTTGGCCATTATCTCCAGCAGATTTTCTGTTGATTTTGAATCGAGGTTGGCAGTAGGTTCATCCGCCAAAATAAATCTTGGTTTAGATGCCAGCGCCCTTGCCACCGCCACGCGCTGCTGCTGCCCGCCCGAAAGTTCAGATGGGCGTTTATTGAGTTTATCTTTTAAACCAACTTCGGTAAGCAATTCAATGGCGCGCTTTTCTCTTTCATTTTTTGATGTTTTTTGCAGCAGCATCACAAATTCAACATTCTCGCTGGCCGTAAGCACAGGGATAAGGTTATACGCCTGGAAAACAAAACCTATATTTTTAAGCCGGAAGTCGATCAGCTTGTTCTCGCTCATTTCGGTGATATCTATCCCGCCTATTTTAACATTGCCGCCGGTAGGATAATCCAAGCCGCCGATGAGGTTGAGCAAAGTAGTTTTGCCCGAGCCGGATGGGCCAACGAGTGCTGTAAATTCGCCCTCCTCAACTTTAAGGTCAACCCCGCTAACCGCGTTAACAGGAATGGTATCGGGGTTATAAACTTTTGAAAGGTTGTGTGATTCGATAATATTACTCATGGCGGTTAAATTTTGTGTATCGCTTCTGCGGGTTTAAATCTGAGGGCTTTTATTGCGGGGTAAATGGCCGATAACACTGCGGTAAAGGCTGTCATTAGCGAGACGGGAAGGAACATTGACTGTTTCAATACCGGGAAGATGAAATTGCTGAAACCATATTGCGATAATGCCTGCGAAAATGCAGACAGATCAATACCATGCCTGGCGAGTGAGCCTACCGTGATAATGGTCAGCAATATTCCTGCCGGGATACCTGCGCAGGTGAGCATTACAGATTCAAGCAGGATCATGAAGAATACGCGGGGTTTATTCATCCCTATGGCCATCAGCATCCCGAACTCGCGCTGCCGCTCCAAAACAGCCATCAGCATGGTATTGATAATACCGAACATCAATGCCAGTAATATGATCCCGATAATGATGTACATCATCTGGTCCATAATACCTGTAAGCAGGGCCATTTGAGGGGAAAGTTCTGTCCAGGTTTGTACTAATAATGATTGATATTCGGTCTTCAGCACTTTAGCGATAGCATCGGTTTTTTGGCCGTCTTTCAGTACAACAGCTATCTCGTGGACACCATCGCCAGTAACCAGTAGCCCGGCAAGATCATCAAAGCTTGTAAACACCGTTGATTCATCAAAGGCAGAATTACGGGAACGAAATATGCCTGCGATCCGGAACGAGCCTGCGGTAAGGTCGCCTGTTTTTGATTGGAAAGTAAGTACGATCTTATTGTGCAGCTTGACGCCGAGTTTTCCGGCCAGCTTTTCGCCGATGACTATCTCGTTCTTCTTCAGTCCCGTAAAATAAACGCCTACTATAACGTCCTTTGAAATACTGCTTACTGCCTTTTCGTCGCTGGGTACTACGCCATGTATCTCAACGCCCGAAGCTGTTGACGATGAAGATATCATCCCGGTGGTAACCAACCGGCCCGATACCGCCTTTACATCCTTATCGTTTTTAAGCTTATTGATAATTGCCCGGCCATTTGCAATGGTATCGTTTACGTCTTTATCATCAATAAATGCAGGGTTATGAAATTGTATGTGCGAAAGCTGTGTTTCAACCATGCTGTCAATTTCCTGGTTTACAGCGCCCTGGAAAAACGCCATCATAAACATACCCGCAAACAGGCCAACAGCTACCGATGCGATAACAACAATGCTGCGGGTGCGGTTTCTCCAGATATTTCTCCAGGCTATTTTAAAAAGCATTTTCGTTGATCATTAACTGTTTATGGCCTCAATAACTTTAATTTTATGTATTTTAAATATGGCATATAGTGAAAGCACAATGGCTATCATCAGCACTACATATCCCTGGATAATAAAATTTGAAATATTGGTGGACATTTGTATCACCGGCTCAATATTATAAAGCTCGGTAGATTTGCCCATGTCGCCGGTTAATTTTATAGGACGTATATGGTAATAAAGCACCACGGGGTATATGCAAACTGCGCCCAATATTATACCTACGACTGACATCAGTACCAACTCTATTACTACTACTCCCGCAAGAAGTCCTTTCTTCATACCAATGGCTATGAGGATGCCGAATTCGTGCAGGCGTTCATTCAGCATCATCAGGATGGTACCGAATATCCCAAAAGCTATCACGAGGTACAGCACGCCGGACATGATGACATTTTGGGCCATTTTTGCCTGGAAAAGCTGGTCGAGTTCGGGGATCATTTCTTTCCAGGTCATCACTTCATAGCCATCGCCTTTGGTTTGGAGGATAAGGTTTTGCTTTAGCTCATCTAATTTGCCCTGGTCATTTATCAAAATTGATATGGAAGTGTATCTGGCACCCGTGCTTAAAAGATCCCTCGCAGCAGCCATTGACAGCCATGCCATTCCTTTGTTCATTTCAGGGATACCGAGTTTTGCGATTCCTATTACGGGATATTTCCCCGATGCCATATTGCCCTGGTAACCCTGCCCTATCAATACAACCGTATCATTTATTTTTAATTTCAGATAGCTGGCAAGGCCTTCGGCAAGTATGATACCCTTATCATTTTCAGCGAGGTATTTTCCTGAGATTATCTTTTGAGCGAGATTGGATACCGAATTTTCTTTTTCGGGATCTACCCCTACAACCATTATCCCTTTGGTACGATCTCCGGAAGACGCCAGCCCGAAAGATTCCAGGCGTGGCGCCCAGGCGGTGACATCTTTTTCATGATCCAGGATGTTTACCAGTTTTGGATTTTGTTCAAATGTGCTGTCAACCGACCGGTTTTCCCAATAACCACTGTGATGAACCTGGATATACCCGCTGGTAAGGCTTACTGTATCGGCAATCAGTTTATCAAATAAGCCGACAACCGCAACACGCATCAATATGGCAAAGATCACCGCAAAGAAAATGGATGAGATAGTAATAAGCGTTCTCCGCCTGCTACGCCACATATTCCGCCATGCCAATTTCAGGTACATCATTTTGCTTTTTTCATGTTTTGGGTAGTGAAAAAATCAACGCTGATGGCCTGGTTAAAAACCGCACTGTTATAAGTGATGATGGTCTCCTGGCCTTTTTTCTCTACCGGTATCATTTCCAGTTTCACGGGCATCACCCTGCCGCCAATAGTTCGTATATCCGAGCCTTGCATCACATTTACCAGTTTATTATCCTCATCAAAAAATTCAAGGCGTAGTTCAAGGTAATCCTTCCGGTCTATCCACATATTTACTTTACTCCAAACCACGGCAGCCGATGGCAACGGTATCATTTCAATTTTCCAGCATTTCCGGCCTTCAATTACACTGTCGCCAACAATTTTATGGTTGTAGTCATCTATCCTCGATGATGCTTTTACCAGGTCATCGTTGGTTAAGTCGGTCCCCATCCAGCTTTGTGACATCATGGATGGCGGAAGTTTTACTACCCGTTCAATATTGGGCAGCCAGTTCCATATTTCTTTAACACGTTTTAAAAATACGGTGCCTGCATCCTTTGCCGGCGCGGTCACTACCATTAATGAATATTGCTCGCCCTTCGACCAAGCCTTAATACTCATGCTGCGCGACCAAGTCGGGCGTTTTACCTGTATGGTCATCTCGGTAACCGATGATAAACCCTGTATATTCTCTTCAGCTTTGATTACTATTTGTTTTGCATCCTGGGCATTAGCTGCGGATAAAAGCGCCAGTAGTGCAATAGCAGAAAGTAAAATGTTTCGTATCGTTTTCATGGAAATGAAAGCTTAAATTATTTTAAAAAAATCGCTTATAGTTTTATCGTACAATTCTATAAAATCCTCATCCTTCTTATTTTCGATCAAAAACATCACCAATCCGACACCTTCAAGCATGTAGTAAAGGCAGTCCGCCAGCAACGCCGGATCTTTGCCTTTTGGGAGCGTACCGTGCTTTTCAAGGCCGAGGAAACATTGTTCAAGGAATTTTACTTCCAGTTTCGCCATTTCACGAATAGTGACCCTTAATTGCTCATTGGCCTCTATTGCCTCGAGGCAAAATAAAACCCAATTATAGGTTACCAACTCAGCCTCAAAAAAAGCCTTGAAGTCATTAAGCTGCCCGATTTTGATATCAGTGTATAATTTTTTGAAAGAGGCATAATCCTTTACCAGTTCCTCCGGCGCTACTGCTGAGGGCTGCTTGGCACTTACAGAAAACATATCAAAAACAGCAAGTAAAAGTTCTTCTTTTGAGGCGAAGTAATGGTAAATAGCCCCTTTGGACAGCCCGGTTTTTTTCACCAGCTCCTGGTAGGATACATTTTTGTATCCTTTTTGCAGGAACAACTGTAAAGCTGTCCTCAAAATATTAGTGCGTGTATCTGTTGCAATTCTCACCATGCTATGAAAATAAAACCGACCGTTCGGTATGTAAAGGTAGGTACTAATTTTACATATCCAAATATTTACCGAAAAAATAATTAAAGGCGGATTAAGGGATGATTGCTATTAGCTGAAAAACCTATATTTCACCCAACTTCTTATCCCTACAAATACTGGGATAAATAAAAGGACAGCGATAATAGCAAGAAAGGCAATAATATTAAGATAGTCCCCTAATAAAGGTATAAGCAAGATAAGCGCCGAAATAACTAAAAGCCAGCGGAAAACCGGTGTAATATACGCCCGGTCTTCCTTATACTCTTCCATTACTTTTGTCAGCCCGGTTATCATCAACAGTATAATCGCTATGGATATGCAAAACATCCATTGCACTACCGGTGGTGGCCCTGCCTCAATACTTGCAATCAAAACCCTTAAACAGGCGCCGGCAACGCTTAAAGCAGCTAACAGCATAAAATGCATGAATATGAGCCATTGCAGATAGCGATAGCCTTTTTTTGTTTCCTGTTCGCTGGTCATGTCAAAATAAAGGCACCATAATAAAAAAGCGATGAATATGCCTAAGATAAACGCTATCCATACTGATGGATGTTTATCCTTTAATTCGGAAACGCCCCCTACTGCGCTTAATATGCTTTCTGTTAATACAATTATGGTAAAAAGCCCAAAGCGTTCAACAATAGTTGCCGATGCTGTAAACGCGGGCTGTTTCCGTTCAATTAAAACCTTGATTACCGTTCGTGCAGCAATAAGCGGGGCTGTTAGATTAAATATCAATGCGATGATCCACAATATTATTGCGGTTTGATAATCGGCAAATATGGATGAAATAAGTAATGCAAAAGCAATGCTGTAATTAATGGTATAAAACTTATTGAAAACCCGGTGCGATGCATCGTACAAACCAACGCTCCACCACAAATAGGTTATTAGTATTTGTACAATTGCAAAAGTGATGGCAAAGGCCTGGTGGTTGCCTTCGAAAACGTCGGGGATGGTGATGGCTACCGCCGCTACGCCGAGCATCTGCCAAAAAGTAAGTAGCCGCGCACGGATACCGTCGCCGCCATGCAGATCGTAATACTGGCTGCCATTTACCCACGACCAAAATATCATGCAAAATATTAAAAACGAATACCCCACAGTTTGCCAGGTTGGGTAAACTGCAATACGATGGGTTAACTGCCCGATGGCCGCAACATAAACCAAATCGTAAAATAACTCCAGCCAGCTTATTTTACGCTCGTTTTTACGGTCGCTAAACTTTTTCGGCGGGCCCCACCATTGTGGGGATGGGTGATTTGGCATAATTTAATTCAGCTTATTTACTATTTTAATAGAGCTTTAACGATAGTCCAATTAGGGTCTCGTTCAATTCTAAAGGCAAATCCTCTAATAAGTCCCTTTTTATTAACCTCGCTTTGCAAATACTCATTCACTTTTTCAGGATTATCCAGATAAATATAAACATCAAGAAAAGTATCATTGTACAAATGACCAATATAATGAGCTGTTGCAACTTTACGAATTGAATTAATCAACTCGTCCTCAAACTTGTTTGCGATATCAGATTCAGACTTTAACGGTAGCCCTTTTTCGGTTACCTTTTTTAAATCGAGCCCAATATTTATTGTCAAACACCAAGGATATTTTGCCTTGTTAGGATAATTTCTATACGCCATATTAATGGAACCAACAACTGGTTTTCCATTGCTTAATTTAGCTTCAACTACAGAGAACTTGTCAGGAGGATAAATGCTATTTTGGTTTTGACTTTTAAAGCCAAATAACGTTGAGAAAATTGTGGCCATAGTAAGAATTACGTTAAGGTTTTTCATAAATGTGCATTTGTCAACTACTACAACTAATGTAAATATTATCGCTAATCTAACGAGTAATTTACATTGCTATAGTTCGCTATTCTTTATAAGGTAATTGTCTTAGATTATATTGATAAATCTATTGGGTAATAAATATTTTCATAATTATTACCCAATACCCTAATATTTCCAGTTCATCACCCTCTGGAGTGTTTGGCTCGAAATCAAAGATAACATCAAGCCTTTTTAGTGCATCCGGTAATCTTGCTCAGTCTTTATAGGTTTTATATTCATTTTCTTAAATATACAAAAGTTAGGTCAAACTTCCGAAGTTTCCAAAACTTCGGAAGTTTTTGCCGGGTTTACTCCTTTAATCCTCTTATATAAGCAATCGTCACCGGTATCTGCGCAGCATGATTTGGGCTTTCATCCTCAATAAAATAATGCGGTATGCCAACTGCCTTGGCCGCTTTTAATATGCCGGGGATATCAAGTTGGCCGGTGCCTAAAGCTACATCGTTGTTAGTGCTGGTGCCGCCGGTAAGGTCGTTGGCAACACCTTTGCGGATATCTTTAAGGTGCAGCATTTTCCAGCGGTTTTTATATTTATATAGCAATTTGGCAGGGTCGCCGCCGCCGTGGAATGTCCACATAATATCCATTTCAAAGGATACATATTCGGGGTTGGTGTTTTGAATGATATAATCAAGCAAAGTGCCATCCCGATAAGGGCCAAACTCGTAGCCATGGTCGTGGTAGCATAGGGTGATGCCATTATCTTTCAATATTTTGCCTTCGCGGTTAAAATCATCAACGGCCTTTTTGGCATCGTCAATAGTAAAGTCTTTGCCATGCGGTATCCAGGCCACCATTACAAATGTAGCGCCGAAAGTTTTGGCTAATGACACTACCCCGTAAGGGTCTTTGCCGATCAACCCATAGTCAACGCCGATGGATGGCATGCTTATCCCCCGTTCGTTCAGTAGTTTTTTAAATTCTTCGGGGCTTATGTTTTTGGGGTTAGGGCCTTCCATTTCGGTTATGCCGAGGGCTTTTATGCTATCCAATACTGGCGCAATGCCGCCGGCCCAGCTATTACGATAAGTATAGGCCTGTACGCCAACAGCATTGGTAAAAATCGCACCGCCGCTTTGGGCAAAAACATTGCTTTGATAAAAGCAAAACAGTAAACAAAGTGAAATGTATAATTTTTTCATAGCATGAAAGTAGCAATAATGTTTAAATAAAAGGCTATTTAGAGATGTAAAGGTATTGATATACAAGCCTTCTGAGTGTAAAAAGGACACTTAATTTTTCACCTCAAAATTAAACTGCATTAATGCAATTTTATGACACTGTTAATTTAAAAGTTTCAACATTAAATTATACCTTTGCGTGCTCATTACCAATCATGAGTGATCAGATTAAACATGAATGCGGTGTGGCATTTATCCGCCTTTTAAAGCCACTTTCTTTTTACCAGCAAAAGTACGGAACAGCACTGTACGGTCTCAATAAGCTTTACCTTTTAATGGAAAAACAGCATAACCGCGGCCAGGATGGCGCCGGTGTTGCAACCATTAAACTGGATATTGAGCCCGGCAAACGCTATATAAGCCGGCACCGGTCCATGGCCTCAAACGCTGTTGCGGATATATTTGAATATATCCAGAAAAAGTTTGCCGACATCCCGCCGGATAAAATGAAAGACGCCGAATGGCTGAAAGCTAACATCAGTTTTGCGGGCGAAGTTTTGCTGGGGCATTTGCGTTATGGCACCCATGGCAAAAACAGTATTGAAAATTGCCACCCCTTTTTACGCCAAAACAACTGGATGACCCGTAACCTGGTAATTGCCGGTAACTTCAACATGACCAATGTTGATGAGTTGCTACAACAGCTTTACGACCTTGGCCAGCACCCTAAAGAGAAAGCTGATACAGTAACGGTACTTGAAAAAATAGGCCACTTTATAGATACTGAAAACCAGGGATTGTTTGACCAGTATAAACGCGAAGGGTTGGATGACAATATCGAGATCAGCAAACTGATCGCCAATGATATGGATGTTGCCAAGATCCTTCGTAAATCGGCTAAAAACTGGGATGGTGGTTATACAATTGCCGGGATATTAGGCCATGGCGATGCTTTTGTAATGCGTGATCCGGTGGGCATACGTCCCGCTTTTTATTATTATAACGATGAAATAGTAGTTGCTGCATCTGAACGCCCTGCGATACAGACCGCTTTTAATATACCGATAGAAGATATTAAGGAGATAAAACCAGGCCACGCCCTGATCGTAAAGAAGAACGGAAAAATAAGCGAGGACATGTTCAGCGAACCGCTGGAAAAAAAGGCATGCTCATTTGAGCGTATCTATTTTTCGCGCGGCAGCGATGCCTCCATTTACCGCGAACGTAAGCAATTAGGCCGCCTGCTTTGCGAACAGATATTGAATGCGGTTGACCACGATGTTAAAAATACTGTCTTCTCTTACATCCCCAACACTGCCGAAGTAGCTTTTTATGGTATGGTTGAAGGCATTCATAAGTACATAAAAAAATACCAGCGCGATAAGCTGCTGAACCGGGAAGATAAGATAAGTGAAGAAGAACTGACCGAAGTTTTATGCATGGCTCCGCGGGTTGAAAAAATTGCTATTAAAGACGTTAAGTTACGCACCTTTATTACCCAGGATGCCGACCGCAGCGAAATGGTTGCCCATGTTTACGATACTACTTATGGCCTGATAAAAAAAGATGCTGATACACTTGTTGTACTGGATGATTCTATAGTAAGAGGCACGACATTAAGGCAAAGTATCCTCAAAATATTAGATAGGCTTGGCCCTAAAAAAATTGTGGTAGTTTCATCGGCTCCGCAAATACGTTATCCTGATTGCTATGGTATTGATATGTCGCGCATGGGTGAATTTGTTGCATTTGAAGCCGCTATAAGCTTGCTGAAGGATACCGGGAGGGAAAAGATAATACACGAGGTGTACGAGAAGTGCAAGGCCAGCGCAGCACTTGCTAAAGAAGAAGTGGTTAATTATGTGCAGGCCATCTACGAGCCTTTTAAAGACCAGGAAATATCCGACCGTATTGCAAAGATCATTACACCAAAAGAAATACAATGCAAAGTTGAGGTGATATACCAAACGCTTGATAACCTGCATAAAGCCTGCCCAGATCATGCCGGCGACTGGTATTTCAGCGGCAATTACCCTACCCCCGGCGGCAATAAAGTTGTAAACCGTGCTTTTGTTAACTGGATAGAAGGGAAGAATCAGCGGGGATATATGTAAGTCCTAAGTCGAGAGTCTTAAGTCCTTAGTCACTTTCGACTTAAGACTTTTAACTTAAGACTTACGACTAAGACGCCGGTGCAGAAAAAATAAAATGCGTCACCAGTTTATCTATTAATACAAGCGATGCAATAATAAGTGCTATGCCGGCAACCTGGTTAAGGCGGTGTACAAATTTCTCCGAAATTTTGGCGCGCAGTTTATCAGCATAAAAAGCCTTGGTTGTATCAAGCCCAAACTGGACCACAAGGATTGTCAAAAACATGATACCTATCTTCAACGACCTGTTGGGCACGCCCTGGTGATAAACTGTACTGGCCGCCCCAATAACTATTGTCCAGTGAAACAGGATAGTGGGATTAAAAATGCACATTAAAAAGCCCTTCAAAAAGTACCCAAGCCTGTGCAGCCGGGTAGGTACCGGTATTGTTTTAGGTTTGTAGTTGGTTTCGGCTTTTTTAAATATATAATATATCCCTATTATAAACAAAATAGAGGCGCCAACAATCCCCGCGTGGATTTTATCATTGGCAGAAATATCAAAATATTGCGACCCGAACAATATAGCGCCAACAAACACCATATCGCTGCAAACAACCCCTAAAGCAAGTGCAACACCAGCATGAAAGCCCTTTTCGATACTGGTTTTTATTAATGCAAAAAATACCGGGCCTGTTAAAAACGTTAACACTAATCCAAACCCTATACCCGAAATAATAGCTTCTATCATTAATTTAGGCTTATATACTCTTTAAATTTAAAAAGGCGGTACGAATATGCGATTTTATATGGTAAACAACCAAACTTAAAATTGTGATTAATTAATTAAAAAATATAGCAGAATTGCAAAAAATAGTTATGTTTAGTGATTCAAATAAACCTAATTGTAGAAACCTGATTAAACAATGGAACAAAACAAATCAAAAAGTTACGGCTCGGCGTTGTACACCATCATTACCGTATTTTTCTTTTGGGGCTTTTTAGCAGCCTCCAATGGTATTTTTATACCCTTCTGTAAAGCTCACTTCAATTTAACCCAGTTTGAATCACAGCTGATAGATTTTACCTTTTATGGTGGTTATTTCATTGGCTCACTGGGCTTGTACTTTGCATCGCAGATTACAAAGGTGCATATATTAAACAAACTGGGCTATAAAAATGGTATTATTTATGGTTTGATATTATCTGCGGTTGGAGCGCTTTTAATGGTCCCAGCTGTTGATTCAGGTTCGTTCGGATTTATATTAGGTGCGTTCTTTGTAATTGCGTTAGGTTTCTCCTTACAGCAAACTGCAGCCAACCCATTTGTTATTGCCCTTGGAACGCCCGAAACAGGCGCGAACCGTTTAAATCTGGCCGGTGGTATAAATAATTTCGGAACTTTATTGGGGCCAGTTATTGTAAGTATCGTATTGTTCGGCAGCGCCAGTAAACTAATCCCTGCGGCTGATGTAAAAATTACAGCCATCAATAACCTTTATTTTATATTGGCAGGACTTTTTATAGCAGTTGCAATTTTCTTTTGGGTATCCAATTTACCAAAAGTTACCAGCGATGAAAAGATAGAGGCAAGCCATAAAACTAACTGGCCGCTGTTTATCATATTCATTGCTTTTTGTTTGGTTCTTGCCGCCGGTCCGTTGGCTGATGCCACAGGTATTGTCAAAGCTTATTTTGTTTATGCAGCATTAGCCATCATACTGATAACGCTTATTATATCGCTAACCATAGCCGGCAAAAACGGCGAAGGCTGGGGTGCCATGCAATACCCACAGTTAATTTATGGCATGATTGCCATTTTTACTTATGTAGGTGTCGAAGTTACCATTCAAAGTAATATGGGGTCATTACTTAAAACTGCCGAATTTGGCGGATTTAGCGCGGCTCAGATCGCCCCGTATATCTCATTGTACTGGGGTAGTTTAATGATAGGACGATGGACTGGAGCAATAGCTGTTTTTAAATTAACCAATGCAACTAAAAATATTTTAACTGTTGTGGTTCCGTTCTTCGCATTTGGAGTAGTATTACTGGTTAATTATATGAGCGGTGTAGACGTTGGCAATTTGTATATTTATGCATTGTGCGTTATTATTCTGGTTGTTGGCTTTTACATTGGCCAGCAAAAACCAGTTCGTACTTTAACCATATTTGGTTTATTGGGTGTACTGGCAATGATAGTGGGGTTAATGACTACCGGCGCAGTGGGCCGTTTTGCTTTCATCAGCGGCGGTTTGTGCTGCTCCATTATGTGGCCTTCAATTTTTGCCTTAGCCGTTGCTGGTTTAGGTAAATACACAAGCCAGGGCTCAGCATTTTTAATTATGATGATCCTGGGCGGTTCTATAATCCCACCGGTTCAGGGTATACTTGCCGATTCTACAGCTACTTCCTTTGCGGGAATAAGCGGCATACATCTTTCCTATATCGTACCCGTATTCGGCTTTGCATACCTTGCATTTTTTGCCTGGAAAGCAGGGTCTGTGCTTAAAAAACAAGGTATTGATGTTGACAACATGGAAGCATCGGGCGGGCACTAAATTTTAGTCATTGGTCATTGAGTCATTAGGTCATTGTTTAACACGTCACCCAAATGACTCAATGACCAAATGACTTAATGACTATAAAAATGAGTAAATTAAGTTTCGATCATATTTTCATGAACCTGGCAACCGACCTGGCCAAACGCTCACATTGCGTTAAGGCCCAGGTCGGCGCCGTTTTAACCAAAGATACCCGTATCATTTCAATAGGCTATAACGGGCCTCCTGCGCATACCCACAACTGTGACGAAGAATGGCCTGGCATAGGTTGTCCCCGCGATTCAAAGGGCAGTTGCTCTCTTGCCCTGCATGCCGAGGAAAATGCCATACTATACGCTGTGAAAAATGGCGCCAACCTGGAAGGTGCAACGCTCTATACTACTTTATCGCCCTGTTTGCCATGTTCCAGGTTAATTTATTCAGCAGGCATAAAAAAAGTTTATTTCGACAGGTCATACGCCGCTTATAAAGGTATAGCCAGTGATGAAGGGGTTGATTTTTTAAATAAGTTTGGGGTTAGCGCTGTAAAATTCACGGTTGGTGACGCTGTCTGAACCGGGATTTAACTGATTTTTCGGATTACGCAGATTAGTGCAGTCAGGAAAATCAAAAGAATCAACTCAATCAGTGGTTCAGACTAAAGAAACGGTTCAACCTTGCTTAGGGCAAACATTAACTGTTCGTCAGGCGTAAGGTCAGTATTGTCTAAAATTACCGCATCCTCGGCCCGTCTCAGCGGGCTTTCAGCACGGGTTGTATCCTGGTAATCACGGTGTGCAAGGTTCTCGAAAACGTCTTCAAGGGTAATGTCCGGGTTTTTAGGCTGCAATTCTTTAAAACGCCTTTCAGCCCGCACTTTGGGGTCGGCCGTCATAAAAATTTTAACTGTTGCATCGGGGAAAACAGCCGTGCCTATATCCCGCCCGTCCATCACAATACTTTTTGAGCGGCCCATACGCTGCTGTTGTTTTACCATCTCCTTACGTACCTCGTGTATAGCGGCTACAGCGCTCACTTTGTCTGAAACGGGCATTTGCCTGATCTCGTCAGATACTTCTTCATCATTTAACGTTATATGTGTTTGATAATCCCGCGAGTGAAAGTTTAAATGGATATTTTTTAACGCATCAACAATTTGATCGTGATTGGTAAGATCAATATTATTGCGCAAAAAGTAAAGTGCCACCGCCCTGTACATAGCGCCGCTGTCCACATAAATAAAATTCAGTTTTTTAGCTAAAGCCTTAGCCAAAGTACTTTTTCCGCACGAAGAATAGCCATCAATGGCAACTATGATGTGGTTATTCATTAGTGACGAAAATACGGATTTAGTTGATTAGTTGATTAAGTGAGTGGTTGATTAAGTTAGATTTAGTAACAAACCGCTCACTTCCACAACTCAATCCAACTTAATCAACTTATTCAACCTAATCCAACTTAATCAACTAAATTAGCGCCATGAATTTTAACAAGGCCGACCTGCAAAAGGAAATTTTTTACAAAACATCGCGAAGTGGGGGCAAAGGTGGCCAAAACGTAAATAAAGTATCAAGTAAGGTAGAATTGCTTTTTGATGTAAGCAATTCCGCGTTTTTTAGTGATGATGAAAAGGCGTTATTAAACGAAAAATTACAGTCGCGTTTTAATAAAGATGGCTTGGTACAGGTGATTTGTGATGAAGAGCGCAGCCAGTATTTAAACAAAGAAAAAGCCATTGAAAGGCTTATTGTGTTATTAACCCATGCTTTGCATGTGCCCAAAATACGTAAGGCAATAAAAGTAAGCAAAGCCGCCAAAGCCGCCCGGCTTGAAAAAAAACGCCTCAATTCGCTTAAAAAAGAGGGAAGAAAGAAAAGTTTTGAGGAATAGTTTTCAGTGGGCGGTTGGCAGTAAGCAGTTGGCTCAATTTTGCAAAGTGCCCACTGCAAACTGCAAACTTATTTAAACCTATATAGCCCCGTCACTATTCCCCATTGATGGGTTTGCACCATTTCTTTATCATCCAGGGTATGAAAGATTGCTGCAATATCAAAAACAAAACGGTTGGTGGTAAATGCCACACCGAATTGCTGGCTAAAAATAAACGGCTCTTTGTCTTTAGTTATCTCCAGGCCGCTATGGTTATCAAATAAACCACCCTGTATAGTGGCATCATAAGCTACATAATTGGCTAATGGCTTGTAATAAAAAAACAGCTCGTGCTTGTGAAGCAGCCCTGTAATGTCTTTCCTTGAAACTGTACTTTGTGTGCTTACCGAATTAAACAACTGGTTAAATGACCCTAACCTAACCAGGGGGCCAACCCCTGCACCTGTAAAACCCAGCCCTAAATTTACATAACTATCCACGGAAACATCTATCCATGAAGCCCTTGCAAGCAGCTTGTTGTACTCGGCAGATAGGTTAATTTCAAAATCATTGTTTATCTGGTACTCCCAGCCGCTTGGGTGGTAAAACCCAAAATTATCATGCACAAAGTCCTGTACCTGTTTGCCAAATGCATCAGGTCCTACAAAGCCCAATTGTGCGCTTAATTTTAAATTACTTTCGTTTTTATATAAAAAATTCAAGGTCGAACCAACATAAAGATAGGCGGCAAAGGGACGGTCGATAAGGCTGGGCTGATCTGCGCCGTTATAATATATGCTACCGCTTTGAGGGTTAAATATTTTTTGGCCCATTTCAAAGCCCAACACTTTATTCATCATTTTGGCGCTGTCCTTATCTTTTATTTTTAAGGCATGCCTGTAATAAAGAAAAATGCCATCGGTATAATACCTGTCCGATCCTTGTAAAAGGTAGGAATCATTATCAGTTTCTGCGCCAATTTCGGTACTATGCGATTGTGCAAATACATTACCGGCAGAAAAAAGAATGATTAATAAAGTAAATAATTTAAATCTCATGGGGTAATTTAATGATTAAATGCCGAAAATAATAAAAGCCCCCCGATAATCGGGAGGCTTTTAAATAATTATTTTAAATGTTTTTTATCTTAAAAAGTATAGCCTATACTTAATCCGCCTTCAAATAAAAGGCCCTCATCGTATACTATAGGGTCAAATACGATCCTGAAATTTATCCCACCATTTTCCTGCTGATAGCGGTAACCAACTGAAACAGTTCCGCAAAAACCGGTGATATTATCAAATTGAAAATACGTGCCGTTAGTACTACCTTTCGAAATTAAAAAGGTTGTGCCGGCTGCGCCTTCTATAAAACTACTGGTGCTATGGGCTATGCTATACAAGTAATTTACTTGCAATGGAACCGAAAACACTGAATTGGCGCCGGTATTATAATAGCCTGCTCCAACACGGTAGCCCCATTTGTCCCGGTTTTCACCAAAACGGGCATCATAATTTAAGGTAAGTGCAAGGCCTGCCCCGCCAACTTCAATAAACACAGAGCGTGGCCGCTCGGCCAGTTTAATTGTTGAATCCCTTTTTACTGTATCTTCTTCAAGATTTTGAGCTTTCAAACAAAAGTGCGATGTGATAAGTACTAATAAAAAAATTGATTTTAATAAAAACGCCCGGTTCATTATTTTTGGTTTTATTGTGGATTTAAAGTTTCTTAACTAATACCATAATTAATTTAATAATTAAGATAGTGCGTATTACGGGGATGGGCGCGTAAAGGTTTCAGTTGGCAGATTTCAGTTCGCAGTGGGCGGTGCCCAGTTTGCCGTTGGCCGTTTACAGTTTGCAGTTAAAACAAGCTGTTAGCGGCAGACAGTTTCTTATTTTTCTATTGCAAACTGAAAACTGCCAACTGCTTACTGAAAACTGGTTTACTGCAAACTGCCAACTGGCTTAACTTCTTCTTTAACAGTAAGGTCAATCGCTTTATTAACCTTTTCATCCAAAAGGGCGAGTTCAATAACTTCGTGCATATCGGTAACGTAATGAAAATTAAGGTCTTTTATATAATCTTCTTTAATTTCCAATATGTCTTTTTTATTTGATGCGCACAAAATTATGTCTTTTATATTGGCGCGTTTTGCGGCTAATATTTTTTCTTTTATACCGCCCACAGGCAATACACGGCCACGCAGCGTAATTTCGCCGGTCATGGCAAGGTGCGGTTTTATTTTACGTTGTGTAAAGGCTGATGTTAAGGCAGTTAGCATGGTTATACCTGCCGAAGGCCCATCTTTGGGCGTAGCGCCGGCCGGCACGTGCACGTGTATATCCCATTGGTCAAACAAGCGCACATCAATATTAAAGCTTGAGGCATGGGCACGCAAATAAGCCAAAGCGATACTTACCGATTCTTTCATCACATCGCCAAGACTGCCTGTTAAGGTCAAGCGTCCTTTACCGGGGCTTAAACTGGCTTCTATAAATAAAATATCGCCACCTACCGATGTCCAGGCAAGGCCTGTGACAACTCCGGCTACGTCGTTGCCTTCATACTGGTCTTTATCGTATATAGGCGCACCTAATATCTTTTCAACTTCAGCTTTGCTTACAGTAGGGTTGTATGGCTCGTCCATAGCGATATGCTTTGCCACGCCACGAACTAAGGAGCCTATCTTTTTCTCAAGTGCACGTACGCCCGATTCGCGGGTATAATCAACTATTAGTTTTTCGAGTACATCAGTTTTTACCGTTACATCTTTTAATTTCAAACCATGCGCATCACGCTGTTTAGGAAGTAAATGTTGTTTGGCAATTTCAATTTTCTCCTCGATGGTATAACCACTTACCTCGATGATCTCCATACGGTCGAGCAAAGCAGGCTGTATGCTACTTAAAGAGTTTGCTGTTGCTATGAACATCACGTTCGAAAGGTCGAAATCAACCTCTACATAATGATCGTAAAAAGTACTGTTTTGTTCAGGGTCCAGCACTTCAAGCAATGCAGAAGATGGGTCGCCCCTGAAATCGTTGCCAACTTTATCAATCTCATCCAAAATAAAAACAGGGTTGGCTGCACCGGCTTTTTTTATCGATTGGATGATACGGCCGGGCATGGCACCGATATACGTTTTACGGTGACCTCTTATTTCAGCTTCATCGCGTATCCCGCCCAAAGCCATACGCACATATTTACGACCAAGCGCCCTGGCAATAGATTTTCCAAGCGACGTTTTGCCCACGCCCGGAGGGCCAACCAGGCACAGGATAGGCGCTTTCATATTATGCTTTAGCTTTAACACAGCTAAATATTCAATAATACGCTGCTTTACTTTATCTAAACCAAAATGGTCTTTATCCAATATCTTCTGAGCGCGTTTAAGGTCAAAGTTATCCTTGGTAAACTCGCTCCAGGGTAGGTCAAGCAGTAATTCAAGGTAATTTATCTGTACCGAATAATCAGCCGCGGCAGGGTTTGTGCGTGCCAGCTTTTCAAGCTCTTTGGTAAAATGGGCGTTAACTTCTTTTGCCCATTTCTTTTTCGCGCCGCGCAGTTTTAAACTATCCAGCTCCAGATCTGGAGAGTTACCGCCGAGTTCTTCCTGTATAGTTTTTAATTGCTGGTTCAAAAAATAATCCCGCTGCTGTTTATCAAGATCGACCCGTACTTTACTTTGTATCTGGTTTTTTAATTCCAGCATTTGCAGGTCTAAGGTAAGGTGCTCCAATACAAGATTTGCCCTGGTGCGCAGGTTAGGCTCCTCAAGCAAACGCTGCTTGGCAATCATATCGGCATTCATGTTTGACGAAATAAAATTTATCAAAAATGAAGTGCTTTCAATATTGCGTATAGCTATACCCGCTTCGCTGGGAATATTCGGCGAAAGCTGTATAATGCTCATGGCCATATCCTTTATAGAGGATACCATGGCTTTAAATTCCTTATCGTCTTTATGTTTAACCTCTTTAAAAGGCTCAATAGTAGCTTTTATATAGGGTACGCTCTGTACCTCATCTTTTAATATAAAGCGTTTTTTGCCCTGCAATATAACTGTAGTATTGCCGTCAGGCATTTGCAGCATCTTAATGATGAGGGCAATGGTGCCTACTTTATTCAATTGTGTAAATGACGGGTCTTCGATACCCACATCCTGTTGAGAAACTACCCCGATCATCCGGTTGCCCTTATTGGCATCGCGGATAAGTTTGATAGATTTATCCCTGCCAACAGTAATAGGAATAACCACGCCGGGAAATAACACGGTATTGCGTAATGGTAAAATAGACAAAAACTCAGGTAATTGTTCATTATTCATTTCTTCCTCGTCTTCGGATGACATCAACGGAAAAAATTCAGAATCTTCGTTTATTACTGGTAAAGCACTTCTAAAATCAAATGGATCAAAACTCATTAAAACCTTTTATATAGGGTAAAAAACGTCATATTGTCAGCCTGTAAAAATACAGGGGTCATAAGTACAGGTTAAATAGCAATAACCCCTGGGTTAACGGTATGGTTCAAGACATGTGCCAATATAAGCCAATAATCGTTAACATTTATTTTTAGGTTATAATGGTTTGATTATATGCCGGTTATAAATTTAACTGTATTTTGCCAAACCAGTGAAAATTAATTGGTAAAGATGAAAAAAAGTCATATAATCGCCTTCTTTTATTCAGGGCGCTAAAAAATATATTTCCAAAAACAACTTAACTGGCATAATATTTCCATATAATTTCAGTTAATACAGTACGATTTTGATAGGCACAAATCCTTTAATGAAGCTACAGGTTATTATATCCTTTCTGCTTTTTACCTCGCTCGAAAACGCATCGGCGCAAAATGCCTATGTTAAATTGGGGCAAAAAGCTTTGATGGATGGCGACTTTAAGGCTGCAACGTTGCAGCTTGAAAAGGCTTGCCTTATCGATTCAACCAATGCAAATGCCTTATGGATGCTGGGATACTCCTATTACCATAGCGAGAATTATAAAAAATCAATTGCTGCCTATACTAAAGAACTTTTAATAAACCCAACCGATGCCACTGCCTATTATTACAGGGCCAGGGCAAAAAGTTTTTTGGGCAAAGATGACCAGCTTTCGCCCGCCGATAAGGAAAAGTATTTAATAGGGGCAATCTTCGACCTGACAAAGGCAATCTCTATTGATCCTGACGGCACCAAGAACCGGTATTACCAAACACGTGGTATTGCTTACCGCGAATATGGCATATTTAAGTTACAGGCAACCGGCCGCTATTTCGACAAGGCGCGCGGCATTAATTCGTTAAAAGCCTCGATCAATGATCTTGAAAAGGTTTTGACCGATAACCCTGACAGACCCGATATATCCTCATTGATCGACCTGTCGCGGCAAAAGCTTGGTGAAGCCCTGGCTCGCAGGTATTAGTGAACAATTACTCCTTGTATCCGGTAATGGTTATTGCCCATTAATCTCACGTGCTGATCTTTCTCAATCAAATAAAGCGAGTCAGGAAAATAGCTTAGCTTTTCTGTGGTATAGTTAAGTGGCCGCACCTTGAACCCTAACCAATTAGATTCGGGCGTTTTGTCGTAGATCAGTATCCATTTAACTTTGCCCTTATTTTTTCTGATAAGTATTTCGCGCACTTTCAGATCAGGCGTTTTTGCTTTGTATATCAGTACACTGTCTTCATCAATCACCGTATAGCCATTTTTCCATGCCGGGCGGTTAATGTCAGCGCTTTTAAATAAATCTAATTCAAGTTCCCAATTGGCAATATGTACTGTACGGCTTTCGGTATCGCTGTTATGTGTTACTGTTTTTAAAACGGTTTTATTTTCCTTGGCAAGCCGCAGCGACTCTTTTGTAAAATATCCATTTAAATCAAAATATTTTAAAGTACCATTCTCTTTAGCATCTGGCTTGCATGCCGTTGCACAAATAGCAAGCAGAATACCACCTGTTAAAAAGATAAATATGTTAGGCTTAGATTTACACCAATACATTACCGGTCATTTTTTCGGGGATAGGAACGCCAATTATTTTTAAAATGGTAGGCGCTATATCGCCCAGTTTGCCATCTTTCACATGCTTCACATCCTTATCAATAATAATACATGGCACCAGGTTAGTAGTGTGCGCTGTGTTTGGCGATCCGTCTTCATTTACCATATAGTCAGCATTGCCGTGATCGGCGATTATTATAAAGGAGTAGCCATTTTCAATGCCGGTTTCCACCACTGCTTTCGTGCAACTATCTGCCGTTTCGGCTGCTTTAACCACTGCGCTGAATACACCCGTATGACCCACCATGTCAGTATTGGCAAAATTGAGTATGATCACATCGGCCCAGTGGCTTTTCAGCTCAGGGATAATGGCATCGCGGATATCTTCAGCGCTCATTTCTGGCTGTAAGTCGTAGGTGGCTACTTTTGGCGATGGCACCAGTAAGCGTTTTTCATTACTAAATTCCTTTTCGCGACCGCCCGAAAAGAAAAATGTTACATGCGGGTATTTCTCGGTTTCCGCTATCCGTATCTGGTTTTTGCCGGCTTCCTGTAAAATTTCACCGAGGGTTTCTGTAAGGTCGTCCTTGTCAAAGATCACCTTTACATTTTTAAACGTTTCATCATAGGGCGTCATAGTAATATAACGCAGGTCGAGCGGGTGCATGTTATATTCAGGGAATGCCCTTTGCGTTAACGCGATGGTAATTTCGCGGCCACGGTCAGTGCGGAAATTGAAACAAATTACCACATCGCCATCTTCAATAACGGCAACCGGGCTACCGTTTTCATTGACCCCTACAATCGGTTTTATAAACTCATCGGTAACATCTTTTAAATAAGATTCCTTAATGGATTGAACGATATTGTACGATGGTTCACCTATGCCGTTAACCATCAGGTCATACGCCAGTTTAACCCGTTCCCAGCGGTTATCCCTATCCATCGCATAATACCTGCCAATAGCCGAGGCCAATTTAACAGGTGTGCCCTTGATATGGTCTTCAAGGTCTGTAATAAATCCTGCTCCCGATTTTGGATCGGTGTCCCTCCCATCCAAAAAAGCATGGATAAATACTTTATCCAGGTTGTAAGCCATGGCGGCATCACACAAACCTTTTATATGCCTGATATGTGAATGCACGCCGCCGTCAGACACCAGCCCCATAAAATGTACGTTTTTATTGTTTTGTTTGGCGTATTCAAATGCGTCCTTTAATACCGGTATACCGGGGAACTCATTATCATCAACCGCTTTATGTATGCGGCCCAGTTCCTGGTAAACAACCCGGCCTGCACCTAAATTCATGTGCCCGACTTCCGAGTTACCCATTTGTCCGGCCGGTAAGCCCACTGCTGTGCCCGACGCTTCGAGTTTTGAGTTAGGATAATTTTTTATCAGCGAATCAAAGAATGGCGTATGGGCTGCAAGTATTGCATTCGACGCATCATTACGGCCATAACCCCAGCCGTCGAGGATAATTAATGCTATTTTTTTTTGATTTTCCACAATGCAAATATAAAGGCAACGTTGTAATGTGGTATAGTAATTTATTAATATCGGTTGATTAAGTTGATTACGTGAGTAATTGATTAAGTTTAATAGCTTATTTAGTTAGTTGCCCCCTCTCCGTTCTGGCTTGTTCAACTAAATGTGCCTTGTTCCGCCTGCCACGTTGTAACGTCTGTTTTTTATTGTTGTCTGATAGTTATTATGAAACTGTTTTATCTATCGATATTCATTATTTTATTTAGTGGACCTGCAATACCCCCTGCAGATCCGATAGATAAAATTGCTGACCTGATAAGGCATGGGAATATTCATGACCTTGCAAAACAGTTCGCACCAAACGTGGAGATCGCGATACCAGACAATGAAAATGTTTATACAAAAGCACAGGCAGAAATTATTCTCGATAAATTTTTCAGCCAAAATAAGCTGCGTTCAGTTAAAATGTTGCACAAAGTAACCTCGAACCCATTTTACCGGTTTGGCGTTTTAATTGTAAGTACCGACAAAGGCCCTTACCGCATAGCTTATACACTTAAAGACACAGGCGGAAGCTTGTTGATAATTGAATTGCGGATTGAAGTGGAGAAGGTGAAGTAGTTGTTAGCGCATGGCTCATAGACCATAGTTCATGGTAAAAACAATGAGGCCCCGTTCGTACACAAAAACCATGGTCTATGAGCTATGAACCATTGTCTATGAGCAAAAAACTATGAACCTTCCCGAATTGTTGTTACTTTTGGGCTTCGAAAAAGCCACGCGATTTGGACAAATTATTTATTGATCAGTTTATAGTAAATTCACTGGATGAAGATACAGGCGATGGTGACCACACATCATTAGCAACCATTACGGCAGGTACACAAGGCAAAGCAAAACTTTTAGTTAAAGATGACGGCATTTTGGCCGGCGTTGAACTGGCTGCTGAGATATTTCATATTGTTGATACCAATCTTAAATTAAATATCTTTTTAAATGATGGCGCGAAAGTAAAATTTGGCGACATTGCTTTTGAAGTTGATGGCGATGCGCAAAGTATTTTAAAAGCTGAGCGCCTGGTATTAAACTGTATGCAGCGCATGAGTGGCATTGCCACTAAAACCCGCCAGGTAGTTGATATTTTAGAAGGTACAAATACTAAAGTTTTAGATACCCGTAAAACTACGCCCGGGCTAAGGTACCTTGAGAAATGGGCGGTACGCATTGGCGGCGGGGTTAACCACCGCTTTGGCTTGTATGATATGATACTGATAAAGGATAATCACGTCGATTATTCGGGCGGGATAAAACAGGCCATTAAAAAAACCAAACAGTATTTGGCTGACAATAATCAACAGCTTCAGATAGAGATCGAAGTAAGAAACCTTGACGAATTGGGTCAGGTTTTGCAAACCGGCGGTATAAACCGTATATTGCTTGATAACTTTAATTACAGTGACTTACGGAAGGCTGTAAACACTATCGGTGGGAAATATGTTACCGAAGCATCAGGCGGGATAACTATTGATAATATACGTGAATATGCCACCTGCGGCGTTGATTATATTTCGGTAGGCGCATTAACGCACTCTGTAAAAAGTTTAGATTTAAGTCTTAAAGCGGTTAAAGATTAATGAGTATAGTTTTAGTACACTATCATTTTATTAATATTGTGCAGAAATGATCAACATCAATTCGATTTCAGTATTAATAATAGCCTATTTATTTGGATCTATCCCTACGGCGGTATGGATAGGACAGGCATTTTACGGAATTGATGTACGCGAATATGGCAGTGGCAACGCGGGCGCCACCAATACTTTCAGGGTTTTGGGCAAAAAAGCAGGTATCCCGGTAATGCTCATGGATATCCTGAAAGGTTTTACGGCCACTAACCTGGCTTTTTTTATTGGTGTTTCAACCACAGGCGGCCCGCACTCAAATTATATCAGTTATCAGCTGGCCCTTGGTATAGCAGCGGTTATGGGCCATTTATTCCCGGTGTTCGCTGGTTTTAGGGGCGGCAAAGGTATTGCAACATTATTCGGGATGGTGCTGGCAGTTAATTTATCGGCAGCTTTGCTTTGTATCATTGTGTTTGTAATCGTACTCTTAATAACCCGCTATGTGTCGCTAAGTTCTATAATCGGAGGCTTTACTTACCTGATAGGCGTCACTTTTATTTATAATAAATACACCAACAACCTTATAGTTATTTTCGGGATGTGTATTTGTGCACTTATATTGGTTACCCATCAAAAAAATATAGAGCGCCTGCTGAAAGGCAAGGAATCGAAAGTGAACTTGTTTAAACGCAAGGATAGTTGAGTCGAAAGTCCTGAGCCGAAAGTTTTAAGTCCGAAGTCATCACAACAAAATATTCCCTCTGATATTCAATGGCTAAAATGCAATTTTTAAAAGCACAATGGAAAAACCTGTTGATGCTTAATTACGAAGTTGACCCGGAGATATTAAAACCATATTTACCCGCCGCAACCGTGCTTGACCAATGGCAACGGAAAACCCTTGTTAGCATGGTTGGCTTTATGTTTTTGGATACGCATGTACTCGGGGTAAAGTGGCCATTCCATATCAATTTTGAAGAAGTAAACCTTCGTTTTTATGTGAAGCATTTCGATGGAAAAGAATGGAAACGGGGTGCTGTATTTGTAAGCGAAATTGTGCCTAAAAGCCTGATCGTACTTATTGCCAATAATTTATATAAAGAACATTACCGCGCGCTGCCCATGCGGCATTCGGGTATCCGCATGGGAGATAACCACACAAAGTTTCTGTATGAATGGAAGCTAAAAGGAATATCGAACAAACCCGGCGGCACAGTAAGCAATAATTTTGAAACTATTAAACCCGGAAGCCCGGAAGAATTTATTTTCGAGCATTATTGGGGTTATAACGGCTTAAGCCCTGCCAAAACTATGGAGTACCAGGTTGAACATATATCGTGGCAGGTAGCCAATGTTAACAACCCTATTTTTGAGGCTGATGTTAGCGAATTATATGGCGAAAAATTTGCGCCTTTTTTGAAGGCTAAACCTTATTCGGCATTTTTTGCAAATGGCTCTGATATCAACGTGAGGATTGGGAAGAAGATAGTGGTTGACTTAACACCTCCAAAATCGCTTTTGCCTTAAGCAAGCATTCTTCATACTCTTTTTCTGCATCAGCGTGCCAGGTTATGGCACTTCCTGCCTGGAACGACAAGTATTTGCTTTTTTGGTTGTAGAGCAACGTACGTATCACCACGTTAAAGTCAAAATCATTGTCGGGGCCGAAATAACCAATAGCACCGGAATAAACTCCCCTCCTGCTGTGTTCAAATTCCTCCATCAACTGCATAGCGCTGATCTTGGGTGCGCCCGTCATGCTGCCCATCGGGAAGCTGTTTTTTATAGCTTGTATCACCGAAATATCTTCTTTCAATTCGCATACCACTGTCGAGATCATTTGGTGCACCTGTTTGAAGCTGTAAATGCCAAATAGCTCTTCGGTTTTAACGGTACCCTTTTTTGCTGATTTGGTAAGATCATTGCGTACCAGGTCAACTATCATTACATTTTCCTGTAGTTCTTTTACATGATTACGCAATTGTTGTTTAATGTTCTCGTCTTCCGCGGGATTTTCGCCACGCTTGGCAGTTCCTTTTATTGGCTGTGAAATTAATTTGTTACCTCGTTTGGCCAGGAAACGTTCTGGTGATGCACATAGGATATAATTACCTCTCCATTTAAAAAAAGAAGTAAAAGGTGTTGGCGAAACATCATTCAATTTCAAAAAAACAGCTAACGGGTCAATCTCGGCACCCTCAGCAAAAAACTCCTGGCAAAAGTTGGTTACATAGATGTCACCGCGGTTAATATGTTCTTTGATTTTTGCAATGGTATTTAAATAGGTGGTTTTGTTTATACGGGATAAGACATTTACGGCAGATGACGCACGATCAGGGTGAATTATCTGTTTCTCAATAACTCCAAAAATGTATTGAGGATCATCTGCAATTATTTCCACTTCATTTCCTTTGAACAGGATAAGGTATTGTGGTACAAAAAAATAAAGATCAGGGAAATTGAGGTGATCTATGTTAGATGATGTAAGATTTTCCGTTTCATTTTTAAGATCGTATCCAAAAAAACCTGTCATCCAGTCCGGATGCTTTTTACGGAATTTTTCTAATTCTTCAAAGGCATTTCCGGCATTGGCAATGATTTCATCTTTAGCTCCAATTGCTATTAAAGTATCGAATTTTGAATAGGGGTCGTTAAAGTTATTTGAATCGAGATAGCAAAAAGCATCAAAGGACGATGCCCACTTTAGGGCTTTGGCTTTAAAAGCTTGAGAATTATTTACTAATTGAACCACTATAAAAAATTGCGGGGACGCATTGTATGCATCCCCACGAAATTAATCCAAAGAAATTAATGCAGCACCAATGTCTGTACCCTATCAGGTCCTACTGATAAATATTTTACCGGCACGCCTAATTCTGCTTCTAAAAAGTTGATATATGATGCCAGCTTGGCGGGTATTTGCGAAACCTGGGTAATACCCGTTATGTCTTCATTCCAGCCGTCTATCTCTTTAAAAACAGGTTCAGCGTCAACAGCACAAATATCATAAGGCATATAGTCTATCGTTTCGCCTAAATATTTATAGTGTGTACATGCATATATTTTGTCAAAACCGCTTAATATATCCGCTTTGGTCATTACCATTTGGGTAACGCCGTTCAGCATAATGGCATATTTTAAAGCCGGCAGGTCAATCCAGCCAGTACGGCGGGGCCTGCCGGTTGTAGCGCCAAACTCGTGACCTATGCGGCGCAATTCTTCACCGGTTTCATTATTCAATTCTGTTGGGAACGGACCACCGCCAACACGTGTGCAATAAGCTTTAAATATGCCTATTACCTCGCCAATTTTGTTAGGGGCAATGCCAAGACCGGTACAAGCACCGGCGGTTGTAGTATTTGAAGAAGTTACAAAAGGATATGAACCAAAGTCAATATCAAGCATAGTGCCCTGCGCACCTTCGGCCAAAACTTTTTTACCTTTTCGCAGGTACTTGTTTACCACATGTTCCGAATCAACCAGCGGAAATTGGTTTATAAGATCAATAGCCTCAAAAAATGCCGCTTCGCGTTCCGAGAAATCATCTACTTCGCCATATAGAGCTTTCAACATCGATACATGCTTGTCTGTAAGCTTCTGGTAGCGGTCTTTAAAATCAGGTAACGTTATGTCGCCGATACGCAAACCGTTGCGCCCGGTTTTATCCATATAGGTTGGGCCAATACCTTTTAAAGTTGAACCAATTTTTCCTTCACCCATCTTCTTCTCCGAAGCTGCATCAAGCAATTGGTGGGTTGGCAATATCAAATGCGCCCGTTTTGCTATCATCAGGTTCTTTTTAGCAAGAAGGTCGTGCCCTGCGGCTTTTAGCTTGTCTATTTCCTTTTTTAAGGTAATGGGGTCAATTACTACACCATTGCCTATAAGGTTCATGGTGTTTTCAAAAAATATACCCGATGGTATCGTATTTAAAACAAACTTTTTACCATCAAATTCAAGCGTATGGCCTGCATTTGGGCCACCCTGGAAACGTGCGATCAGGTCGTAACCTGCGCTCAGTACGTCAACAATTTTTCCTTTACCTTCATCGCCCCACTGGAGGCCTAATAATACGTCAACAGCCATTAATTTTTTATTTATCTATATAATAAGGATTGTTTTTATTTGTTTATGGAGTTTTAAACCGCTTCAAATATCATGATTTTTATCACGTTCTCAGGAAATTTAAACTTTTCTGTCGCAAAAGCCTGCACGTAATTTTTCGCAATTGCCGTACAGGTTTAAGGAATGATGTTTTATTTCAAATTTAAGCAGGCCGCCCATCATACTTTGTATCTGTTGTATGCGGGGGTCGCAAAACTCAACCACTTTGCCACAGTCAATGCATATGATATGGTCATGCTGCTTATAGCCGTATGATTTTTCGAATTGCGCCATGTTTTTGCCAAACTGGTGCTTGGTAACCAGGTCGCACGATACCAGCAACTCTAAAGTATTGTAAACAGTAGCACGGCTAACGCGGTATTTTTTATTTTTCATGTGGATATACAACGATTCCACATCGAAATGATCTGTGCGCGAATAAATTTCTTCGAGTATTGCAAAACGTTCAGGGGTTTTCCTGAGGTTTTTATTTTCGAGATAAGCCTCGAAAATTTTTTTAACCATTGCTATGGTTTCCTGTTGAGGCATGTTGTTTTATTAAAGGACAAAGTTATTAATAATTAGTTTATAGTTGATTAAGTTTATTGGGTTGATTAGGTTAGTGATATCGGTTTATTGGTAATTGGTTGATAAAAACCACCCACCTAATCAACCATTCACTTAATCAACCAATTAATTTAAGTTGATTAAGTTAAAATGCAACTACTCACTTAATCAACCACTCACCTAATCAACCAATTAAGACACTTTTTCGGCCACCGAATCAAACCGGGTAACACCGGTAACGCCCTTTACAGTCTTTAGCTTTTTTATCAGGTTATCAAGGTGTTCGGTATCATTAACATAAACCATTATCGAGCCTTCAAAAATACCGTTATCGCTGTCAACCGTTATCGAGCGCATGTTTACTTTAAAATCGTAAGATATTACTGTAGTCAGCTTATTTATCAAACCAACATCATCAATACCGGTAATTCTAAGCCCGGTTAAAAACGCCAACTCCTGCTGGTTTGTCCACCTTGCTTTTACAATGCGGTAACCGTAGTTAGCCATCAATTTGGCAGCGTTAGGGCAGTTGGTACGATGTATTTTTATGCCATCACTAACTGTAATAAAACCAAACACATCATCACCGGGGATAGGATTACAGCAATTGGCCAGCTTATAATCTATCTTTTGCATATCCTCACCAATCAGCAGCATATCGCTGTCTTTGGCTTTCAGGTTACGCATCAGGCTTTGTACTTGTTCGGCCTCTATTTTGTCCTGCGGCTTATTCTCAATTACTTTTTCGGATGCCTGGTAATCTTTCAGGTCCTTCATATCTATGATGCCCTGGGCAACATTAAAGAAAAGATCCTGGGTCGAGGGCAGTTTAAAATAATAGCTAAGCTTATGTATATTTTCTGAATTGTAAGTGATCTTCAGCGATTTCAGCTTACGCTCCAATATCTCCTTACCATCTTCGGCAACCTTGCGTTTTTCTTCTTTTAACGCCGATTTTATTTTGGCTTTTGCTTTGGCAGTAACGACAATATTGAGCCAATCTTCTTTTGGCGTTTGCTTGCTCGAAGTAATGATCTCTACCTGGTCGCCGTTCTGTAATTTGTGGTTAAGGGGAACAAGCTTATGATTAACCTTTGCACCAATACAACTTGCCCCCACATCGGTATGTATCTCAAAAGCAAAATCAAGCGCAGTAGCATTTAACGGTAATTGAATAAGTGCCCCTTTCGGCGTAAAAATAAATATCTCGTCAGAGAACAGGTTCATTTTAAAATCATCCAGGAAATCCAGCGCGTTAGAATCAGGATTTTTTAACATCTCCCTAACTTTTTGCACCCAAAGGTCCAATCCGCTATCTGTTGATGATTCTTTATATTTCCAGTGTGCCGCAAATCCTTTTTCAGCAATTTCATTCATTCGCTTGGTGCGTATCTGCACTTCCACCCATTGCCCACGCGGCCCCATTACGGTGGTATGCAACGACTCATACCCATTAGCTTTCGGCGATGAAATCCAATCGCGCAGCCTATCAGGATTAGGGCGATAAAGGTCGGTAACTATTGAATACGCTTTCCAGCAATCGGCTTTTTCATGTTCGGGGGCGCTATCCAATATTATCCTGATGGCAAAAAGATCATAAACCTCTTCAAACGGGATAGCCTTCTTCTTCATTTTATTCCAGATGGAATGTATTGATTTCGGCCTGCCAAATAAGTCGGCCATTAAACCCTGCCCTTCAAGCACTTTTTTTACCGGTTCGATAAAATCCCTGATAAATTTCTCGCGCTCCGCCTTCTTCTCGTTAAGCTTAATTTTTATCTTTTGGTACATTTCCCTCTCCATGTATTTCATCGAAAGGTCTTCCAGTTCAGATTTGATGGCATACAAACCCAGGCGGTGCGCCAGTGGTGCGTATAAATAAACCGTTTCCGACGAGAGTTTGAGCTGCTTATCACGCGGCATATACTCCATCGTACGCATATTATGCAACCTATCGGCCAGCTTTATTAATATTACCCTTACATCATCGGCAAGCGTAAGCAGCATTTTACGGAAATTTTCGGCCTGTAATGAGCTATTGGTATCAAAAACACCCGATATTTTTGTCAGGCCATCAATAATCATGGCCACTTTTTTACCAAACTCCCTTTCAATATCGTCAAGGGTCATATTGGTATCTTCAACAACATCGTGCAGCAAAGCGCATACTATGGACGTTGTGCCCAATCCAATTTCTTCGGCAGCAATTTGGGCAACAGCAATAGGGTGATAAATGTAAGGCTCGCCCGATTTGCGGCGCATATCTTTATGGCTTTCTAATGCCATTTCAAATGCTTTGCGTATCATGGCCCTATCACCCTTTTGCATGGTTGACTTACTGGCCTTTAACAAAGCACGGTATCTTTTTAATATTTCATTCTTCTCTGCTTCCAGGTCTATCACTATTTCTTTCATCGCCGGGTATTAATTATTATTATTGTAAAGATCATTACCTCGCAATAAAAATTATAATTGCGGGTTATTATCAAATACTAAATAAAATTGCGTTAATTTTGTAATACGTAAAATTATGAAATTTATTGGCTTTTTGCTTCTGTTTTGTTGTGCGATAGGGACATTAAAAGCCCAGACAGACAAGCCTACGCCCAAAATTGAGCCATTAGCACTTGGCAAAAATGATACCATCCAAACTTACCTGACGGTTGACAGCGGCAAATTAATGCCATGGATAGTGATTAGGGAAGTGGTGATAATGGATACGCGCATATTTAAAAGCCAGGCTGACCTTGATAACTACAGGCGTTTAAGGTATAATGTATTGAAAGTATTGCCGTATGCGCGCTTTGCGGGCCAGCGGTACAGGCAGTTACAGCGTGACCTTGCTTTAACAGGCGATAAGCGCAAGCAAAAAGAATTAATAAGTACATGCGAAAGTGAAATTAAAACGCTGTTTAATAATGAAGTTAAAGACCTGACAATTAGTCAGGGTGAGATATTAATAAAATTAATTGACCGCGAAACGGGGTATACCAGTTATACTATGGTAAAAGATCTGAAAGGCGGGTTTAACGCCTTTTTGCTTCAATCTGTGGCACGAATTTTCGGGCATGACTTGAAAGAGACTTACGACCCTGATGAACAAAAAGATATCGAAGCTATATTACTGCAAGCAGGGTATACCTCTTCTAATGATTGATAATGATTGATAACAACATCTACCGGTTTAATATTCAAAAGTTAAACGGTGAAGAAATCAGCCTGTCTGAATATAAAGATAAAGTCCTTTTAGTAGTAAACACCGCTTCCCAATGTGGTTTTACACCCCAGTTAAAAGAACTGGCGGAATTAAAGGATGCTTTTGCAGGAAAAGATTTTGAAATAATTGCATTCCCCTCAAACGATTTTGGTGGCCAGGAGCCCCTCGAAGGCAGCGAAATAGAAACATTCTGCGAAATTCAAAGGGTTAATTACCCTGTTTTTGAAAAGATAAGGGTACGCGGGCCTTATGCGCATCCACTGTATAAATTTTTTGCCGAGAAGAAAGAAAATGGCAAGCTTAGTTCCGTGCCCAGGTGGAACTTTCATAAATTCCTGATCGACAGATCAGGTGTAGTTACAGATTTCTTTTATCCCTTTACCAAACCATTATCGTCAAAGATCAGAAAACGGATAAGCCGTTTATTAGCCAAAGGCAAATAACTTTACATTTTTTATGATAAAACTGGATATATTAATTTTACCCGTACACCCGGATGATGCCGAATTGGGTTGTGCAGGCACTATTTTAAAACATATTGCAGCCGGAAAAAAAGTCGGGATCGCTGACCTAACACGGGGTGAATTAGGTACCCGGGGCTCAGCTGAAATACGTGAACAGGAAGCTGCAGATGCTTCGCATATACTTGGATTAACAGTAAGAGAAAATTTGGGTATCCCCGATGGCTTTTTCCAAAATACCCGCGAATACCAGCTAAAGGTTATTGAAGCCATACGCAAATATCAACCCGAAATAATAATTACTAATGCCCATCACGACAGGCACCCCGATCATGGCCGCGCAAGCGAATTGGTGGAAGCTTCGGCATTTTTATCGGGCCTAAGAAAAGTAGAAACCAGTTTTAACGGCGAATTGCAGCAGGCCTGGCGCCCAAACCTGGTATTACATTTTATACAAGATAATTATATTAAGCCCGACGTATTGGTAGACATTACGCAACACTGGGATAAAAAAATTGAAAGTATACGTGCTTACGGCTCACAATTTTACAACCCTGAGTGGGAAAATGAACCCCAAACCTATATATCATCACCTGAGTTTATACAGGTAGTGGAAGCCCGCGCCCGCGAGTTCGGCAAAAGCATCAGCGTAAAATATGCTGAAGGATTTACTTCGAAGAAGATTTTAGGGGTGGATAATCTGTTTGACTTATTTTAGCGATTTTAGGCAGGTGAAGGGTAAAAGGTAAAACCTACACCTTTCGCCCTTTACCTTTCGCCTTTAACCCTTTTACGCACGCACGTACTCAAACCTGTTATTCTCGTTACTTCTTTCTCTCCGTAGCTTATGTTCGTTTGCAAGCTTTAAAAGAATACCCGATAATTCGGATGTTTTAAAATCAGAATCAAATGTATCCTTACAATAATTTGCTATGGATGAAATTGAATGCGGTATGTCAAAAAAATCAGAAGATAAAAGTTGGTTTAAAATTTTGGTAGCGCCTGGTTTCTTCGCTCCCCTTGGCGAAGAATAACTTCCTTCGTCACTCCCTCTTTGTTTGTAACTTCTTTTATTAAATATTTCAACGCCATCGCCATCCGCCTTCTCCAATTCAATCATAGCGTCTAACAACCTGTCAACAACCTTCACCTGTACTGCTTCCGATTTGAATGAATTTACAACCTCGGAGATTTCCAAAAGTTGTTTTTTTAATTTCTCAATGTGCTTGCTCATGCTATTTATTTCCTAATATCTGCTTATCTTTCCTATCCAAATTTAACACGCGTAATAACTAAAAATATTGCCTTTATTGGTGAAAAAATAGCATATTTTAACGCCCTAATACTTAAATAAGGCTGTTTTTACGTGTTATAGGTAAATAAGTAGGAAAATCTAACTGATTTAATTGTAAAACCGACTTTTGTATTAAAAGTTTTACACTTATTACAGATTTGAGGAGATATTTTCGAGTATTGTCAGGCCATCGTCGATATGTTTTTTATCAATAATAAGCGCCGGCCTAAACCTTATGGTATGGTCGCCGCAGCCCAGGAACATTACATTACGTTCCATACCTGAATTAATAAATTTATCCCTTCTTTTTTTATCCGGGAAATCAAAAGCAGTAAGAAGGCCCTTACCACGCACGTTACTTATAACAGGATGCCTGCCAGCAATATCAATGAGTTGGTTTTGTAAATACTCGCCCATTTGGGCAGCATTGTCACATAAATTATCTTCTTCAATAATTTCCATTATTTTTGATGACCGCACCATATCAACCAGGCTGCCGCCCCAGGTGGAGTTAATCCGCGATGGCACTTTAAACACGTTGTTTTCAACCTCATCAACTTTTTTGCCTGCAAGTATACCGCATACCTGCATCTTTTTGCCAAAGGCTAATATATCGGGCCTGGCGTTTTCGCCAAAATGTTCGTGGCACCAAAATTTACCGGTGAGGCCAACGCCTGTTTGTATTTCGTCATAAATCAGTATGGCCTCATTCTCGTCAGCCAATTGCTTTAACTTCTCTAAAAATTCCTGCCGCACATGGTTATCCCCGCCTTCCGACTGGATTGGCTCAATAATAATAGCGCAAACGTCATCTTTATTTTCTTCAAAAGCCACTTTGATCTGGGCGATTGATAGCTCTTCCCTCCGTAACAAATCCTCATGGTTGCTGTCACTATACGGGAAATTTATTTGCGGCAGCGATACCCGTGGCCAGTCGAATTTGGCAAACCACTTTGTTTTTGCCGGCTGGGTATTGGTAAGGCTTAAAGTATAGCCTGAACGACCATGAAACGCCTGTTCAAAATGGATCACTTTAAAACCTATCTCTTTTGTATAACCCTTTGCAAAGTTTTTCTGCACCTTCCAGTCCATCGCCACTTTCAGCGCGTTCTCGATAGCCAGCGAGCCCCCTGCAATAAAGAAAGCATGCGGTAGGTATTCTGGTATGCCTATCCTGCCGAAAGTTTCAACAAACTGCGCATATTGCGTTGTATATATATCCGAGTTCGACGGATTGGTTAACGCCGCCAGCATCAGGTTCTTTTTAAACTCCTCATCATTCACCATTTTGGGATGATTATAACCTAAGGGTACCGATGCAAAACAAGTAAAAAAGTCGAGCAGGGTGCGGTTATGCTTGGCATCATAAATGTAAACGCCCTCGCTTTTTTCCATATCAAAAGTCAGGTCGAAACCATCGGCTAAAATATGCTTCTGTAAAGAAGCCTGGACATCATTGGGAGAAACAAGCAAGTTATACATATCAATTTGGTTTGTTCAAATTTACTAAAAAGCCTCAAAAAACAAAAATTAAGCGGTTTTTGAACCAAAGTGACAAAAAGTAACTTTAAATTGTTTAAAGTTACTTTTTAGACTAAAGTGAGTTTTGGTTTCGTGAATTTTGATTTGCTGACAAGCTATAGCCAACTATAAAACTGCGTGAATTGTCATAAAAAGTTTAAGTTTATGGAAATTAATTACCGGCGTTCATGCGTATCATCACCTGGAATTGTAACATGGCTTTCCGAAAAAAGGCTGAACTTATATTAGCCCATAAGCCTGATATTTTAGTGATGCAGGAATGTGAGTGTATTGAGAAATTAAAATTCGATAGCGATACCCAAAAACCGTCGGATATTTTATGGTTCGGTGATAACCAGCATAAAGGGATGGCAATACTTTCGTATGGTGGCTTAAAGCTTAAGGTTTTGGATGAACATAACCCAGCCTTGCAAATGATCGTCCCTATTTCGGTAACAGGCAGTGCGCAAGATATTATCTTATTTGCCGTTTGGGCCTTTAATCCTAATGACCCCGACGGACGATATGTTGAACAGGTTTGGAAAGCTATCCATCATTATGATGGCTTGCTTTCTTCAAAAAACACTATACTCGCAGGCGATTTTAACAGCAATACCATCTGGGACAGGAAGCGCAGGGCTGGAAACCACAGCAATGTTGTAAAATACCTTGAAGAAAAAGGTATACACAGCGTTTACCATCTGCACCATAAGCAAATACAGGGCAAGGAACAACACCCGACATTTTATTTGTACAGGCATCGGGATAAACCTTATCATATGGACTATTGCTTTGTTTCGGAAGATTTAGCCGACCGGGTATCGGCTGTCGAAGTTGGGGAACACGCTTTTTGGTGCCGGTATAGCGATCATGTGCCGCTGATTGTAACGATAGAATAAAAATTATTTAACAAATTTCCTCGTAGAGCGGGAGACGCAATACTTGCGTCTCCCGCCATGCCCGGCAAATGTTCAAATATCGCTGATTTACACGCGTGATTTGCGTAGTTGATTTGCACACAGGAGACGTAAGTATTGTGTCTCCACGAAAAAGAAAGCCCGTCCGCAGTCGCGGACAGGCCCATGCACAATATAGGTTATTAACTGATCTTGCTTATTTGTTATAATCGTTCGCCATGCTGGCTTATGTCAAGCCCGATGATCTCTTCTTCATCTGTTACCCTTAACGGCGATATCATATCGGCAATTTTTAACAACAGTAAAGAGCCGAAAAACGAAAATATCGATACCGCCACAAGGGCAATACATTGCACAAAAAATAAATGCGTTTGGCCGAAAAATAAACCGTTGCCCGTGGTGTTGCCTGCGTTTACGTTCTGATTGGCAAATACACCGGTAAGCAGCATCCCCACCATCCCACCTACACCGTGGCAGGGAAATACATCTAATGTATCGTCAATTGTGGTACGTGTGCGCCACTCAACAACCAGGTTGCTAATTACCGCCGATATAATACCAATGGCCAATGAATGCGGCACCGAAACATATCCCGCCGCCGGGGTTATAGCAACCAAACCAACCACCGCACCTATACAGGTACCCATAGCCGAAGGTTTTTTGCCGAGCAGCATATCAAAAAATATCCAGGTTAATCCCGCAGCGGCTGATGCCGTGGTACTTGTAGCCAGGGCGTTAACCGCAATATGATTAGCGCCAAAGGCCGAGCCTGCATTAAACCCGAACCAGCCAAACCAAAGCAACCCTGTGCCTATTATTACATAAGTGATACGTGCGGGGGCATGGCCTGGCTCCTGCCTGCGTTTTAAATAAAGGGCCGATGCTAAAGCCGCCCACCCTGCCGACATATGCACAACTGTTCCACCTGCAAAATCCAGCACGCCCAGTTTACTTAAAATACCATCGGGGTGCCAGGTACAATGCGCCAGCGGCGAGAATATGAATATGGTAAACAGGCATACAAATATAATGTATGAGTTAAAGCGGATACGCCCTGCAAAAGCACCTGTAATAAGCGCCGGCGTAATAATGGCGAACTTTAACTGGTACATGGCGAACAATAATAACGGAATGGTTGGTGCAAGTTTCCAGGTGGCGTTGCCCAGCATACCCTTCATCATAAAGTAGGTACCGGGGTTGCCGATGATGCCATGAAAGCTATCGCCAAAAGCAAGGCTAAAGCCAAATATGCCCCAAAGCACCGTGATGATCACCATACATATAATGCTTTGCAGCATTGTTGAGATCACATTTTTTTTGGTGACCATGCCGCCGTAAAAAAAGGCAAGGCCGGGTGTCATGATCAAAACAAGGGCGGTTGACATCAGCATCCAGGCTATATCGCCCGAATCGAAATGAGGATTGGCCTTATTGTCGAGTTCAACTGAGGGAAAGATGAAGGTTAACGTTAAAATTACAAGAATTATAAAAAATGGAAAATAGCGTTTCATTGTAAATTCAGGCATTGATAAAAAATAATGGCTGAAAGTATGATTTATATCATAAAAAAGTGAAATAATTGTTAAGTTTTTTGTTAAAACCCACTAAAATTATCAAACTATAAATGAGAAAGCAGAATATTTGGAAAAATCCCTAATAAAACAATCAAAAAGGATATAATTATTGACAAAATGATAATGTTATAGGATTTTATGGCAGGATTTGCTAAGGTATCCCTCCTTTTTAGGAATAAATTGTAGGGTATCTTTATATAATAAAACAACGAAACAACGGTAATTACTGCGCCGGTAACCAGTAAAACCATTAGCAGTGGATTATGATTTAGCTGATAAAAGTTATAAACCGCCGAAAAAACAAACAGCTTACCGGTAAACCCCGCCGTTACCGGCAGGCCTGTTAATGATACAAGCACTATAACAAAACACACCGAGGCGGCGGGGTATTTAAGCCCCAGGCCTTTATAGCCCATCATATCCTCAGCTCCTGTTACATTAGTGAAATAAGATGCCAAGGCCAGCGCACCTATATTGGCGATACCGTATACGGCCAGGTAGTAAATCAGGGCAGAAATACCATCGGCCCGAAAAGTCACTAAGGCCATTAAAGCAAAACCAGTATGCCCAATGCTTGAATAGGCAAGCATCCGTTTCACATTTTTTTGAAGTACCGCGGCAAAGTTGCCGGCTATCATAGTGATAATACCAATTATTGCAATGTAGAACCGGAAATCGAAAGCCGTCCAGTTGGTGGCGTTGACAAATGGGGTTAAGAAATTGATGAGCAGTGCAAAGCCTGCTATTTTGGGCAAAGTTGATAGCCATGCCGTTACTGGCGTGGAAGCGCCCTGGTAGACATCGGGCACCCAAAAATGTATAGGGACGAACGACAGTTTAAAACCGATACCTATTAGCACTAAAATTAATGCAAAGGAAACAGCCAGCGGGTTAACCGCCATCAGCCCGGAAACCAACTGCCCGTTATATAAGCTGAGCGTGCCGCTAAAAGCATACAGCAGCGAAATACCATATAACATTATGGCCGAAGATGCAGCGCCGAACAGCACATATTTTAAACCGGCTTCGGCTCCGGATGTACTCTCAGAACGGTAAGCGACCATTAAATAAGAAGTGATAGAAACTATTTCGATAGAGAGGTAGACGGACAGCAGGTTTGCGGCCATTGTCATTAAATGCAGGCCGAAAACCGAACCAATGGTGATCGTGTATAGATCGGACAGGCCTTTTCTATCATCACTTAATTTATTGTCCCATTCAAAATATAACAACAGTACAAATGCCAGTACATCAATAACCAGTTTAAAGCTGATGGCTGTATGGGTTAGCAGCAGCATATCGCTAAAGAAAAAATGACCGCTACCCTGTGCGCCGATCAGCAACAACTCAATTTGCTGGTAATCCCTGTGTACTACCAGCAGAATGCCTGCGCAAGCGATGATCCTGCAAAGCTTTTGAGAATCCCGGCCAAAAAGCAGATCAGTTACCAATACCACAATAAACAATATAGCCAGGTAAATTTCGGGCATAAAGTAGGGTATGCTGGCTAAAACATTGTTTATTGAAGCGGGTAGAAATGGTAGCAGATCGTGCATTTGGTTTTATTGAACTATTACGGATTGGTTTTTCGGATATTTAACCTGGTATTTTAATTGTACCTTTTTATCGTCCTGCGAATTTAACAGAAAATTCCATGAAACCTTACCAGTTAAGGGATCGGGTTTTACCCCGGTAGTTTCCTGCACCTCTACATCAATTGATGAGTTTTGCGCCACCGGAACCTGGTCTTCAACCAGTAAATTTACGCTTTGAGTTTTACTGTTTTTAACATCGATGAGCCAATTGCGTGTTTCTTTTTTGTTCGATCCAAAGGTTTGCTTTTCAGTAAGGTCTTTTTGAAGGGTACGGGTCACTACAATATTTTTATCGGTGCCTAACGATAAATTCAATGTATCGGTAACTGCATGTGTATCTATCAGCGATTTGCCAATGAACGTTCCTTCAAAAAACAGGTTGGCCTCGCCGGATAAAAAGTTGTATTTATTCCAACCGGTTATTTGGGCGGTTAAAAATACATCAGTACTAATTTTAGGCGCCACATAATATTGGAAACCTGCATTTACATTAACCTGGCCTATTTCTACTAAATATTGTTTGCCATCGCTTGGGATAGAATAAGGGTTATCGATATTAAACTCGATGTTTGTTTGATTTTCTGATTGCTTTACGGCAATTGGGATGGTGTTTGGACTTATACTTACCCCGGCCACCTTTCCCTCGAGCGCCCTGTTAACATCAGAATACCCTTCACTACTTCCGGTGCTATAACCAACAACGACAACCTCATTTAAGGTATTATTGGCCGGCGTAAGCGCTACATTCATAAAGGAACTGGTAACCGGCCTTTCAAGTGTTTGATAACCGATAAATGAAATTACCAGGGTTTGTCCGTTTGCCGGAGTTTGCAATGAAAAATTCCCGTTAACATCCGTAACTGTACCAATTGATGTCCCTTTTATCCTGATTGAGGCACCTGCCACCGGTAATTTATCATCGCTGCCCACAACCCTACCTGTACCCCGCGTAACCGGGCTGTTATCGTTGGCATAGTACATACCAAAATTTAAGTAATCAGGGCTTAACTCCGGTTTGTTGCCGCTAACTGTTGGGTTTCCGGTTGATAATGTGAGTTTTATATTTTTCCAGTCTTCGCCGCTTTGCTGGGATACATTAGCTTTGTAAGATATGCTCACCGGGCTGTTTACATCTTTCGCCCTGATATCATAAGTCGGAAACCAGCTTGCATTACGCACTACGTAGCTTAATGTAAATTGCGATTGCAAAGCCGTTTTTGATGAAACAGTTACTATTATATTACTGGTGGCTGTACTGCTGCCTTTGGTTATTGCAGCAATTTGCTTATCGTACTTTAGTAATTCCAGGTTTAATGCGACAATTGTGTTATTAACGGCCTGTTCTTTCTCTTTCAGGATAGTTAACCGTTCTGTTTGAAAATCAAGCGCTTGCTTTAGTTTAATTATATCGAGTCCGGTGTTTTCACCGCTAACCGTTTGGTTTTTTGCCAGCATATTCTCTTCGGACTGATAAATTGAAATAAGACTGCTTTGCAAAGCTATTTTATCCCTTATTGCTTTTTGTGCTGCCTGTAGATCTTCCACCTGCTTTTGTTTAACCTGTTCGTTTAAAAAATCAAGCTCATGCTTAACGGACAATATGGTAAACTCGCCATTGGCACGTACCTGTATACTTTGTACATCAAGGCCTGGGGAAATTTCGCCGAAAATCAAATCTGATGTGCCTGCGCTCACATTTACCATTGCTGTACGCGTTACCTGTGCCCCGTTTAAAAACACCACCACCTTTTGAACTTTTGATGTGATCTTCTGGCTGTCATCTGCGTTTGCGGTCACCGCTACTGTAAAAAGGAGCGCGGCCATTAGTAATTTTTTAAGCATGATCTGTTAGTTAAATAAATAATTCCTGTTAATTTCCCCGGTTTTCCCTTCTCAGGATACCGGATTAACTACAAGATGCATGCGCCTGCGTTTTTCCATAAAGAAAACGTAGTTATTTATTTAACTTGTAAAAACTGAACCAATGCCAGTACCGAATCGTTTATCTTATCAAATACCAATGACGGCATTAAACCCAAAGCCAGTACGATAAGTGCTAACGGCACAAGTGTTATTTTTTCGCGGAGGTTGAGATCTGTTAATGCTGTTTGCCATACGGCGCCGCCTTTAAGGTTCACCCTGCCGAAGAACATCCGTTGCATCGTCCATAAAAAATAGGCGGCGCCTAATAAAATGCCTGCCGCCCCAAAAGCTGCCATCCAGTACGGTAGCAAACCGTTCACCGAGTGCGATTTGAATGCGCCCAGTAGCGAAAATGCTTCGCCGATAAATGCCGAAAATCCCGGCAAGCCTAACGATGCAAAAAATGCAATGATCATAAAAGCGGTATATTTCGGCATAATGGTGGCAAGCCCCCTGAAGTGGTTGATACCCCGGTCGTGTACCCGGTTATACACCACCCCAGCCAAAAAGAACAGCATGGTGGATAGAAATCCGTGACTAACCATTTGCATTACGGCACCGCTGATGCCTTCGGTGGTTTGTGAAGCAATGCCCACCAGCACGAAACCCATGTGCGATACAGAGGAGTAGGCGATCATCCGCTTTAAATCTTTTTGTGCCAATGCGTTTAGCGCACCGTATAAAATTGATATTACACCAAGTAGCCCCAGCCAGTAAGCATCCGCAGACGCTACATCCGGGAAGATACTCAAGCACACACGTATGATACCATAGCCGCCGACTTTTAGTAATATCCCCGCAAGGATAATAGAAACGGGTGTTGGCGCTTCCACGTGCGCATCGGGAAGCCAGGTGTGCAGGGGCACTACCGGCACCTTTATGGCAAAAGCAATAAATAATACCACAAAGCCGACAGCCCGCGCGGGCATACCGAAAATTGTTTGATGGCTCAGAATCGAAAATACTGACCCTGGCTGATAGTTCGCCGGGTTCATCATCTGGACCATATTGAAGGTATGGCTGCCTGTTACAGGGTCTTTAACCGATAAATAAAGGGCAACCATCACCAGCAGCATAAAAACGGAGCCGAACAAGGTGTACAGGAAGAACTTTATTGCCGCATATTCGCGCCTGGCACCTCCCCACATACCTATTAAAAAGTAGAGCGGAAGGAGCATTAATTCGTAAAAAATATAAAACAGGAAGAAATCCAGCGAACAGAATACGCCGGTAACCGCCATATCCAATATTAAAAAAAGCACGAAAAATCCTTTTAAATTACTTTTTATCTCCCACGAGGCCAGGGCGGCAATAACCAGCACAAAGGAAGTCATTACCAGCAGGGTTACGGATATGCCATCGATCCCCACAAAATAATCTATCTGCATTCGGCCAAGTGAACCAAGATCAAGGTTTACCCAGGGCAACTTTTGCACAAACTGGAACTGGCTTTCGTGACTGATCCCACCAAAAGCATCGCCATTTTTAAAGTTGCAGTAAATCCAAACACTCATACCCAATTGCAGCAGCGTAGCCAGCAGTGTAATGTATTTAAAGCTGGCGCGCAATGTTGATGGCATTACCATAATGATAAAGCCGAACAGCATAGGTGTGAATATGAGGAGGGTGAGGATGTTCATTAGTTAGATGTGAGATGTGAGATTTGAGATTTGAGATTTGGTGCGTGATATCTTAAGAATAAATTATTCATTTTTGCCCTATCAGATATAATAGGCAACAACGTAAATTCCCAATTTCTTATCTCATATCTCATATCTCAAATCTCATATCTAAATTAAAACAGCGTTTTAAAAATAAACAGCGCCAATATAATTACCAGCATGCTAAATAAATAATATTGCACTTTGCCGCCCTGGAATTTACGTGCGAAATTACCTATTGTACGCACCATTGCAACCAGCAGCTTTAAAAAGCCATCGATGATATGCTGATCTGTCCACGAGGCGGCCTTTGATAATGCTATGCTTGTTTTTGCCAGGATATTGATAAAACCGTCAATGATCCTTCTATCAAACCAAAAAGAGGCGCGGCTTAGTACAATTATTGGCTTTATGATAACCTTGTTATAAATTTTGTCAAAATACCACTCGTTGCACGATAAACGGAACAAAAATCCGCTTTGTTGGAAAGGGTTTGTATCGCGCTTTATATAAATAACATATGCTGTATAAATAACCAAGACACTTAAAATATTTACCCCTATCGGGACAAGCGTATGGTATAAGTTCCCACTTTCGGCTGCATCATTACTTGAAAAGCCATTAAATAGCCATGCGTTAGCATACGATATTGGATTTATTGAAAACAGGGGGAATAAACAGCCTGCGGCCAGCAAAACTAAAGGCAATTTATATTGCCAGCCGCCATCGGTTATGTGCAGTTGGATGTTGGGTTGAATGTTTAACACCCGCAATTCGCCAAAAAATACTTTTATAATTAACCGCGCAACATAAAACGCAGTGAGCCATGTAGTGAGGGTTGCGAATATGGGTATCAACTTGTATATACCACTTTTTCCGTTTGTCCATTCAAAGGCTTGTATCAAAATACCGTCTTTTGATAAATAGCCGGATGTTAACGGTAAGCCTATTAACGCCAGGCCACCGATGAGTGCAATAATAAAAGTAAAGGGCAGTTTTTTACGAAGCCCGCCCATGTACTGTATGTTTTGAGGATCGATATCAAGGTTATTATCGTCCCTGATATGGGCCATTTGGTGAATAACAATACCTGCCACCAAAAACAACAGGCATTTAAAAAAGGCATGTGTTACCAAATGGAACAGCGACGAAGTGTAAGCCCCCACGCCCATGGCCATGATCATAAAACCCAGTTGAGATATGGTGGAGTATGCCAATATTCGTTTCAGGTCGTTTTGTGTTAGCGCGATGGTTGCCGCCATAAAAGCCGTAAAACAGCCGATGATAGCAAGTATGGTTAATTCAACATCGTTGAACATTGGGTAAACCCTGCCTAATAAAAATACGCCTGCCGCTACCATCGTAGCCGCATGGATGAGGGCTGATACCGATGTTGGCCCTTCCATGGCATCGGGTAGCCAGGTATGCAACGGGAATTGTGCTGATTTTGCTGCAACTGCTAAGAATATCCCTCCGCAGGCGATGTATTGCCACATGGCGGGTAAATGTCCGGAAGATGCTATCCATTGGCCATTTTTAATAACTGATTGAGCGATCAGCCCTTTATCAACAAATAGTTGTGTAATATCAAACGTATGGTATTGGGTAAATAAGATGATGATAGCCGTTAGCAACCCGATATCCCCTATCCTGTTCATAATAAAAGCTTTTTTATTAGCCTGAACCGCTTTATCGCGTGTAAACCAGAAGCCGATAAGCAGGTAGGATGAAAAGCCCACCAGTTCCCAAAAGATATAGAACAAGACGAGGTTGTCTGCCACAACCAACGCCAGCATACTGAAACAAAAAAAGCTAAGATAAGCGAAGTAACGGCCGTAATTTTCGTCGTGCCGCATGTAGGCTGTAGAATAAATATGAACAGGCAATGCGATTAAATTAACCAGCAGCAGCATTAAAACGGATAGGTTATTTAACAAGATGCCGGCGTATACCTTAGTATCGCCAATGGTAAACCAAATTTGCTGCTGGTGTACCTGGTGACCGCTGTTCCATACCCTTGCAAATACAAAAACCGATAAAATGCAGCTTACCAGGATAGCCATGGTGGATATCCAGCCCGAGATTTTATTTAATTTACGTTGAAAAGAAATATTAATTATAAAGGCAAGCAAGGGCATCAACACTGCGGCCAATGCGAAATGGATGGTTAGGGTATCTATGGCTTGTAGGAAGTCTTTCAATGTTACTGTTCTATTGAAATATAAACTGATGTATTAATGCCACAACATGTTTGCTGTTGATGGAACTCTACCTTACTAATTTTTGCTGCCGGAATATTGTATAGTTCACGAATCTTATCCTTTTCGTCGAAAAAAACCAGGTTTCCATTTTTTATTATTTTGTACATTATCCCATTATCATTGTCGTTATATTTCGTTTGAGATACAATGTACTTTTTATAATTAACAGAAAATGCGCTTAATTTTTTCTGGTAACTTTTTATCGCTCCATTCTTTGTCACAACCACCACCAACCCATTCCGGGCTTCTCCTTCAAAATGTTCAGAAGCTACATCTTGTTTAATGATATCGACGCTAAAAATATCCTTAGGGTCAATACCAACGAGCTTTTTACGAGAGACTTCTCCGTCAATAACATAAACTGTACTATCAGGAAGTTTGGACAAACTTGTATCAAGTTTCTTTACCTCATTTTTCTTTTGATGATGCATTGACGGGGCATCAATCAACATAAAGCGTTTTAAAGTGTCTTTGCGAATTGTACCAGCGCTTTGAGCCAAAACATTAAATGACCAGAGTAGTAAAACAATATAGCAAAATAGCTTTCTCATCATCTCAATCCTTCAAATTATCAACCTGCCCCGGGTCAATCGTTTTATATTGTTTGTACACGTTTAAAATAATAGCTAATGCAACTGCTGTTGTAGCTGCCGCAAGCACAATTGCAAACAGCGCAAACATTTGTCCGCCGTTGTTAATGCGGTCGTATTTGCCGAAGGCTACCAGGTTTAATATGGCGGCATTCAGTATCAGCTCGATGCCTATTAATATTTGTATGGCGTTGTGTTTGGATACTATCATGTACAAGCCAATGCAAAACAGGCCCGCGCCTACCATTAAAAAATCAGTTAAAGATATCATTGACCTCTCCCCTTTCGCGATAAATGGGCAGCGCCTATAAGGGCTACCATTAACAATATTGATATCCCTTCAAACGGCAGAAGATAATTGGTCATCAAGTTAACGCCGATATTTTCTGTCATCGCCGCATCCGGCTGTATAATATTTTTCAGGTCGGCTGCGCGTTTTATCCAATAAAGGTTATTGACATCGGCCTTAGCTATCATATTTACCAGCACAATAAAAAACAAGGCCGCCAGTAAAAATGCAGGCAAGCGGCGCAAACTGATAAACTGTTTACGCTGCTGCGCAATGATATTTAAGGTTTCCTTGCCCGATAACATAAATGCAAACAGGATAAGCACCAAAATACCGCCAACATAAATCACCACCTGCGTAATGGCCACAAAATCGGCAAGCGCCAGCACATACAAGCCAGCCAATGCGAACAGCGTGATAAAAAACATAAAAATAGAGCGCACCACGTTTTTTGTGCCCGCTACGAACAACGCCGAAGCCAGCGCAATAAAACCCATTATGTAAAAAAGTAACTGTACTAAACTCATGCTTCGCCCTCCTTTTTTTGCATGGCGGCTAATTTGGCGACCTGCCTTTCTGCCTGCTGTCGGTCAAACTCCCGGCGTTTTTCGGCAGCAACTTCCGGCGTCATCTCCGAGAACTGGTAGGTAAGCTCATTGATCTCTACCACGCTTTTATCATATTGGTTGGTCATTACAATACATTCCGTTGGGCAAACAATGGTACAAAGGCCGCAGTACATACATTTGGCCATATCGATATCAAACTTTGCGGCGTATAGCCTTTTTGTGGTGCCATCAGATGTTTGGCCGATAGCTTCCGTGGCCTTTATCGCTTCTATATCAATACAATTAACGGGGCATACCTTAGCGCAAAGGTCGCATACAATACAATCATCCATTTCCACATCAAGTTGGTAGCGGCCCACCTCGGGGATGGGCAGTTTTTGGTGCGGATATTGAATGGTATTAGTACCCTCCAGTTGTTTAAAGTAATTATTATCACTTGCCGGCAGTACATTTCTTTTTTTGTGGGACGAAAAAAGATGCGCCGAAGTGATGGATAACCCCTTAAATGCTGTGGCAAAGCCATTTAATATCGATCTGATCATTTAGTTAGTTTCTTTTGTCTGAACCGTTGATTTAACTGATTAGGTTGGTTTCGTTGATGTTTGATTTTCTGATAATTCTAAAATCTACAAAATCAAAAATCAGAAAAAATCCGAAATCGAAATTCCGAAATCCGAAATCTACATCAGCCATAACCGCCATATTCCTGATATCAGCATACACACAAATGCCAGGGGTGTTAATACTTTCCAGCATAAGTTCATCAATTGGTCAACCCTAAAGCGCGGCAATGTCCACCTTATCCACATTTGTAAGCCTACCAGCGCCAGTGTTTTTATTACTATCCAAAATATCCCCCATGCCCAGCCTGTTGTCCAGCCTGCCAATGTTACAACGCCCATATTTGGCAGCGGGGTATTCCAGGCGCCTAAAAACAGGATTACCGCGATCATGGACACCAGGAACATCATCGAATATTCCGCTAAAAAAACGAGGGCAAACCTTAAACCTGTATACTCAGTATGAAAACCTGCAACAAGTTCTGATTCCGCCTCGGGAATATCAAAAGGTGCACGATTGCTTTCGGCCAATGATGCAATAAAGTAAATAACAAAAGCGACCAGCAAATGTGGCGCCCTGAATATGTTCCACGAAAAAATGCCGCCAATAGTTGATACATCCCAAAAGCCCGAAAACATGGTTTTTCCGGTTGATAAAATGCCTTGTTGTGTAGCAATAGCTTGCGGATTTAATGTTTGGGCTATCATTACTACCGAAATCACAGCAAACCCGGCCGGGATTTCATAGGAGATGATTTGCGCCGCCGACCGCATTGCGCCCAAAATTGAATATTTATTGTTCGAACCCCAACCCGCCATTAATATGCCCAGCGTTTCTACAGATATGATGGCGAAAATATAATACAGTCCTAAATTTAAATTTGATGGCACCAGTCCCGGCCCCCATGGCAGGGCGGCAAAGCCTAAATAAACTGCGATAAAAATAATGGCCGGCGCCATCATAAATAATAACTTGTCGGCTGCGGCGGGAATGATCAGTTCTTTTTGCAGCATTTTAAGAATGTCAGCAAAGGTTTGTAATGAGCCGTATTTGCCTGTTTCGGTTGGCCCAAGCCGGTCCTGTATAAAGGCAGATACTTTACGCTCAGCATAAACGCCAAACAAGGCAAATAAGGCTGAAAAGCCAAAAAGCCCTATGGCGATAAAAAAATATGTCAGGTAAAAGTTCAAGGAGTTTGCTTTGCTGCAAACTTAATGATTTTTGGTTGAATGGTTGAGTTGGTTGATTAAGTTAGATTAAGTTGATTGGTTAAGTAGTTATAAATGTAGGATGCTTTGCCGGGATAGCTTAATCCGGGCACGAAACAACCGCTCACTTATTCAACCCAATCCAACTTAATCAACCATCAACACTTTATCTCGGCAAAAGCCGACTTCACCTTACCTGCAAAAAAAATCTCCGCATAATGATCAAAATCAGAGGTATCATCAGTTGTGGTAAAAAATTGTTGCGTGCTATTTTTTGTAAGCATACTTTCCATTTCGGGATGCCGCTGCAAATAATCGACGAGGCTTTTTGCCACAATATCCCCTTGTGATATGGTTTGGATATTGGCAGGCAAATATGCTTTTATCTTTTCCTGCAGCAAAGGGTAATGGGTGCAGGCCAGTAAAATGGTATCTATATTGGCAGATTGCGCCAGTGCCTGGTCCAGGTACTTTTTTACAAAATAATCAGCACCCGGCTTATCATGTTCGCCGTTTTCAATAAGGGGCACCCAAAGCGGACAAGCCTGTTGGCGAACCTTAACCTCGGGAAAAAAGTGGCCTATCTCTATAACATACGAGCCCGATTGTACTGTACCTTTTGTGCCTAATACCCCTATCTCCTTTGTTTTTGTATAATCGCCAATCACTTCGGCAGTTGGCCGGATAACGCCAAGCACCCTTTTCGATGGATCTTCGTTTTGCAAATCCCTTTGCTGTATAGTACGCAGCGCTTTGGATGATGCTGTATTACAGGCTAAAATCACCAGCGGGCAGCCTTGTTTAAAAAGCCACTGCACGCATTCCCAGGTATATTGATGGATAGTTTGAAATGAGCGGTTGCCGTAGGGCGCCCTGGCAGTATCGCCTAAATAAATATAATCATAAGCCGGGAGTTGCTGAAATATCGAGCGGAAAACAGTAAGGCCACCATAGCCGGAATCGAATATCCCAATAGGTTTGTTGTTTAGCATCGGCACAAAAATAAAAAAAGCGCCCCGTATATCAGGGCGCTTTTGTAATACAATTATAATAACTAATTATTTTAAGCCTAATTTAGTTTTTACAGGCACCATCAAATCGTCACCATCAGGCGACACAAGCAACTGAACTTGTGATGAATCAAGTACATAAGAATAACCTTTTTCTTTTGCTACTTCTGAAAGCGCCGCGCGGGCCTTGTCTGATAAAGGTTTAAAAAGCTCGCTTGATTTAGCATCCACCTGTTGTTGTGCATTATTTTGATAATCCTGGATGCGTTTCTGCATGTCCTGCAATTCAGTTTGTTTTGCGGTACGTACGGCATCAGTCATGGTTGCACTTTGTGTCTGAAAATCTTTGGCTTCAGTCTGGAAAGTATTATTCATAGTAGTAAGCTGATCAAGAAATTGTTTTTGATAGCTCTCTATCTGGGTTTGAACAGTCTTAAATTCGGGCATGCTACGCACCAATTCGGTGAAATTAACATATCCGATCTTAGCTTGTGCTTTGGCAAAGTTGCCTACAAATAACATGCAAACTGCAACTAAAGCAACTTTAAATAGTTTTTTCATTTCTGTTTTCTGTGTTTAAAAATAGTGGGATTATTGTAATTTAAAAAATTTATTTTGCAAATACACCGGGCTTTAATCCCAGCTTTATTATTACATCCGAGCTTTTATCATAACGCGGGTTGGCGTATAACATTATAACTTCGCTGTTTTTATCAAATATCATATCAAGGTTATCGTTTTCGGCAACTGCCTGTATTGCTTTGGCCATTTTTTCCTGTATGGGCTTAATGGTCGAGGTGCTTTTTTGTTCAAGCTCACCATTGGGTCCAAATTTTTGGTTCTGAAACTCTTTGGCGGTCCTTTCCTTATCAGCAATTTCAGCTTCACGGCGTTTTTTCATATCCGCTGTCATTAAAACCTGGTCGGCCTGGTATGCTTTATATAAACGGTCAATTTCCTGGTAGCGCTGATCTACTTCTTTTTGCCATTGTGCCGACAGTGCCTCCAGTTGCCTCTGTGCCGAAGCGTACTCCGGCATGTGTTTCAGAATGTAGTCAGAATCAACAAAAGCGAAACGTTGCGCAAATGCAGCTGTTAGCGACATGAACGTAAAACCTATTATTAATAATACCTTTTTCATCACACTATTGCGCAAATTAATTAAATCCGCCGTTTAAGCTTTGCGATATTGAAAAGCTGAACTGGCCTTTGTTTGCGCCCGGTATACCGGGGATTGCATCAAAGCCGTACCCATAGTCAAGTCCAAGCAACCCAAAAATAGGTAAAAACACTCTCGCTCCAATACCAACCGACCGCCTAACATTAAACGGATCAAAAGTATTAAAAGAATTCCAAACATTTCCGCCTTCTGCAAAAGCTAACATAAATATTGTTGCAGACTGACTTTGAATAACAGGATGTCGTATTTCGAAGGTGAATTTATCGTAAATTGAACTACCTGGGTTTGTATCAGCAGTATAATTTGTACCTACCGGGATGATGGTAAAGTTTTGATAACCTCTCAGGCCAACAATATCGCTTCCCTGCAAAAACTGGTAACTCTGCATGCCGTCGCCACCCAATTTAAACCTTTCGAAAGGCGATGCCGGTACATATGAATTATACTCACCCAAAAATCCAAACCTCACCTGCGACATCAGTACCAGTTTTCCGGTTATCTTGGTAAACCATTGTGCATCAAATTTAGCTTTATAATATTCAACCCAATGGTATATCTGCTCCTGGGTAGCAATTGCATAATCGATATTATTAAATAACGAATACGGTGGTGTGCCTTGTAATGTCAGTTTGATATTTGAACCGGTAGTAGGGTAAATCGGCGCATCAAGCGAATTACGGGTTAATTCCTGCGTTAGCTTAATATTATATGATGTACCGTTTGAAAATAAATAACCGGTATAGTTATCAAGATTGTAGTGATCTACGTTTAACGAATAATTTAACTGGAAATAGTTGTCGGGCCAGTTTAAGCGCTTACCAAGGGTAATACCCACACCATTTATACGCAAATTATTATACAACGGATCTGTTACAGCATAATATTGGCCGGTTGAACTTAACTGGGTATAGGCGGTAAATGCAAAATATATAGGTTTTTTACCACCAAGCCAGGGTTCTGAAAAAGTAAAGGAATAATTTTGGTATGTACGGCCACTGGATTGTCCCCTAAGGCTTAACTTTTGACCATCGCCTTTTGGTAATGGTTTATAATCCTTTAAATGGAAGATATTCCGCAAAGAAAAGTTATTGAAGGTAAGACCCAGCGTACCAACTAACTGCCCGCCTCCAAAACCGCCCGAAAGCTCTATCTGGTCTGATGGTTTTTCTACAACGTTATAAACAATATCAACGGTTCCGTCCTGCGGGTTAATGTTTGTAGGTTTCGGCTCCGTTTTTTGGTCGTCAAAATTACCAAGCTGGCCTATTTCACGTGTACTGCGGATCAACAGTGCCTTATTGAATTTCTGGCCCGGTTTGGTCCTGATCTCACGCATAACCACCTTATCATTGGTAACATCATTACCTTTCAGTATAACCCGGTTAATGGTGTATTGGGGGCCTTCGTATACCCTGATGTCAAGGTCAACCGTGTCATTATAAATTTTAGTTTGTACCGGATCGGCCTGGTAGGTTAAATAACCATCGTTCAAATAAAATGATGAAACATCATCGTCATTTGGTGTTGGCCCTGTTAACCTTTTGTTTAGTTCCTCTTCGCTGAAAACTTGACCCTTTTGTATTTTTAATATTTTTTGGAGAATTGCGGTCGGATATTTTGCATTTCCCGACCATTTTATGTTGCCAAAATAATATTTTTGCCCTTCAAATAATTTGATCCTTACGCCTACGGTATTTTCGCCTGTTTTAAAAACCGTATCGCTTAAAATTTCAGCGTCGCGGTAACCCTTGCCCTGCATTTTTTCGATAAGGTTTGTTTTATCCTCATCGTACTTGTCCTGCTTAAACTTACGGGAGCCAAATATGTTATAAAACTTGCGCGTACGTGTTTTTGACAAATACTTACGGAGTTTTTTTTGCGAGAATGCTGTGTTACCCTGGAAAGTAACCTCGGTGATCATTACTTTCTGCTTCTTGTCTATCTTGACATTAAGTATCACACTATTTGCATCACCCGGGTCCCGTCGCTCATTAATAGTTACCGTAGTATTCAAAAAGCCTTTTTCGCTGTAATGTTTCTTAATTATAGCGGTAATAGTGCTTAATGTATTTTGATTTACAATTTTACCGGTCTTGTCCGACAGTAATTTCTGTACATCTTCAATTTCGCCTTTACGTACGCCGCTAAGGTGCAACCGTGATAAACGCGGGCGCTCAACCACAGCTATTTCCAGGTAAATGGTATCGAGGTTTATTTTTGTGACATTCAATTGTACATCGTCAAATAAATTTTGCTGATATAAATTTTTAACCACATTGGCGTTAGCCTCGCCCGGTAAATTTATCTTGTCACCTTTATTTAACTTCGATATTTGTAACAGTACATCCTTATCCAGGTATTTGGTACCGGTAATTGAAATGCCCCCTATTATATAATCTTTGGGTTCCAGATAACTTAAACTATCAGCAGGTAACGACGATTTTGACAGCGGATACCTCTGCTGGTTTGAAACCTGGGCCAGCGCTGCGGTACTCATTATAGAGAAAAGAATAGCAAAAAGAAATTTATTCATTCGAATATTTTAGTGGGCTAAAAATAATTTATACAGTTGTTAAAAAGTGTTAAAAGTAAAAATTTAGTTGACCTGCTCACTTGTCATACCAAAACGGCGCTCCCGTTTCTGATAATCGAGGATCGCTTCAAAGAAATCTTCCTTACGGAAATCAGGCCATAATTTTGATGTGAAGTACAGTTCGGCATAAGCAATTTGCCAAAGTAAATAATTACTTATACGATATTCGCCGCTCGTCCTGATCATTAGCTCAGGGTTGGGCATACCTTTTGTAAATAAGTTCTCTTCAAAAATCTCTTCATCAATATCTTCTATTTTTAATTCGCCCCGCTGAACTTTGCCGGCAATACTTTTAACGGCACTTAAAATTTCACGACGCGAACTATAGCTCAATGCCAGGGTAAGCACAAGGCCGGTGTTGGCCGAGGTCTTGTCGATAGCATTCATCAATTCGTTATAGCATTTTTGCGGTAACATTTCCAAATCGCCAATAGCCTGCAAACGCACGTTTTTCTCCATAAAGTTTCCTATTTCCTTATGAATTGTGCTAACCATCAACTCCATAATGGCCATAACTTCCAGTTTCGGCCTGTTCCAGTTCTCTGTTGAAAAAGTATAAAGGGTTAAATATTGCACTTTAAGGTCAACTGCGCCTTCAACAACCGCCCTCACCGAATTTACCCCGCTATGGTGTCCAAATATCCTTAATTTGCCTTTTTCTTTTGCCCACCGCCCGTTGCCGTCCATAATGATGGCTACATGCTTTGGTAATTTCGACAAATCAATCTGATCCTTATATCCCATTATTATCGATCATTAAAAGCCATAATTTCGACTTGTAAAAGGGTTATTTGTTGAAGTTTATCAACAAAATACCCTGCATTATTTGCTTTTGATTTAATCAATTATTAAAACCAACCTTATTTTTAGCCCGTTTTTTCAAAATTCGGGCTAAATTTTTCAGGGGACAAAGGTAAAACTTAATTGCAGTTTTTTTAGTATGCGGAAGGAAAAGTATTTTGAAGAAGTCCGGAAGTCCGAAAGTCAGTAAAGTCCGGAAGAAAAAAAGGGGCTATATAGTAAAATGAGGACGTCCGAAGCCCGCAATCCTTTCTGACTTCCGACTTCGAACTTCCGACTTCTGACTTTTTAATATATCCCGCCCTGTTTTAAACGCTCAACATCCTTTGGCAGGATGCTGGCCAGGCTGTAGGTTTGAACCTGCTGGTTATTCAGCTCGTCAAACGTTTCAACAAGATTTTCATAAACGGAATGATCCGATGGTTTTACCAATACGATGATATCTTTTCCGGATGATTTGAATATTTTATCACTAAGTTCTTTAATGGCCTTTTGCAAATCGGCGCCGTAGCCTATCTGCTGCGGCACGGTTAGGGGCTTCTCGGGCATACCTAAATACCATACCAGGCGGTTGTTTTTGCCAAGGCAAAGGCTCATGGTACGTGTTTCAGGGTCTGGCATTGGCGTTGCATCTTTTGTGGGCACCGCCACCGGCATTATCCTTCGTTTTGAAAGCGTGGTGGTGAGCATAAAAAATGTGATCAGCAAAAAGGCAAGGTCGACCATTGCAGTAAGGTCGACACGGAGCGGCACCCTCTTTTTGGAGTGTTTGCCACTTGATCTTGACGGGGTGGAATTTAACTCGGCCATGGTTTTAAAGATTAAGGTTACATAATTGGTTAATTATCTTTAAAACGAATGCGAGTTATATTTATTGCAACAATGATGCAATAAGCGTTCACTTCACAACAACACTCCAACTTATAAATACACTAATAACTGGTAACCAGTTAATTAAAAATTAACAGTTGAAAAAAACAGGAAATAACGCACTCATTATTTCATCTTGTATTATAAGCATTGTTAAATGATTTTCCGATAATTATTAGTTTCAATTTAAAAAATATCGGATAATATTTAGTTTGCAATTAAAAAATATCGGATATTTCCCTCGCGGGTACGCAGCATTCCGCGCAAACTACGCTCAGCAGGGTAAAATTTCCGAACAATATATCGAAGAAGTTGAATACAAAACATCCACGCTTAGCAGCATGATGGAGCCACTGATCATTATCTTTTTAGGGATTATTGTTGGCGTTATTTTAATTGCGATGTATTTGCCGCTGTTTCAAATGAGTAATAGTTTTCAATAGGTTTATGGATCGATATGAAGCTTAAAATATGCTGAAAGGTTCTTTTGGCTAATATCCCGCAAAGCCTTTAAAATAATAGGCCACCATTCATGTTCAGCGTTCATTTCACAACAACACGCCAATAAATTTACGTATAAATATTTGATAATCAATACTTCTATTTTTGCATTCAGTTAAAAAATGTTTTATAAAACCACAAAAGTCTCCGCACATTAAGTAGCAAGGCCCGTCCGCAAAATGGCGGCCAGGCTTCATCTTTCAATCTTACATTTCGTTATTGCAGTTGCAAACTGCAACCATAGCCGTCCGAAGTCATAGACGTTCGTACAGCGTTACAAGCAAACTACGAACATAGGGGCAGCGTCCAGTTATTCTATTATTTTTAATTTAAGCTTAGTGCCATTAGGAAGATTATGAATCTGATTTGCAATGTTGGCATAAGCACTAATATATTTTGGATATCCTAATGGAAACAAGTTTTCAATTTTATATTCTCCCCCCATCACAAATGGCTTTTTGGGGTAAAGTCTTTCATTTGGCGTAAATGAGACATTAGAATTGTTCCACACCTTTGCAATATTCTTTCCTGTTAAATAATCTAAATCAGCTTTCAACACCTCAATCCAATCATCAAAATTGTTAGCAATTTTTTCTCTTTCTCCTGTTTCCGAATTCAAAAAAATTATGCCGTCATTTGAATAACCAAATTGATTGCCAAAGATTTCTTGACCAAAAAAGAAATCATCGGCTACAATTCCCCCATATTCTTTTTTTATAACTTCATTCACTTTTATTATATCGTGAAATTCGAATGATGTGTTGATTGAATATAGCTGAAGAGAATAGTCATAAAAAAATCCCCCATTTACTTTCTCTATAAAACTAAAATAACTATAGTCAGAAAGTATACTTTCAACTTTTTCAATAGATTCTTTCGTCAATAACGATTTTGAATCAAAATCATTAGAGTTAATTAATAAATCCGTGTATTTCATTTAATCAACAACTATAATTCTAACTTTTGTTCCATTAGGCAGTGTCTTTATTTGTTGACCCAGCGATCCTCCAGCTCCCCTATTATCTGAGGGGCTTATGTGTTTAACGCTATAGCTGCCATCTTTATTTTTAATTACTGCTGGCAGAACTTCATCCCTCCTCTGGCGAGTATGACGGGCAGGCCAGGCGGGCAATGGCTACTCGTGCCCCGCTGACAGGTAACAAACTATGTATCCTGGCGTGGGTATAACGGGCAACTCAAGCGGGCAATGTCTACCTCGTGCCCCGTTTGCAAAGGTGCATAATCCAAAAACCAAATTACCTATATTATTCCCAACAATGCAACCGAAAACAAATTCCGTGCAAAAGTAAAAGAGGCTATCCCTTTCGGGACAGCCTCCTTTATGCTTAGTAATTTGTTAAATTATGGGTTTGCAAGCCCCCACCCAACGGGTTTATAAATAGGAACAGTTCCCGGATAACTCAAATTTGAAGTTAATTCTGAGTTAGGGTACAGCATACGCAACGGCATTTGCCCGGCGGCAATTATCGATGCCGCAGACTGAACAAAGAAAGTAGGATAACCTGTTCTTCTCCATTCGGTCCATGCCTCAAAACCCTGGAAACCACACATTGCATAATACTTTTGTGTAATAATAGCTTTAACCTTGTCGTTAACGCTAACTGCAGCATTTAAAGCTAATATTCCGTCTGGCGCTGTATTAATATACGCTGTCGGGTCTCCTGCTCCCGTGGCAGCAAAGCTCGCTGCTATACCGGCTTTGTATAAAGTTGGCACGTCGCCTGTAGCCCAGCCCCGGGCAACGGCCTCAGCTTGTAAAAAAGAACTTTCAGCGGCAGAAATCAGTTTAACCGGCGCAGTAGCAGAGGTAGGGTCAATTGCCCTGGCGCCCACCAATGGCGACGGTGTGGAAACTATCTTTTGGTTGAATGCCAGGTAACTTCCCTGCGGGATTGATTCAAGAGAATCCTGTGCAGGGTTATTATATATCACATAAAATTGTTGTAAGCGTGGATCACTATTTTTGTTAAAGGCGTTTACAGCTGTTGAGCTTGCCACCACATTTTGAGTTCCGCCTAATGCAACCTCTTCATTGTAAAACGGGTTTTGGTTGCCACCGGTAGGTATGTAGGTTATGGTTGCATCTGCCGTTAAAAAGTTAGGATTAGTTGCGTACAACGCCTTAATACCAGCCTGGGCAGTAGCGGGATCTTCTATAGCTAATCGTAAGTACGCCCTAAGTTCAAGTGTATTGGCAAAAGCCACCCACTGGGCCATATTACCTTGAAATATCATATCCTGCGCTCCGGGATTAAGGGAGTTTGTTGCATTAAGCAAAGGTATTGCCCTGTTAATGTACACAAATACGCTGTCATAAACTGCCTGTTGGCTATCATATTTAGGGTTTGTGTACTTAGTGGGTTGTAACGCCTGCGAAAGCGGCACATCACCAAAAGCATCAGTTGCCAGCTGAAACCCATAAGCCTTCATGAGGTATGCAATACCTTTTAGATTAGCTGATGATGTTGGGTTACTTATGATCAGGTCGGCGTTTACTAACGCAACTGTGTATAGGTTACGCCATGGGCCGTCAAAATCGGTACCAACAGAGGCGTATTGATCCATGGTTTTATATTGTGACGCCAGCGGGCTTTGGGTCCAATATTGGGCCCAAATATTGCCAAATACCTGGAAAGAGTTACCTACTACCTGGCTAAGGGCTGCCTGTGTGGTAGGCAAAAGCAATGAAGGCTCAACGCTGGCCGGGTTATTTGGGTTCTGATTTGTATCCAAATATTTTTTACAGCCCGAAAACCCGGCCGCAGCTACAAGCCCTATAAATAAGGCTTGCTTTAAATTTAATTTATATTTTTTGGTCATGATGTTTATTATTTAGAATGAAACTTTTAAATTGATACCATAGTTACGCACTGATGGGTTTGCTGCAAAATCTAACCCCTGCTCGTTTCCTGCGCCACTTGAGTTTACTTCAGGATCTACGTATGCATTTGATTTTGGCGTCCATAAAAACAGGTTGTTTCCAAATAGCCCAATGGTTAATGCACCAAACGGCAGGCTCCTCAATTGCGTTTTGCTAAAAGTATAAGATATGCTGGCGCTGCGCATCTTGATATACGATGCGTCAATAACGTTCATCCCAACTGGTTCTACGCTTGTATAATAATTATATACAGAATAGGGTATGGTTGTATTGGGGGTACTTTTGCCTGCAGCATCAACGGTAACCGAATTAGGGAAAGGCTGGCCATATCGCGGGCCGCCGGTTTCAATCCCTGTTCCTACGAAGTCTGTAAGGGCTTTAGTGTCTGAATATAATACGCCGCCGTGTTTAACATCAAACAACACATTTAAAGCAAAATTTTTGTATTTGAAGTTTGTGCCTAATGACGTTTGAAATTTAGGTTCATATGACCCTAAGTATTGGGCTGATGTTGTAGGTATCGGTTGCCCGGTAGCCGGATTTATAATGGTTCTTCCCTGTGCATCTTTTTGGTTTGTTATCCCGTAAAATTCTCCATAAGGCAACCCTTTAGCAGCAACTTCTGCCATACCGCCGAAACCACCTATCGTTATCTGCGAAACGCCATTTGGCAGGGATAGTACATCACTCCTGTTTTTGGTAAATGTGCCGAATATGGTCCAGGTGAAATCACTGGTTTGAATAGGGGTGCCGTTGATAGTTAACTCGATGCCTTTATTTTGGATCTCGCCTGCGTTTACCTCACTGGAACTATATCCTGTTGAGTTAGGGATCGGGATGGCTAAGATCTGGTTTTTTGAATCGTTAACATAATAGCTAAAATCGAAGGAAAGCCTGCTTTGCAAAAATGCTAACTCTGTACCAATTTCAAATGAGCTTGTTTGCTCCGGTTTGAGCTCAGCATTGCCAAGGACTGATCCAATTTGATATGCCGGAACATTTCCGAATGGAAAGGTAGTATTACCAAAGGAACCGCTAACAGTAGTTTTTCCATAAGTGGTTGTCAATTCGTAAGGATTTGTATCGCTACCTACCTGCGCAAAACTTGCCCGTAATTTACCGTAACTTAAAACGTTGGCAATACCTGTGTTTTTAAGCAATTCGCTAAATACAAATGAACCGCTTACGCTTGGATAATAATAAGAGTAGTTATCTAAAGGCAAGGTAGAGGACCTGTCGTTTCTTAATGTACCCTCTAAAAACAGGTAGTCTTTATACGAAAGATTTAAATCAGCGTAAAAACCTACCAGTCTTTGTATTGAAATATTGTCGGTAATTACATCTACGGGGCCGTTGCTGTTTTCAAGGTTGTAAAATCCGGGAACTACTAAACCACCGCTGGTATTAGTGCTTGTAAAATTGGAATTGACAGAGCGTTCCCTGATATTATTGCCCAATAATAAGGATGCATGAAAATCTTTGCCAAAATCATGGGTTGCAGTAACCATCAAATCATGCACCACCTCGTTTACATTGATCTGGTCCACTTCGTAAGATCCATTATTAACAATCGGGCCCCATAGATTGCTTCCCGATTCGTCAGCAGGCTCAAATTGGTACTTGGGTGCTATAAGCTTCCTGCGGTCCGAGTATGAATCCACACCTACTCGTTCTACTATATTTAACCACTTAACGGGTTTCCAGGCCAGGTTAAAGGCGCCGGTAACACGGTTAACATCATCAAGGTTACTAAAGTTTTGAAGAATATAATATGGGTTTACAGTAAATGCACCATAAAAACCATACGTATCATTAACAGAATTATACCCATTATACGGATTGTTAAGGTTTCCCATGGTATTAATTGGGATATCCCTTGGCGTTTGCATTAAGTTATTCCATATACTGTTTGCACCTTGTCCGCCGGAAGGTGTATTTGCCTGGATTTTATTGTAGTTAAAATTAATACTTGCGGTAAAATTGTTTGCAAGCGTAGCTTTACCATTAAACCTTACCCCATATTTATCATAAGTGTCGTCGTTGCTCCCCGGAAATATACCATCGGAATTTAACGAGTTTAAGCCTAAATAAAAGTTGTTTTTCTCATCGCCCGATGAGATACCAACATTGTTGTCGGCGGCAAAACCGGTCTTAAAAAAATCTTTAATATTATTTGGCAAGGCCGAATATGGCTTGCTTTGGGTAACGCCGTTAATGTCCTGCCCCCAGGGTTCTACCTTTCCGGTAAAGGGCGCTCCCCAGCTAAAATTATCACTGGCGTCATTTATGCCGGTAACGTAGCCGGGGCTTGTAGCCGAACCCGACATGAACCCCTGGCCATACTCATTTTGAAAAGTAGGTAATTTCAAAACTGATGAAAATGTATTGGTAGAGTTAAGCGTTATCTCTAATTTTTTTCCATTTTTTGCACCCGATTTGGTAGTGATCATCAGCGCTCCATTGGATGCCCTTGAGCCATAAAGAGCTGCCGCTGCAGGCCCTTTTAGCACTGTGATAGATGCTATATCATTCGGATCAATATCATTGCCCCTGTTTCCAAAATCAACCGCCGTTAAGCTGCTTGCGCCGCCTATGATACTTGAATTATCAATAGGGACCCCGTCAACAACCAATAAAGCCTGGTTGTTACCGGTAATAGACGACCCACCGCGAAGAACGATCCTGGTTGAGCTGCCCGGCGTATTTGATGTTGAAGTGATGTTAACACCTGCAACAAGGCCGGTTAATGAGGTAAGTGCGCTTGGGTTGCCGCCCTCTGTTAGCTCCTTGCTATTTACGATTGGCGCAGAGTAACCCAAAGTTCTTTTATCTCTCTTAATATCATTGGCGGTTACTACCACCTCGTTAAGCTCATTGGTTGCTGGTGTAAGCACCGCATTCAATACATCTCCCTGCACGGTTAGCTGTACCGGCAAATAACCGATAAAGCTAAATTCCAATACAGCGCCGTCAGGCACACTTATAGTGTATTTGCCTGCAGTATTGGTTTGTGTGCCATTTTGCGTCCCTTTTACCTTTACTGTTGCTCCCGGAATGCCTAAGCCATCGTCTTTGCCCGTTACAGTACCGGTAACTGTGCGGTTTTGGGCAAATGCCTGGCAGAAAAACACCAGGCATAACCCTATAATTAAAAGTATTTTTTTGTTCATGTTAATGAATTTTAAAATGATTTATTTTTGAATATTTTGTTTCCCCTGTAGTGGCGTATTGAAATGTTTGCGCCAAAAAAGGAAAATTGAAGTTTAGATAGCCCGAAGATTATATTGGAATATCTTCCTTTTGGTTACCTCGCAACAAAGTTGTCTGCCCCCTTAATTTTCACTGATCTACCTGGAATCGGAAGGTGGTCTTTTTTCACTGTAACCAGGCCGGTAATTGGTCCGTGATGTGCCCGCGCATTTGTGAAAATAAGACTACTCAATTTAGTAAACGCCTGTTAGCCATCGTCAAACCCTTCAAAACTGACGCTAATATTGTAAAGTTGAAATGACGTGCAACGGTTCATAAAAGTGAGGTTTCAGTTAATAGATTTTCGTAATCTTGTCGACTTTAAGTATTAATATATTTGAACTTGTAATTTTAAAGCAAAATGATAGCACTAAATATTCCGAAATGACCAAATTGGAAGTGCGATGACAAGCTGGGGGATTGCCGGAAGTTTATAAATAAAAAAGGATTGCCCGCCTCGCGCTGCAATCCTTTAATTAACTATTAACTGATCGTTTTTAACAAACGGCTCATTACGGGCAAAATTAGCTACTTGATTAGAAGTAAAGTATTCGAAAAAAACCAATATCGGCACTTTATTTAATCACATGATGCGAAGCCCTATATTTGAGCGGAGTGATTTTACGGCGTATTTTGAACAACTTAATAAATGTACTTGGAGAATCGAGCCCAACAGTATTTACAATTTTATTGATCGGATACGATGTGTTTTTAAGCAAAAATTCGGCATGTTTTAGCCTTATGTTCATCAGAAATTGGTGGGGTGTGGTATGATATGCCTGCCTGAACGAGCGGATAAGATGCGTTGCCGACATACATGAGTATGTTGACAATTCGTATATATTTATTTTTTGATCAAAATTTGAATATAAATATTCTTTGGCAAGGCTAAGCCGCCTGTAGATTTCTTTACGGGTTACAAATTGAAGATCTTTAAGGCTTTCTTCTACAAAAAGCACATCTTTTTGGTAAAGCGTATAATAATTTAGTAAAATATGATAGAGGAATTCATTTAATAATAATTCATCCTTACAGTTTGACCTTACCAAAACTGCTAAATGCTCTATATTATATTTGAGGTCCCCGAACAGCGGAAAAATAGTTTCATTGAAAGCTAAGTTTTGTGAAGGCAGGTGGTTTCCATAATTATCCGGAAAAGAACTATCCTTTTTTAGAAAGGATGTCTTAAAATCATCCATAAACCCTTTGCCAAAACTTATTGAAAGTTTTTGAACAGGGCTACCTGAGTCAATGATATCAGAATAAAGCGTTCCCGGGTTAATCGCCAGGAAAGTGTGAGGGAACAACCGCAATTTTTTCTTATTTAAAACGAATTTTTCATTCCCGTCAAAATTGACATGTAAACTAAAGTTATTGTTAACCTCGGTTACATTTTTATAAGTTAGTTTACTTGAACAAATACGATTTTCGTTACTTAATTTTAACACATTTTCCATGCTTCCTCCTCCTCTGTATACGATCTTTCTTCCAGTAAAATAAATTGATTTCCTTCCTTATCCGTAAATTCTGCTATCATCCCTGCAGAAACGTAGTAAGGTTTATGATTAAAAACCACTCCGTTTTTAATAATTTCATGATATTGTTTGAGACAATTTTCAGTGTTAAGAATGATAACAGACTTCTGGTTCAACATACATCTTCCTGGGATGATCGCTACATGTATGTCGGTATCGTTATTACTTAACAACTTACAATGTACGTTTGGCCATAATTCCAGCTCACCCGTATGCTTAAACCCTAAAAATTTCACAAAAAAAGTTTCTTCTTCAGCGATGTTCCCTGAAGGAATTGTAATGTATTTTATTCTCATTAGGCAAAAAAATTAATTCCCTCTTCACAGATCAGGCAATTTTTATAATACTTCAAACAGTTCTCCCTAATTATTATTTTATTGCCTGGCTTTTATTTTTGTAAATTTTATATGCCGCAAACTCTTTGTGAACCGCTTAAAGCGATCCGTATCACCAAAAAACTCACCCGTTTTAAGTTGCATCATAACTAAAAGACAAGCCTTACCTTGAATTTGTTGCAAAAGGCAAATATTCGAAGGCAGGGACCTCCTGTCCCTTCTTACTGCACTCAGCCAAACCAAGGGTTTCTTTTAAGACGTCATAAACGACCGCCAGGTTGTCTATATAATAAATAAATGATCCGATCCTTGCCCGGTGTTATTGGTTGCAGAACTCCATATTGCTAAAAATATTAAACACCCTCGCGGTCCTTGCGATCTATGCATTCCAGCCTTAAAAAGCCATTTTTATAAAAAATCGATGCTGATCTATGCTGCAAAGATGGTGCTACGCGGGCAATTTCGCGAACGTAATTTAAGTTTCACCACCACTTTGCTGGAGGCAAGTGTTGTGGGCCAGTTTAACTTTTTGGATTATATCCCCCAAATAAGCCGCAGTAATTTTACACCGTACCTGTATTTCGGGTTTGCCGCTGTAAACTATTATCCCACAACCATATACCAGGGTGTTAAATATGGTTTACGGGGCGCCGAAACCGAAGGTGAAAAACCTTATCCAACCATGGCTTTTTCTTTTCCCTATGGGGCCGGTTTTAAGTATAACATTTTTGGCGCATTTACCCTTGGCGCCGAGATAGGCTACCGTAACCCCAATACCGATTACCTTGACGATGTAAGCGGCACCTACCCGAAGAAAGATTTATTGCACAATACGACCGGCGGCGGGCTATCAGACCCCTCCGGCGAAAAAACCGGGATTTATATTGGCACACCTGGTTCACAACGCGGCGATGGCAACCCGCGGGATACCTACTTTTTTACACAGGTAACGCTATCGTTTACTTTTATAAGCCAGAAGTGTTATTTTCATTGATGGGGGCGGTAGGTTCCATGTGCATGCTGGCTACTTGTCAGCGGGGCACGAGTAGCCATTGCCCGCCTGGCCTGCCCGTCATACTCGCCAGAAGGAGACGGACAGTAGATTGTATACTATATACTGCCTCATTTTTTTAGTAAGGCGCCAATGACTAAAGCAGTTCCAACAATTCCCGAAAAGGAAACTATAAAAACAAGAAAACATACAGCCATATCTAAGGTTATGCTAAGATTAAATGGCTTATATTCCGTGGAAATAATGTATTCATAGCGTTTTTTTTTAACGTAAATGAGATCGGATAAAAAAGAAATCAATATTATTACAATAACAATTAGAATCCCAATTTGGGAAACGTCGAAGAGGTTTTTACGAAAAAGTAGAAAATAAGTGATTTCAGTTATAATAACTAAAATCAAGCCTACATTTAAACCTGAGATCGAAACTGCCTGTGCCAATTGCCTTCTCCGCCACGATTCATCCATGTTTCTTCTCCGGTAATATGCCATCGGATAAAAAACCATAAAATCAATAAATCTCATATTACAATAATAAACAAAATACTTACTTTTAATGACAGTTCCTCGTGCCCCGTTGCCAGGTAGCAACTATACAGGTCATCCTATCCATTTGCCAAAGTAATATCTCCGTTACCAAATTTATATTTCGTGCTGATTGTCGCTTAAAAGTACATCGCTAAAACCGATAAAGCAAACGTATAATCATTGGTAGCGGCAACCTGTCAGAGCGTGTAACGGGTAGCCTTTACGCTTTTGAGCTGCCTGTCATATTCTGGCACATACGGCTATCTGTCAGCG